>OMKS01004741.1_pt1 | contig 10117 bp, 8 predicted proteins | sample 1674721 | NCBI WGS metagenome assembly OMKS01 (sample SAMN06264996, study PRJEB25208) | sediment metagenome | isolation source: hot spring sediment | place: USA: California | collected 2014-09-02 | reverse complement strand
AGAAATACGTGTTTTAATAATATTTGAAACTTCTTCCATTTCTGTTGGAGTTAAATCTCTATCAAATGTAATAGGAATACGAACTCCACCTTCAAATTCAATACCATAATTAATTCCTTTATAAGCAATTAACGATAAAGAAAGAACAACAAGAATTGAGAGGAAAAGAATCCTCTTATCTTTAATAATATCAAGCATTTTTTACACCTTCCGCACGATGTAAAATCAACACCGCATTAAGCAACCATGTAGCAAACAAGTCACCAAACAAACCGAATAAAACAACTAACGAAATTGTTTGGTATGTTGCAATGTTAGTAATTTGACTCACAAGGAACAAAGCTAAGAAACTCAGAATACCTGTGAATGTAAGCATTAAACCTGTTTTCATAGCATCATGAGCACTATCTCGTGGATTATTAACTCCTCTCTTCAAAACTCTAATTGTTAAAAGAATGTTTGTATCCACAGAATAACCTACAAGCATTAAAATTGCTGCAATTGATGCAAGAGATAAAGGAATTCCAAGTAATCCCATGGCACCTAAAGCAAATAAAACATCAAATAAAACCCCAAGCAATATAGTAACCGTTGGATAAACATCTCTGAACATAATGTAAACAGTTATGGCCATCAATACACCGGCTAAAATCATTACTGATTGTATTTTTTCTACGAAAATTTCACTTAAAGATGGATTAATTAATTTGAATGAATAAGATGTGTAATCAATGTGAGGATTTAATTTTGAAATTATATTTGTTCTATACGAACTTATAATTCTTGAATATAAATCTTCAACATTTGGTTTAATTGCATCAACATCTTGAGGTAAATTTGCTTTTACACCTAAGAAAAATACTGAATACTCTTCGAAATCATTTCTATTTTGAATTAATTTGTTACGTAATTCATTAACTTCATTTTCTAAATGTGTGTAAGATGCATTTGAACTCTTCACTATTAAAAGTTCATATTGTTTCTGAGAATATAAATCATAATTGGTTAAAAAATCTCTATAGGAATTTTCAACGTTTAAAATTTCCTCAGAATGGCCAATTTCAATCTCTGCAACGTTAGTTTCACCAAGAACATACGTTTTAACAGTATATTCTATAAAACCTTCATCCATAACAGCTTGCTCTAAAACAACAGCATTCATTAAAACAGGGGTTTCAAAAGTTATTTGAACACCACCTTTCAACTCAATACCTGGTTTTATGCTTGGTATACAAAAGAGAAAAAAAGAGCAGGCAACAGCCTGCTCCATCTCTAATCTATTTTGTGTCTATGAATTACTGAATTTTCAATTTCTGCATAGCGCGTTTCAGAACCCACCCAGCTTGAATAGATGAACCCGACTCCTGAAGTCCCTGTCTGAAGATTTCTACAGCGCGTTTAACATCCGCCTCATCCAGCAACAAAAGTTTGGGCTCTCGTTTCATAATATGAATGTAACCAGAGTCAGCCCACCGGCCCAAGGTTACCTGATTAACCTCGTATTTCTCTGCGGCTTCCGTGACCCGGATAGGTTTCCCTTGTAAACTCTCATCCACTTGAACGGCCTCTCGTACATCCACAATTTCTCTCAAATCCTCCTCAGCCACTGCGACATCTCCATTGATCTTCACAGCCTTAATCGTACCGTGTTCAACGGCGCGACTCAAAGCACCAGCACTGAGCCGATAGCGTTCAGCGGCTTCGGAGAGAGGGATATAAGTTAGGAGTTCTGCACCTGAAGTCATAAAACCTCTGGTCTAATTCCAGAAAAACCCCTTGGCTAAATGGTCCACGGGGTTCTCCTTCATTCTCTATTTTGCCTCAAGATGCCGAGAGACAGATTTGAACTGTCGACTCCCTGATTTTCAGTCAGGTGCTCTACCAGGCTGAGCTATCTCGGCACGTCAAGCGCAATTTTATCCTAATCGGCGGATTTGTCAAGTAACCGCCGGGCAAAGGCGAGAGCGCTCTCTCGGTCTTGCAACTCTCCAGCAGCTTGGGCTTCGCGGATCGTTTCCAGGAGACGCCCGATCTGGGGGCCGGGGGAGAGCGCAAACGTGTCCATCAAGTCGTGACCGGTGAGCCAGGGGGGTGGTTCGATGGTTTCGTGGTAGCGTTCGAAACAATGGGTCAGCAGTTGCTCGGCGACCGATAGCCGTCGCATCCAGCGCCGGTCTTGCAGGTTGGGCCCATAGGTGGAGAGATGATCGGCCAGGCTGAGAAGGACGACGTCCACGCCGGCACAGCCGGTGGCCCGGAAATAGCGGTATACGGCGCGACGGGTGAGCCGCTCGGCGCGGGCCAGATGGGCGGGGCGCAGGTGTTGGCCGATCATCACGCGCACGCGAGCGATCTCGTCGCTGCTGAAGCGCAACGCCTGCAGCCGTCGGGCCGCGATCTCGGCGCCCACCGGCTCGTGGTTGTAGAAGTGGATGCGCCCGTCCCGCTCGTCCTGCGACCAGGTCTCGCGCTTGCCCACGTCGTGCAGAAGCGCCGCCAGTTTGAGCACGAGCGCCCGGTCCCGCCCGCCGCTGACATCGATCGCCAGGTGTTGGTCCACGTCGCTGGCGAACCGCTTCAGCGCCCGCGCCAGGTCGCTCCAGGCGGCAGTCGGCACGCCAGCTATACTGGATGGCGTGGGACTTTCGTCCTCGGTGATGGTGGCGACGACAGTCTCCAGCGTGTCCAAGACCAGCAGGCTGTGCTGCCACACGTCGAAGCGGTGAGGTGGAGATTGGGTGACTCCCTTGAGTACATCCAACTCCGGCAAGATGGGCTGCAGGAGGCCAAAGGCGTCCAGCCGTTGGAGCGCTTCAACGGCGCCGGAGAGAGCTAAGATTTTGACCAACTCGTTGCGCACACGCTCGGCCGAGGGCTCGGAGATGTACACCACGTCCCGCCGGATCCACGACGCGGTCTGAGGCTCGATCTGGAAACCCAGTTCCGCCGCCATCCGCACTGCGCGCAACATCCGCACCGGGTCGGCCCGGAACACCCCCTCGCTCGTCGCCCGGATGCGCCGGGCCGCCAGGTCGTCGAGCCCGCCGGTCGGGTCGAGCAGGGCGCCGGCGGCGTCGAGGGCCAGGGCATTGATGGTGAAATCCCGCGTCGTCAGGTCGGCGTCCAGGTCATCGCCGCGCAGACGGGCGAAATCGAGGTCCAGCTGGGTCCCGGCGTCGGTCCTCAGCACGACGCGCCCCGTGCCCCGCTCGACGTCCAGGGAGTAGTAGGCGCCGCCGAACGCGTCGGCCACGGCACGGGCCAACTTGAGCGCCCCTCGATCCACGGCGAAATCCCAGTCGTGCAGGGGACGTTCCAGCAGCGCGTCGCGTACAGCGCCGCCGACGAGCCAGACGTGGGTTTGGCGTGATCGGGCCAACCGGCGCACCATCTGCCAGGGCCATTCAGGTAACGTGATCTTCCTTTCCGATGTTCTCAATGTCTTCAATTTCGCTTCTCCACCCTCGTTTTCGTTTTCATCGCTATCCACCTTCACGGCGGGGACGAATATGACAGCGGCGGCCCACTCTTTGGGACGGTTGCGCTTGGCGGCCCGCCGGGCCTCGGCAGCTGTCCACCCCACGCCAGCCACCTGGTCGCCGATCAAGGCTACCCACCGGCCAGCGTAGGGCGCCAGTTTGTTCCACGACGGTTTGTCTTTCATAGTAAGTGTATGATACGGAAGAGTAGGGAAGTTGTCAAGCTGGGCTCGGGTAATGATGAATGTTCCAATGATGGACAGACAACTGCAAAGCGCCACTTGTCCCCATGGCCAACAAGCAGAAGCCACCGTCGTGCGTCTAAGCCCTCTTGGATTTACCTCGTTTTCCCGGTTCCCAACAGATTTGTCAGTCAATCAAGTTATCGGGTATAATTTGGATGTACTTCAAATGCTGACCTTTGCAAGGTTTTAGCCTCTCACTGAAACTGAAATGAAACACACCCGCACAATTTGATCGGGATTGCACGCTGGAAAAAGGAGGAAGCTGATGGACGTCCATCTGTATTTATCCATGATGCCGGAAGCCTTGATCGCTTCGATGCTGACGCCGAAGGAGTTTGGCGTGTACTATGCCGTCGGGAGTTCGAAGAAAGCGCGGGGGCAGGCTGTCTTCTGTGAGATCGCGCCCGATTTCCGGCACCCGTATTTCGATATCGAGGAGGGGATCAGGCGCTGTGTGCCCCACGAGGATGGCAGCCCCAAGGCCTCGATCTACATCTCCGTCTATCGCGTATTGGAGCACGTCTCCCTGGACACGATCCAGAAACTGTACCTGGCGACCCAGGATGGGCGGGTGCTGGGGCTGGAGGCCTGTGACACCTGCCCCCAGGATACCGACAGTCTGCACCTGTACCAGGAGATCGCGCCGGTCCATCCCCTGGTGGTCAGTTCGCTGGGGCCGGTAGGGTTTCACGATTTGATCGTCAAGAACCCAACTACCTTGCTCTCTCTGCCGGCGATCTGTTTCGTGGAATTGCGCCTGGATGAGCTGGCCAATGATCCGGAGCGGGGCGCTGTGGGGGACCTGCCCTATTCGAACATTGGTCATTTGCGCCAATGCCTGGTCGATCTGCGGACCAAGCTCGTGCACACCAAGATGGTCAACCGGGTACAGCCGGCGTCGTTCCCCTACCGCACGATCAAGAGCGGTCTGTTCGTGGGGAACCGGGAGGAGCTCGTGTACTTCCCCATGCCCGCGCAAGAGACGCTGCGCGCCGAGCATTACCGGTGGTGGCGTTCGGCGAATATGTAAGCAAGACGTCGTTATTAGACATTATAGGCGTTTGAGACTTCGGAAGTCTTCGTCAGATATTTAGTCGGAAAAACATCACTGAAGCCCTCCTTGGAGTTGCCTGGCAAGGCACTTTCGAGACTTCCGAAGTCTGGATCGTTAAATGTCCATAAAGTCTATGGACGAAGGAGATAACTATGGAAAACGTGTGGCTCGTCGTTGGACTTATTTGTGGGCTGATCTCGATCGGTGTGGCGGTGTGGCTCTACGTCTGGGTCAACCGGCAGGATCCGGGAACCGATGAAGCACAACAGGTGGCGGAATGGATTCGACAGGGCGCGATTTCTTATCTCAAGCGCCTCTACATGGCATTGCTCGTCGTGTCGGTTGTATTGGCACTGATTATCGCCATCGTGTTTGGCATCACGCAACAAAGCCCCAGCTATGGCCTGAAAATGGCCGGGGCGTTCGTGACCGGGGCGATTTTCTCCGCCATTGCCGGGTACATGGGGATGACCGTCGCCGTTTCGGCCAACGTGCGCAGTGCAACAGCGGCCGGCAAGGGGCTTAATCCGGCTTTCAACCTAGCTTTCCGGGCCGGATCGGTGATGGGATTGGCGATGGTCGGCATCGCGGTAGTGGGAATGTGTGCGATCTACATGCTCACCCGCGAGCCAGAGATCGTGCTGGGCTTCAGTTTCGGGGCGTCTGCGCTGGCCCTGTTGGCCAAGGCCGGCGGCGGCATCTACACCAAGACGGCCGACATCGCCGCCGACCTGGTCGGCAAGGTGGAGGTGGGGATTCCAGAGGATGATCCCCGCAACCCGGCCGTCATCGCCGACAACGTGGGCGACAACGTGGGCGACGTGGCGGGGATGGGGGCCGACATCTTCGACAGTTACGTCGCCAGCACGGTGGCGGTGATGCTCCTGGGCGCAGGACTGGCCGGCGTGGACGAGGCGATGCGCGTGCAGTACATCGTCCTGCCCCTGATCCTTTGTACGCTGGGGATCGTGGCCTCGCTGATCGGTCTGCAGCTCGTCCACGTGGGTGAGGGCGGCAAGCCGGGCCGGGCGCTCAACGGCGGCACGATCATCACCTGTGTCATCTTCGGCGTGATGGCCAGCGTCATGGTGTACTTCAGTGATTTCCACCTGGGCGTGCTGTGGGCAACGCTGGCCGGCCTGGTCACCGGGGTACTCGTCGGTTTTACGTCCGATTACTTCACCGGCGACGACCGGCCGCCAGTAGTGGAGACGGCGCGGGTCTCCAGCTCTGGCGCGGCGATCAACATCATCACCGGTTTCAGTTACGGCCTGGTCAGTATCGCGCCCTCCATCATCGGGATCGTGGCAGCGACGCTGATCTCCTACTTCCTGACGGAGGGTGCGATGACCGGTCTGGGTGTCTACGGCGTGGGCATCAGCGCGGTGGGCATGCTGGCCGTCAGCGGCATGATCGTCTCCTCCGACGCATACGGCCCCATCGTCGATAACGCCCGGGGCATCGCCGAGATGGCGGGGATGTCCCAGGAGGTCATCGACACCGCCGACGTGTTGGACGCGGCCGGTAACACCGCCAAGGCGATCACCAAGGGCTTCGCCATCAGCGCGGCGGCGCTCACGGTACTGGCGCTCTTCGCCGCTTACGCCAGCGAGATGCGAGAGGCAGGCATCGCCCTGAGCCTCAGCCTGCTGGATCCAATCGTCATCGCCGGCGTCTTCCTGGGGGCGATGACGCCCCCGCTCTTCAGCGCGATGACCATGCTCTCGGTAACCCACAACGCCTTCGACATGATCGAGGAGATCCGGGGACAGTTCGAGCGGGATCCCGGCATCCTGGCCGGTACGTCGCCGCCTGATTACGAGGCCTGCGTCTCCCTGGCAGCCCAGGGGTCGTTGACGTCGCTGCTCGGCCCGGCGTTCCTGGCGGTGATTTTGCCGCTGTTGATCGGTTTCGTGATGGGGCCAGAGGCGCTGGGCGCCTTCCTGGGCGGCGCGATCTTCACCGGCATCATCTTCGCCCTGTTGATGGCCAACGCCGGGGGCCTGTGGGACAACGCCAAGAAGTACATCGAGTCGGGGATGTTCGGTGGCAAGGGTTCCGACGCCCACAAGGCCAGCGTGGTCGGCGATACCGTCGGCGACCCGTTCAAGGACACGGCGGGACCCTCGCTGAACACGCTCATCACGGTGATGTCGCTGGTCTCGTCGCTGTTCGCGCCGGTGATCGCGACGTTCCACCTGTTCTAGTCGCAAGTCAGAAACCGGGTTTTTCACTCACCAAGGCAATTTTGATGTCCAAAAATACCCTATAAATGGCGATCTGCTTGGTTCAGACGATAAAAAAACCCGTTTTCTTTCCCCGCACCAGGTAGTGCATGGAGACGAGAAGAGGACCGGCGATACCCGCCGGTCCTTTTCTTATTTCTCCTCCAACGTGAACTCCCAGGCACACCAGTAATCGTCGGGATGGGGATCGGGGGGACAAGCGATGCAGCAGGTACGGAAGCGGGGGTCGATGGTGGTGGCGAAATTGGCGTATTCCACCAACCCCACCGGTTTGCAGGGAAAATCGGGCAGGCCTTTGCGCTGGCGGGCGGTCTGCACGCGGCACTTGTTCATCCGGAAGATGAAGGTGCGCTCGTCCACGTCGACGATCTCCTGCTCGTTGATGCGAGCGTAGAGGCGAAACTGGAGCGCTTGCTTCAGCGCCGGGATGCCGCCGCCCGGCTCGAGCCCCAACCGGCGCATGATGCGCTTGGCCTCAATGACGGTGAACTGCTCCCAGGCCCGCCGGTCGAGCTCGATGGCCGTCTCCATGTCGAACTTTTCCTCGGCCGCCAGGAACCACAGGCCATCGTGGGCCAGCCAGTTCTTGGCCGCGTCCTCCAGCAGGTCGATCAGTTGTTCTTTGGAAAGTTGAAGCAGTACGTCGCGATCGCTCATCTTTACTCCTCTTTACTCCTTTTTATTTCTCTCGACTCAGGCTCAGCAGATGACTGGTATCGTTGAGCAATTGGATGACGGTGCCTCCATCGTCCAATACGTCGAACACGTTCACCGCGCATGTCTCCTGTCCCAGGCGCCAGAAATGCTCGTTGCCCAGGCCAATGACCGCCAGGAGCAGCACCCGGTTGGCCACGGTGTGAGATACCAGGGCGACGGTTTCGTCGGGGTGGCGGGCGACGATCTCGTCCAGCCCGGCCGTCACGCGCGCTTTCACGTCGTCCAGCGTTTCTCCATCCGGGAAATGGACCGTGTGAGGCGCGTCCAGCCACCGCTGGAAATCCTCCGGGTAGCGCCGGGCGACCTGCGCGCTCAACTCGCCCTGCCACCGGCCGAAATTGACGTCGAGCAGGCCATCGAAGGGCTGGGGCACCAACCCTTGCGCCGTCGCGATAGCCGCGGCCGTCTGCATGGTGCGGCGTAGAGGGCTGGCGTAGACAGCGGAGACGGGCCAGCGGGAGGCGACGTAGCCACCGGTGGCCTCCGCCTGCCGCAGGCCGAAATCGTCCAACGGGACGTCAGTCTGTCCTCGAAAGCGCGCTTCCTTGTTCCACACGGTCTGGCCATGACGCACGAGCACGATATGGGTCATTGCTTTGATCTCCTTTCTCTTGCTCTCCCGGCGCTTACACGTCTGCCGAGACGGCGCCAGGCAGCGAACAGGGCCGTGATGAGTGGATCGAAATCCCGCACGCCGGTCACCAGCGTAACCGGCCCGTACCGGCTGGGATCGACGTGGAGACGTCCCTTGGCCAGTTCGTCCGGGGTCGAGGTGACGTAGACCTGTTGCGCTTCGAAGAACTCGGGATGGGCCAGGGCCAAGGCCGGGAGGGCATCCCACATGCCGAAGCCATCGTCCTGGAACCACAGCCGCATCAGCGCGAACCAGAAGCGGATCTCCTGGGCAACGAACCGCGAGACCGGATCGTCCAGGGACTGGAGTTGGGCATACTGGGGACTGCGGAAGATGGCCGTCAGGCCGGCGTGGCCAGTGACGATGGTGACGGGGCAATCGGCGTGGATGGCCAGGTAGGCGGCCTCAGGATCGAGGGAGAAATTCCGTTCGGCCAGACGGTGGCCATTCCACACCAGGCGCTCGGTCAGCCCGCCCAGCAGGTAGAGCGAGCGCAGCTTTTTGAAGAAATGCTCGTCGAGCGCGACCGCGTGCTTGAGGTTGGTCAAGCTGCCGGTGGCGACGAGGTCGATCCGGTTGCGATGGGTATCGACGACGTCTCGCAGGTACCGGGCGGCCCGGTTGTCCTCCGCGCGTTCAGCAGGGCTGGCAGCCCCGGGGATCACGGCGACGTCATCCTGATCCATGGCCTGCAACAGGCGCCGGGCCATCCGCGCCGTCCGCCGGACGGAGCTACTGCCATAGGTCGTCGTGACCATTCGCAAATCGAGGCGGGGCTCACCCAGGATGTACAAGAGCGCCATCCCGTCACAGACGTCCCGGAAAGGGAGACCCATGGTCACGTCGCAATCGTAGATCACGGAGAGGCGCTCGTCTTTGGGTACTTTTTGCAAGTGAGGAACCAAAGGCGTTTCGACGCGCCCCACCCGATAGGCGGCCCAGAAGAAAACGCCGAGGATGACCAGGATGGCGGCCACGAGCGCGACGAGCAGCCAATTGAACACGTCCAGGGCCACCGTCAAGGAGATACCGATGGTGATCAAGATGATGGCGATCCAGAACCACGGATTTCGAAACACGTTACCCCTCCTCCCCCCGCCCTATGCCTGTTCGACCACTTGACCAAAGCGGCTCAAGATCATCGAGCCGTAGATCGTATCCTCACTCATTTCGATCAAGCGATCGGGGTCCTGCCCTTCGTCGATCAGGGCCTGGCGGTAGCGATCGATGTAGGTAACGACGACATCCCGGTCGAACTCGGGGTGGAACTGCACGCCCCACGCCCGCTCGCCGACGACGAAAGCCTGATTCGGGTCGCCGTCGCTCCAGGCCAGCCGCCTCGCCCCGGCGGGCAACGCCAACACCGACTGGGTATGGCTCACCTGGACGCGGACCGGCGTCGGTAAAGCACCCAGGAGGGCATCCGCGTGCGCCTCATCGGTCAGGTGCACGTCGACCGTGCCATACTCGCGCCCCAGGGGATTATCGCCCACCGTGCCGCCCAGCGCGTGGGCCAGCAATTGGTGACCGTAACAGATCCCCAGCACCGGTATCCCGCGCTCGACGAGCCCCGGCAGCCAGGCCGCCGTCTGCTCGCTCCAATCCGCCCGCTCGGTCACCATGGCGTGAGAGCCAGTGATGACCACACCCGCCGGATCGCTGTAAGCCTGGGGAGCTGTGGCCGGTCTCCCGACCGAGCCACAGCGGGCACGGTCAGGAGACCGGCCCGAGCGAGTTTGCCC
>OMKS01004740.1_pt1 | contig 10118 bp, 8 predicted proteins | sample 1674721 | NCBI WGS metagenome assembly OMKS01 (sample SAMN06264996, study PRJEB25208) | sediment metagenome | isolation source: hot spring sediment | place: USA: California | collected 2014-09-02 | reverse complement strand
AAAAGAAGACTGCACTTACACTTTTGCGAATGCATATTCCATTTGGCTACGAAACAATCAGTTTCCCATTATCTGATGAAGTTTATACGCCTGATTTTATACTGGAAAAAAGGCTTCAGGGAAGAAAAATAATACTGGAACCTCATTTTGAAATGACTAAAAAACAAGCACGAAAATATGCTTTATTTAAACGCATATATGGTCACCAGTTTCTCTTAATTTTATTGTTGAAAAATGATTTTTGTTTATGCAAAAAGTAGATGTATTAATATCATCAGAATCCAGTTCGAAGTCGGTCAACACGATCGATTTCTTATCCTCTCACAAATTAGTCGATTTAATATATGTTTATGGCGAAACAACTCTTTTAAAAGAAAATAATTTGTGTCTTTTGGAAGCAAGAAACTTGTTTAATACTCGTGATTTAAAGTTAACGGCAGAGCATTCTAAATCTAAGTATCTGCTTCTTATTTTTTCGAATGAAAAAGTTAATTTATTTGATAATTCCATTGATCGATTATTGCGAGTAGCAGAAGATTCCAATTCAGTGTTTGTTTATAGCGACTATGTTGAAATCAAAAATGGTGTTTCCATAAATCATCCTTTAATTGATTATCAAATGGGTAGCATAAGAGATGATTTTGATTTCGGTAAAATAATTTTGATTCGCTCCGAGATATTAAAAGAAAATATTCCTCAAAATAATTTTCTTTATGCAGCTTTTTATGATATGCGCTTACGTATCTCCGAGAAGTACAAATTGCTGCACATTCCGGAATATCTATATAGTTATGAAGAGATAGATTTACGTAAATCAGGTGAGAAGCAATTCGATTATGTTGATCCTAAAAACAGAGAAGTTCAAAAGGAAATGGAATACGCTGCAACAGAACACCTAAAAAGAATTAGCGCTTATATTAGACCAGGCAAAGAGATAGATTTTTTCAAGAAAGATAACTTCTCCCTTACCGCCTCTGTTATTATTCCCGTAAAGAATAGAGTCAAGACAATTGCAGGTGCTATTGAATCCGTCATTAATCAAAATACAAAGTATGATTTTAATATAATTATTGTTGATAATCATTCAACTGATGGAACGACTGAACTAATTGAAAAATATGCTTCCACGCATGAAAGGATTATTCATCTTATTCCCAAATCAAAAACATTAAACATCGGCGGCTGTTGGAATTTAGCAATTCAAAATGAAAAATGCGGAATGTTCGCCATACAACTTGATAGTGATGACCTCTACAGTTCCAAAGATACTATTGAAAAAATTGTTAATAAATTCTTTGCCGAAAAATGTGCGATGGTTATAGGAAGTTATACAATGACAGATTTCAATCTTAACGAACTTCCTCCCGGTTTGATCGACCATAAAGAATGGACTGATGAAAACGGAATGAATAATGAACTAAGAATCAACGGACTAGGGGCGCCTCGTGCATTTTATACATCGGTTGTTAGAGAAATCGGATTTCCCAACACAAGTTACGGCGAAGATTATGCTGTGACTTTAGCAATTTCGAGAAAATATAAAATCAGCAGAATTTATGAATCAATTTATTCTTGCAGAAGATGGGAAGGAAATACTGATTCTGACCTTTCCATCGATAAAATAAATAGAAACAATTACTATAAAGACAAAATAAGATCATTAGAAATTGCTGCACGTATAAAGATGAACAACAAATGAAGAATCCATTACTAACTGAAAAAGAATTAGAAAAATTCCTAAAGGGAAATTCATTCTTAGATAGAATTGATGCGTTATATGAACATCAATTAACTAATTGGAAATTTGCCGCCGATAATTATGCAAACTTATCTTATACGATTACCAAAGATATTATAATTGACGGAACTTCATGCATGGTTCAAGTTAACCCAAAGCGAATTATTTCTACTTCTGCCGATGTTAAAAAAACCACTCCTGAAACAGAATGTATTCTTTGTGAGACCAATCTTCCCGATGAACAACGTTATATTAAATATTATAAAGAGTACAACTTTTTACTAAATCCTTATCCTATATTTAACAAGCATTTCACTATTGTCAAAAGCAAACACGTTCCGCAGTCAATATTATTTTACTTAAATGATTTACTTCTAATTTCACGTGATGTAAGTAAAAAGTATATTGTTTTTTATAACGGACCTGCTTGCGGCGCTTCTATCCCAGATCATTTGCATTTTCAAATGGGAAATAAAGAATCATTCCCGATACTCGAACAGATTTCAAAAAGGGGAATTATCAAAAACAGCTTATCAATCGACAGGAAAAGAATTAACATAAATTGTTTTGAACTAACCAACCGTAATATTTTAGTTATTGAATCTAATGAATCGATTGAGATACTGAATTGTTTTTCTATTATAAATAATGTTATGAAAACCGTCAGTTCAAATACCACTGAGCCTATGATGAATTTACTTTGCTTATACGAAAATAAAAAATGGAAGCTGATCGTTTATTTAAGGAAGAAGCATAGACCAAGCTTTTACTTTGAAGAAGGAAATAAAAAAATTATGGTTAGTCCAGCCGCTGTTGATATGAGCGGACTAATAATTCTTCCAAGAGAAGAAGATTTGGATAAATTAGACGAAAATAAAATTTTAGAAATGTACAGAGAGGTGACCGTTGCTAAAGAACATTTTGAATATCTTAAAACAAAACTAAAAGATTTTTACAATTAGTTCGGGAGCCCCCTTATACATAGAAGACTAACATCATCTTCATATTTGTTTGCAGTAAATTCAGAAAATGCTTGTTTTATTTTTTCAACGGAATCATCGGTTGGTTTTATTCTCCGAATAACCTCTATTAATCTATCTTTTCCGAATTGTTCCCCGGTACTTGGATTTCTTGATTCGAGAATGCCGTCTGAGATCATATAAATAAATTCATCTTGCTGCAATTCAACAGTAATATCTTGATAATCTCCGACTTCATTAAATCCAAGCAGAAGTCCGTTTGATTTAATTACTTCAACTTCTTGATTCTTACATACAAATATTGGAAGATCACCGGCGCCGCTGTAATGTGCTGTCCTTTCTTTTTTGTTGAGAAGAATAATTGAAAGCGTAACAAACACATCGGAAAGTCTTTCATCTTTAAAAATAGACTTATTAACGCTCTGAACAATTTCGCCTGCTTTAATTGCTCCGGTTGATTCAATAGCAAACCGGATTGCACTTCTAACATAACCGGCATAGGCAACGGCAAAATACCATGCACCCCATTTTTTACCCATTACATCGCCGAGGACAACAACAAGATAATCATCATTCACATTTACATAGTCAATAAAATCTCCTCCGGGTGTTTCTTCAAACGGAACATGCCAATGTTTGATTTCATACCCTTCAAATTTGGGGAATTCGGATGGCACAACTTTAGCGCCCATAGAGCCGGCAGCTTTTTGTACTTCCTCAACTGTTTTAGCTCTTTCTTTCTTTTTACTTTGTAAAATGGCTCTTACTTTTGCAATTACAATTTGCGGTGTGGATGTTTTGATAATATAATCTTCTATCTCAAGTTCATATCCTTCAAGTATATCGTCATCTTCACCTTTGGCGGTTAAAAACACAAAAGGAATTTTTCGTAATTCCGGATGATCCAAAAGTTTTCTTCTGAATTCAAATCCGTTCATTACAGGCATCATAATATCACTGATTATTAAATCTGGATTATTTGCAAGTGCCTTTTCAAATCCCTCTTCGCCATTGACTGCAACCTCACACTTGAAGCCGACTTTTTGAAGATTATAAGAGAATAATTTGGCAACGTTTGCTTCGTCTTCCACTAAAAGTATTTTATATTCTTCGGTCATTATAATTCTCTAATGAGTATAACTTTTAACAGCTTCTTGTAAATTGCTGAAGGATTCAAAAACTCTAAAAAGACGGGTAAGTTCGAACATAGCTCTTACTGCCGGGCGAAACCCAACCAACTTTAAATCTCCTTCCAGCTTAACAACTTTTTTTAGTGAATTAACTAAAACTCCCAAAAAAGATGAATCAACAAAATCACATTCGGATAAATCAATAATAATCTTTTTATAACCGTCATCAATTGCATCTATCAATTTTGTTTTAAGTTCGTCGGCTTCTTTTACTGAAGCTCGTTCAACGTTAACAATTTCAACAATAACATCTCCAATTCTTTCTTCAATTATCATTTATTTCACCATTGTTTTTATCTGTTTGATTCGATTCCGTATTTATCCATTAACCGATAAAGTGTTGCTCTTCCTATATTCAATTTTTTTGCGGCTTCAACAATGTTGCCGTTTGTTACTTTAATTGCATGCTTAATTGCTTCTTCTTTTAATCTTTCGAATGGTATCACAGCAGATTCTTCTCCAAAGAGTGGTCCGTGATTGCTGTTTAAAGTTGTTGAAGAATCTCTGCTAATTATATGTGCCGGAAGAATACTATGGTCGATTTCATTTTGATCGGATAAGATTATGCATCGTTCAATTAGATTTTCAAGTTCCCTTATATTGCCCGGCCAATCGTAATCATACAAATACTTTAACGCACTCTTCGAAAAACCTTTTATCTGCTTTCCTAATTTTTCATTAAACTTATTTATAAAGTGGTCAATAAGAATAATAATATCACCGCGTCTGTCTCTCAACGGCGGGACCATAATCGGGAATGAACTTAGTCTGTAATAAAGATCTTCTCTGAACTCTTTGTTATCGACAGCCTCTTTAAGATCCCTGTTGGTAGCCGAAAGAATTCTTACATCTGTTTTAATTGTTTCGGTACCTCCGACTCTTTCAAACTCTTTCTGCTGAATTACTCTAAGAATTTTGGCTTGCAGCGCCATTTCCATTTCACCAATTTCATCGAGAAATATGGTGCCTCCATTACCAAGTTCAAACTTCCCAATTTTTCTTTGATGAGCCCCGGTAAAAGAACCCTTTTCATGACCAAACAGTTCGCTCTCTAGAAGTTCACGGGGAATTGACGCACAATTAACAACAATAAACGGTTTATGTTTTCTTATTCCGTTATAATGAATTGCTCTGGCAACAAGTTCTTTACCTGTTCCCGACTCACCCTCAATAAGTACCGTAATGTCGTTATCTAAAACTTTCGATACTAATCTGAATACCTTCTGCATGTTGTTGTCGGAAGAAATAATGTTGTCAAAACTATATTCTTTTTGAAGATTATCTTGAAGCTCATTTACTTTCTGAAGTAATTCATAATTTCGCAAAGCATTTTTAATAGCAGGTTCCAATCTATTTTGATCAATAGGTTTGGGGAAATAATCATACGCCCCTAAACGTATTGATTCGATTGCTACTTCAACACTTCCTTGAGCAGATAGCATTATAACCGGTAGATTTTCATTAACGGACTTTATCTTTTTTAATACTTCATTTCCATTAATATCCGGCAGCATTATGTCAAGCAAAACTAAGCTGGGATTTTCAGATAGACAGTTAAGAGCATCGTTTCCTTTTGTAAATGTTTTGACATTATATCCCCATTTACTTTTTACCCAGTGAGTTAAAAGTTTTAGAATTGATTCTTCATCATCAACAATAAAAATGAGTTTGTCCAATAGTTACCTCCTGCTGCTTTTGGGAAGTTTTACAATAAAAGTTGAGCCTTTATTCAGTTCACTTGATACTTTAATTAAGCCATCATGCAAGTCGACAATTTGCTTTACAGTAGTTAATCCAAAACCGGCACCCGGAATTTGTGTGCTTGTTTTTCCTACTTTGCTGAATTTCTGAAAAAGTTTCGGGATATCTCCTTTGGGAATTCCAACACCCGTATCGCTAATTATAACTTCTACTTCCTTCAGAAAATCTCTTGCCATTAGAGTTACCCTTCCCCCTTTCTGCGTAAATTTAACGGCGTTAGAAAGTAGATTATTAATTGCCTTTTGTATTCTTTCTTTATCGGCATTAATAATAATTTCAGTTCCTGGAATTTCTGACGAAAATGTTAATCCTTCTTCTTCGGCTATTTTACCCCATCTATCAGCAAGTTCATTAAGTACTAAAATAATATCGAAATTAGTTTTTTCAAGAGCATTTGTATCCGTTTCAAGTTTTGAAAAATCCAGAATGTCATTAATCAGCCTTGCCAATCTTTTCCCTTCTGATAATATAATTCCACTAAATTCTTCAACTATTTCAGATGGTAAATCTTTATCGGTAACTAATGTTTCGGCAAACCCCACAATTGAAGCCAACGGGGTTCGTAATTCATGGGAAATGTTGGAAATAAATTCATTCTTTAATTTGTTCAACTCGTCAAGTACTGTCAACTGCTGCTTAGTTCTATCTTGTTCAATTGAAATCATTCTATTTGCTTCAATCAGCTTGGCATTGAGTTCTTTTAGTTTTGATTCGTTTTTAATTCTTTCTGTAACATTTCTTCCAAAACCGATTAAACCGATTGTTTCATCACCCGATTTTAGATTTCTAGCATTTATTTCGAATGTTAGAATCTCTTCAAACTTATCAATAAAGCGAACTTCGAATGAAGTTAATTCTTTTTGTTTTAAAATTTCTTGAAATGCAACAGCTACATTAGATTTATTTTCTTCGTCAACAAATTCTAGAAAATGCTTACCAATAAGTTCTTCGGGTGTGAACCCTAATGATCTTGCACCAAGCGTATTTACAGTAACAAAATATCCGTTGCTATCCAAAGTAAAAATTAGATCTTCAGCTGTTTCGATTAACAATCTAAAACGTTCTTCTGATTTTTCAAGTTTATTACGGTATTCAATTTCATCAGTAACATTACTAATGGAGCCAACAACACGAACAATTTTTCCATTTTCTTTAATAGGGAACCCGGTATGCCTAACAAAAAGATCATTGTCTCTTCCATCTTTCATTTGATATTCAACAACGGCGTTTTCACCGAGTTTTAATTTTTCAATAAACTTTTTAAAGTCTGAAATATACTTTGGATTTATTTTTCTGATTAGCGAAACTTTATTCGATTGTATATCATCGCTTTCGTATCCGAAAATTCTTGAGGCTGCGTCCGAAATAAAGTTATACTTTGTTCCATCCAAATCAGATGAGTATAATACCGAACCAATATTCTGTGCGGTTTCCTTAAACCAATCCTCTACCCGCATCTTGTCCGAAATGTCCCAAAATATTGTCATTACTTGCCCGTATTCTTCATCTTCGGAAGTCATGTAAATAGAGTTGGTGTTGAACCAATAAGATTTCTGATTACTATCTATAAAATTAAGTTTACAATCGGTAACGGATTTCTGCTCAATAAATGCACGAACAAACGGTAGTTGCTCGGCACTGAGAGTGTTACCTTTTTGATCGAGGAACTTAATTTTTTTTGATAATACGATTTGTTTTTTAGAATCTGATATTCCGAATATAGAATTGGCGGAAATATTGCTGAATAACAACTTTCCGTCTTGAGCGGTAATTATTATTGGTACATCAACATCAATTAAATTTTTCGTATTAATTTGTTCCACCGAATAACTATCGTTCTTGTGAAATTATCTAATAAAGATAATAAATTCTATGGACACAAATCATTACTATTCTTTAGTAATTCTTAATAACTCACCTTACGCAAAGATGTTATTCCCTTAAAGGTTACTGTTTTCAGACCATTCAGGTAACTTAATTTTAGCCAATTAATGCAACATTGAAGGTTAAAAACAAGCAACCTTCAATGTTTGTGCGTAAGGTGACTTAATAAAATAAATTTGCACTTAGTTTATTATCTTTGCAAATCATTATGAAAACAAAGTTAAACAAACCGGAATTACTTGCCCCGGCTTCGGACTGGGCGACATTAAACGCTGCGGTTAATGCGGGGTGCAATGCTGTTTATTTAGGTGTGGAATCCTTGAATATGCGCGCCAAAGCAAAAAATTTTCAACTAAGTGAATTGCGCGAATTAACAGAATTTTGCCACAACAAAAACGTTGACCTTCATCTTACCGTTAACAGCATTGTTTACGAAAATGAATTAAATATTTTGGATGAAATATTAGACAAAGCTAAAGCTGCTAATGTTGATATGATTATTTGCTGGGATATGGCGGTAATTCAAAAATGTATTGAAAAGGATTTACCATTTTGTATTTCCACTCAAGCTTCAATATCAAATTCTTCCGCTGCAAAATTTTATAAAAATATTGGTGCAAAAAGAATTGTGCTTGCACGCGAATGTACACTCGAAATGATAGAAGAGATTAAACGAAATTGTGATATTGAATTAGAAACATTTATTCACGGTGCTATGTGCTTGGCAATTAGCGGAAGGTGTTTGCTAAGCCATTACAGCTTTGGTGCAAGTGCTAATCGGGGCGAATGTATTCAGCCTTGCCGAAGAGAATATGAAATTAAGGACCTCGATGATCAAACTGAATTTATAATTGGCGAAGATTATGTTCTTTCACCAAAAGATCTTTGTACGATTGAATTTATTGACAAGTTGATTGAATTAAAAATCGATTCATTCAAAATTGAGGGAAGGAAAAGAAGTCCGGAATACATTTCAAAAGTCGTATCAACTTACCGGAAAGCCATAGATCTTTACTTTGATGGATTGCTCTCAGACGAAATAAAAAAGGAACTAAAAGCGGAATTAGCAAAAGTTTATAACCGCGGTTTCTCAAACGGGTTTTATTTCGGTCAACCCGGTCACGAAGACTATGCCGAAAAATACGGAAGTGTTGCGGTTACTAAAAAAACTTATGTTGGAAAAGTTCTTAATTATTTTAAAGAACCCTCCGTTGCACATATAAAGCTTGAAGCCGGAGATCTTAAATTAAACGATTCAATATATATTATCGGCAACAGCACCGGTGTTGTGGAAATGAAATTGGAATCAATGATGAAAGATGAAATAAACGTTGACGAAGGAAACAAGGGAGATGAAATTACTTTTAAGTGCAATGAAGTTATTCGTACCAGAGATAAGATTTACAAAATTATATCTGCATAAAATTACTGCCAGGTTAATCCGCCGGAATTTTCATCCTTTTGATTAAGATTAAAACTTGATATTGCCTCTTCAAGATCTTTGTGAATTTCAAAAACTTTATTCATACTGGTCATTTCAAAAATTAAAGACGATAGTTCGTTGCTGTAAACAAGTTTTAGATCACCTCCGGAAGCGACAGTTTTCTTCAAACTACTTACCAAAGCTCCCAAAAACGTAGAGTCCAAATATTCACACATACTTAAATCAACAACAATATGTTTGTTCTCCTCATTAAGCAGCTTAAGAACAAAATCCTTAAATGAAACCGCATACTGAAGTGTTGCCCTAGTTAAATAAACCGTAACAACAACAATTTTCCCATACTCTTTACTTTTAAAGTCCATTAACAACCTGTAATTAATATAATAAATGCTGCAAGAATATATATTGTTCAAACATATCTTAATTAGAGAAATAAATCAATTTTTGTTTTGAAAAGGAATTCGCACCAATAATAAACATCATTGGAAAGGTCTATTGAAACACCAATTAAAAATTTAATAAGGGGCATATGGCTTTGTCAAAAAGAGTAGCAAGCTGCGGCATAAAAAAAGGGAAGAACTTAACCGGAATAAGTTCTTCCCCAAAACCGGAGTTAAGAAAATGATTCATTTGTAAAATCATTTTCCCAACAAAATTAGAATAGTTAAACGCAGCAAGTAAAAGTCAATACCGGATGCAGCTCTGTTGTAAAAATTAACAACTCGGTACTCACCTGCAGGTAAAAATAAACCAGTATATTTTTTACCTGCTGCCCCATGAGTAATAATAAACTATCAGATTTATTATTGATACGAATCTGATTTGGGAAATTACCTCTCAAACTATGTAATTGGTAAATTTGAGCTAATCACTATTTGAAAAGAACAAGAAAATAATTACAAGTTTGGGAACGTAAAATCCCTCTTCAAATCCGATACCCCTATACTTATTGCAAAATAAGTGCCAATAAATTCTTTGTTTTTTAATAAATTTTTAGGTCTTGTGCGAATAATATTCATGTGCCGCGAATATATTTCGTACTAATTAAGGGCTGTCTCTTATACACATCTCCGAGCCCACGAGACCGTACTAGATCTCGTATGCCGTCTTCTGCTTGAAAA
>OMKS01004739.1_pt1 | contig 10119 bp, 10 predicted proteins | sample 1674721 | NCBI WGS metagenome assembly OMKS01 (sample SAMN06264996, study PRJEB25208) | sediment metagenome | isolation source: hot spring sediment | place: USA: California | collected 2014-09-02 | reverse complement strand
GGCCTGCTCTTTCAACCGGGGGAGCGCGCCGAGCACGTTGGTCGGCAGGGTCTGCTTGACGTCGTAGGGAGTCTTGATCGTGTCGTCCAGGTATTCGAGCAGGAAGGCCACGCCGACGCCGATCATCAGCCCGGTGGCCGCGCCGAGAAGCGTGTTCTGCAGCGCCCGCGGCCCCACCGGCGCCGTGGGCGGTTCGGCCGGCGAGTAGACGGAGATGACGTCGGTGTACCGGGCCATCGCCATGCGGAACTCCTCGGCGCTGGTGAGGAGCACCACCAGCCGGGTCTGGTCGCGCGTCAACTGGCTCTCCAGGCGCGCCCGCTCCATGCGCACAAAATCAGAAGCGCCGTTGTCCGGATCGCCCAGCGAGGCGATCTCCGCCTGGGTGCGGGCGATGTCCTCCTCCAACGTCGCGATCTTGGCCTCCAACTGATCCAGGTCGGCCTGGTAACGCGCCCGCTGGCGGCCTTTCTCCCGCTGGATGAAGGTCTGGGCGGTGGTCTCGACCAACGCCTGGGCCAGCGCCGGATCGTGGGCCTCGGCCGAGATGCGGATCAGTTGGGTGTCGCGGATCTGCTCGACGGTGAGCATGTTCTGCAGCTGACCGGCGCTCATCGACAGGCCCAGGGCGGCCGCCACCTCTCGCAACAGCACGGGGGCCTGCATCTGCTCGACGTAGGTCGAGGCGACCATCTCGCTGGTGCGCATCAGTTGGTAGATATCGCCCGGCCGCTCGCCGCCCAGGCTGATCTCCAGCGTCGTCGAAGCTCGGTAGACCGGGGCCGCGGTGGCGCTGGTGTAAAAAGCCGCCCCGCTCCCCAGAACGGTGGTCAGAACGATGATCCAGAGGTGCTTCCAGACGACGGTAGCGTATTGTCGTAGTTCCATTGGGTGTTGCCTTTCGGTTAAGGGTTAAGGGTTAAGAATTCAGGATTAAGAATTGAGGATTGAGACTGTCTTCCTCATACGGGCGTGAATGGATATGATAACGCCATTGTCAAATCGCGTCAAGCCAGTTCTTAATTCTTAATTCTCAACTCTCAGTTCTTAATTCTCACCTCTCAATTCTCAGTTCTTAATTCTCAGTCCTCAACCCCCAACCGCCCCCGAATCGTAGCGATGACCTTGTTCAAATCGTGCACGATACCATCGAGTGGCTGGACTAAATCGTCGAACAAGTCGGGCGCGATGTAGTCGACGTCGCGGGCGTAGAGGAGGTGGCTCTTGACCTCGTAGGCGGAACCACGGCTGTTGTAGTAGAAGCGCAGTTTGTCGCGGTAATGATAGCGCCCAAAGGCTTCGGCGACGTTGGCCGCGATCGAGACCGCCGCCCTGCGAAGCTGTGAGGTCAAGCCATACAACTCATGCTTAGGAAAGGACGACGTGATCTTGTGAATTTTCACTGCCAGCGCGTGTGCTTCCTGCCACAAAGGCATCTCTTCGAAAGACTTGTAGCTCATTTTTCAATCCTCAGTTCTTGATCTTTAGCTCTCAGAATAGGTTCAGAATTAAGCATTAAGAATTGAGAATTAAGAATTGAGAATTGAGAATTAAGAATTAAGAATTAAGAATGTCGCCTCAATCCAATCCCTTAGTTCTCAGTTCTTAATCCTTAGTCCTCAGTTCTTAATCCTTAGTTCTCAGTTCTTAATCCTTAGTCCTCAGTTCTTAATCCTTAATCCTCAATCCTCAGCCCTCAATCTCACTTCTCAGCTCACACACTTTTCGTCTCGGCAAATGCCTTTCGAAACGTATCTACTAAATACAAAGCCGGGCGATACCTCGGCAGAATGTCCTGCAGCTTGGCCTGGATTTGCTCTCTGGATCCAAGTCGCACCAGCGCCTCCAATTCCTCTAAATGTCGCGCCAGTGGGTCGCTTCTCCAGGCGTGATTGCCGTAGGCCATCAAGATCTTTTGACATTGCGTACAGCGCGGTTTCTCTCCCTCGGCGAACAGTTCCTCGCTCAGCTTCTCTCCCGGTCGCGGGCCGGTGAACGCGATCTCGATATCCCGCCCTGGCTCGAACCCCGAAAGCCGGATCAACTCATTCGCCAGTTCCACGATGCGCACCTGCTCTCCCATATCCAGCACGAAGATCTCTCCCCCTGCGCCCAGCGTCGCCGCCTGAATCACCAGTTGCACCGCCTCCGGGATGGTCATAAAAAAGCGCTCCATCCGGGGATGGGTCACCGTGATCGGCCCACCATTCGCGATCTGCCGCTGAAACAGGGGGATCACGCTGCCGCGACTGCCCAGCACGTTGCCGAAGCGCACCGCCGTGTAGACCCGCCCCTCGCGCCGGGCCACGTCCTGCACCAGCATCTCCGCCAGGCGCTTGGTGGCCCCCATCACGTTGACCGGGTTGACCGCCTTGTCGGTGGAGATGAGGACGAAGCGGGCCACGCCGCTTTCGAGCGCCGCCCGAAGCAGCGCCCGCGTGCCGAAGACGTTGTTGGAGACCGCCTCCGCGACGTTCTCCTCCATCAACGGCACGTGCTTGTGAGCCGCCGCGTGGAACACTACCGCCGGCCGATGGCGCTCGAAGATCCAGTGCAGGCGCTGCTGATCCCGAATATCGGCGATGACGGGGACTGTATCCAAGTCGGGCAACCGCTCTGCCAGCTCCCGCCGAACGTGATAGATGCTGGTCTCCCCGTGACCCAACAGCAGCAAGCGCCGCGGCCCGTAGGCCCCAATCTGCCGGCACAGTTCCGCACCGATGGATCCCCCGGCCCCGGTGACCAGCACCACCCGATCCCGAAAATGATGCCCCGTACCCGCGCCGTCGATCTGCACCGGGTCCCGGCGCAGGAGATCGTCGATGCCCACCTCCCGCACCGCCTGGACGCTCACCTGACCAGAGATCAGTTCATAGATACCGGGGATAGTCTTGTAGGCCACCCCCGCGCGCTGGCAGATTTCGACCACGTCCCGGATGGCCTGGCCCGGCGCCGTGGGCATGGCGATGATCACCTCTTCGACGCGCTCGTCGCGCACCAGTTGGGGAATGCACGCCCGCGAGCCGAGGACCGGCACGCCGTGGATCCGGAGCCCCTGCTTGGATGGATCATCGTCGAGCAGGCCCACGGGAAGCAGGCCCACGCCCGGGTTTTCCTGCATCTCGCGCACGATCATGGCCCCCGCCTCTCCGGCGCCCATCACCAGGACCCGCGTGGGGGAATCCTGCGAGCACTTGAGAGGATTTTCATCCCGATTGAACGGGCCAAGCAGCTGGCGTCCAGCCAGCGCACGCACGAAGAAGCGCATGCCGCCGGCGAAGAGAAAGCTAAGCAGCCAATCTATAACGGAGATCGAGCGCGGCATCGGGCGGAAATCGAACAACAAGGAGAACGGCGAGTACAGCGCCAGCGACGTCAGCGCGATACCGGCGAGCGCCGCGAGCCAGAGCGCCAGGAGCTCTCTCGCGCTGGCGTAGAGCCAATAGCAGCGGTAGAGACCAAACAGGTAGAAGACGAGCGGTTTGACGAGCGCGGACAGCGCCACGTAGATGAGGAGCGTGGACGTGTACGGCCTCAGCCCATCCACGTCCAGCCGCAGCGCGAAACTGACAAAGCCAGCCAGGGCCATCAACAACACATCGGCCAGAAAGAAGTAGCGGTTGCGGGGAAATGGCAGTGTTATGGAAACCCTCGGTTTGTCTTTCATCACTTCACGCCTCTCCGTTTGTATCATTTTAGTTTTGGGCTCTCTGCTAGTTCGCGTGCTCGGTTCAGCAGACGGTGGTTTTTTGCCACGAATTACACGAATTGCACGAATTTTCACCTATCTCTCATCTCTTCAAGTAAGGGCATCCCTCAACACGGCGCACACCCGATCGACCTGTCGCTCCTCCATCACACCGGAAAACGGCAGCGCCAGACACGTGTCTCCCGCCATCTCCGTCACAGGAAAGCGCCCTCTCTGATAACCAAAACGCTCCCGATAGAAAGGCTGCAGGTGGATGGGCGTAAAATAGGGCCGGGACGGGATTCCCCGCGCCTTCAACGCTTGCATCACCCGATCCCGCCCCATCGCTGGCGCGATGCAGCCCATCGCTGGCGCGATGCGGACCACGTAGACGAACCAGCTCATGCGCGTGGTGCTCGGCGCGACGTAAGGAACCTGTATCCCCTCGACCCCCGCCAGCCGCTGCTTGTACCACCCGGCGACCCGCTCTCTCTTTTCCAGCAATTCCTCGATGCGCTTGAGTTGCGAGAGCCCCAGCGCCGCGCTCATCTCGTCCAGCCGGTAGTTATAGCCCAGGCGGGTGTGGTTGAGCCAGGCGTCGAAGACGTCGCGCCCCTGGTTGCGCAGCGAGCGAAAGAGCGCGGCCCAATCGTCTCGGTCGGTGACGATCATGCCGCCCTCGCCGGCCGTTATCTGCTTGTTGGGATAGAAGGCGAAGACCGCCGCATCCCCCAGCGTGCCCGCTGGCCGGCCCTTGTACGTGGCCCCGATGGCCTCGCACGAATCCTCGATCACCCATAAATCGTGCTCGACGGCGACCGCCCGGATCGCGTCGTAGTCGGCCGGCTGGCCAAAGGCGTCGACGGGCAGGATGGCTTTCAAATGGCGAGAGGCGCATTGTGAATTGCGAATTGCGGGGGGGAGCCAGCGTTTTGCGGCGTCGCCACCACGGGAAAGATGGTCGGCAGCTTGGGCGACCTGGGCGGGATCGATGTTGAGGGTCTGGGGGTCGACGTCGACGAAGATGGGGATGGCGCGCTCGAAGAGGACGCAGTTGGCGGAGGCGATGAAGGAGAAGGGGGTGGTGATGACCAGGTCGTTTTCCTCAATCCCGGCGGCGATGACGGACAGGTGCAGGCCGCTGGTGCCGGAATTGACGCCCACGGCGTGCCGGACGCCAACAGCGGCGGCGAAGGCTTCCTCGAAGGCCACGAGCTGGGGGCCGAGGCTGAGATAGCGGGTTTCGAGCACGTCGTTGACGGCCGCGACGTCGGCAGCCGTCAGATCGGGGGAGGACATCGGGATGCTCTCTGCACATAGATTCTCTCGCTTCAAAATTAACACTCCCTCTCTTCTCGTCAAGCGCTTAAAAACAGCGATTAGTGATCTCTCCCTGATTGACTGACATATCTTGCTGGGACACTGATTTTCACAGATCAAGGTGTAAGATCGGTGTAATGTGGGCGTTCAGATCGCCCGCGCCCAACACCCCAGCCAGGCTTGCCAGGGAGGCGAGCGTACAATGGGGGGCGTGATGGGACGTGGGCGGCTCCAAATGCGCGTATTCCGCGCCGGGCCGCCGCACCCACACGGTGTACATACCCGCCCGGCGCGCGCCCAGGAAATCCTTGAGCGGATTGTCGCCCACGTAAATCGAGCGCGGGGCCTCGACCGCCAACCGATCCAACACCGCCTCAAAGGGCGTCGGGCTGGGTTTCCAGACCTCCCGTCCCCACCGGTCAGAGAAGACGACGGCGTCAAAATAGGGGGCCAGGCCCAGGGCCGACAGTTTGCGCCGCTGCACGGCCAGGTAACCATCGCTGACCAGGCCCAGCCGATAGTTATCGCGAAGCGACGCCAGCACCCCCGGCGCCTCGGGGAACGGCGTCAGCACAGGTTCGTGCGCCCGGTAGACCCGTACCAGTTGCGGCGTCAGGCCGTCGTCGGCCGGCAGGCTGTGCTCCTCCAACCAGTGATCGAACGTATTTCCCCGCACACCCAGATCAAATAGCTGCTTCAACTCGGTGAATCCCTGCTCCGATGGGATACCCAGCTCCGCCTCGGCCCAGGCGGCCACAGCCTGGAATCCGCTGAGCACATAGTCTCGCTCGGGATACAGGGTGTCGTCCAGGTCAAAGACGACGGCGCGCCACGGGCCCACCATCAGGCTTGCCTCCAGGAAAAAGAGCGGCGCGCCATCTGCTCACGTTCGGCCTCGGTCAGAAAAAGAGAATCGTCGCACCGGGTCAGGTAGAGGCCGACCTGGTAACTGCCTAACGGTGGAAGGTCTAGAGGCACACCTGCCGCCCGCGCCAGCAGCCAGCGGGGATAATCGGCGCCGGCCGCGACGCCCAACGGCGCGCCGCCCCCGAAACGGGCGTTGATCTCGGTGAAATAGGGCACGCCATCAGAAGATGGCGCACGGTCCTTCATCATACACTGCACGGTGATGGGGCCGACGGCGGGCAGCGCCCGGGCGATCCGGACGCAGGCCTCGGTGATATTGGGGTCGTAAATCGTGACCCCCTTGGCGACCTCGCCCCAGCGCACCTCGATCCGTTGGCGGGATACCACGGCCAACACCTCACCCTCCAGGTCGCAGACGACGTCGTTGGTGATCTCGGGACCGGGCAGGTATTCCTGGACGATGGGATCAGGCACGTACTCGGAAAAGAAGGCTAAAGCGCGGGCGTCCCGGACCTGGAACGTGTTCTGGGCCGCGCTGCCAAAGCGGGGCTTGATGAACAACGGGTATTCAGCCTTCTCGGGGTCCAATTGGCTCGGCAGCCAGGAGCGGGGCGTGGGCAGGTTCAGGCGCTCGAAGAACGCGGCGGTCGCCCGCTTGTCGGCGGTGAGAGCGGTCGCCTCTGCAGAGACCACTGCCAGGCGCGCGCCGGTGGCTTCCAGCTCTTCCCGGTAGCGGGCCAGGACGGGGATGTCGGGATCGATCAGGGGAAAGACCAGGCCGACCCCCTCGCGGCGGCAGATCTCGACCAGCGCCGGGACGTAATCGGGCACGGTGAGACGGGGGACGATGTAGGGCCGGTCGGCCACCTGGAGGGCCGGGGCGAGCGGATCGATGTCCACCGCGACAATGCGCCCGTCCAGTTCTAATGATTGGTAGGCGCGGCGAAACGCACGCAGCAATTCGACCCGGCGGCCGGCGCTGGTAAAGAGGACGTTGATATCCTTAGTCTGTTGTCCCAAAGAACTCCTCCATCGTGGCGTGACCTGGCTGGCGAATACCCTCGCGTAAGAGCACCTTCCACGCCGTGAGGGTCAGTATCTTGAGGTCCAGCCACAGCGATTGGTGATCCACGTACCACACGTCCAGGGTACATCCTTCGACGGGCTCAAGACATGCTTTTCCCCCCGCGTGAGCGAACGAGCTGCCCGTTTTGACCTCAAGAGTTGGGCATGATATAATCAGTTTGCGGGCCGGAACACGATCCGCAAAGGAGGAAAAAGCATGAAAGCCAATGTAAACACCCTCCCACGCTGGGAGATCGATCAGTTGTTTAAACTTGGACAAAGACGACCCGGTTTGCTTGAACATGCCGTTCACCGCCTGGTACAAGAAGATCAAGAGATCCGCTGGTCTGTGATCGTGGGCGCATATCAAGACGGGCAGATCAATCTGGGCAAAGCCGCCGAATTGCTGGGCTCGACCGAACTTGAACTGCGTGATCGCTTTATCGAATTAGGCATACCACTCCGTGTTGGGTCTGCCGATCTGGCCGAAGCTCGAGCTGAAGTCAAAGCGATACGTTCCTGGTTCGCCAAAACCGCAGTCGAGGATCGTGCATGATGATCACCCTGCTGGACAACACGGTGATGTCCAACTTGGCCGTGGTGCAGCGCCCCGATTTGCTTCGCATCGCCTTTGGCGATACTTTGGCCACGCCACAGCAGGCTTTCGACGAATTGGAAGCCGGTGTGCGAGTGGGCAAGTTGCCTGCTCTTGACTGGCACTGGCTGCCGATATGGACATTGGATGCCGTGGAGATGGCCCCCACTTGATTCCAGATCTTGCTTCTCCCCACCACGCTACCCCAGGAACTCTTTCATTGTCGCCTGTCCCGGCTGATTGATCCCCTCCCGTTTGAACACTTGCCACACGGTCATCCCCAAAATCTTCACGTCCAGCCACAGCGATTGGTGATCCACGTACCACACGTCCAGGGCGAATTTTTCCTCCCAGGTGAGCGCATTGCGCCCGTTGACCTGCGCCCAACCGGTGATGCCCGGCCGCACCTCGTGGCGGCGCGCCTGCTCGGGTGTGTAACGCTTCAGGTACTGCACCAGCAGCGGGCGTGGGCCGACCAGGCTCATCTCGCCCCTGAGCACGTTGAACAGCTCGGGCAGCTCGTCGAGGCTCCAGCGGCGCAAGAAGCGGCCAAAGGCGCTGAGCCGTTCGGCGTCGGGGAGCAGGTTGCCTTGGGCGTCACGGGCGTCGGTCATGGTGCGGAATTTGTACAGAGTGAAGGGCTCGCCGCGCAGGCCGGGGCGTTGCTGGCAGAAGAGGACCGGTGCGCCAAGTTTGAGGCGCACCAGGAACGCGAGCAGCGCCAGAAACGGCGCGAGCAGGAACAGCAGCAACAAACCACAGCCCAGATCGAACGTGCGTTTGCCACAGCGACGATACATACTCGGGATACCCTCACTCCCCTCTTGACGTCCCAGGGACAATGCTCAATCCCTCCTCGTCCACGAAAGCCTCATAGTCACACAAGTGTGCATCTACATCCTCTTCGAGATAGTCAACCCGCTTCGATTCAAGTCCTCCGGCAAAGGCGACGACGCCGCGCAAAATCACACGGTCGGGCATAACAAAGCCGCTATAGGCCCCCGTTTCGCTTCGCGCCAGGTCACCGCGCCAGCAGAGAGTCACGTCCGGATCCGGAACGTCAGCCAGGACGCTGTCTGTTGGAAGTACTGCTCCGCCCGCCGGCTCACGTCCAGGGCCAGAGCGAGCTTCTCACGCGTCCCCCAGGCCAACCACGCGATCACGACGACGAGGAAAATCAGCACGATCCTGGAAGCATACGGCCGGCGCCGCTCAAATGAGCGGCTAGCCCTGTATCCCCGTTCGACCAGCAGGCCGAGCAAAAGCGCATAGAAGGGAGAGGAACTGTAGGTGTAAAGCTCGCTCATATGGCCGGTCAAAACGACCGGAAACATGCCGGCCAGGATCAACAGACCCAGACCAGCGATGGCTGCAATACCTGTCGGCCCGGTCTCCAAGTCCGACCTGCCGTCCGAGCTTTGCCGGCCCAGGCCCGGCAGCCCGACCAGACTCAGGAGCCCCAGGCCCAGCGTCAAAAACGTCGAAACGACGATGCGGGCCGGTTGAAGGTGGGGAAAAAGGTCGAGCGCATAGATCAGCCCGCCCGCTAATCGGGCCACGTTCTTGACGACCGGAACGACGCTGAAACTCAGGCTGTACCGGTCTCCCGGATTGCCAAAGGTCGCCCCGCTGACCAGCCTCAGCCCCAGGTACGCGAGCAGAGCCACAGCGATGGCAGAGTAGGAGACGACGAGAGTACGCCACCCGGCCCAGCGCCTTTCCCCGTCCCGGGGCAGCCACAGCACGTGAACAACCAGGGGCAGGGTCACGACAGCGCCCACGGCGGTCTCTTTGGATAAAAAGGCCAGAAACGCCAGTAAAGCGGCCCCAACCCCATAGGCAACAGGAGGGCGGCGTTGGTCCAGGAGCCAAAACGTGAGCAGCAGGGAGAAGACGATGGCATATTGCTGGCTGATCGTATCGATTTGGATGATGCTTATAACGTTGGTCGGGAGTACAGCAAAGTACGCCGCCGTCAGCGCCGCTGCTGTTTTGGAAAAGGAAAAGAGCGACAGAGAAAGCCAAAAGACCAGGGCCACCGCCGCCAGGAACCCAAATAGCGCGACGGCGTGGGATAGAAACGTCGTCTCATAACCCAGCAGGGCGACATTGAGCGAATTGACTAATCTCTCCAATGGGCGAAACACAAAATTTGATGTATCCAAAATGCTCCACCGTGAGGACAGGACAGCAGCTCTTGCCAGATGTCCAAAATCGTCCCCATAGACCCAGATGCTCAGACCAGGCGCGTACAAGAGAGCAGCCAGGATCAGCAGAGTTGTGCAGATGCTGCGCTTCGATCTTGGAACATGTCTCAAGAATGCAAGGGAAAATGCATTCGCACTCATGTGGATACCCTCCTAAAGGCCAGGTCGAACAGCCGCCTCGCGTGGTAATAAGGCAGCAGCAGGCTGCTGTGAAACCCGTAACGCTCGCGCATCCACGCCCGGTCGGGGAAGATAGCCCGCAGCAGCCCCCGCAGATCGTCGTAGAGCAAAGCGTTGAACAGGATGTAACCCGGTTTGTTGAACTTGGGTTCGTCGGGGTTGAAAAGCCCAACTTTTTGCAGCCAGCGACCGATCAG
>OMKS01004738.1_pt1 | contig 10119 bp, 9 predicted proteins | sample 1674721 | NCBI WGS metagenome assembly OMKS01 (sample SAMN06264996, study PRJEB25208) | sediment metagenome | isolation source: hot spring sediment | place: USA: California | collected 2014-09-02 | reverse complement strand
GGGGAGGACCTCGGGCGGTTCCCCCCTTGGACGAAGGGGAGGATGACCCTCGCTCTCCCCCTCTACTCCGGCTCCACGTTGTACGTGCGGACCGGTGATGGGCCGGTTCTCGGGCTCGCGGCGGCGCTTGCCCTCCTCCCCGTTGTGACAAAGCGGCCCCGCCCCCGGCGGGGCCGCAGAGGTCGGATGTCAGGCTAGGACGTTATTAGGGCGCTGTCACCTCGATGGCTAAGCTCGCTTCGTCCGTGTTGGCGGGGGTCTGGTCGTCCCACACCTTCACGCTTGCTGTGTACGATCCGGTCTGCGTGTATCCTCCCGAGTAGACGTGCACGACGTCCAGCGCGTTCGTGGGAGCCACGTCTACCGTAACCACGTAGCCGTCTCCCGAGCGGATTTCCCACCTCACCAGCTTGCGCGTGGTGTCTCCGGCCTGGGCTTGGAAGGCGAACGTGACATCAGCGCCCGCGGTGACCCCCACCGGCTCGGCATCAGACCCGTTGACGGTGAACGCGGTGATCTCGGGCGGGGGGCTGGTCACGATGATCGTCGCTGTGGCGGTGGACGTCTGAGGGGGGGTGGCATCGTCCGTGACGGTGAGGGTAGCGGTGTACGTGCCTGGGTCGGTGTAAACATGGCTGCCGATCCACCAGTCGTAGGTCACGAAGTCCACATCCGCCTCATCCTCAGGGGTCCCGTCGCCGTCGTAATCGAGCGCGATGTGGTTGATCCTCCGGCCCTCCGCCGCGGTGATGGTGGCCCAGAAATCCACCGTCAGCGGCGCTTGTCCCGAGGCGGGCACCGCCCCCAGGCTCACGCTCGTGGTGGCGGGGGCGGTGACGGTGATGGTGACGGTATCGGTCGCCGTTCGGCCGCGATTGTCGATCACGGTCAGGGTGGCGGTGTAGGTTCCAGCGGTCGTGTAGGTATGGTTCACCCCCACTGAGATGTCCGTCCCCTCGTAGTCAACGACCCCGTCCGTCTCGAAGTCGATGGTGAACGACACGATCGTCCCCGTTGACCCCGCGGCGCTGAACGTCACGCTGAGGGGCGCGACCCCCGACGTGACGCTCGCTGTGAGCACGGCGGTGAGGGGGACGAACAGCGAGGCGCACCCGGCGAGCCCCAGCCCGAGGAGCGCCAGAAACCCCATCTTCCACATCCTGCGCATACCGACCTCCTTCGTCGTCGCAGCTGGCCCGAGCGTAGCCCGGCCCTCGGCCTTCCCGGAGGAATACAGCGAGCTCCGGGCCCCAGCTCCGTCCCCCGCGGGACGGACATCTGTCCAGGCGAAACCCTCTTCCCTACAGTGGTGTATATTGCCACGGAAGGAGGCGGGGTGCCCGACGGGGAGCTCGAGCTCATCCAGCGGAGCCTGAACGGCGACCTGGAAGCGTGGGGGGAGATCGTGGGCCGATACAAAGAGGCGGCGTTCGGGATCGCGGTGGCGATCCTGAGGAACCGTGCCGATGCCGAGGACGCGGTCCAAGACGCATTCGTTCGCGCCTACGAGCGACTGGACCGGTACGATCTCTCCCGCAAGTTCTCCACGTGGTTGTTCACCGTGACCGCCAATGTGGCGAAGAACGCGCTCCGCCGGCGGCGACGGGATCCGCTGCCCAAAGAGGTGTGGGCGGAGGACCCCGCCCGCGCGGTGTGGCGAGAGGAGATGGAACAGAACGTGCGCGAGGCCGTGTGGGGACTCCCGGAGTCGTACCGGGCCCCGCTCGTGTTGCGGTACTGGCACGATCTGCCGCTTGAGGAGATCGGTGATGTGCTCGGCCTGCGGCTGGGTACGGTCAAGACGAGGCTGCACCGGGCACGGGCCCTGGTGCGGGCGGAGCTTGCGGCACGGGGGGTGATCCGAGATGCCGTGGGATGAATTGGATCGGTTGATCCACGACGCAGTGGCGCGAGAGGTGGCGCTCGGCCGCCCGGCCTTGGAGGGCCTCGAGGGTCGGGTCATCCAGCGGCTGGCCCGGCCCGTCGTCCGTCCCTCCCTGGCGAGGCGGCTCTCCTCCGCCTTGGCCGGGCCTCGGATCCGACTGGGATGGGCGCTCGCCGGCGGGGCTGCCATCCTCGCAGTCGGGATGTTCGTGGGGAGGGTTCTCCTCCCCGGCGCAGGCCGGCTGCCAGCCGCGGCAGCGAACCTGTTCACCGTGGCCGCCCCGGGCGCGCAGAGCGTCGCCGTGGTCGGGGATTTCTCCGCCTGGCAGCCGATCAGCCTCTTCGATCACGATGGGGACGGTGTGTGGACGGTGACGGTGGCCCTCCCGCCGGGGAGGTACGAGTACGCCTACCTCGTCGACGGCCGCTGGGTGGGTCAGGATCCCCTCGCCCATGAGTACGCGCGCACGTTCGGGGAGTACGTGTCGGTGAGGTACATCGGAGGCGACGGGCTGTGAGGCGCCTTGCCCCGATGGTGGCGGCTCTCTTCGTGGGGGCGGTGGGCCAGTTCGTGCCCTTCCCCTCTACCCCCCCGGAGGAGGTGCTCGGCTTCCTCCAGGCGATGGAGATCGCCCCGGCGATCAAGGCGGCGTTCTCCCCCGTGCTGGGGGCGGCGCTGGCCACGGGGCGGGCGACCCCCCCCGTATCCCTGGAGCTCCTGCGTCGCCTGGCGGAGCTGCCTGCGCCTCAGGCCGAAGAAGCCCTCGACGTGTTTCGCAAGGCGCTGGAGCGGGGGTTCATCGTGGACACGGGGGCGGGCTCTTCCTTGATGAACAGGGTCCTCATGCGCCTGCGCATGGGAGCGCCCTGGGAGCTCGTGAAGTACGAGCTCGCCGCGCGCTACAACGCGCTCGTTGCCACCGAAGAGGTTCTGCTCTGGCACGGCTTGATTGGCCAAGGAGCCCAAGCGCCCGGAGGGCAGGTGCTGCCCAGGGATCGGCTGGTGCTGGAGATCGCGTGGGTCGTGGCGGACTACCAGCTCGACCCTCAACCGCGCACGGTCCCGCTGGAGGCGGTGGTGCGGGACCGGCTGGTCAACCTCTCTGGGTCGGTGCTCGCCCCGAGCATCATCGAACCGGTTTTGGTCGCACTCACACCGGAGCTTCTCCAGGAGATTGCGGGTCGCGTGTTTCAGGTCGAACAAAGGAGGTAGGGCATGGTGAGGAACCTGTGGATCGTAGCGCTTGTGCTGGCCATCGGCGTTGCCGCGGTGGGCCAGGTGGAACCGTTGGGGATCGTGATCGAGCCCCCGGCAGGGGATCTCGTCGTCACGATCACGACCGACAAGCCGGCCTATGCCGTGGGCGAGACGGTGAGGATCACGTTCACGATCAACCGGGGTGCCTACATCTACATCTGGGACATCCCACCCGATGGGAACGTCACCCAGATCTTCCCCAACGGATACGAATCCCAGAACTACTTCCCAGCGGGCACGCACACGATCCCGTCTCCGGGAAGGGGGTACAGCTTCCGGGTTCAGCCTCCGTTGGGGACGGAGTGGCTCCAGGTCCTGGCCACGACGACCCCGGTGAGCGGGTTCATGGGTTACTCCCCTGGCGATCCGTTCCCCCTCCTCGGGTCGGATCCCGAGGGCTGGGAGGTGCAGGTGCTGGGACTCGTCCCCGAGCCTACCCAGCGGGCATTTGACTTCACGAGCTTCGAGATCGTGGCGAGCGCTCCGCCAGGCTACGGGACGCTCGTCGTGCGGAGCAGCCCCACGGGGGCCCGGCTGTACGTGGACGGGATGTTCCGCGGATATACGCCGCGGTCGGTCAACCTCCTCCCGGGGTTTCACGACATCCTCGTTCGGAAGACCGGCTACGGGGACTACACGGCTCGGATCTACCTCGTGGCGGGCGGGACGCGTACGCTTGAACTCGTCCTCAGCGAGATGGCACCCGCCAACCAGCCGCCGGTCGCCCAATTCACCTACACGCCCCCCGCCCCACGGCCGGGGGACTGGGTCCGGTTCGACGGTGGCATCTCCTACGATCCCGACGGCTCGATCGCGAACTACGAGTGGGACTTCGAGAACGACGGGACGTTCGATGCTACCGGCCAGATTGTATTCCATCGATACCCCGCGGCGGGGACGTACACGGTGCTCCTCCGGGTCACGGATAACCTCGGCGCCTCGGGGCAGGTCACGCAGGCGGTCGTGGTGAGCGCTCCGGTTGCCAACCAGCCGCCGGTGGCGCAGTTCGCGTACGCGCCAGCGGCTCCTGTTGCCGGGACAGCGGTCACGTTCGACGGTACGGCCTCCTATGACCCGGACGGGAGCATCGTCTCCTACTCATGGGATCTGGATGGCGATGGTATCGTGGACCGCACGGGACCGGTCGTCACCTGGACCTATCCTGTAGCCGGAGCGTACAGCGCGACGCTCTACGTCACGGACAACCAGGGGGCCACGGGCCAGACGACCCAATTGGTCTCGGTGAGCGAGCTGGGGATTCCCGGGATGCCGGCGATGGTCATGCCGGGCCTCTATGTGTGGGGCACGGACTCGTGGCGGATCACGGTCAACGGTTCGAGCGCGTGGGCCACGCCGCGGGCGTACCGGATCGAGCTCCGCACCGACGGCCAGTTCATCAACGTGTCGAGCGATGCCGGACCCTATCCGCTCGGGCTTGTTCCTGAGCCGACAAGCGAGGGGTGGCGGATCGTGTTTGAGGGCACGGTGGCCTCCGGGCGGATCACCCACTCCTTCCAAGTTCAGAACGCGTCCTCGATCTACATGGACCTCCGGCTGGACATGGACGGGGACGGGACCCTGGATCGGTCGCCGGGATTCGTGCGGCTGCGGCAGTCCATGGTGAACCCGCCGGTGAACCCGCTCGTGGTGGGGAGCCCGGAGGGCTACACCGGAACCCTGGTTCCCTCGCTCAACTTCCGGATCGGATCCGCCCTCTGCTACACGGAGTTCGTGCGGATTGTGTTCTGGCAGACGACGATCGAGGCCCTCGAGGGGATGTAGCCCCAATCGTTTGCGGAGTCAGCGAGGCCCGGCCAGAAGGCCGGGCCTCTTTGTGCGTCGGGGGGTCCTTGCCTGGGCCAGGCGGCCGCGGCTATAGTTCCCCTCGCTACCAAGGAGGGGAAGTGGGGGGACTTACTCGCTATATCGCGCAACGGCTGGTGCTCACGTTGCCGATGGTGTTCATCCTGCTCTCCGTTGCTTTCCTCGCGTTGCGGCTCATGCCGGGCGACCCTGTGTTGGCGATGATGGGCGGACGGAACGTGTCCCTCGAGCTCCTCGCCCAGAAGAGACACGAGATGGGGCTGGATAAGCCCCTTCACGTGCAGTACGTGGAGTACCTGGGGGGGCTGGTGCGCGGCGATCTCGGCCGGTCCACTCGGACGGGGAAGCCTGTAGCGGAGGAGCTGATCTCACGTTTTCCTGCGACCCTCGAACTCGCGCTGTGGGGGATGGTCTTCGCCGCTCTGTTCGGCATCCCCACAGGGATGATCGCCGCCCTAAGGGCCGATCGCCCTGCCGACCACGCGATCCGCATCCTCCACATCGGCTCGTTCGCCTTGCCCATCTTCTGGGTAGGGCTCATGTTTCAGATCATTTTCGCCGTGAAGCTTGGTTGGCTTCCCGTGGCCGGTAGGCTCGCCGGGCGGTACGCATTCTCGTTTCAGCAGGTCACGGGGTTCTACCTCCTCGATGCCTTGATCCTCAAGGACTGGGAGATCCTCAGCGATATGGTCCGGCACCTCGTCCTCCCCGCGGCAGCGCTGGGACTGGCTCAGATGGGGTTCCTTGGGCGGGTGACCCGCGCGGCGCTGCTCGAGGTCCTGGATGCGGAATACGTGACGACGGCGCGCTCCAAGGGGCTTCGGGAGCGAGTGGTTATCCTCAGCCACGCCCTCCGCAATGCCCTCATCCCCATCATCACCGTATTCGGGCTGCAGTTCGCGGTCCTCATGGGGGGAGCCGTCCTGACGGAGACGGTGTTCTCCTGGCCAGGGGTCGGGCGTTTCCTCGTCCAGAGCTTGTACTACCGCGACTGGTGGGCCCTCCAGGGGACGATCGCTTTCGTCGGAGTGTTCGTGGCGACGGTGAACCTCGTGGTGGACCTCCTTTACTCCTTCGTCGATCCGAGGATCCGGTACTGATGAAGCGTGGTCTGACTGGAACCGTGTTGAAATTCCTTGGGGTGAGGAGGTTACGTGGCCAGACCCTCCTCAAGACGGGTCTGGGGGTCGTTGCCGTGTTCGTGACCGTCGCCGTGCTGTGCATGCCGCGCGGCAGTGATCGGTATGGGTGGATCGCGGGCTTCCCTCCCTACGATCCGATCCGCGGGTACAGCGACTTCCCTCGTCTTGCCGCCCCCAGCTCGTCCCACTGGATGGGAACGGATCACCTGCAGCGCGACGTGTTCAGTCGCGTCCTGGCCGGAGGATGGGCCCCGCTCGTGGTCGCCTTCAGCTCCATCGCCTTGGCGATGAGCGTGGGTTCCGTCCTGGGATGGATATCGGGATACGTCGGAGGGTGGCCCGATCGGGGACTTTCCCTGACCATGGACGCCATCTACTCGTTCCCTTCCATGATTTTGGCCATCGCCCTCGTCGCCGTGATGGGAGCGGGCCTTGTTCCCATGATCGCTGCGATCTCGTTCGTCTACGTGCCGACCTACTTTCGGATCACCCGTGCCGAGGTGTTGCGCGTTCGCGAGTACGCGTTCGTGGAGGCGGCGCGCGCCGCTGGGGCATCGGGTCCGCGCGTGCTGCTGCGCCACGTTGCGCCGAACACGGTGAACGCGATGATGGCCGTGTCCTCGTTCAACATCGCCGACGCGATCCTCACCGCCGCGGCGCTCGCCTTCCTCGGCTACGGCCTCCCCCCGCCGACCCCTGACTGGGGGTTCGACATCCAGAACGGGCAGCGTTACCTGCAGTCGGGGTACTGGTGGCTCATCACCTTCCCCGGCCTCGCGATCGTCAGTCTTTCCTTGGGGTTTGGCCTCGTGGGCGAGGGAGTCTCCGACCTCCTGAACCCGAAGCGCCGTCGGAAGAAGCTGGCTTGAGCTGGCCACGTCCCCGGGATGGAGTATAATGCGCGGGAGGTGGCGGCGTGGACAAGGGGGTGAGAACGAGCCGGAAAGAGCGGTGTCGGTAGAGAACGTGGGGTTTGACCACAGGAACGGGAGGTGGGACTGCAATGCGGAAGTTGATTCTTGCGGCTCTGGTGCTGGCACTGGCGGCCACGGGATGGGCTGCCAGCGACATCCTGGTTCTGGGGACGATCGATCGGGCCACGAACTTCTCGTTTGCCAACTCCTACGACCACTTCACCTGGCACATCCTCCGCCACACGACGAAGGCGCTGGTGGGAATGGAGCCGGGGACGAGTGCCGTCGTGCCCTCGATCGCCGAGTCTTGGGAGGTCTCCGAGGACGGCCTCGTCTACACGTTCCACATCCGGCCAGGGATCGTGTTCTGGGACGGCCATCCGTGCGACGCGTACGCGGTGCAGTGGGCCCTGGAGCGCACGATCCGTCTCAACGGCCCCGAGGGCGGGGTGTTCCTCATCGCTGATGTGATCAAGGAGATCGATGCCCTGGATAGCCTGACGGTGCGGATCACCCTCAACTACCCGGACGCGACGTTCCTCATCCGGATGACGGACAACGTGATCCCGTCCCTCATCTACTCCCCGAAGTCCACGCCGGAGGATCGGTTTGCCGACGAGCGGTCGTATGCGGGGACCGGACCGTACCGGATCGTGGAGTACGTCCCGGACGCCCGGGTGGTGCTGGAGGCTGTGCCGAGCTATTTCGGACCTGAACCGAAGACGAAGCGGATCGTATGGGTCATCTACGCCAACGAGGCGGCGCTGCGGGCAGCGGTGGAGGCGGGCGACGTGGACCTCGCTTTCCGCACGTTCAACCCCGCGGACATCGTGGACCTTGAGGCGAAGGGAACCCTCCAGGTCGTGCGGGGACCGAGTGCCTCCATCCGGTACCTCCTGTTCAACGTGACCCAGCCCCCGGTGGACAACGCCCTCGTTCGGCAGGCAATTGCCTACGCAGTGGATCGCGACGCCATCTGCGCCCGGGTGTTCTCGGACTTGAACACCCCCATCTACACGATGGTGCCCGCGGGCTTGCCACCGGCAGGGGCGTCGATCCCCGTGTTCCCTGAGCGCGATCTCGCTCAAGCTCGAGCGCTCCTCGCTCAGGCGGGATACTCAAGCGCCAATCCCCTCCGGGTGAACCTCTGGTACACGCCAACCCACTATGGGACCACCGAGGCCGATGTGGCCGCGGTCCTCAAGCAGTCGATCGAGGAGGCGGGGCTCGTCCAGGTGACGATCCAGACCCTGGAGTGGGCAGCCTATGTCAAACAGATGTCCTCCGGGGGATTCGATATGTTCCTCCTCGGCTGGTACCCGGACTACCTCGAAGCCTCGAACTTCCTCGCTCCATGGACCACGGAATCGCCGGAGAGCTTGGGCACTTATTTCAACCGCCACCCTCGCTATCCGATCTACCGGGAGAAGATGGAGGAGGCGTTGAGCGCGGTCGTGGAAGCGGAGCGGGTCGCCCTGTACCAGGAGATCCAGCGCCTGTCAGCTGAAGACGTGCCCTGGATCCCGCTGTGGGCCAACAACCAGCAGGCCTACATGATCGCTCAGAGGAGCGTGAAGGGGATCGTCCTTGACCTGACGATGGAGCCTCATCTGGAGCTGCTGTACAAAGAGTAGGCGCTCCTCGCTCTGTGGGGGGCCGGTACCGAGCCGGCCCCTTTCTGTTGGGACGACCTTCCTTGGCCCAAGACGGGCAAACCCGTACACTCCCCGCTGAGGTGAACGCATGTGAACCTGATCGAAGATGTGTGGGCGCGGGAGATCCTGGACTCGCGGGGCAATCCGACCCTGGAGGTGGAGATCACGCTCGAGGACGGGACCGAGGCCCGCGCCGCGGTCCCCTCCGGAGCTTCCACCGGCACCTACGAGGCCGTCGAGCTCCGGGATGGCAACGATCGCTACCTGGGGAAGGGCGTCCAGGGCGCGGTGCGCAACGTGAACGAGGTGATCGGGCCTGAGGTCGTGGGGATGGACCCCCTGTGGCAGGAGGAGATCGACGCCCTCCTCATCGAGCGGGACGGGACGTCGAACAAATCCCACCTCGGGGCGAACGCGATCCTCGGGGTGTCGCTCGCCTGTGCCAAGGCGGCCGCCGCCTCCCTCGGCATCCCCCTTTGGAAGTACCTCGCCGGGCCCCGGGCCGGTCGGATGCCGATCCCGCACATGAACGTGATCAACGGGGGGGCCCACGCCGACAGCGGCCTCGCCATTCAGGAGTTCATGATCGTTCCCGTGGGCGCTCTCGCGTTCACGGAGGCCCTTCGGTACGGGGCCGAGGTGTTCCACACCTTGAGGAAGATCCTCCAGGGGAAAGGGCATGCGGTGGCGGTGGGCGACGAGGGCGGGTTCGCTCCTCGCCTCCCCTCGGACGAGGAGGCGTTGCGGCTCCTCGTCCAGGCGATCGCGGACGCTGGCTACGAGCCGGGGCGGGACGTGGCCCTCGCCCTCGACTGCGCGGCGAACGGGTTCTTCTCCTCGGAAAGGGGGATCTATCGCCTGGAAGGGGAGCGGACGGCAGCGGAACTCGTGGACCTCTACGAGGACTGGAGCGCCCGCTACCCGATCGTGTCCATCGAGGACGGGCTCGCCGAGGAGGACTGGGAGGGGTGGGCCCTCCTTACCCAGCGCCTGGGGGAGGAGGTGCAGCTCGTGGGCGACGACATCTTCGTCACGAACCCCGAGCGCCTCGCCCAAGGGATCGAGCGCAAGGTCGCGAACGCGATCCTCATCAAGCTCAATCAGATCGGGACGGTCACGGAGACCTTGGCGACGATGGACCGCGCCCTCGAGGCAGGGTATGGGCGCGTCATCTCCCATCGCTCTGGGGAGACGGAGGACACGGCGATCGCCGACTTCGCGGTCGGCACGGGCTGCGGGCAGATCAAGACGGGGTCCCTTTCTCGCTCGGAGCGGGTCGCCAAGTACAACGAGCTCCTCCGTATCGAGGACACCTATGCCCCACCCATGGCGACATGGCCGCGCTAGGAGGTACCTTCCCTTCGCCCTGGTCGTGGCGGTGATCGTGGGGGTGGGGCTGTCTCTTATACACATCTGACGCTGCCGACGAAGAGGATAGTGTA
>OMKS01004737.1_pt1 | contig 10120 bp, 9 predicted proteins | sample 1674721 | NCBI WGS metagenome assembly OMKS01 (sample SAMN06264996, study PRJEB25208) | sediment metagenome | isolation source: hot spring sediment | place: USA: California | collected 2014-09-02 | reverse complement strand
GATGATATTTTTATAGTCAAACCATACGGCGGATATTTTTCCTCGCGCGCGGAACTGGATTACGACGCGATTATGACCGACCGCGCCGATCTGGCGATTTGCGTCAAGACGGCAGACTGCGTGCCGGTGTTTATCGTTGACCGTGTGAAAAAAGTAATTGCCGTTGTACATGCCGGCTGGCGAGGCAGCGCTTTGGGCATCAGCGCCAGGGCAGTGCGCCTGCTTCAGGATAATTACGGGTCTTCTCCTCAGGATATTTTAGCGGCAATCGGCCCGTCTATCGGCCAGTGCTGCTACCAGGTGGACGCGGCTGTGGTGGACAATTTTTTAAAACAGGAAGACAATGAAAATATTTTATTTGCGGCAAAGAAAGCGGGCAAGTGGATGCTGGATTTGGCAGAAGCTAACCGCCGGCAAATTCTCCATTGCGGTATTCCGGAAGAAAATATCGACGTGTCCGATTTATGCACCGTTTGTAATCAGGATAAGTTTTTTTCACACCGTGGCTCAGGCGGCATCACCGGCCGGCAGATTAGTTTTATGATGATTAAGCCAGAGCCTTCTTATCACGCTCAAACGGATGAAAATAATTACTCGTTCCAATAGATTTGGTAAGATAATTTCTGCATTGACATCAGGAACTTTCGGTATTAATAAACTTAATAAATATCAGAAAATAAGGAGCAAATTTAAATGATAATTGTCACGGGTGGCGCGGGATTTATCGGCAGCGCTTTTGTCTGGAAGCTCAATCAGAAAGGGATCGAGGATATTGTCATTGTTGATCAGCTGGGCAGTGATGATAAATGGAAAAATCTGGTTAACCTGCGCTTTGCCGATTATATTCATAAAAACGAATTTATGAACCTGGTTCTGGAAGATGAAGTTCCTTTTGAAGCCAGCGCCGTCATTCATATGGGCGCCTGCTCGTCCACCACGGAGCGCGACGCCGATTATTTGTGGGAAAATAATTATCTCTACAGCCGAGAACTCGCCGCATGGGCGCTTAGTCATAACGCGCGGTTTATTTACGCCAGCTCCGCCGCGACATACGGTGACGGCGCTCTAGGTTTTTCCGACGATCACGAAAAAATCAGCCAGCTCAAACCAATTAACATGTACGGTTATTCCAAGCAGATATTTGATTTATGGGTTTTGAAAAACAAACTGGAAGATAAAATAGTCGGCATAAAATATTTCAATGTCTTCGGCCCCAACGAATATCACAAGGGCGATATGTCCAGCGTCATCTACAAGGCTTTTAAACAGATTAAAGAAACGGGAAAGATGCGCTTGTTTAAATCCTACAGAAAAGAATATCCTGACGGCGGACAGCTGCGTGATTTTGTTTATGTCAAGGATTGCCTGAATGTGATGTGGTGGTTTTTTAAAAATCCTGAGGTCAATGGCATATATAATTTAGGAACAGGCAAAGCGCGGACGTGGAAAGATTTAATAAAGTCTGTGTTTGCCGCGATGGAAAGAAAAACCAATATTCAATATATTGAAATGCCCGTAGCGCTGCGCGATCAATATCAGTATTTTACTGAAGCTCAAATGAATAAACTCAAGTCAGCCGGATGCCCAGTTACCTTCGCGCCGCTGGAAGAAACGGTACGGGATTACGTTGTCAATTATTTGCAAAACATCGATCCTCATTTAGGAAAATAACAGTGAAAAGAGAAATCGTTTGCATTATCCCCGCGCGCTATGAATCCAGCCGCTTTCCCGGCAAGCCTCTGGCTGATTTGTGCGGTAAACCGATGATCCAGCACGTTTACGAACGCGCATCGCGCGCCAAAGCTCTTCCCTATGTGGCGGTGGCCACGGATGATGAAAGAATTTTTAAAGCGGTGAAAAGTTTCGGCGGCAATGCCATTATGACTTCCGCAACGCATCGTTCCGGGACGGATAGAATCGCCGAAGCCGTGAAATCTCTGAATCTTTCCGCCGATGCTATTGTCGTGAACATTCAGGGCGATCAGCCGGTTTTTGAACCGGCGCAGGTGGATGAAGTTATCGCGCCGCTGATTACCGAGCCGGCTATAGTTATGTCCACATTAATTTACAAAATAGTTTTGGAAGAGGAAATAAACCACCCGCACGCGGTCAAAGTCGCTTTTGATAAAGATTATTTTGCTCTTTATTTTTCCCGCGCGACCATTCCTTATGTGCGCGACAAAAAACTCAAAGCTGATTACTACAAGCATCACGGAATCTACGCTTACCGCCGTGATTTTATCGATACCTTCACCGGGTTGCCTGAAGGCAAGCTGGAAAAGCTCGAATCTCTTGAGCAGCTGCGGGCTTTGGAACATGGTTATAAAATCAAAGTTGTCATCACTGCGCATGATTCGATCGAAGTGGATACAGAGCTGGAGTTGGAGAAAGTACGCCGGATTCTCGCCGCAAAAAAGTAAAGCACGGGCTAATTGCAAAAACTAAAGTCGGCATAAAACTTGCGAGGCCGGCGCATGAGAGACTTGTTGTTCCTGTAAGATTATCCATGATTATATTGCGTAAAAAAAAGTATGCAATTCAATCAAACGAGGTTATAATACTGTCAAACACATAAGGCACATAAGGCGCGAGCCAGATTAATTTTTAGGCTTAATGCCTAAAAACAGGGTCTGTTTTTGCCAATATTTCTTGGATGAATTTTTATAAAAAGCAAAGGAGGCGGTAATGGAAAATTTTCCAATTATTCATTTAATCACACTGGTTATTGGGGCTGTTGTTCTTTTTGTCATAAAAAAGAAATACCGTGACGTGCGCATTATCGAAATGGTCATGGTGTTCATCCTATACGCGATACTGGTAGCGCTCTATACCGAGCCGGTAATTAACCTGACCAGAAAGCTTATAGGCCTTCTCCAATAGCAGCGGCATTTAGCTATGGGAAAGATTTCGCATTAAAAATGCCTAAAAGCGAAAAAGCTGATGTTTGCCGAAGCAATCTTGACGGGACGCCCATGCTCGTACCGCGCAAAGTTTGTTTTTCCTGTAATTTCGAAAAATCGAAACAAAAACCATTTTCAATGTTTTGTTTATCGTATTTAATTTTTTATTCAAGCAGGCCAATAAAATTGGCTGACTGCTATGCACGATTATGCGTCAGATAAATTCGATAATACCGTGCTGTTTCCAATACTTATGGACATATTTCATGATATTTAAGGTTTTGGCACACTAATTGTTAGTTTCAATAAAGAAGGCGAATAATTCTGTAACAGGCGGTGGAGGAAAGGTAAAAACAGCTTGCCCGAAAACAAAAACAAAGAAAAAAAGGACATGCTGATCACAATAGGCGGCATATTGATGTTGTCGGCCTGGGGATTTGCGATTGTTATCTCGTCTTTTTTATTTTTGTATGTCGGCTACCTTATCGATGAACTTTTAGGCACAGCGCCTAACTTCATGCTGGGTTCTTTTTTTCTCGCTGTTATTCTATGCATATGGAAACTTTATAACGAAGCGTGGAAAAAGAGAAAGGATGTGTAATATAGCTTCCCGGCCTGAATAGTCTTATTAAATTTTTAGCCGGTAATAAAAAAGGCCGAAAATAAATTCGGCCTTTTTTGTCGGTATTCATACATCAATTATTCTTAGTCTTCGTCGTCGTCATCATCGAAAGACAAAGGTCCTTCCGATCCTTCCGGGATTTCCGCCATCAATGAACGGCTGATACCGCGCACCAGCAGCCACATAATGAGGAAGAGAATAATCATGGAGAGGATAAGAATAAAGATAATCGTCGCTGTCCAGGCTTTCGCTTCCTTGTCGATGTTTTCAGAGACCGCCGCGGCAGTTTCTTTAAATTTGTTCACATCCACACCCATTCCGACCCAGCCGAAACCCGGGGGGAAACGAAGGTTTGCCGCGGAAAAATTAATCGGAGCGTAGGCGACAAGTTTGTCATGTCCGGCAAATTTGTATCTTACTATTCCATGTTTGCCTGCTTCCGCTTCTTCTGTGATAACAGGCAGATTGGGATCCATGAAAGCGAGTTGCCGGAGATTAAGCACCTCTATTCCTTTGTCAATCATGGCCTGAGCGTTTTTTTCGGTAAGAGCGGGAATTTGCTGCCCCCGCCGATTGAGACCCGCAATGTGGTAGGAGTTGGGGTGCACAATTACAAAACCGCGATGGTCAACCATGTAAGAATAGTTTCCGGCAGAGGCGTCAACCTCGAAAACTTTTTCCGATTGTGTGGGAATTATTTGATTGGTAAATTGAGCCAGGTGGCGGTAATCAAGCGCCAGCATAATAATCCCCGAAAAACCGGCTTTATCAAATAAAGGAGTGGCAAAACGAACGATGCCGGAAAACCTGGCTCCTTCTTCAAACGCCTTTCTGTTTACGTACCAGCCTGTTACCGGAGAAACGTATACCTCGCCTTTATTGAGCGCTTTTGTTCTGGCAAAATAATTTTCTGATTTATAAGTTGTATTTGCAGGAATACTTACATTAACCAGCTTATCCGCAGGCACTATTTTCCCGTCGGCAATTTTAATAATTTCCCTGCCGTTTCTATCAACAAGGACCATCTCTTTGTATAAGGGGACGGAAACCTGTTTTATCTTTTTCCCATCTCTAATCCAGAGCGTTTTCCTGTTTTCCAGAACAAATTTCCGATACGCGTCTTTTGTAGATGGGATAATTGTCGCGACAAGCAAGTCTTTCTTGCTTTGCGTAAGGAAACCGGCAACCTCATTAGCAGTATTGATGGCACGAGCTTTTATTTCTTCCTGAGCTTTTTCATCAAGAACAGTAACCGTTCTTTCTTTTATGGTAACCCCCAGTTTAAACATGCCGTTAGCAATTAAAAACGCCATCAGTGATAAGGGAATTACGATAAGCAGGAAGAACACGCCTCCTATGGTAAAAAACCGCTTATCTTTTTTATTTTCTGACATTCTAATTCCCCCTAACCTTTGTTAATTTTTCAGTCAACTTATTTACGAATTAACCCAAAAAATAACTCACGTAAGGGTTAGCAAAAAGAAGCACAAGGGAGACAACCAGGCAATAGATGGCGATTGATTCTGCCATCGCCATGCCGACCAGCATCGTCATCATGATTTTTCCCTGTACACCGGGATTTCTTCCCACAGCGTTACACGCTGCGTTGGCGGCAGATCCGATACCGATGGCTGCGCCGATTGCCCCGACTCCGATGGAAAAAGCGGCCGCTACCATAGCGCCAACGGCAAAAATCGCCTTGGTGTAAGATTCGCCCGCCGGTATTATTTCCGCGGCGGCAGCAAGCGAGCCGGTGGCCAGTAAAACCATTACCGTGGTAAGAGCGATTGTAACTTTCTTTCTTGTTTTATACGACATTATTCTTCTCCTTTCGCTGTTAAATGTTAATAATAATGCGTTGCTGTAAATAACATAAATCAGATGCCATTAAAAGAGGAAAACATTTCATTGAGTTCCGACAGGCAATCACTGCATAATATATGCCATTGTTGGATGGTGGTATGATGATTATGGCAAACTTTTAAAAAACGTTCGGAAAATTTTTTATATCGACCCTCTAATTATTTGAGATTATTTTACTTCGAACGCTGCCGCCGCTAATAAGGCATGATGTATAAACATTTGACTATTTTTGTTTCAAAGCGCTTATTGATATTAGTTATTGTTCTTAATTTAAACTTTTGTTAAACCAAGTAAGATGAAATATTCAAATTCGGCGATAATAACAAAGGTATCTTTTTTTGGATTATTTGGCATGAGAACGGAAAGTGGCCTGAATTACTTATTTTATATTGAAATTTTACCTTTAGGCCGTTAATATCAATAAAAATGTCCCGGTTTTATAAGGAAATGGCATGCAGGAAATATTAACCGCTGTTACTTACCCGATAGCTTGGCTGATTTGTTCTTACCTTTTTAACATTGAAAGCGGCCTGGCCAAGCTTCTTATTTCACTTACAGCAGCCGTGCTGGTGTATGTCTTAATAGGCATGATGCGTTCGCAAAGGGCAGGCGATGAGGAGGGAAATAGTTGATATTATCGGCATCTTTTTTTCCATCCGTTTGTGAAATCAGAAGATAATATTAATTTTTTGCTCAGCAAATAAGTTGCTGAACACCGGGATGTGATTTTCCAGGAGTATTGTATCAATGCGCATTTGGTTTGCAAGTTTGTCTGTCATCGTCTTGGTTGTGTTGCTTGCCCTGACCGTCAACCATGCCAGGGAAAAGGATGTTGTGGAAATTTTCAGCCGTCAGCAGCTTGCCTACGCGCAGAGCACTGCTTCCAGAGTAGCCGATATCTTCACTCAATTAGAAAAAAATTTAACTTTGCTTTCACGCCTCTCCACACAGGATAAGGCGTTATCCGGAAAAATTGATGATGAATTCAAGATTATTTTTTCCGGTTGGGAGGATGCTATTGATATGGTTGCCTTCTTTGATGCTAAAGGCCAGTTACGACGCGTTTACCCGCCGCACGCATCCCTCGGTATGGACGTTGTGGAACATTTCAACACATTAAAGGAAACGAAAGAAAATTATGCAAGCCTGGTTTGGAAGGATGTAGTGCCGCCTGATGGAAAGACCGGTGAAAAAGGCTGGAACATTATTATCGGTTACCCCACGTGGCACAGGGATAACATATTTTCCGGAGCCTGGTTCGTATCTTTGGTTTTAAAGCCGCTTGTGGAAGAATTTGAAAAACAAATGAATGGTAACAAATTGGGGAGCCTGTGGCTGGTTGATGAGAAAGGCAATTTTATTATTCATCCCAATGGTGCTTTTATTGGAAAAAACATCAACGAATTAATTATAGACGTTAGTGAATCCGCTGTCGATTTTTCTTCAAGACAGGGGAATTATTTTGATGCTTTAGTTATGAAAAACGGGGAAAAAGAGCAAAGGAGCATTATTGCCTACTATCCTTTGCAGCTTGGCAGCGCGAAATGGATTATTTTAATTGCGTCTCCCTACAGCAACGTCATCATGCCCGTGCGCAAAACGTTTGCCTACACCCTTTTCAGTGCCATCTTGCTCATACTGGTTATCGTTATTGCCAGTATTTCTTTCGCCTTTTGGGAGGGCAAAAGGGTACGAATTAAAGAAGAAGAGAAAAGGTTCAAAGAGCGCGAAGATTGGGAGGAAAAGCTCCTGCATGAAAAGAAAACCATTGAAGGCATCATCGAAGGTTCGCCCATTCCAACTTTTGTTATTAATAAAGAACACAAGGTGATTCTATGGAACCGCGCCTGCACGGAACTTACCGGGTATTTTGCGGAGGATATGATAGGTACCGATAAGCACTACATGCCTTTCTATTCCGTTAAAAGACCTGTTATTGCAGATTTGATAATCGATAATGATATAGAAAGTTTAAATCAGTATTACGGAGCGAAAAAGGTCAAAAAATCGGGAAAAGTTCTGGGGGCTTATGAGGCAAATGATTATTTTGAAAATTTAGGTGGCCAAAACCGCTATTTATATTTTTTGGCCGCCCCCATATACGATGAAAAAGGGCAGATTATCGCCGCGATTGAAACCTTGCAGGATGTTTCACGCGATGAAGAATTAAGCAGAAGCTTGAGAGAGTATGCCGAAATCCTGCAGAGTGAGCTGACGGAAAACATTGAGCTGCGGCGTGAAATTGAAGAGCTATATAATTATCTGCAGTCTATAATTAACAGCCTGCCGGATAAAATTTATGAAATGGATGAAAACGGCATTGTTAACTATGTCAGCCGCGGCAGAAAAAAGGGAGGTGGCGCGTCTTCGCGCGATTTTAAGGGCGTACATTTTTTGGAATTTGTGGCTCCTGAAGACAGGGATTTTGTATTGTCCAGATGGGAAAATGCCAAAAAAGGTAATTATACACCGTATGAAATGGAGGCAACGGCAAAAGACGGCAGAAGAGTAAACCTGCTTGTCAGCACTGCTCCTGTCGTTGGCACAAACCGTTATATAATTGTTCAGCGAGATATAACTGAATTTAAAAACCTGGAAAAGAAATTATACGAAAGCGAAAAGCTGGCGGCGTTGGGGCAGTTATCCGCGGGCATCGCGCATGAAGTGCGCAATCCTCTTTCCTCGATTAAAATGAGCCTGCAGATACTGGAAAAGAGGATAATGCCCGCTGGAAATGAACTGAAAAGATTTAAAATCGCCGAAAAAGAAGTGGAGCATCTGGAAAATCTGGTCAATAATATCCTGGTTTTTGCCAAGCCCATGCAGCCCCAGAAGGCGCCTGCCGACCTGAAAAAAATTCTCGAGCATGCAATTGCCATGGCCGAAAAGGGAATCATGGATAAGCAAATTGATCTACAAACAAAATTCGGCAAAGTACCACCGTTGCAGGTTGATGCGTCAATGATGGGCGAAGCATTTTTAAATGTTATTCGTAATGCTGTAGAGGCGGTGGAAGACAAAGGCCGTATTTCCGTTTTGTTGAAATATGACCAAAGCGACAAGAAATCCGTAGTAGTGGAAATTGAAGATAACGGGGGCGGTATTGACGGAACGGACATGCCGCATATATTTAATCCCTTCTTTACGTCAAAAAAATATGGTACAGGTTTGGGGCTTTCACAGGTGAAGAAAATTATTGAACTACATCAGGGAACCATAGATATTCAAAGTAAAAAAAACGAAGGGGCAAAGGTTAGTATAATGTTGCCAGCAAGAAAAGAGGAGACCTTGTTAGAGGGGATAGATATAAGTTAAGGTTGCATTGCTATGTCAAAAATTCTGGTAATTGATGATGACGCTTCCATACGGGAAACCCTGGATTTATATCTGGCCGAGGAAGGCTATCAGGTGGAAACCGCCCAAACCGGTACGGAAGGTCTGAATAAATACGTGCAGAATCCTCCCGATGTCGTGATACTGGATATTCGCCTGCCGGATGTCGATGGCTTCGCCGTGCTGGATGACCTCAAGGAAGAAAACGAAAACGTCAAGGTCATCATGATTACTGCTTTTCACGACATGGAAACAACCATCACTGCAATGAAAAGCGGCGCTTTCGATTATATTCATAAGCCGGTGAATGTGGATGAACTGGATATTGCCATTAAGAAAGCCATTAAATCTCTGGAAATGGAGAAAAAAATTGACGGTCTTTTGATGGAGCCTTCACGCAGCTTCCGCGTGGGCGATATCATCGGTACCGGAAACAAAATGCGAGAAATATTCAAGACCATCGGAATCGTTTCACAAAGCCGTACCACGGTTTTAATTCAGGGCGAAAGCGGTACGGGAAAAGAATTAATCGCCAAAGTTATTCATCACAATACTTCGCCGGACGAGCCTTTTATTGCCGTTAATTGTTCGGCGATTGTGGAGACGCTTCTGGAATCGGAGCTCTTCGGTCATGAAAAAGGTTCTTTCACCGGCGCCATTGCCCGCAAATTAGGAAAGTTTGAGCTGGCGCGTTACGGCACGGTATTTCTGGATGAAATAAGCGAAATGTCGGTTAATTTACAGGCAAAACTTCTGCGCGTTTTGCAGGAAATGGAATTCGACAGGGTCGGGGGCAAGGATAAAGTAAAAGTTAATGCCCGGATTATGGCGGCCACCAACAAGGATTTAAAGGCGCTGGTCAAAGAAGGAAAGTTCCGCGACGATTTATATTACCGCCTGAACATCGTCTCCATCACCATTCCGCCGCTTAGAGAACGCCGCCAGGACATTGCTCCCTTGATTGACTATCTTCTGGCGAAGATTAATCTGGATTTGCATAAAAAAGTAATCGGTGTCTCCGATGAGATGATGGAAATATTCATGAATTATCATTGGCCGGGCAACATTCGCGAGCTGGAAAATTTACTCGTGCGAGCCTGTGTGGTCGCGCAGGGACAGGTTTTGGGAAAAAATGATTTCCCAGAACTCGGCAAGGACGAAGCGGGCAAAGAGCGTAAAGACGATCTGACGGAAGTATTCGCGCCCGCGGCGCCGGGCAAGCTTTTAACGCTCGATGATGTCGAAGAACGCTACATCAGAAAAATACTTAAAGAAAACGACAAAAAAAACAAAGGCGAAATCTGCGAAATATTGGGAGTGTCACGACCTACGCTGGAGAGAAAACTGGAAAAATATGGCATCTCCTTCGAGCAGGAATAACCGCTGGCTAAAATATCTCAAA
>OMKS01004736.1_pt1 | contig 10121 bp, 10 predicted proteins | sample 1674721 | NCBI WGS metagenome assembly OMKS01 (sample SAMN06264996, study PRJEB25208) | sediment metagenome | isolation source: hot spring sediment | place: USA: California | collected 2014-09-02 | reverse complement strand
AGGCCTGGCAGGTGCATTACGCCTTCTTTGCCCGCACCGGATTTACCGAGGCGGCCCGCGTCGAGGCTGAAGCGCACAGCGCGATGTTGGTGGATTTAGCGCGGTTGGACGCCGATTTGCAGCAGGCTGTAACGTCGTCATAAAGATTATGTTGTCAGTTCACTCCCCAATGATCTTCACCAGCACCCGCTTGCGCCGCCCGCCGTCGAATTCGCCGTAGAAGATCTGCTCCCACGGGCCGAAATCCAACCGCCCTTCGGTCACGGCGATCACGACCTCGCGGCCCATCACCTGCCGCTTGAGATGCGCGTCGCCATTGTCCTCGCCGGTGCGGTTGTGGCGATAATGGCTGGTGGGTTCGTGCGGAGCCAGGGTTTCCAGCCAGTCCTCGTAGTCGGCGTGCAGGCCGGATTCGTCGTCGTTAATGAAAATCGACGCGGTTATATGCATCGCGTTGCAGAGCAGCAGCCCCTCGCGGATGCCGCTCTCACGCAGGCACGCCTCCACGTCCGGCGTGATGTTGACGAACGCCCGGCGCGTGGGAATGGAAAACCAGAGTTCCTTGCGATAACTCTTCATCATTGTCGCTCCTTCACGTAAACCTTGCGTCTCTCGCCACCCGGTCGAACGACCTCCTTCTCAAGGTGCATACCCAACCTGAGGGCCACACGCTCTGAAGATTCGTTCTCCGGCTCGATCAGGGAAATCAACCGCCGCACACCCTTTTCCTCAAAAGCCAATTGCGTGATGGCCCGGCCGATCTCCGTCGCATATCCCTTTCTCCAAGCCGATGGCGTAAATACATAGGTTAGCTCAATCTCGCTTTGCCCATCGACCTCTTTGTCCAACAAACCGCAATGGCCCACCAATCGACCGGTGGCCTTCTCCACCACCGGCCAGAGATCGTATTCCTCGGCGCAGGGATTTTGCTCCGTCTCCGCGAAGACGGAGCGCAGCCAATCCCTATCGCGCGGCCCGCCTATGTAGCGCGTTACCTGCGGATCGGCCCATAGATCGGTGAGGAATTCAATATCGGAGGCCTGTTGTCGCCTGAGCAACAGGCGTTCCGTTTCACAGAGAGTGGATATCATATCCATAGGTTCACGTCTAATACTTCAAAACGGTTCGGGATTATCGCTTAAGGCTCAGGCCCCAGTGTAATACAAACCCGGCTAAAGGCCAAATGCCTGCTCTGGGAAGGAGAAAATCTCAACGTTCTGTCAATATAGAACGTTGAGAACGTGATACAATGTAACGATCGCTTAACAAATGTAACTTGATACACTAGCTCAAGAAAGAAGCAGCAAAAATGTCCAAACGTTACTACGAACAAAAACGCTTTATCGAAGATCAATTGCCGGTCCTGCTCAAGCGCATCGAGGCGCAGCGCGGCACTAAATCGAATGGAGGGTAAAGACCAATGAAGAACAAAAACGCTTTATGGACGGTACTCCTGGTAGTCGGCAGTCTGCTGTTCTTTTGGCTCGTGCTGCTCAAACTTATCCTGAAGTTGAACAAAGGTCGCGGCGAGCCATGCCCCACCTCGTGGAGTTGGATTGTGGATAATCCACTGCGCCGCTGGGACGTGCGCCACGCACTCGACCGGGCTGGATTGCGGCCCGGCGAGACGGTGCTGGAACTTGGCCCGGGGCCGGGCGCGTTCACCGTAGATGCAGCGCAGCGGGTGGGGCCGGAAGGCCGCCTGATCGCCGTGGACATCCAGCCGGGCATGATTGCGCAAGTCGATGCACGGGTCAAAGCTGCCGGCGTGACCAACGTCGAAACCTACGTCGCCAGCGCCTACGATCTGCCGCTCCCCGACGCCAGCGTGGATCGCGCCTACCTCATCACTGTACTGCCCGAAATTCCCGATCCCGTGCGCGCGCTGCGTGAGCTGTATCGCGTGCTCAAGCCGAGCGGCATCGTTTCGACTACCGAAGAATTCCTCGATCCCGACTACCCGCGCCGGGCGACGACCATTGCCTGGGCCAGCGCCGCCGGATTCGAGCTGGCGGAACGGTACGGGAACTGGTGGAATTACACGCTGAACTTTCGTAAAGCATAACACGATGCCAAAGAAAATCAGCTTCGAGTGTCTACCGCCTATCCCCGCAGACGCACCGGATAGCGGCTGCGCAGTCGTCCGTCCCCGCGCTTGGCCCACCCTACAGGAAAGCCATCGACGGCCACCAGCACGAACCCCGCCGGACCACGATCGGGCCAGAAGCCGCCCCGTAGGTAGTTCGCCAGCCGGGGATCATCCTGCGCCAAATTGACGACCTCGCGGACGTCCTCGGGCCGCAGCGCCGTCGCCAGCGCGTGGTCGGGCCAGATTTTGTTGTGGCGCAGCGAGGCCACCCACCAGCCAGGGCGCAACACGTGCAGGCCCTCCCACAGCTTGGGATCCATCGGCGTCACGTAGAGATCATCGGTTTTGGTGAGCAACAACCTATTGTCGGAGACCAGCATGGGCAGCATCTCGCCGAGGGTCTTGCGGTAGAGGTTCCACACCCGGCCCGGGATGGCGCTGCCCATCCAGCGTTCGGGCAGGTCGTTGGGCGGCTCGCCTTGACGGCGCAACAGCGCGTAGAAGTGGCCGTGTCCCGGCCCGGTGTGCGGCCAAAAGCGCCCGGCGCGCCGCAACGTCTCCGGCGCGTTCACCCACTCGGGGCGGCCCGGGTGCAGGCCCGGCACTTGCGGCAAGTCCACAATCTCGAAATCGGGATGCGTGGACAGGAAGGCAGCGATGACAGCCTCGTTCTCTTCCGGGGCGAAGGTACACGTCCCATAGAGCAAGCGCCCGCCAGGTCGCACCAGCGGCGCGGTCTGGTCGAGAATGGTTTTCTGGCGGCGCGAATTGCCAAACACCGTATCCAGGCTCCAATCGCGGATGGCCTGCGAATCACGGGAGAATGTGCCCTCGCCGGAGCACGGGGCATCCACCAGCACTGCGTCGAACAGGCCGGGCCAGCGCGCCGCCAGCCGTTCCGGCGTCTCGTTGACGATTAGCGCATTGGTAACGCCCATGCGTTCTATGTTCATCGCCAGCACCGAGGCGCGGCGGCGGACGACTTCATTGGCGACGAGGATGCCTGTAGGGCTACTGCCACTCTGGAGAGTGGCGATCCCAGGGAGCATGCGTGCCGCGATATGCGTTGCTTTGCTGCCGGGCGCGGCGGCGAGATCGAGCACCCATTCATCAGGCTGCGGGTTGAGTAGCACCGCCGCTGCCATCGCGCTGGGGTCTTGCATATAGTAGACGCCGAGCGTGTGGTAGAGATGCGCGCCGGCCTGCGCCTCTTCCTGGAGCCACAGCCCCTCCGGACACCAGGGGATTGGCTGCGTTTCCCAGGGGATTTGCGCGCGCAACTCGTCCAGCGGGCCACGCGTGGGGTTGAGGCGCAGCCCGATGTCACGCTTTGTCAAGGAGGTGAAGAAGGCGTCTGCTTCATCGCCGAGCCAATCGCGCATGCGCTGGACGAAATCCGGGGGCCAGGTATCAGGCAGAGTCATCATCGTGTCGTGTCAAGCGCAATTGCTTCAACCAATGGTTTACATCCTCGGGAGTGGCCAAATCAGGATGATCGGCCAATTCCCAGGCGCCAGAAGTCTCTCGCAACACAGATAAGAGTTCGAGGTGCGTCAAATACGATACCGTAGCTTCAACGGATTCATTGCATTTATCGTAGAAACCCAACACATCTTCACACATCGTTTCACCTATCGTTGTGAAGCCACAATCGCCCGGATAGCGCCGGCCTGCGCCTCGATGCTCTCGGTCAGACGAAATTGCACCAGCGCGCGGCGCAGATTGTGCTCCGCATCTTTCGTCTTGAAGTACACATTGCCTTCCAAATAATCGGTGAAGAATCGCAACCCCAGCTCAAACGCGATCAGCCGCACCGCATCGTAGATGTAGTCGTAGTCCTTGGCGGTCATGAAATGCCGCGCTTCGGCCAGATACCCTTCCAGGATAGCCTGGCACAAGTCGGTTTCAAACCGCACCGCATCGACCGCCTCAGTTTCCTCACCCAAGGGATTGCAGCACGAACGCAAGCAATCGCCGATGTCATAATGCACCAGCCCCGGTTTGACCGTATCCAGATCGATCACGCTGACGGCCTGTCCGGTGATGTCATCGATCAAAATGTTGTTGACCTTAGGATCGCCGTGGATGGGACGCAACGCCAACTCACCGCGCCGGACCGCCTCTTCCAGTACGGAAGCCCAGGCGCGACGGCGTGCCACAAAATCCCGCCCATATGCGATCTCGGGTGATGATTTGTGCTGACCGTTCGCTACAACGGCATCATAGTGTGCGAGATAACGTGGGGTGATGTGAAATCCCTCGAGCGTATCGTGAAGCTTCTCCACCGGCAGATCGCTGATCAGGCTGTGGAATCGGCCGAGTGCATACCCGATTTCCCCCGCATGGTGCCGGTCGCGAATCGTATCATACGTCTGTGCATCCTTGACGAACGTCGTCATGCGCCAGAAGCCGCTTTCGGGATCGCGCCAATAGTCCATGCCGTTCTTCGTGCAAATGATGTCGGGCGTCTCCCAACGGCGACCCTGCGTATCCGCACGCCTGCCATTGGTAGCCCAGATGTGCTCCATAAACGCGCGCATGTTGAGGATAATCAGCTCTGGACGGCGGAAAACTTGTTGATTGACCTTTTGCAAAATCGCCTTTTCGCGGGGGTCGGAGGCCAGTGTGACCAAAAATGTATCGTTCACATTGCCAGAACCATAACGCTGCACATCCAAAACGTCACCCACGAAATCGAACTGCTCGACAATCGACCGCAGGGATGCGGATACGTCCAACGAGCTTAACTGCACGTGCGTCAAATACAACCTCCTCACTGCCAGCAGGTATCCCTACGCTGGCAACAAAGTAGGGGAAGGTGCAGCCAGACACACCTTCCCCCAACAACTCACTCCATTAACACTCTTGAAAATGCAGTAGCCTTGGAAAGATAATGGTAGCTACTGTTTTTCGTAAGGTTCGCCGTCGGCAGCGGGTGCAACGGCCCGTCCCACGACCCCGGCCAACACGATCATCGTCACCAGGTAAGGCGCCATCAACAAAAACTGCGATGGAATCGGCACACGAAGAATCGCCAAATTGGTGCGCAACGAGTCCGCAAAACCGAAGATCAGCGAGGCACCGAGAGAGCCAACCGGATTCCACTTGCCGAAGATCATCGCCGCGAGGCCAATGAAACCGCGCCCGGCGGTCATATTCTCATCGAAGCGAGCCACCGAACTGAGCACCAAATACGCCCCACCCAACCCGGCAACCATACCGCCCAGAATGACGTTAACGTAACGTGTCTTGAACACGTTGACGCCCAACGTGTCGGCGGCCTTGGGATGCTCGCCTACGGCGCGCGTGCGCAAGCCCCAACGGGTGTAAAACAGCATAACGTGAATCACAATCACCAGAATCAACATCAGGTAAACCGGCAATGTGTTGGTAAAGAGCACCGGCCCCAGGATGGGCACGCGCGACAGCAACGGCACCGAAAACGGGCGGAACGTGGGAGGCCTGTTTAGTTCGGGGATGGCCTGTAGATAACGCGAGCTGAAATAGCTGGTCAAGCCTGTCGCCAGGATGTTGATCGCCGTGCCAGCTATGATCTGATCGACCTTGTAACGAATGGCCAGTACCGCGAGCAGCGCCCCCATCAGGCCACCGGCAAGCAACGCGGCGAGCAACCCCAGCCACACGTTCTGGCTGAGGCTGCCGATCAACGCCGAGGCGAAAGCACCGGTGAGCATCATCCCTTCGATGCCGATATTGATGACGGCGCAACGCTCACACATAACACCACTCAACGCCGCCAGGGTGATGGGAACCGCCCTGAGCAAGGTGGCCTGCAACATCCCCGTCATATTCATCGAGTTGTCGCGCGCCGCCCAGGTAAGGAAGGCCAGTACAAACGCCAGGGCCACAACGCCCAGAATCAAGTACACTTGTTTGAAGCCCTTGGCAAGCTGCCAGGCCCCCAGAAAAACCGCCACCACCGCCAGCAGATAGAGCCCCCCTTGCGTGCTAAAAGTCAGACTACCGATGGGTGACGCCTCGCTCAGTTGCAGATCGAAGGCAAAGGTCGTCCGCTGGGCTCCCGTCGTGCCGGGAAGGAAAAGAACGAGCATCAATGCAGCAAAAACCAGGAAAACAATTCCCAACGTCCGCGCCTGGCGAGTATTCTTTTCATTCTCGTTCATGGCGACCTCCTACAACTGTCCCCAGCCGCGTGTTAGCACCACCTCATCGCCGCCTTCCGTTGTGCGCAGCCGGTACAGCGCCCGGATGATTGCCGGGGCCGCGATGAAAATGATGATCAGCCCCTGGAGAATATCGGTGAGATCCAGAGGGACACGCGCGATAGCCTGCATGTTACGCGCGCCAGCCTGTAACGCGCCAAAGAGCAACGACGCCAGCACGACCCCAAACGGGTGGCTATTGCCGAGCAACGCCAACGCGATCGCGTCAAAACCGTAGCCTGAAGAGAAAGCGTTGGGCATAAAACCGATGACGCCGAGAATGTCGTGCGACGCCGCCAGCCCTGCCAAACCGCCGCTCAACGCCATGGTGAGCACCACCGTGCGCGCTACGTTCATCCCGGCGTATTTCGCCGCGCGTGGATTCTGGCCTACCGTGCGGATCTCATAGCCGATTGTTGTCTTGAAGAGCAGCCAGTAAACGAAACCCGCCGCTAGCAGCGCCAGGAAAAAGCCCACGTTAAAGCGGATATTGGGATTGGAGGGGAAGAATTGCGCCAACTGGGCCGAAGGCTGGATCACAGGACTGACCGGGCGCCCATCACCACGCGCCAACGGGCCGCCCACATCAAGCATAAATTCGGCAAAGCGGAAGGCGATGTAGTTGAGCATGATCGTATTGATCACCTCGTGCGCGCCGGTTTTGGCCTTGAGATAACCGGGGATGACTCCCCAGACTGCGCCGCCCAGAATGCCCGCCAACAGCGCCAGCGGCGCGTGGATGAACCACGGCACGCCGGTAAGCGCATAGCCCACAAAAACCGTCGTCAATCCGGCGATGAAGTATTGGCCTTCTGCGCCGATATTGAAAAGGCCGCCGCGGAAACCAAGGGCCACGGCCAGACCGGCGAAGATGTATGGCGTAGCGTAGCGTAAAGTCTCGGTGATGGGGTAAAGCGATTGCGTCCAAGCCTTGCCATCGCCCGTGGTGATCCAGGTGCTCAACCCCCGCACCATTCGCCCAGGATCGCCGAAAGCACCGGCGAAGAAAGCGCCATAAGCGGTAGCGATCACCTGCACCACGCGCAATAATCCGGCGCCGAAACCTTCCCTAAATGCATCGTAGACGGAGGTATCCGTCACGACAATCACGACCGCGCCCAGAATCAGCGCCGTGACAATCGCCATCAATGGTGTAAGCAACGCACGCCAGCGATTATGAGATTTTTCCTTTTGTGCCGGCTTTTGCGTGGCGTTCTCCTCGCTCATGCTGCCTCCTTTGTGGCCGTGGCGTCGGCCCCGTGTTCGTCGGGATGAATTCCTGCCATAAGCAACCCGAGGTCTTCGCGGGTCGCTTTCTCGATGGGCACAATGTCCATAATCCGGCCCTCAAACATGACGATGATACGATCCGTCAACGAGAGGATCTCATCCAACTCGGCTGAGACCACCAGCACCCCGGCACCCTCATCGCGTTTTCGGATCAACTGGGAATGGATGTATTCGATGGAGCCGACATCCAGACCACGCGTGGGTTGGGAAGCAATGACTAACTGGCCCGACCGGCTCAACTCACGCGCCACGATGACCTTCTGCTGGTTACCGCCAGATAGGCTGCCTGCAGGCGTCAGAATGCTGGGCGTGCGGATGTCATATTCGGTTACCAGACGTTCGGCATGCTCCTTGATGACCGGCTCCTGCATCAGTAGCCCCTGTGCAACGGGAGGAAGATAATACGTATTCAAAATCAAATTGTCGGCGATGGGATAACCGAGCACCAGACCATCAAGCTGCCGGTCTTCGGGGATATGCGCCGTACCCGCCTCCGTGATCACGCGCGGCGAGGCCTGGGCCACATCCTTGCCCAGCAATCGCACCACGCCGCTCTGCGCCGGGCGCAATCCCGTCAACGATTCTACCAACTCGGTCTGCCCATTACCCTGGACACCGGCCACCCCCACGATCTCACCCGCCCGCACGTCGAAGGAGACGCCACGGACAGCGACATGCATTCCCTCTCCCATAACGCGCAAGTCCTCCACTTCTAACACCGGCTCTTTGGGGTGCGCCTTCTCCTTCGGCACGGTGAGAATCACCTCGCGGCCCACCATCAACGAAGCGAGACTGCGCTCATTGCTTTCTTCTGGCAGCGCTGAACCGGCGACGCGACCTCCACGCAACACCACGATGTTATCGGAGATTTCGAGAACTTCTTTCAATTTGTGGGTGATAAAGATAATGGACTTGCCTTTAGCGAGCAGAGAACGGATAACCTTGAAAAGGCCGCGCACCTCTTGAGGCGTCAACACCGCGGTCGGTTCGTCCAAAATCAGGATGTCGGCCTGACGGTACAGCAACTTGATGATCTCCACCCGCTGTTGGATGCCCACGGGCAAATCGCCCACGAGTGCATAAGGATCGACTTCCAAACCATACTGCTCGGAAATCTCGTGAATCCGCTTCGCGGCCACTTCACGATCCAGAAACAGCTTGTTCTTGATGGATTCCATACCGAGCATCACGTTCTCGGTTACGGTGAGTACCGGCACGAGCATGAAGTGCTGGTGCACCATACCGATCCCCAATGCAATGGCATCCCGAGGGCCGTTTATATCGGCTTTCTGGCCGCGCACGAAAATTTCGCCCTCATCCGGCGTGTACAGGCCGTAGAGGACGTTCATCAACGTGCTTTTCCCGGCCCCGTTTTCCCCCAACAGCGCCAGGACCTTACCCTCTTCCAGAATCAGATCGATGTGGTCGTTCGCCAACACCCCAGGAAAGCGTTTCGTAATACCTTTTAATTCCAAAACGGGGGGCATAGCTTCCTCCTCGTATAAAATAATCCATAAGATAGTTCTTTAAGCCTTGAGTAACAGGTCGGCCGCATAGGCGTACACCCCAACTTCGGATACAATGGATGACGATTCATTGTCGGCGGCAAGGGTGTTCTTTTTCTCCTAGTTGCCCGGTGCGAACCGGTGTCTTCTGTTAAAGTATGTAACCCCGCGCCCCGCCGTGCGCTTCTAACACGGATTGTGAGTAGCTGCCTGGACGGCCCTGGCTGTAGCAGTTCGGGTCATCCGAAGCCCGGGGTTGTCTCCGTCTGAGCAGCCAGGCTCTTATTAGCACGAGGCTGTTGCGGGCGGGCAGTGTTGGGGTGTACCCCTGTGCGGCCGACATCTGTGTAACCTAGACTGTAAAGGAGGTAAGATATGTGCAACTCTGCCCTGCCAGAAATGGTGTTGGCCTTTGACTTCAGCCTGGATCGGTTGGATGTGGCCTTACGCGGCCCCACGCCGGAATGGCTCTGGGGGCCGCGCGCCTACGCCAACAACTGGGTGGGCTATCAGCAGCTCAAACAGGACTTGCTGGAAGAACTACAACGCGCCAGCCCGGTGCACCTCACCGCCGTCGGCGAGTCCACCGGCCCGTATTGGTGGCACGCCTTCTACCAGGTGAGTCACGACGCGGAACTGGCGCCGTTTGACCCGCAGTTGGCCTTGCTCAATCCGGCGCACGTCAAGGCCTTTCGCAAAGCCCTGGCCGAACAGGACAAGACCGATCCCGACGATGCGCGCCTGATTGACCAGTACTACCGCGCCGTGGGCGTCCAGCACCCCTATCAGTTCGCCGATCGCTATCTGCGCTTGCGCACCTTCAGCCGCGCCTATGCCCGGGTGATGCATACCCTCGCCGCCGAAAAAGCCTACTTCCTCTCGGTCCTCTATCTGTGGGGCAGTGAATACCAGCGGCGTGAGGTGCAACCCTTCACCAATCTGTTCGGCGCCACCAGTCAGTTCATCCTCGACGAATATGCCGACCTACAGGCCCTCAGCGACATTCCGCTGGACGAACTGACGGCGCTGTTGGTGCAACGCTCACACAATACG
>OMKS01004735.1_pt1 | contig 10122 bp, 10 predicted proteins | sample 1674721 | NCBI WGS metagenome assembly OMKS01 (sample SAMN06264996, study PRJEB25208) | sediment metagenome | isolation source: hot spring sediment | place: USA: California | collected 2014-09-02 | reverse complement strand
GGATCTTTTTAGAACAGTAAAAGACTCACCTTTATTAATACGTTTAATATATTTATCAACATTCTGCCTAAATTCTTTCAAGCCGACAATATTATGTTTTTGAGTTGTAATTTTCATAATAACTAAAGTTTAACTTAAGTTAAACTTTTGTCAATAAATTGGCTTTTTTGTCTTAACTCACTTTATGAGCCAAGACCGGGGCTTGAACCCGGGACCTCTCCCTTACCATGGGAGTGCTCTACCAACTGAGCTATCTTGGCTTATTATAATCATTCTGCGCGGTCGAAGGGACTTGAACCCTCAACCTCTCGCGTGACAGGCGAGTGCTCTAACCAGTTGAGCTACGACCGCAGATAATCAAAATTATACACAATTTATAAAAAATTCCAAGCAAAAGACCTCCGAAAAAAACGAAGGTCTTGATTGGTTGCAAATACTGAACGAAGCTCGAACCTATTTTGAACAAAATCCTGACTGACTGCCGCGCGAAGTGCGGCAGAAACTGAACGTTCGGGCGAACCCCAAAGGAAAGTGCTACACACTTCCTATGGGGCAAGCAAAAAGCAAGAATTTTTGTTTACCCCGTAGCGAATCGAAGGTTCTGCTATGGGGCCGCCCTCGCTTTCCGATTCCGATTTTTCCGCCGCCGCCAAATTTTTTACCCCGTAGTCAGCTTTGCTGTACTTCGGGGCGTATTTCGCTTTGCGAAATGCGCCGCCGAAATATTAGATTCAAGTAATCCATATCAGGTAATTTTTTTGTAAAGAAATGCTAATCCAAAAAACAAAGCGTTTATCATTACAATCGTCGCGCCAGTTGGTAGATCGAGGAAAAAAGAAAACATAATTCCTGTAAGCACAGATACAAGAGAAGTGAGACACCCAATAAGCATTGCGGTTTTAAATCTTTTGGAAATTTGCAAGGCCGTGACAGCCGGTAAAATAAGGAGCGCGGAGACGAGCATTATACCGACAACCTTGACCGATAAAACTACCGTAATCGCTGTCAAAACAGTCAAAAGCGAATTGATAAAATTTACCTTTATGCCAGTGGTCTTGGCATATTCTTCGTCAAAAGTGGTAGAGAAAAAATCCCAATAGAAAAAATAAATCACTGCCAAAACAACCAGAGATAGTATAATCGAGAGAAACACTTCGATATTGCTGATGGTTAAGATGTTGCCAAAAAGATAACTAAACAAGTCAACATTAAATCCCTTTGATAAGCTAGCAAGAATAACACCGCCGGCAATACCGACAGCGGAAACAATGCCAATGGCGGCGTCGCCATAAACTCGCGTTTTCTCGCTGATTTTTAAAATTAAAAGCGAGGCAATGGCAACAACCGGCACTGCAACATAAAAAGGATATAATCCAAAAAACAGGCCCAAAGCAATCGCTCCAAAGCTGACATGGGAAAGCCCGTCGCCAATGAGAGACATTTTTTTAAGCACCAGAAACAAGCCAAGCGCCGAGCAGGTAATCGCCACAAACGAGCCGGCAAAAAACGCTTTTTGAATAAATGAGTATTGTAAAAATTGAACAAAGTCCATATTAGTTATGCTGATGCCAGATAATATGCTTATCGCTTTTTTCAAAGCACGACCCGATATCGCCCGAGGGGCAAAAATCATTGATGTTTCCAAAAAATACCAGCTTACGATCAATGTATAAAAGTTTATTGGCGTATTTGCTAATATATCCGGTATCGTGACTAATTAAAATAATAGTCGTTTGGTTTTCTTTGTTTATTTTTTGGATTAGTTCGAAAAAGCCGTTTCGCGACTCGGGATCAAGGGCGGTTGAGGGTTCGTCAAGAATAAGAATTTCTGGGCTTGAGACTAGGGCGCGCGCCAAAAGCACCCGTTGTTGTTGTCCGCCGGAAAGCTCGGAAAACATTTTGTTTTTTAACGGCGTGATATTGAGAGTTTCCAGAATGCTCGCCACCTTGTCACTATCTTCTTTAGTAATTATTCTCGGTATCTTTTTTGTTGAAAGAAGGCCGAGTAAAATCACTTCTTCCACGGACGCAGGGAAAAGCGGATTTATGCTGGTCTGTTTTTGCGGGAGATAGCCGATTTTTTCATACGCCTGAAAAGTTTTTTGCGGCTGCCCGAAAAGTGACAACTTGCCCGACGAGGGAGGGATAAGTCCAAGAAGCGCTTTGGTAAGGGTTGTTTTGCCAGCGCCATTGGGACCGACCAAGCCGATAAAATCGCCTTTTTCTATTTTGCAGGAGATATCGCTTACTACCTCGGTTTGTCCATAGCGAATAGAAAAATTTTGAACATCAATAATTACGTTCATATTGCTTTTGGCAATTCAGGCCGAGAGAAAGGTTTTGTAAATTGCTTTTCATGAGCGATATATAAGTAACGTTGTTTTCATAATCTTCTTTTGTCAAATTATGAGCGCCGTTCAGCAAAAGCATTTGAGCGCCAGTTTCTTTGGCTAAAGTTTCTGCTATTTTCGGACTTGATAATTCTTCGTAGAAAATATATTTGATGTTATTCTTCTTTACCTGTTCAACAAGAGCAATCATATCTTTAGCAGTCGGTTCAGCGTCTGGCGAAAATCCTTGAGCCGCCATATATTCCAAGCCATATCTTTTGGCCATATACCCGAAAGCGTAGTGACCGCCATAGACTATCTGCTTGCTTTGGCAAGTTGCAAGTGTTTTTTTGTAGACGTTATCAAGTTCGGTCAGCTCTCCAGTGAATTTTTTAGCATTGTCCTGATAATAGATTGCGTTAGGCGGGTCAACTTTCACCAATGCCTTGGTGATTGTTTCCACTATTATTTTGGCATTATCAAAATCCAGCCAAATATGCGGATCAATTCCCTCATGGTGGTGATATCCGTGCTCATCTTTATGGTTTTCATCAGCGTCATGCTCATGTTCATGCTCTCCCTTATGCTCATATTTATGCTCTCCTTCCTCTTTCATCAATTCAATTCCAGTACTGGCATCAACAATTTTTAGTTTCTTGTTTGATAACCCTCCAATAATATCGTGCGCCCACGGCTCCATAAATTCGCCAGTATAAACAAAAACTTCCGCCTCATTAATTTTGACAATGTCGCTTGGTTTTGGCTCATATCCGTGAGCTTCTACTCCGGGTGGCAAAAGCAGGAAAACTTCAACTTTGTCCCCACCGATAATTTTAGCAAAGTCATACATGGGAAATAGCGTGCTGACAACGGTAATTTTTTGAGAATTATTTGTTGACTTTTGCGCAATATTTGGCACTGCAACAATTCCAATAGCGATTATTGCGATAACTCCGATAGAGAAAAATATTTTTTTCACAGTATTTTCCTTAAATTATGCTTGGCATTTACGGCAATAGCCATAAAATTCAAGCGAGTGATTAATAATATTAAACTTGTTTTGTTTTACGATTTGTTTTTCTTGTTTTTCTAAATGGTTACTCATATTGACCCTTTGAATTGAGTTGCAACTCACGCAAACAAGGTGGTGATGATGATTTTGGGGAATTTCAAAATATTCAATTCCATTTATTGTGTTTTTACGGACAATCTGATTTGTTGTTAAAAAAAGAAGTTCGCGATAGAGAGTAGTGCGGTTTGGCTTAATCTTTTTGTCTTGTAATTTTTGGACAATTTCTGCTTTTGTTAAAAAACAACGGTTTTCTGACAAAATTTCAATAATCGCTTTTCTAATTTTTGTTAAGCGCCCGCCAAGAGTTTTAATTGTATTGTGAATTGTATTCATAATATTATTGCATCAATGTTGCATTTAGTATAGTTCACCAGTTTGAATAAGTCAAGCAAACACGGCATATTTAATCTAATCGAGGTGGCACGCCAGTTTCACTGGCGCGAAATTCGGCGGTGGCGGAAAAATCGGAATCGGAAAGCGAGGGCGACTCCCATAGCAGAACCTTCGATTCGCTACGGGGTAAACAAAAATTCTTGCTTTTTGCTTGCCCCATAGGAAGTGTGTAGCACTTTCCTTTGGGGTTCGCCCGAACGTTCAGTTTCTGCCGCACTTCGCGCGGCAGTCAGTCAGGATTTTGTTCAAAATAGGTTCGAGCTTCGTTCAGTAATTGTGGAGGTTATTTGGATAGCAGAAATACTTTTCGCCGACAAAAGACACAGTAGCCAGCTCGAGACCAAACAGTCGGCCAGCCACCACTTTCCAATATCTTCTTTATTTCCTCGTTAGAAGCAAAACATACATGTTCTGACACCCAAAACACCTCCTTTCTATCCCAGAACTACCACATATTTACTCTAATAACAAGTGCCGAGGGTGAGAATTGAACTCACGACCTTGGGTTTATGAGTCCCACGCTCTAACCAACTGAGCTACCCCGGCCTAAAAATTATATAGGCAGATTATAACAAAAAGACCGGAAAATTCAATTTTTGCTTGATTTTTTAACCTCAAGAGGTATAATACAAAATACTTAAATGAAATAAATAACGCGGAGTGGAGGAAAGGTACCTCGGGAGGCTCATAACCTCCAGAAGCCGGTTCGATTCCGGCCTCCGCAACAAGTGATCTGTGCCCCAAAAAGTGGACAGAGATTTCAAAATTCATTGGTTTCTTTTGTGTTAGAATTAATGATTAATAATTAACAAAAGAAACATGAGAACAGCATCTCTTAAGAGATGCTGTTCTGTTTAAGATAAACTAAACTCAATCAAGTCTCTCTTTATATCAGAATCACTAATTTCCCGTCCGGGCAAAAAATCTATCTTTTCGCTATAATCAATATCTTCAAAGTAAGCCAATTGGGTTCTGAATATTTTAGTATTAAATTCCCCTCTAAAAATCTCTTTTCCTTTATCAGATATATCAGCAACCGAATAATTATTTTTTATAATAAAATATAAATCAACATAATCTTTCCATTTAGCTCGCCGGCCCAGAGTATAAGCTTTCATGGCTGCCAAAGTTAATAAATCAGGTAAAAAAATAATATTATCCAGATTTTCTGATGATTTTATCTCAAAAGGAAATTCAAAAAAAGTTATCTTAACCCCTTGAGTTATAAAAGTAAATTCTTCTTTTTTATCAATAAAGACCTCACTTATTTCTATTTCTCTTTTAATCTTTCTCCTTAAATCAATCAAATTTGAGTCACCAATCATCGCAAAATCAAAATCTATTGACCGACGATGACCGAGATATAAAGCAATAGCTGTTCCACCAACCAAATAACATTCATCTCTAAATTTACTTAAAGAAGGAAGTAAAGCTTTTTGATTATCATTTAGTACTTCCGGGTACATATTTATCAAAATAAAGATTAAAATAATTCTTAATTTCCGGCAAATAATTTTGTCGGCCTAAAGTTGATATTTTTGATTTTCTTCTAAAAATTTCAGCGACTTTTTCTCTACTTAAAATGGTGAATAATTCTTGGACCTCATCCCAATCACCATAATTTAAAGTGGCTTCTACTACAGCCTCTGGGGTAATTTGTTCAAAATCTGTAGTCCACCAAATGAGATGAGGATGTTTTTTGATAAAATCTTCAACTGACATATTACCTTAATTATACCTCAAAAATACTTTTAAAAAAACGTTTTTCTAATCCAATCCTTCTCCCGGAGTAATAAAATGGAATTCTTTAAAAACATTCTCGTATTTTTTTAAAGTATCCTTAACTTGACGACTATCCAATTCAAAATTAGGACTATGGACAATATCATTTCTAACTTTATGAGCCTGCCAAGCATCATTTAAAGTTAGAAAATCACTTGGTTCAATTTGTTTTAATCTATCCCCAATACTATCTCCTTCATAACCCATTCTCTTGGTCATTTCATCTAATATTTTATCCGCTTCCAAAATAGCTATCTTCCAATCAGCTGAACTTTCTGAATTGGCTAAATTTTTTATCTTCTGCCAACGAGCATTACCTTCGGCCGACTGAGAAGAAGCAATAGAAGAAACTAGTGATAATTTTTCACCAAATAAATCAGTCATCAAACGCATATTGCGACGAAAGAGAATAACTATACCGATGAAAGCTAAAACAGCTAGAGAAAAATAAATAACCTGAGCAAAAAAGATAACTACCGGACTAATGGTTAATTGCGAAAAGTAATGAAAAAGATAGACTATTAAATTAAAGAGATTATGAAGATTAACACCTCCGCCAATATAATCCATAGATCTTAAGTTTTAACTTTTTCTAATAAACGACCAATATTGAATAGTCTTTTCTCGGCCATCGCCGGAGCAGTAAACTGAAGACCAACCGGTAATTTATCTTTAGTTAATCCTCCCGGAATAGAAATAGCTGGCAAACCGGCCAAATTAACCGGCACAGTGAAAATATCTTCCAAATACATCTGAATCGGATCATCTATTTTCTCACCTAAACGAAAAGCTGGAGTTGGAGCGGTTGGAGTCATAATTAAATCTACACCATCAGTAGTAAAAGCTTTATCATAAGCATTTATTAATTTTTGCCGAGCAGTCAAAGCCCGTCCATAATAGGCATCATAATAACCAGAAGACAAAACAAAAGTTCCTAGGATAATTCTTCTTTTTACTTCCCGGCCCAATAATTGCCCTCGGGTTTCTAAATACTCTTCTAAAAGATTATCACCACTTATCTTTTCACCATAACGCAAACCATCAAAACGAGCCATATTGGCCGAAACTTCAGCCGGAGTAATGATATAATAACAAGCTAGAGCAGTCTTTAGCTCTGATAATTCTATCTCTCTAATGACTACTCCCTCTTTTTTTAACTTTTCTAAATTATCATTAAATATTCTCATTACCTCCGAATCCACTCCTTCATCAAAAAGAGAGAAAGGAACACCAACTATTAACTTTTTCTTTTCCTCTTCAACTAGTGGCTTATAAAAACTGGTGGAATCTTTTGTGTCTTGACCGGCCAGAGCTTCAAAAATAATTTCCGCATCAGCAACTGTCTTAGCTAAAGGACCAATCTGATCCAAAGAAGAGGCCATCGCCATTAATCCAAAACGAGAAACAGCGCCATAAGTTGGCTTGAGGCCAACTACCCCACAAAAACTCGCCGGTTGGCGAATAGAACCACCGGTATCAGAACCCAAAGCTCCTAAAGCCAGATTGCCAGCCACCGCACAAGCTGAACCACCGGAAGAACCCCCCGGCACTCTTTCTAAGTCATAAGGATTTTTAGTTGGTCCGAAACTAGAATTCTCGGTTGAACCACCCATAGCAAATTCATCCATATTAGTCCGACCAAGAAAAACTACTCCTTGCTCTTTAAGTTTGGATATAACCGTGGCGTCATAAGGAGCTTGATAATTAGCCAACATTTTAGAAGCCGATGAGACGATTTTACCTTTTATTAAAATATTATCTTTCACCGCCAAAGGAATACCGGTCAAAACTTTTCCTTGACCGGAAGCTAGTTTTTTATCAGCTTGGTCGGCCTCATTTAGACAACTATCCTTAAAAACTTCCAAATAACAATTAAGTTCGGGATTTTTTTGCTCTATCTCAGCCAAATAGCTTTCTACCAACTCTCGAGCCGAAAAATCGCCCTTACCTAAAGCCCTGGAAACTCCCTTGATATCCAAATGTTCCAAATTAATTTTGTCCGCCATCATTAAATATTTTTTTAACTGCCAAAAAATTACCACTGCGTCTGGAAAATTGCTTTAATAAATCTTCTCTTTCGGTCGGTGAGATGGATTTGATTTCATCTTCTCTAAAACAATTAAAAACTCTTGGGCGAGATGTCTGATTATCAATCTCGCCTGCCGGTAATTGGTTAACATAATCTAAAATAGAAGCCAAATCAGCCATTAAACGTTGTTTTTCTTCCGGACTAATAGCTAGCCGAGCCAAATCGGCCAATTTATCCATTTCTTCTTTAGTAATCATTCGGCTATTATATCACCCTATTACTTTTGACTCAAATTTAGAAAATCTTCTTCAGAAATTATTTTTACCCCCAGCTCCTCAGCTTTTTTTTCTTTACTGCCCGGATTAGCTCCCGAGACCACAAAAGAAGTCTGGCTGGAAACTTGGGAAGAAACCTTACCCCCTCTATCTTTCACTAACTTCTCAGCTTGACTACGACTCATTTTTTCCAAAACACCCGTAAAAACAAAAGTTAGACCATTTAAAGTATTGCCTTTCTTTTTTCTTTCATCTTTTATTTTCACTTCTTTTAAAAGTTCTTTAACTACCTTTCTGTTATTCTCATCTTGAAACCAAGAAACGATATTACCGGCTACTACCGGTCCAATACCGGAAAGATTGATAAAATCTTCTTCCCCCGCTTTCATTATTTTTTCCAAGCTACCAAAACTTTGACTTAAAAACTCAGCTGTCTCCTCACCGACTTCAGGAATAGATAAGGCGACCAAAAAACGAGGCAAAGTCACCCGCCGAGCTCTATCAATCGCTTCTAAAAGATTATCAACTGATTTCTCTGCTAAACGAGGCAAGGTCAACAAATCTTCTTTTTTCAGACGAAAAATATCATAATATTCTTCAATTAAGCCGTTGGAAAATAACAAATCAATCATTTTCGGACCAAGACCCGCTATATTAAAAGCTCCCTTGGAGGCAAAATAAGCTAGGCGTCTTTTCTTCTGCTCTTTATTATCCTTATCCTTCAAGCGATAGGCCGCTTGGCCAGGAATTCTCTCAATCTCACCCCAATCGGCTATTTTTTTCGGAAAAGTTATTTTCTTAGCCCCTGCTGGTCTTAACTCCTTTACCACCGCCACGATATCGGGTATAACATCACCGGCTTTACGGATAATGACCGTATCACCTATTCTTGTATCCAAACGTTTAATTTCATCCTCATTATGTAGAGTCGCTCGGGAAACTAAAGAACCGGCCACTCTAACCGGCTCTAAAACCGCCACCGGAGTAATGACCCCTTGCCGACCAACTTGGAAAACTATATCTTTTAAAATAGTTGTTTTTTCTTCAGCCGGAAATTTAAAAGCCACCGCATAACGAGGAGCTTTGCCAGTATAGCCCAGTTTCTCTTGGAAAGAACGATTATTAACTTTGACCACCACACCATCTACTTGATAGGGCAAAGTAGGAGATTTTTCCTGCCATTTTTTCCAGTAGTCTATAACCGCTTCAATATCAGAACAAAAAGCAAAATGAGGATTGACTTTAAAGCCCAATTCTTTTAATAATTCCAATTCGGCTAATTGATTATCCGGCATATCTGAACTTATATACCCAATATCGTAAATAAAGGCTTGTAAATGCCTTTTGGCTGTCAAGCGCGGGTCTAATTGCCTAACTGACCCGGCCGCCAAATTACGCGGGTTGGCAAACAAAGCTTCTCCTTTCCTTTTCCTTCCTTCATTAATAGCCAAAAAATCTTTTTTAAAAATCAAAACTTCACCCTCAACAATTAATTCCTTAATATCTTTTTTTAATCTCAAAGGAATAGTTTCTATGGTTTTGATATTAGCCGTCACATCTTCGCCCATCTTACCATCACCTCTGGTTGCCCCTTGGACCAAAAGTCCGTCTTTGTAGGTTAGAATAATTTTAAAACCATCAAATTTCAACTCACTTAAATATTCCACCCTTTGATCCAATAACTTTTCTACTCTTTTATCAAAGCGTCTAATCTCTTCTTCATCAAAAACATCATTAAAAGACCACTGGGCTATTTTGTGAGAGGTTTTTTTAAAACCCGGCAAGGGCTCGCCGGCCACTCTTTGGGTCGGTGAATCAGCTGTTATTAAATCAGGATATTGCTCTTCCAGTAAAAAAAGCTCATGTTTTAAAGAATCCAGAGCTTCTTGGCTCATTCCTTCTTTATCAAGGACATGATATAAATAGCGCTCATGGTCTATAACCTGGCGCAATTTCTCAATCCGCTCTTTAGCTTGTTGCTTATCAATCATTAATTGTATTATACACCAGCCCCGAAAAGAGAGAAAATTTAATTATTCTTCTGAAGAAGTTTCGGGAGTTTCCATGCCACGAGCCACTGTTCTCTCAGATGGAATTGGACATTCATCTTGAGCTTGATTGCCATTATTATAGCCTATAGTTGTTATTTTAAGAGTACCACCTTCGTATTGAGCTCTCTCTACAACATCTATTACCTGTCTCTTATACACATCTGACGCTGCCGACGAAGAGGATAGTGTA
>OMKS01004734.1_pt1 | contig 10125 bp, 4 predicted proteins | sample 1674721 | NCBI WGS metagenome assembly OMKS01 (sample SAMN06264996, study PRJEB25208) | sediment metagenome | isolation source: hot spring sediment | place: USA: California | collected 2014-09-02 | reverse complement strand
TCATTCCCGACATCGCCCGTCTGAACGAACTTCGTGAATCCCGACAGCGAATTGCCGCAATCGAACAGTCGCTTCTGGCTCCCCATGCAGAAGAAGATCGATCCACCAGGGATGAGTTGCTGCAAAATCTCGAGGCGGCCTGGAACAGAACCGATGGAATATGGGAAGAATACGAATCTCTCTCAACGGGGTCTCAAAATAACGCCCTCAGGAATAATTTGAAAACAGCATGGGAATCCTGGCGCGAGAATCACGACGAATTCATCACGGAAATCCGCCGGGGCGACCGCCAGTCGGCGCTTTCGCTCACCGACAGTTCTCTTGAATCATCGGGCCGCGCCGTCGACCATGCCGCGGATGACCTGTTCGAATCGATCACTTTGATGGCGGATGATGTTCACACCCGGGGATTTTCACGGTCCAACCGGTTGAAGACCGTCGCTCTCGCGGGAACGATTCTGGGAATCATTACAGCACTTGGCCTGGGGCTCTTTTTTATTCGATCAGTCACCATTCCCATCAACGCGGTTGTCGATACGCTCAAGGAAACGTCGAGACGATTCGCCGCCGCCGCGTCGCGGATTGCTGATGTAAGCAATCGCCTGGCAGAAGGAACAACGCGACAGGCTGAATCGGTTGAAGATTCTTCATCCGTTATCGAAGAGCTGACCGCCGGCAGCCGACTGCACGAGAACCAGATACGGGACCTGGCCTCGAAAACCCACGAAGTCCACGATATTCTTCAAGTTGTTAAAAACTCCATACATGATACCGAAACAATAATGGAGCATATCGAGCAATCGAGCTCAGATACCTCGGAAGTGCTCAAAACGATAGAATCAATAGCTTTTCAGACAAATCTCCTGGCGCTGAACGCGTCCATCGAGGCCGTCCGGGCGGGTGATGCCGGTGCAGGGTTCGCCGTCGTCGCCGATGAGGTCCGGGTCCTCGCCATCCAGTCCGCCGAGGCCGGCAAAAACACGTCCTCTCTCATCGAAGGAACAGCGGCGGCCATATCCAAGGGATCAGGACTGGTGAAATCAAGCTCTGAAAAATTTGACGAATACCACCAGACTGCCGAAAATTTCGTTACCGTTCTCGACCGCGTCGTCGATCTCGCGGATGAACAGGGACGCAAAATCGATAGCATGCACAAAACTCTGGGCGACATAAATAACGTCGTACAGGCGGATGCGGCCGCGGCTGAAGAATCTGCAGCCGCGGCTGAAGAAATGGCTGCCCAGTCGCAATCAATGCAGCAGTTCCTCGCGGACCTGGTTCATCTCGTCAACGGGAACGGCACGAAGGAACATGATGGCGATTATTCGCCGGGCACCGGCCAAACGTCCGGTCTCCTGACGGGACGTGAGGAGGTGCAACCATGAAGAGAGCGACTCTCGGCTTTAAACTGGCAGGCGGTTTCGGATTAATGGCTCTGATGCTTCTCGCCGGGGGCTGCCTGGGATTCTTCGGCATATCAAACCTGACAGGAAAACTCGACGCCGTCTCGGATGTACACTTTCAGGCCGTTCGGCATGTCGGCGTCATGGCCGAAGCCGCGGCAACGGTCGGCCACATGACCCGGGTGCTTATGGTTCCTGAAAGAACCGCAGCCGCCGACGATCGCGAGCGCGTGGTGAGGGATCTGGAAAATGCCGGCAGGCAATTTGAAGAAAGTTTCGGTTTCTGCGCCGCGCTGCCGGGAACGGAGGAAACAGACACGACCCTGGAAAAAATCGAAAAAGCATGGAATGCGTGGAAGAATGATCATGACCGATTCATTCGTCATACCGCCGAAGGAAATACGGAGGAGGCGGCTCTTCTTATGACCGAAACACTGAATCCGCTGTTCGAAAATATAGATACACGTCTGGGCGACTTGTCCGCCGCCTACACCCGGCTGGCCGGGACAGTCCGCAGTGAAGCCTCCACCAGTGCCGTGCGGCTGAACATGGCGGCCCTGGCGGGAACGGCACTGGGCATCGCCGCAGCGATAATTCTGGGTCTTTTCTTCGCACGGTACATCACGTCGCCCATTCAACAAACCGTGACGAGCCTTACGGAAACATCAGGCCAGTTGGCCGAGGCGGCGGGGCAAATCGCCACCACAGGCGAGGACCTGGCGGACCGAGCTTCCCTGCAGGCAACGGCCGTAGATGAAATATCCTCGTTGATCCAGGACCTCACCGGCCATATAGGGGAATACAACGAGCAGATAGAAGCATTGACGAACATGAGCGGCGGAATGCTGAACGTGGGAATGACCGCTTTCAACAACCTCAGGGATACGAAAAAAGCGATGAAAGAAATCAGAAAAACAAACGAAGAAACGGGGGCAATCGTACAAAGCATCGAGAAAATTTCTTTTCAGACAAATCTGCTGGCCCTGTACGCTTCCGTCGAAGCCGCCCGCGCCGGTGAAGCAGGAACCGGATTCACTGTTGTATCCGAGGAAGTTCGCTCACTGGGATCACGCTCGACCGAGGCTACGAGAAATACTCTCTCACTCATCGACGGAACTATACGCGTCATCGACGACGGAAATACTCACGTGGGAATCAGCATGAAAAAATTTTCTGATTATGCCACGGCGACCGCACCCATAGGAACCTATACCGAGAAAGCCGCGGAACTTGCTCATAAGCAGAAGCAGAGTCTGGACCGGATAGCTCAATCGATTCAACATATAACCGAATCGGCCCGGGCAAACACGGAGGGAGCGCGGGAAGCCGCAATGGCGGCCGAGGAATCAACAAGACAGGCGAAAGAAGTCTCGCGCGCCGTAGAAAAATTGTCGTCAGTTATTGGACGGCCGGTTCGCCATGCCATCTGAAACTCGCCGACGCGACCATCCGGCGAATCGGAACCGAAACACTTATTCCGTCGTTTTACCCTGTTGTCCTCCAAGGGGAATCTCGATAATAAAAGTGGCGCCTCCCCACTCGTTATTCTCCGCCCAAATTTCGCCACCGTGCTGGCGAATGATGCCGTGGGAAATGGAGAGCCCCATGCCCGTCCCCTTTCCCTGATCTCTGGTAGTGTAAAAGGGGTCAAATATCCGGCCGAGATTCTTCTCGACAATGCCTGTCCCCGCATCAGAGATAACGATCTTCGCGCGTCCGCCGGAGCTTTCCATTACATTCTTCGTTTCCACTCTGATAATTTTTTTATCATTGTTTTCCATGGCTTCCATGGCGTTGGACAGGAGATTCACAAACACCTGTTCGATTTTCTTTCGGTCCATGAGGACGGGGGGAAGTGATGAATCATAGCGGACGTCTGTTTCAACATTTTCGATATTCAACTGCATGGCGTACATCTTCAAAATCCGGGCGATGACATCATTGATATTTTCGGCCGCCATTTCGTCGCGGGACGTTTTTGAAAACTGTTTAAGATTCTCTGCGATCTCGACAATACGCCGCACCTGTTCCATGCAGACGTCTATTTCACCGATCACCGGGGAAGGCGCCTCCTTCATACTCTTGATAAGCTGCAATTCAAGCGAAATGATGCCGACGGGATTCAGTATTTCGTGGGCCACACCGGCCGATATCCGGCTCAGGGAAGTAAGCTTCTCCGCCTGCTGCACCCGGGCTTCCAGGTTCCGCCGTTCCGTTTCATCGCGTATTAATTCTATGGCGCCGATGGGAATTCCTTTCGTGTCCCGCAGGACCGACGCGGTAGCGGATAAATGAACGGCCCCCGAAGGCAATTCATCAGTGCTGGCCTCTCCATAGAGAATGTCGCCTCTCCTTTGAATCGCAGAATAGAACGTTTTATCTTCCAGTTCTGAATGGAGCGCCGCGTCTGCAAGCATGGGCGCTTGACTGCCGAAAAAAGGGACCGCGTAGTCGTAGTCACTCCTGCCTGTCATATCCTCGGCCCTGACTCCTGTCATGATCTCCATGGCACGGTTCCAGGCGATCACCCGACCGTCCCGGTCCACGACCAGGACCGCGTCGGGAAGAAATTCGATGATCCCTTCGAGTTCACCCCGTGACTCCCGAAGTTCCGCGAGGGCGGCTTCACGCTCCAGTTCAGCGCGCCGCCGCCGGGTCGTATCGAGATAGATAACCTGGTAGTGTTCGCGGCCGTTCCAGAGGATGTTTTTTCTCCAGACCCTGAAATAGCGTGGCGTCCCGTCCCGGGCCGTGATTTCAATTTCATATTCATCCGGTTCGCCGCCACCCGAACGCCGTTTTGCCATCCGGGCCCGGTATTCTTTCCGACTCTTTTCGGTATACCGGCTTATGATCAACGTGGTGTCCACGTCCGCTGCACTTTTACACTCAAACATTTCCAGGAGCACCCGGTTGACATAGATCGTTTCTTCTTCCGGCGATACCACCCGCACACCGAAGGGCGAATCATCCAGGGATCGGCGGAAATTCTCCTCGCTTTCCCGCAGGGCCTCCAGCATTCGAAGCCGTTCCGCTTCGAGCCGTTTTCGCTCGGTGACGTCACGGACAACGCCCCTGAACCCGGCGGGGGCGCCCGCGGCGTTCCGTATGAGGGAAATGGACGTATCAACGGGCAGAATTCTTCCATCACGGGTTACCAGGTCCCAGTCGGATCCCATGACCGGCTTTCCTGTTCTGTACACGCGGCCGAATGTTTCCATGACTTTATTCCAGTCACGCTCCACCACGTACCGTCTGAAATTCATGCCCCGAAGTTCCTCATCGGAATAGCCCAGGTCCATCATGACGGTGAGATTGAAAAACGTGAGATTCCCCTCCAGGTCCAGCTCGTAATAGGATTCCGGGATTGAATCGAGTATCGTGCGGTATCGCTCCTCGCTCTGCCGCAGCGCCTCAAGCGCTTCTTCCCGCTGTTTCTCCGCCTTCCCGCGATCCGAATCCGTTTTACTTTCCTTCATGGCACGCTGAATCTCGGGAACCAGCCGGGACAGGCGCTCTTTCATTATATAGTCCGTAGCGCCTCTTTTCAGTGCCTCCACGGCTTTTTCCTCGCCCACGGCGCCGGACACGAAAATAAACGGGATGTAAGGATATTTTCCCCTGGCCGCCTCGAGCGCCGCCAGGCCGTCATACGACGGAAGACGATAGCACGCCAGGATGACATCGTACCCGCCCCGTTCAAGGGCGTTCAGAAAGTCATCCTCGTCTGTGACGCGATCGATCTTCGCGTCCAGGCCGCCGGAACGGATTTCCCTGACCACACGTTCCGCGTCGTCGGCATCGTCTTCCAGGTGTAGAATCGTCACGGGCGATTGCATATATTCCCTCACACGTTGCTGCATTACCCCATCGAACCCGTTCATGTCAACTCGATGAAGCGAATCGACGGTTACCGTTTAAACGACGCTCATCCCAACCGGCACAACCTTTTGCCTTGACAGCTTTTTCGGCCGGTGATAGTTTCCGCAGGCGTTTCGCAGACCTGTGTTTGCAGATAAAGGAGAATGATGTGACATTCCAGGAACTCATCGCGGCCCTCAACAACTACTGGGCCGCCCGCGGCTGTATCATTCAGCAGCCCTACGACATTGAAGTGGGAGCGGGAACCTTCAATCCCGCCACGTTTCTCAGGTCCTTGGGACCGGAACCCTGGAATGTCGCCTACGTGGAACCGTCCCGCAGGCCGACCGACGGACGGTACGGAGAAAACCCGAACCGGCTTCAGCACTACTACCAGTACCAGGTGATCATGAAACCGTCGCCCCTTGCCATTCAGGATATTTACCTGGATTCACTCAAAAGTTTCGGTATTGATCCCCTGGATCACGATATCCGTTTCGTTGAAGACGACTGGGAATCGCCCACATTGGGCGCCTGGGGACTGGGATGGGAAGTGTGGCTCGACGGCATGGAAATCACCCAGTTCACGTATTTTCAGCAAGTCGGCGGCATCGACCTGAACCCGGTCTGCGTGGAAATCACGTACGGCATCGAGCGAATCGCCATGTATCTCCAGGACGTGGACAACGTCTACAATCTTCAGTGGGGACACGGCATCACGTACGGCGACGTGCATCACCGCGGCGAGGTGGAATTTTCCACCTACAACTTTGAATGCGCCGACACGGATATGTTGAGAAAGCTCTTCGATATGTACGAGGCCGAATCGATCAGCACGATCAACCGGAAACTGGTGCTCCCCGCCTATGACTACTGCCTCAAGTGTTCCCACGTGTTCAACATTCTTGACGCCAGGGGCGCCATCAGCGTCACCGAAAGAACGGGCTATATCGGGCGCGTCCGCAACCTGGCGCGTCTGGCGGCCGAGGCCTACGTGAAACAGCGAATCGACTTGGGACATCCCCTGGGAGGACGTCGGGACACTCCCTGAAAACGTCAGGCCGCGCCCGGAACCCCGGCACGCAACCTGTTTATCAAAAACGATACAAGGACGATCCATGGGCAAAGAACTGCTGCTTGAAATAGGAACCGAGGAAATTCCGGCGGCCTTTCTGCCGAAAATGATCCGCCATATAGAAGAAGTATTGCCGCGGGAACTCTCGCGACTTCATATCCTTCACGGCGACGTAAAGGTCATGGCCACGCCACGGCGTATTTTTACTGCCGTAGCCGATGTCGCCGAACGCCAGGAAAACCGCGTCGAGGAAAAGCTCGGACCCGCCGTCCGGGTTGCTTTCGATGAATCCGGGAACCCGACAAAGGCCGCTGCGGGCTTTGCCCGGGGGCAGGGCCTGGATGTCTCGCAACTCGAACGCGTCGTCACCGACAAGGGCGAATACCTGGCGGCCCGTAAAAACATCACCGGCGAGGCAACCACCTCCATCCTGGCGTCCTTTCTGCCCGGCTTCATTCTGTCCATTCCTTTTCAGAAATCCATGCGCTGGATGGACCTGGATATACGGTTCGTCCGTCCTATTCACTGGATACTCGCCGTTTTCGGCGGAGAACCCGTTTCTTTCCGCATCGGCAACATCGAAAGCGGCACGTCAAGCAGGGGACACCGCTTCATGAGTCCCGGCGAGTTCGAGGCGGCATCGCTGGAGGAGTACCTGCGTGAAACCAGGGAACGCTTCGTCATCGTGGATCCGGAGGAGCGCAGGCTTATTATCCATCGGGAAGCGGCGAAAGCGGCCGAGTCCGTTGGAGGACGGGTACTGGACAACACCGACCTCCTGGAAGAAGTCGCCTGTCTCGTGGAATATCCCTCTGTCATCTGTGGTCGTTTCGATCGCGCCTTTCTCGATCTTCCACGGGAAGTGCTTGTTACTTCGATGATGAAACACCAGAAGTATTTCGCCGTCGTCGACGACGAAGGCAAGCTGCTCCCGCACTTCATAACCGTCAACAACACCGAACCGCGGAACCCGGCCGTCGTGGCCGCCGGGAATGAAAAGGTACTTCGGGCCCGTCTTACCGACGCGAGATTTTTCTTCGAAGAAGACCGGAACAAACCGCTTGAGCAGGGACTGGAAGCCCTCAAGAACGTGGTTTTTCACAGTCTCATGGGAACATCCTACGAAAAGGTCATGCGCTTCCGGGAACTCGCGGCTTATATTACAGAAAAAATCAATCCTCGTCTCTCGTCTCTGGTCGACAGGGCGGTGCTTCTCTGCAAGGCGGACCTTGAAACGCAGATGGTGTATGAATTCCCCGAGCTCCAGGGAGTCATGGGCCGGGAATACGCACTGATTCAGGGCGAAGACCCCGAGGTTGCCCGTGCCGTCTACGAACATTACCTGCCTATTCAGGCCGACGGCGACCTTCCGGAATCGGATATCGGCGCCATCGTCGGCATCGCCGACAAAACGGATACCATAACGGCCTGTTTCGGCGTGAATCTCATTCCCACGGGAACGGCAGATCCCTACGCCCTGAGACGGCAGGCCCTGGGCGTGATAAACATCATTTTAAATAAAAACTGGCGGCTGTCCCTGGACGACCTGGTCGATCAAAGCCTGGCGACCATGACGTCCATACTCAAGCGGCCCGTCGAGGAAACCAGGTCGGACGTTCTGGACTTCTTCAGGGGACGTTTCGAAAACCAGCTCATCAGCCAGGGACATCCCTATGATGTCGTCGACGCCGTATTGAGCACCGGTGGAAACGATCTTGTGGACAGCGCCGCCAGGATCGAGGCCGTGGAAGTATTCAAAAATCATCCCGATTTCGAGCCCCTGGTGACGGCCTTCAAACGGATCGTGAATATTTTAAAGGGATTCGACGGCGGAACTATCGACGAAACGCTTTTCGAATCGGACGCCGAGAAAAATCTCTACGAAACCTACCGGAATATCGGCGGGGAAGCGGGCACGGCCCTCGATGAAGGCGATTATCGGGAAGCCCTGTCTCTCCTGGCCCGACTGCGGAAACCCGTGGACGCCTTCTTTGAATCCGTTCTTGTCATGGCTGACGACGAGCGAATCCGGTCGAACAGGCTCGCACTGCTCGCGGACATGGCGGAACTCTTTTTCCGCGTGGCTGATTTTTCAAAACTGGTCACCGATCACTAAAATTCCGTTGCGTCACCCACGTTAAAAACGGGAACAGGTCCCGGCAAATGCGGCGTGCCGCCGTCATCAAAGCGGCGTTCACCCGATTTCTGTTGCATTGACCCGCGTTATTCTGATATCCTTTTAGAAATACTTACAAAATAATAAATATCGGCAACCCGATAACCTTCCGGTATACCGGAAAGAATGCGCAAGGATCATCATGAACGTACTTTTACTATATCCCCGTTATCCCGTTACATTCTGGAGTTTTAAATACGCGGTCAAGTTCGTCGGCAAAAAGACGGCCTTCCCCCCGCTCGGGTTGCTCACGGTGGCGGCCATGCTCCCCGAGAACTGGAATCTTCGCCTGGTCGATCTCAACATCACAAATCTGTCCGACCGGGATCTCCGATGGGCCGACTGCGTCATGATAAGCGCGATGCTCGTCCAGAAGGATTCGGTTGACCGCGTGCTCAAGCGCTGCAAACAGTTAGGAAAAACTACCATCGCCGGGGGGCCGCTTTTCACGGCCCTTCCCGATGAATATGCCGACCGGGTCGATCATCTCGTTCTTGGCGAGGCGGAACAGATCCTTCCTGTCTTTCTGAAAGACCTGGCCGAAGGCCGGGCGCTCCCGTTATACCGAGCGGAAGGGTTCCCCGATCTTTTTGAGACGCCTCTTCCACGCCCTGACCTTATCAGGGGAAAAGATTACGCGTCGATGATGATCCAGTTTTCGAGGGGATGTCCTTTCGACTGCGAATTCTGCGACGTGACGACCCTTTTCGGCCACCGCCAACGGCTTAAAAAGGCCTCCCAGTTCATCGATGAACTGCAGGCCATCTACGACAGCGGATGGCGCGAAAGCGTGTTTGTGGTTGACGACAATTTCATCGGCAACAAGCGGGCCATCAAGGCCATGTTGCCTTCCGTCATCGACTGGATGGAACGTCACGACCATCCTTTCACGCTTTTCACGGAGGCATCCGTCAACATCGCCGAAGACGACGAACTTATCGACCTTATGGTCCGCGCCGGGTTCAACAACGTTTTCATCGGTCTCGAAACGCCCAACGAGGAAAGCCTCAGGGAATGTTCAAAGACGCAAAACCTGAAACATGACCTGACGACGTCGATCCGGAAACTGCAGAACCGTGGTCTCGGCGTGATGGGAGGCTATATCGTCGGTTTTGACAGTGACGATGAAAGCATTTTTTCGCGGCAGGTCAAATTTATTCAGGAGTCGGGCGTGGTGACCGCCATGGTCGGCCTGTTGCAGGCCTTGCCGAATACCAGGCTCTGGCAGCGCCTCAAGGAAGAAAACCGCCTCGCCGACACGGCAACGGGGAACAACACCGACGGAAGCCTGAACTTCATTCCCGTCATGGGCAGAAGGAACCTGGGGAGCGGATACGTGCGGCTGCTTCGGACCATCTACAGTCCGAAGCATTTTCACCAACGGCTGCACACCTTTCTGGACAACTACAAAAAACCGTCCCTATTCAAAAGGCAACCCCGCATGAAACAGGGGTCGGTCCTTATCAAGACCATCTTCTATATGGGGGTTTTGGGAAATGGAATCTCACAGTGGTACTTCTGGAAGACCATGGTCACGGCCGTTGCCCAGTATAGCGAGGCTTTGCCGGAAGCGATCACCTTGATGATTTATGGCCATCATTTCAGAAAGA
>OMKS01004733.1_pt1 | contig 10131 bp, 5 predicted proteins | sample 1674721 | NCBI WGS metagenome assembly OMKS01 (sample SAMN06264996, study PRJEB25208) | sediment metagenome | isolation source: hot spring sediment | place: USA: California | collected 2014-09-02 | reverse complement strand
GGTTTGTAGAAACACCAACTTGTCCATCGTCAGCACTAACTAAAATATTATCTAGGTTAATCCTGAACATATCAGTAATATCATAATGTACAAATGCAATGTAAATAATTTCACCAGCATAAGCTGTTAAATCAACACTTCTCTCATAAACAGCGCTACCTGGGAGGGTTTCCTCGTAAACAATGTTGTCATCAATAAAACTTTCAACAGCATTGTCAGTAGTAGAAACTACTACTTTATAATGCTCACGTGCCCAGTCTGGATCTTGTCCAAATACTGTCCAGTCTAAAGCAATATCAGCAGTATACTCAGTCAAGTCAATTGCTGGAGATACTAACCAATTCTCAGGTGTAAGTGCATCACCATCTGCCCAAGAAGCAGACGTCGCAACGTTTGTTGTTTCAGTAGCAAAAACAAACCAATTGTTTCCATCTCCATCTTGATCGTAAGTAGTCCAAACTTCACCGTTTAGATCAGCACCAGTTGCATAACCTTCAAAATCTTCAGAAAAAATTTCAACAATTGCTTTTCCGCTTTTGTTTACTGAAGTAACAACTTCTCTTTCAACATTAGAGTTGTCGTTAAACTTAAAACTTTCTTGTGCAAAACTTGCAACAGAAAAAAGCACTACCATCACTAAGGATAAAATTGTTCTCATAGTTATTTGTTTTTTGGTTAATAATTAAATTCACAACAAATATATAAACAAATTGGTAAGTACAAGCACAAAAACTATTTTTTAACAAAAAACACAAACGTTTGAAACGAGCATTCTAAAAACAAATCTATTTCAAAATAATAAAATAAAAGGCCATTTTCTACCTACCTCCCCACAAACCTCAAGCCCACCAAGCCCGTAACGATCATTAGGATAAACAGAATTTTTAGTACGTCTTTTGATTCGTTGAAGAGCAAAATTCCCAATATGGCCGTAAAGGTTGCTCCAATACCTGTCCATACGGCGTAAGCCGTACCTACGGGCAAAACCTTTAGCGATTGCGATAGCAACCAAACGCTTATAGCCATAGATACTGCCGTAAAAACCGACGGCCAAAGTTTTGTAAACCCATTGGAATACTTCAGGCCAATGGCCCAACCCGTTTCAAATAATCCGGCAATAAACAGTACTGCCCATGCTGTAGCAATCTTCATAGTACGTATTTTTAGTGTAATACCCCATTAAATGGTAGCTGCTAATTTTTTAAGACATTTGCCCCAATTAATTACCTACAAATATGCTAAAATTCTTAATTTTGCGGTCTTGCTTTTTTAACATTAATACAATCAGGTTAATATGGATATTTCGGCAAAGTACAACCCCAGCGAAGTTGAAGATAAGTGGTACAAATACTGGCTCGATAACAAGCTATTCCGCTCTGTTCCCGATGAGCGCGAACCATTCTGCGTGGTTATCCCTCCGCCAAATGTTACGGGTGTATTGCACATGGGGCACATGCTCAACAATACCATTCAGGATGTGCTGCTTAGGCGTGCTAAAATGATGGGCAAGAATACCTGCTGGGTGCCGGGTACCGATCATGCATCAATTGCCACCGAGGCAAAAGTAGTTGCAAAGCTAAAAGCCGAAGGTATTGATAAAAACACCCTAACCCGAGAGCAATTTCTTGAGCATGCTTGGGAATGGAAAGAAAAACACGGCGGAATTATCCTTGAGCAGCTGAAAAAGATGGGCGCATCGTGCGATTGGGACCGGACTGCATTTACCATGGACGAGAACCTATCGGAAAGCGTTATCAAGGTTTTTGTCGATTTACACAAAAAAGGGCTTATATACCGCGGAGTTCGCATGGTAAACTGGGATCCGCAGGCAAAAACTGCTGTTTCCGACGAAGAGGTTATTTACCGCGAGGTAAAAAGCAAGCTATACTACCTTAAATACTTTATTGATGGTGAGGACGGGTATGTTACCATTGCCACCACCCGCCCCGAAACCATACTGGGCGATACCGCCGTTTGCGTTAACCCAAACGATCCGCGATACGCTAAGCTTAAAGGCAAAAGACTTTTGGTTCCGCTCATTAAGCGCAGCGTTCCGGTAATTTATGACGAGTACGTTGATATGGAGTTTGGTACTGGTGCCCTTAAGGTTACCCCTGCCCACGATATTAACGACTATATGCTTGGCGACAAGCACAACCTTGAAACCATCGACATTTTTAACGACGACGGAACCCTTAGCAACGCAGCTCAGCTATACGTTGGCATGGATAGGTTTGAGGTACGTGAAAAAATTGTAGCCGATTTGGAGAAAGAGGGAAATCTCGATAAAATTGAAAACTACGTTAACAAGGTTGGCTACAGCGAACGAACCGATGCTGCCATTGAGCCAAAGCTCTCAATGCAGTGGTTTCTTAAAATGCACGACTTAGCAAAACCTGCCCTCAAGGCAGTTACCTCGGGCGAAATACAGCTTCATCCGCCCAAGTTTGTAAATACCTATAAGCACTGGATGGAGAACGTAAAGGACTGGTGCCTTTCGCGTCAGCTGTGGTGGGGACACCGCATACCAGCCTGGTATTTGCCCGAAGGAGGCTACGTTGTTGCCGAAACAGCCGACGAGGCATTGGCTTTGGCCAAAGAGAAAACAAAAAACAACAACCTCACTCTAAACGATTTGAGACAGGATGAGGACGTGCTCGATACATGGTTCAGCTCATGGCTTTGGCCAATTTCAGTTTTCGATGGTATTCGTAACCCCAACAACGAGGATATAAACTACTACTACCCTACCGAAATTTTGGTTACGGCACCCGAAATCCTCTTTTTTTGGGTTGCTCGAATGATAATTGCCGGATACGAGTATCGCGGAAAAAAACCTTTTAAAACGGTTTACCTGCACGGAATTGTTCGCGACGAGCAGCGCCGCAAAATGAGCAAACAGCTGGGCAATAGCCCCGATCCGCTCGAACTGGTAAAAAAATATGGTGCCGACGGAATGCGCATGGGCATGCTGCTTTGCTCCGCTGCAGGCAACGACCTGCTTTTCGATGAGAGCTTACCAGAGCAGGGCCGAAACTTCTGCAATAAAATTTGGAATGCTTTCCGCTTGGTAAAAGGATGGGAGGTTGACAGCAGCATTGAGCAGCCCCAACACTCGGCCGCCGCCATCGATTGGATTAACAACCTTATTAATCGCGAGGTTGCCAAGCTAAACGATCACTTCGAAAAGTATCGCCTTTCCGAAGCACTCATGGAGGTTTACAAGCTGTTTTGGGACGAGTTCTCGTCGTGGTTCCTCGAAATGGTTAAGCCGGCCTACCAGCAGCCAATCGACAAGCAAACCTACAACGCAGTGCTGGCCATTTTTGAGAAGATGCTTTTGCTGCTTCATCCGTTTATGCCTTTCATAACCGAGGAGCTTTGGCAGCTAATGGGTGAGCGCAAGCAGGGCGATAGCATATCGCTTGCACCTATACCCAATGCTAACGAGTACGACGAAAATCTTTTAAACGAAATTGACTACGCCAAGGAGGTTGTTACTGGCATCAGGAATATTAGGCAAGAGAAGAACATTCCCAACAAGAAAACGCTGTCGCTATTTGTGAAAGGCGATATGATAGCCAAAAACGTTGAGAACCTAATCGTAAAAATGGCAGGCTTAGATTCCATTGGCTATATTACCGATAAGGTTGAGAATGCAGGCACCTTCCTTGTGAAAACAACGGAATTTTTCATACCGCTTGAAGGTTTGGTTGATGTTAACGAAGAGATTGCAAAGCTAAAAGAGGAGCTTGAGTACACCAAAGGATTTTTGAACAGCGTTATGAAAAAGCTTAGCAACGAAAGGTTTGTTAACAATGCACCATCCAGCGTAGTTGAAACAGAGCGCAAAAAACAGGCCGACGCCGAAGAGAAGATTAAAGTGATAGAGCAAAGGTTAGCCAGCATGAGCTAGCAAAGCCAACAAAGTATACGCTACAAGCCCAACAGCCAAACCGACTCGTTGGGCTTTTCTTTTCTGAGCCTTTCGAGCTCACGCAACGCCCTGTTTCTATCGGTGTACTTTAGCATTGCCACCCTGTAACTTCCGTTCGATTTAAGTATCTCGGGGCGAAAACCTTTAGCCTCCAACTTTTTAAGGTGAATCTGAGCATTCTCCATACGCTCGAAGCTACCCGAAATAATATAGAACGTTTTGCTCTCTTGCATTACAGGCTCTTCGTAGTATAGCGCTGCCTTCTTATCTAAATCAACCGGAAGCAGTACTTTTTCGTCTTGTTGTGTATATTGCTCAGCTAGCGAATCATTTTCAAGTGTAGCGGTATCGCCATGTGCTAATTGGGCTGTATCTGTTATGGCAACGCTGGCTGTATCATCAACCAAAACCTGAGCGATGGTTTGGGCTGGTTTAGTATCGTTCCAAAACCTAAACTCGGGGATAAGCAAAAATGAAGCAGCCACAGCCAAAAGAGCTAGTACACCCGATATAATTCCAACGTAAAACGCTCTTCCGTATCGCTTTGCGTTATACGCGCTCGCTGCTTTTGGCGAAGAGGGAACATGCTGTTTGGCAGGAACTGTAACGCCTTTGTAAGGAGTTTTTATTGGCTCAAGAGAAATTTCGGTTAAACCATAAGTAGATGAAACCCTGCTACTCTCATCCTCAGCAGAAAAAGCTATGCTGCCATCGCTACCTTTGCTAAGGGTTCCAACTCCATCGAAAAAAACCGATTTCCCCTGCTCAAGCTGTTGCTCTACCTCGGTAACAAAGTGCTTAACTGCCTCCTGCGAATCGGTTTTACTAAAACCATAACTGTCGACCAAGGTATTCTCTAGCGCCTCGTCGTTAAACTTTCGGGAAGTGTCAAAGCGAATAAACTCCTTGGGTGGTTCAAACTTTTGGCCATCGGCCAATAGCTGAGCTGGCTTATAGGTTACAACAAAACTACCAATGCTAGGGAGGCTAACAAACTTGTTGGTGGCCAGTATGAGTTTTATAAGCTTTTGTAGTTCCAAGAGACATGCAAATTAAGTTGAAACAAAAATAGGTAAAAAAATATGTGAAATCAATGCAATAGCAATAATTGGTTTTCTCTTTTATTTTTGGGTATTGATGTTTAACTTCGTGAGCTAATAATTCTTCGGCAGCCAACATGGTAACTCTCTATAGTTTAGGCATTAGGTTTTACTACCTACTAATACTTGTGGTTTCGGCTTTTAGTAAAAAAGCGAAGCTGTGGATAACAGGCAGAAAAAAATGGGACGAGCAGCTCCGCAAGACCATTGACAACAACAAGCCTACGGCTTGGTTTCATTGCGCATCGTTAGGCGAATTTGAGCAGGGTCGACCCATCATTGAAGCATACGCCCAAAAGTATCCTACTCACCAAATTGTGGTTACCTTCTTCTCGCCCTCGGGATATGAGATACGAAAAAACTACCCAACGGCAACCCATGTTTGCTACCTACCGCTCGACACACAGCGTAACGCAAAACGCTTTATAAGCATTGTTAAGCCAAAAATTGTATTCTTCATAAAGTATGAGTTCTGGTTCCACTTTTTAAACCGGCTCCGAAAAGAGAATATTCCCACCTATCTTGTATCGGCCATATTTAGGCCAAAGCAAATATTCTTCCGTTGGTACGGCGGATGGAACAGGAAAATGCTTAGCTGTTTTACGCACTTGTACTTACAGAATAGCGAATCGAAAGCGCTACTTGAAAGCATTGGGGTAACCAACACAACCGTTGCGGGCGATACCCGCTTCGATAGAGTTTATGCCACCGCAAAAGCAGCCAATAGCATTCCAATGCTTGATGAGTTTTGCGCAGATTCAACCATTATTGTGGCTGGGAGTACTTGGCCTAAGGATGAAGAGCTGCTACTCGATAACGCCTCGCTATTCAAAACCGATGTAAAGCTTATAATTGCCCCCCACGAAATACACAGCGCAAGGATTGAAGAGCTAATTAAAGGTTTCGGAATAAAGTGCGCCCGATATACCTCAACCCAAAACCATGACCTTAGCCAAGCACGAGTACTTTTTATTGATACCATTGGCCTACTAGCCTCAGCATACAAGTATGGCAGCATTGCCTACATTGGTGGTGGTTTTGGAGTAGGCATACACAATACGCTGGAGCCAGCCACCTTTGGCATACCCGTAGTATTTGGCCCAAATTATGGTAAATTTCGCGAAGCGAAAGAGCTAATTGCCCAAAAAGCAGCATTCAGTATAAGCAGTTCCAATGAGCTCCGTTCTACCCTTTACTTTTTGCTAAATGAGGAAAACAGAAACAAAGCCGGACAGATAGCCGCTCGATACGTAGAGCAAAACATTGGTGCTACGCAAACCATTATAAATGCTGTATAGCCAGCTGCACTATTCACGCCATATTTTATCTGTTAACAACCGTTACTCCCGCAAAAGCTATGGTTGTGGTTATTATACTTTAGCCTCTGTTAATAAATATTAAAAAAAAATAAGTCTGTTATTAATTTTTTTTGCTTTTTTTGGAAAATGATTTTTGGATGAGAGTGATTTAAACCAACTATTAAGTTGATTTAATAATTTACTATGGATTTATTAATGATAGATTAATGATTAAACAGGCATAAACGGCATTAACCTATTTATATTTGTTCCCTAAATTTTCAGTTAAGTAACCACAACTCAAAATCAATAGCTATGAAAAAACTACTCTTTTTAATTGTTTTCTCGGCTGTAGGCTTGTATTCCTTTTCACAGGTAACAACCTCAGCAATTAACGGAAGGGTTGTCGATGGACAAGGTGAACCCGTTCCGTATGCCATCGTAATGGCTCTTCACGAACCAACAGGTTCAACCTATGGAACATCAACTCGCAATGACGGAGGCTTTAACATAGCTAACGTTCGAAGCGGCGGTCCTTATACACTTACCGTAAGTTTTATGGGGTATAGGACTGAAACCGTGAAGAACGTTTACCTCACATTAGGAGGGGCTCTTGACTTTCAGTTCACCCTTATCGAAGAAGGTCTTGATATTGATGAAGTAGTTGTAGCCCATAAAGTTGACAGAACTTTTAACGCAAGTCGAACAGGTGCAGCAACCAACTTAAACACCGAAACAATTGAATCCCTTCCTTCTGTATCAAGGAGTATAGACGATTTAACTCGTTTAACGCCTCAAAGCAGCGGAACAAGCTTTGCAGGAAGAGATAATAGATTTAACAGCTACTCCATTGACGGTATTATCTACAACAACAACTTTGGGCTAAGCTCAAACCAATTTGCAGGTGGTAACCCATTAAGCCTTGAGATTATCGAAGAGATCCAAGTTAACCTCGCTCCCTACGATGTACGTCAGGGTGGTTTTTCGGGTGCTAATGTAAACGCAATTACCCGTAGCGGTGGAAACATGTTTAAAGGTACAGCATATTCCTACTATAAAGACGAACGCTTTATAGGTGACAAGATTGGCAACGCTACTCTCGATGTTGCTGACGCATTTACAAAACTATATGGAGCAACCGTAAGCGGTCCAATTATTAAGGATAAACTTTTTTTCTTTGTTGCCGTTGAAAAAGAAACTCAAGCCAACCCAGGTTTACAAAAAGTTGCTTCGCGACCTGGTCTCGATCCCGACGGTGTTAACGTTTCAAGGGTCCCCGCTTCAGAACTTGATTTTGTGAAAGAACAAATGAAAGCGATATACGGCTACGAAACTGGACCATACGAAAAATACGATTTTGGAAACGAAGGCTTAAGAATTAATGCTAGGTTAGATTACAACATTAATAAGAACAACAAGCTAATGCTCCGTTTTAACCATTACGATGCATTCCAAGATGTTACGGTTAATGGCAATAGTTTACGTTATAATCCTTCGGCACTCAGGTATCGTAATACAAATCGTTATGGTATCGAAGCAATGAACTTCAGAAATAGCCACTACTCTATTGATAAGAGCGTAACTTCTATAGTTGGTGAATTGAACACAATTATCAATCCTCAAATGGCAAATAATCTTCGAATTGGCTATAATACAGTTGCCGATCCAATTAGGAGTATCCCTGGCGGACAAGATTTCCCTTTTATCGAAGTTCTTGAATTTGACGGAACCACTCCACTATACTACATGACTTTGGGTAATGAGCTATACTCAGTAGGTAACGAACTTTCAAACAACATTTTTAGCGTAACCAACAACTTTACTTACTACAAGGGCAAGCATAACTTTACGTTAGGCTTAAACTTGGAATACATGACTTTTGCGAACGCATTTAACCCTGCACTCAACGGGCTATACCGTTTTAACTCATATTCGAGTTTTGTTGATGCTGTAATTAACCGAAATCCTTCTGTTGAGCCTGATCTTTTTATTCAAGGGTACTCCTATGCAGGTAAAGATGATGTGCCACTTGATGAAACCGCATTTGGTCAGCTTGGCATTTATTTCCAAGATAAATATGAGATGAACAGCAAGCTCAACTTTACCTTCGGTTTAAGAATTGATATGCCATTCTACCCCATTGATCTTCCAAGCAACAAAACACTCGACGATATGAATTTGGTATTCTATCACAAAGGCCAAGCAATAACTCCTGATGTTAGCGTGCTGCCTTCAATTCAGCCACTATTCTCACCCCGTTTAGGTTTTAACTATGATGTCTTTGGCGATCGTAGCCTACAGGTAAGAGGTGGATCGGGTATGTTTACCGGTCGCATTCCTTTTGTTTGGATATCAAACCAGGTAAACAACAATGGTGTTACACGTGGAGGATATTCGCTAGTACCAGGTCAATGGGGAATCGGTGGTAACCCAACTTGGGATGGATTTCAGGAAGATGTATCATACTATCGCCCTGATCCATCGACTCTCGATGCTCAAGTTTCAAGCAACCTTGCAATTACCGATAAAAACTTTAAGTTACCCCAAGTGCTTCGCTCAAACTTAGCAGTTGACTATAGCTTACCCTTCAATATGGTTGGTACTCTTGAGGGAATATACTCAATGGACATAAATAGCCCATTAGCAGTTAATATTAACGCTGCACCTCCAACCCAACGCATTAACGAACCTTACAATTTTCCTTATTGGTCAAGTGGAGATTACTACTCGAATCCAAGTTTTTACGACGTCATTCTTCTAACCAATATTAATGAGGGTTACTATGCATCATTAACCGCACAACTAACTAAGAGTTTTGGCGAATACGGGTCGGCAATGCTTGCATATACACGCAGCGTATCGAAGGACTATGGTTTAGAAGGTGGTTCGCAAGCTGCATCGCTTTGGCCATATACTGTAATTGACGATAGGAATAGCCCTGAACTTGGCTACTCACGATTCGATCAGCCAAACCGAATTATTGCATACCTCACTTTGAACTCAAGAGCCTGGGGTAGCAAAGCCAATACAAGTGTTTCTATTTTCTACGAAGGTGGTGAACGCGGTCGTTTCAGCTACACCTATTCTGGCAAGTTTAACGACGGTGCCGATCGTTTAATGTACATTCCGAAATCCGAAGCCGATGCTTACCTAGTTGACATCCTCGATGAGTTTGATGCAGTTGTTTTCACTGCAGCCGAACAGTGGGTTGCATTGGATGCATTTATTGAGCAGGATAAGTATTTAAGCCAACACAGGGGTGAAGTTGCCGAACGTAATGGAGCAAAACTTCCTTGGCGTCATCGTTTCGACCTTAAGATTACACGAGATATTACGTTACAAGCTGGCGCAAACAAGTACAAGATTCAAGTTTTTGCTGATATCCTTAACCTTGGTAACCTTATTAACAGTGAATGGGGTGTTGGAGAAACCCAAGTTCAAAACAACATTATGAACTTTGAGGGTATTGATCCTGGAACCGGAAATGCAAACTTTACGCTAAACTATGTTTCCGGAACTAGTGATTTTCCAACTACAAGTTATAAGCAAATATTTGACATAAGCCAAACTTGGTCAGCTCAAATCGGAATTAGGTTTAATTTCAACTAAACTCTTAATCAACAAAAAAAAGAGGAGCCCGAACGGACTCCTCTTTTTTTTAATGGTTAAACTCATACCAGCAAAGCAATTCATATCTTTTCACAAGCTAAATTTGTTAAACTAAAAACTCTATGCTAACTTGTTTGCCCTTTTCACCCATTTTTTTGAGGAGAAAATTACCTGTATACAATTGATG
>OMKS01004731.1_pt1 | contig 10135 bp, 6 predicted proteins | sample 1674721 | NCBI WGS metagenome assembly OMKS01 (sample SAMN06264996, study PRJEB25208) | sediment metagenome | isolation source: hot spring sediment | place: USA: California | collected 2014-09-02 | reverse complement strand
TTTCAAGCAGAAGACGGCATACGAGATCTAGTACGGTCTCGTGGGCTCGGAGATGTGTATAAGAGACAGGATAAGAAAGAGCTCGAAAAAACCGGGTCTGATCTCGACAGGCTGCGGCAGTCCGTCGAGGAGGACATGTTTCTCTGCGAGGCGGCCGGTTCGTCCATCGACGGGGTGCTTAACCGGTTTAAAAAAGACCGGGACGATATCTACAACACCTTTCTCACGGTGAAGGAAGAATCGAACAAGGTGCTGGAGCAGCAGAGAAAGAATTACGAGGCCCTTGAAGCCGTCCGCCAGGCCTATAAGAAGGCCTATGATGAAATCATGAAGGGGCATGAGGAACGAATCAAAAAAATAAAAGGCGGCATCGACCGGGAGAGTGTCAGGCCGGAAATCAAGAAGAAGTAAGCAGTCGCGGTAATTCGACCGTTCTCAACGCTTTTTCGCCGTCTTCCCGTTCACGAGATCGAAGGAGAGGTCGATCATGGCAATGATTTCTTCGTCGGGTATGCTGCCGTCCACTGTTACCGTGTTCCAGTGGGTCTTGTTCATGTGATACCCCGGTTTTACGGCGTCATACTTTTCACGCAGTTCCAGGGCGAGAAAGGGTTCGCATTTGAGATTGATGAGGACCGGCCGCGTCCCGAGGCGGATGAGCCCAAAAATTTTATTCTTTCCGGTCTTGAAGACCAGAACGTCCGGCCCGAAGGGGAAATCCTCGAAAGCGCCGGGTTTTGACGCGCAGTACGAACGGATCTCTTCAAGGCAGGGCATGGGCTTAAATCCTTATCCCCCGGAGGTAGTCGCGTCCTACGGAAATGCCCTGTTCGAAGCCTTCCAGTATCTTTCTTTCGTCGCGGCTGAGACGGTCCACTCTGAAACCCGCGGGGGGGTAGATAACGTCAATGCCGGTGTATTTGTTTTCCAGTTCGTCCAGCACCCGGTTATAGAACGTGTAGCGGTTCTCCATGAATTCCACCAGGAAGCGGTACCGGGGCTCCCGGTAATATGATTCGTAGAGGGATTTAATCCAGAACGATTCTTCCCGCTTGCGGTATCCCTTCGGCCGTGTCAGGACCACCAGTATTTCATTTTCTCTGAAGCCCATCGCCAGCGCTTTGCGATAGGGAACAGGGTCAAGCAGTCCTCCGTCGAGAAAATGGTAGTGCTTGTACAGGACAAAACCCCGATATAAAACCGGGATGGCCGCCGTCGCCTTGAGGGCCGTGAAAATATCGTCCTTTTTTGAGTGGAGGTAGACCACCTCCGGCGGGTTGTCGGGCCGGCAGTCGGTGGCCGTGATAAGCACCGGAGAGCCGCGCCGGAGCCGCCTGATGTCCAGCGGGTCTTTTCCCTTGATGATGGTGTCCACCATCCAGTCCAGGTTAAGTATATGGCGTTCCGGCCGCAGAATATTGGTGATGTTGATGAACTTCCCCGACAGAAGCTCGGTAAAAAAAGCGTCCCGGGCGATATGAATCTGGCCGGCCGCGTAAGCGGCGCCGGTGAGAGCGCCGGCTGAAGAGCCGATAATGAGCTTCCAGGGGAAGAAGCCGCGGTCGGTGAAGGCCTGCAGCACCCCAGTGAGGAATATGCCCCTCATGCCTCCGCCCTCGAGGACCAGGACTTTTTTCTTTTTATACCAGGGGAGCCCCCGCAGCCTGTTCAGCAGATACCGTATCATTTGCCATTACCTGAGTAATTTCGCTCAACGCGTTTCATGGCCTGCCGCTTCGCCGTCCGACCGCCGTTAAAAAAGTATGGGAAGTATAGTAAAATCATCCAGAAAATAGCTGTCGGCCGCCCCGGCTGCCAGGAGGCCCTGGAGGTGCTCAGTCAGCTCGGACGGATCACGGTCGATGTAGTCCCGGCAGATGTGGAGCAGCTGCTCCTCTCCTTTATCGATATGGCCTTCACCGAAAAAGTCGATAACCCCATCGGTGAAGAGCAGCAGCAGATCGTCCTTTTCGAAGGTGATTACCCGTTCCTCAAAGACCGCCGATTCTCTTAACCCCAGGGGGCCACCGCGGGCGTTAAGGCGGTCCACCCTGCCGGCCTTTTTCCGTATCAGAAGCTGGTCGTTGTGTCCCGCGCTGCCGAAGGTGATGACATTGTTGTGGGCGTCCACCAGGGCGTAAAATAGGGTGACGAACATGCCGTACTCGGACTCCTCGTAAATGTAAAGGTTCGAATGGGACAGGAGGCGCCCGGGCTGGTTGTTCATCCTCATCTCCGCCCGTATGATATTTCTGGCCGAGTTCATGAAGAGGGCCGCCGGAATTCCCTTGCCCGACACGTCGCCCACCAGCACAGCGTACTTGCTCTCGTCGAAACGGAAGAAGTCGTAGAAATCGCCGCCCACCTCTTTAGCCGGGCGGTTAAATGCGGCCATGCGGTGGCTGTGGACCTGACTCGGTATCGAAGGCAGAATTTTGCGCTGGATTTCCGCGGCGATTTCGATCTCCTGGGCCAGAAACCGCTGGGCCTCCATGCGCTTGTGGTACTGTATGTTCTGCCAGGTTTCGGCCACATGGTTCGCCACGGTAGATATGACACGAAGGTCGAAATCAGTGAAGTAGCCGCGGTCCTTTTTGTCGGAGATATTCAGTACGCCGATCACGGTGTTTTTATACCGTATGGGCACCGATACGAAGGAGGCGGTAGTGTAGCCGCGGTTCGGGCTGGGGGGCAGGTCGGGGATGTCCCTGCCGCGGTCGGAAACCACCAGGGGGGTGGAACTGGTGAAAACAAGCCCCGCGACGGAATTTTCCGGGTTTATTTCAGTGCCCGGCACGGCCGAATCGGGCAGCCCGTAGGCGGCCGAAAGCACCAGTTTCCCCGTTTCAGGGGTGTGCAGAACGATGGAGCACTTGTCCACCTGAAGGGAAGCGGCGATTGCCTCCACAATGGTATAGAGGGCGTTCTCGTCGATTTTCGCCAGCGATATGGCCTGGGATATCTCGAAGAGGGCCGTAAGCTCGGTGATGCGGCTGTTGAGCTCGTCGAAGAGTTTGCGGTTCGTGATGGCGATGGCCGCTTGGTCGGCGATATAGGACAGAAGCTCCAGGTCCCATTCGGAGAAGCCCCCGCTGTCGGCGGCGTTGACCGCGTCCAAGACCCCCACCAGTTCACCCTTGACGGCCATGGGCACACAGATCATGTTGCGGGTCTGAAACTTGGCCTTCTTGTCGATGTTCTTGAAGATGCGGGGGTCGTTTTCCCAGTCGTTGACAATGGTGGGCTCGCCGGTCTGGGCCACCAGGCCGACGATTCCCTTGCCCCGGGGCACCTTTTCTCCCTTGATAATATCGTTGCCGTCGCCCAGCACGATGTGAAAAGTCAGGTCGCCGGTGTCCGGTTCGGCCAGAAGCAGGGAGGCGCCCTCGGAGTTTAAGAGTTCCTTCGCGGTTTCCAGGATCACGGTGAGCAGTTCCTCCAGCTGCATGGTGGAATTGATCTGCCGGGTGATAGTGCTGATCCTGCCGAGATTGAGGTTTCTGGTTTCTATGGATGTCCTCCGTCCGTCACGGGGTGTCTCCCGGCTGTTTTTCAGTTGTCTTTTAACGTACGGTCGTTTTCATGGAAGAGCATAATTCAAAATGTGGTACCCCATCGGGGCCGTTATGTCCACCCTTTTTTGGGGACGGGAGAAAGAGGAGAACGTTTGAAACTGGTTTTTGATGACATACGCCTGCGCCCCGGAATGGATGATAGCGCTGTTGCCGATGAACTGGCAAAAACCTACTATATCGAAAAGCCCGCGACGTGGCGCATCGTGCTGAAGTCCCTGGATGCCCGCCATAAAAACCGCATTGTGTATCGGTACCGGGTCGTCGCCGAGGTCCCCGACGATGCGGCGGAGGCCCTGCTTAAGCGCAAAGGAGTATCGATGTGGCGGGAGGAGCCCGCGGCGGTGTCGCCAAAGCGATGCGGTGCCGGACGGCGGGTAATCGTTGTGGGGGCCGGCCCGGCCGGGCTCTTCTGCGCCCTCAGGCTGAGCAGGGCCGGGGTAGGGGTGCTGCTCCTGGAGCGGGGCTTTGAGGTGGAAAAACGGATGGCCCATATAGGCAGACTTAAGGCGGAAGGGCTCCTCAACCCCGAAAGCAATGTGCTTTTCGGCGAGGGAGGGGCCGGCGCCTATTCGGACGGGAAGCTCACCACCCGCACCCGCCGGCCGGAGATAGCCTGGGTATTCGCGACCCTGACCGAGTGCGGCGCCCCGGAGCGCATACTCTATGAGCAGAAGCCGCATCTGGGCACCGACGGGCTGGCGCCGGTGGTGAGGGCGTTGCGCGATACTCTTCTTTCCCTGGGTGCGGACGTTCGTTTCAATACCAGGGTCGACGACCTGATAATCAGCGGCGGCGCGGTGAGGGGAGTGATTACCGCCGCCGGTGACGCCCATGAGGCCGACGCGGTGGTGCTGGCGGCGGGCCATTCGGCCCGGGATACCGGTGAAATGCTGCTGCGGCGGGGGGTGTTCATGGAGAAGAAGCCCTTTGCCATGGGGGTGAGGGTCGAGCATCCCGCCGCCCTTATCGATGAAATCCAGTACGGGCCCATCGCCCGGGAAAAGCTCCTGCCGGCGGCGGACTACCGGCTGGTCCACAATAACGGTAAAACCGGCAGGGCGGTCTACTCCTTCTGCGTGTGCCCGGGGGGGGGAGGTCATCAATTCTTCTTCCGAGGACGGGGCCCTGTGCGTCAACGGCATGAGTTATTCGAGGCGGGACGGCGGGTTTACCAACGGGGCGCTGGTGGTGACGGTTTCGCCGTCCGACTGCCCCGAGGGGCCCCTGGGGGGAGTGGTTTTTCAGCGTGCGCTGGAGGAACGGGCCTACGGTGCCGGGGGCGGCGGTTTTTTGGCTCCCGGCCAGCGGGTCACATCGTTTGTGCGGGGCGTGGCCGACCGGTCGCTGCCCGGGGTTTCGTACCGCCCGGGGGTGTGTCCCGCCGATCTGGGGGCGGTGCTTCCCGACTGGATCGCCGGCGAGATCAGGGCGGCCCTAAAAAGTTTTGACAGGAAGATGCGGGGATATATATCTGATGAGGGCGTGATCATAGGCGTCGAAACCAGGTCGTCCTCGCCTCTCAGGATTTCCCGTCAGAAAGATTTTCAGTCGGTGTCCCATCCGGGGCTGTATCCCGTGGGTGAAGGCGCGGGCTATGCGGGGGGAATCATCAGCTCGGCGGTGGACGGCGTGAGGGCGGCGGACGCGATATGCGGCAGTTTTGGGAACCCCGGGCAATGAAAGAAAATATTTTTAGAAAATGTAAGGCGCTGTGGAACCGCCCCGTCCGGGGCAGGAGGGCGTTTTTCGGCCTGTCCGGGGGCGGCGGCGCCATGGCATTCGGGTTCATGTACCTGTTCTGCCTGCTCTATACCTCCTCCTTCAGTATTATGGGAGTGCGGGCCGGCGGCATAGAGGATCTGGTTTTCGCCCGGTTCAAAGGCATTATTTTCATATCTCAACTTAAAATACTGGCACTTTATCTCGCCCTGGGCCTTTTTTTCGGCCTGTCCATGGGGGCTGTTTTGTGGTTTGTTTCTCCGATGCGCCGCCGGCCCATGAGGGCGGGAGCGGTCGCCGTTGCCGGAGCGCTGTACGCTCTCGCGGCGGCGCTGGTATTTCTCATGGCCGACATAATGAAGCACCCGGCCCTGTACAATGAGCATTTTTACGCCCGGGGGCCGGTCCGCGCGGCGATACAGATGTTCATCACCCACGGCCTTCCCCGGCCCGTGCCGGGATTGCTGAAGGGTGTCGTGCGGGCGCCGGCCCTGCTGCTTTTAGCGAACATTCTGATCGCGGTGGGGAGGGGGGCTTTCAACCTCTACCAGCGCCTGCCCCGGTACGGCAGGGCCCTGGGCTGGGGCTCTCTGGTGATACTGGCTGCCGCGGGCACGCTCCCCTGGGGCGGAAACACGGGGCCCAATATCGTCCTTATTTCCGCCGATTCGTTCAGGCATGACCGGGTCTCGCGCTGGGGGGTTCGTCCGGGCCTCACGCCGCGCCTGGACGCGCTGGCGGAGGAGGGAGTGAGCTTCCATGATTTTCATGTGCAGTTGCCCCGCACCTTCCCGTCCTGGTACTGCCTGCTCTCGGGACGCTACCCCGTGGAACACGGCATACGCCACATGTTTCCCACATCTCGCGAAATCGCCTCCGCCGAAGCCCCGCTGCCCGGTATTCTGAGGGCCCGGGGGTATGTGACCTCGGCCGCCGCCGATTACGCCGGCGATATCTTCAGCCGCATGAACTTCTTCGACCGCCGCCGGGTCCCTTCGTTCAACTTCACCACGCTGATAAAACAGCGGGGCCTGGAAATCCATTTTCTTCTTCTGCCCTTTTTGCAAAACAGCCACGGACGAAGGCTCTTTCCAGAACTTCTCGCGTTTGCCCAGAACTCGGACCCCCGTTTTCTGGTGGACGAGGTAACAGACGAGCTCGAGTATCTTAAAACAAGGAAGAAATTTTTTCTTACAATTTTTCTGTCGGCGACGCACTTTCCCTACGCCACCCCCGACCCCTATTATAAAAAATTCACCGACCCCTCGTATCGGGGGGAGTACCGATACCTCAAGATAAACGACCCCACCCGCGAAACCCGCGTCACCACCGCCGACCGCCGGCAGATACGGGCACTCTACGACGGCGCCTGCGGCGCCGTGGACGACGCCGTGGGAGAGATCATTGACTGCCTGAAGAGCCGAGGTCTCTACGAAAATTCCATCGTACTCTTCACCGCCGATCACGGCGAAAACCTGTACGACCGGGGCCTGGACCTGGGGCACGGCGAGCATTTTCGGGGAGATTTCGTCACCCGGGTGCCGCTCATCGTTAAATTTCACGACGCTTACCGGGAAAAGGTCGCGATAAAGGACTACCACGGGCTTCTGCGGCAGGTGGACCTCGCCCCCACCCTGCTGGAGGCGCTGGGCATCGATGATGGGGGCCGTTTCTCCGGCGAATCTTTTACCGCTCCGCTGGAAGGGCGCGCCGATGCCGCGTCAAGGATTGGCTTCGCGGAAACGGGCATCTGGTTTGTGGACCGGGGCGAGCAGTTTTTTCAGAAGCAGCGGATACTCTATCCCGATGTGAGCGTGCTCTGTGGCCTGGAAATGCCCGGCTATACCATCGCTTTGAAAGAGGAATACCGTGAACTCATCACCATAGCCAAACACCGGACGGTCTTCGACCGTGACTATAAGCTGGTCTACATCCCCACCAGGGACGGGGTCCATTACGAGCTGTACCGCCGTGCGGACATGGAATTTAATAATCTATATTACCCCGGGCACCCCGAGGCCGTGAGGCTCAGGGTATGGCTGGAAAAATTCATGCGGGAGCGTGAAAAGGCCCGGGTCGTCAATCACCTGTATATCCCCTGCCCAGGAGGCGTCCATGGATCTGAAAAAACTGGTCCTTAAAAGTCCGTTAAAAATCGACGAGAGGGCGGCTTTCCCCCGGCCCGACTGCCTCAGGTCACCGTCATACCTGCTGAACGGGACGTGGTTTCTTTGCCCTGACGAGAAGGGGACGGGAGCGGGCAAGGGCTGGCATACGCGGGAATTCGCCGCCGCCGTCACCGCGGAGTCGTCGCTTGCCCTCCCGGCTTCTGTTAACGTAATGGTCGTGCGGGTCCCCTTCGCGCTGGAGTCGGACCTGAACCGGGATGTGCTGGAAAAAGCCGGGTACCCCCCGGAGAGGATCAGGAACACCAGGTCGTTCTGGTACTACACCAGGTTTAAAAGGCCGGCCGATGTACAAAGCGGGGTGATTCATTTCGGCGCCGTCGATTACCGGGCGGAAGTGTGGTGCAACGGCGCGCGCCTGGGCTCCCACGAAGGCGGGTATACGCCGTTTTCTTTCACCATCGAACGTTTTGAGGAAGAGAACCTGCTGGCGGTCAGGGTGGAGGACTCCCTCTCCATGGGCCAGCTCAGGGGCAAGCAGACTTTTTTAAAAAAGCCTTTCATGGTATGGTACACGGGATGCACCGGTATATGGCAGCCGGTCTGGATAGAGCCGGTTAAGACCGCCCGCCTGGAAGAGGCGCGGTGCGTTCGGGATGGGAACGGCAACGTGAGGTTTATGTGTTCCGTCAGGGGGCTGGAGGCGTCTCCGGTGCGGAAACTGGACCTGTCCCTGAAAATATACCCATCCCAGGTGTACGGCAAAGACCGGGGCTCCATAAAAACGCCTCTTAAAGAGGTCAGGGCTTATGCCACCCTCGACGCGATGAAACAGGCGGTGGTAGAGTTCAGCGTCCCCGAGAAAGTCTTCAGCCCCTGGAGCCCCGACTGGCCCGCCATGCACCCCCTGAGGATATCACTTACGGAGGGCAAAAAGGAGATCGACCTTCTCCATCTGACCTACGGGCACCGGTCGGTGGAAGTTGAAAAAGGGGAGATACGGCTCAATAAAAAGCGTTTTTACCAGAAGCTGCTGCTGCACCAGGGATATTATCCCGGCGGCCATTACACCCCGGCGGGCCCGGAGGAATTTCGCCGGGACATCGAGCTCATGAAAGGGGACGGGTTCAATGGCTGCCGCATGCACCAGAAGATTGAACACCCCGCCTTTCTCTACTGGGCCGACCTGCTGGGATTTGTCCTGTGGGAGGAAATGCCTTCCTACTACCTGCCGGGGGCGAAAAACATGGCCAGGCTGGAAAACCAGCTGCGTGAGGTCATGAACCGGGACAGCCTGCACCCCTCGGTGATAACCCTGGTGCTTTATAATGAAAGCTGGGGCGTGTATGATATGCTCGTGTCGAGCCGGGCCCGGCGGGCCCTGGCCGCTCTCTATGAACGAAGCCGGGAAGCCTACCCGGGATATCTCGTTGTCGACAACAGCGGGTTTCACCACGTAAAAACCGATATCGCCGACATCCACCATTACATTGCCGGTTTCGACGAGGTGGCGGAGTTTTACGACCTTCTCTCCGCGGGGGTGAGGGAGGCGCCGCTGTGGATGAACTTTTTCAGGCTGCTGCTGGGGAAGGAAAACGCCCAGACCCCGTTTTTAAAAGGGCATGGCGAGACCCAAAGCCCTCTCTTAATCAGCGAATTCGGCGGTTACGGCTTCGACCTGTACAAACATGAGGACATGACGCTGGAGGAATTCCTGAAAAAACACCTGGAGCTGATCATGAGGCACAGGGATTTCCAGGGCTTCTGTTACACCCAGTTTTGCGACACCTTCCAGGAGAAAAACGGACTCTACACCCTGGAGAGAAAGCCTAAAAGCGGCGCCGTGGCCGAAATTATGAGAAAAACTACGGGAAAATAGGCACCCGGGTGTAACCCCGGGACGATGAATTCTTTTAAATTTCATAAGGGAATTTTCCCGGCATACCGATACATTAATATAATAGTGGGACTTTTTTAAGGGGCAGTACCGGCACCGGCCGGTATCCCCCGGGGCCTGATATGACACGTGCCGCTTTCGGTATAAACATGACGGGAAAAAGAATTATGGCATTTGCCGTGCTGGCGCTGATCATGGTAGCGCCGCCGGTACGCTCTCTTCGGGGGCAGGATGACGGGCAATCGCCCTTCCGGCTCAATGTTTTTATGGACCGGTCGTCATTTTCAGTCGATGATCCCGTAATGCTGCACCTGATTGTAAGGAACTTCTCCGACCGCAAAGAGTATTTCGTGGTGTACGATGAGCTTTACACCACCTACCAGCCGGTGGTGTATACCGGCCGGGGCAGGGAAGCGGAGATAATCGTCCCCCACAGGCTTAAAGGCGTCCCGGCCGGGGAACTGATCCGGGACAGGGTGCCCAGGATCGTTGAATTGATGCCCAACGAGACATTTGTTTCTTCCATCAATTTAAAAGAGGTCTATGCCCTGGAAAAGGACACCGAATACCGGGTAAAGGGCTTTTTCACTCCTGATTTTAAAAGCCCCCTTACTCTGGCGAGCGATAACGAACTGCGGTTTAAAATAACCCGCTCGCCCGATTTCGTCCCCCGCAGCGGTATCGCGAGGGTAAACCGGGAGGTTTCGCCGTCCGAAGTGGTGCTGCTGGCACTGACCGCGGAGAAAGAGGGCAACTGGGGCAATTATTTAAAATACATTAAAAGCGACATTTTCATAAACGCCTATCCTGAGTATGTA
>OMKS01004729.1_pt1 | contig 10136 bp, 10 predicted proteins | sample 1674721 | NCBI WGS metagenome assembly OMKS01 (sample SAMN06264996, study PRJEB25208) | sediment metagenome | isolation source: hot spring sediment | place: USA: California | collected 2014-09-02 | reverse complement strand
TTGAATGTTCAGTTATGGCGGTCAGGGTGTACAATTTCAACGGTCAAACTGTTCAAACCTGTGCGTTGTACACAAATGTGGCGAAAAACCGGGAAAAGGCAGATATGTCTGCCTGAACTGCGGAGAGGATCTCCACCTCGACCAAAATACCGACACCCTGCCTCCCTGCAGCCGGTGTCAGAAGTGTGAATTCAGGAGAGGGTAATTCAACCCCCTCCTATTGCGAGCGATTTCTCTACAAATCTTGAGACTTACTGGAATAGAACAACGATCAAAAATACACTTTGAAATGAGCGGTTCACATGGCATTTGAAGGAGGACTCGTCAAATATCTGATATTTACGCCGCTTACGGTGGTAGGTGCGGCTTCGATGTATGTGTATGGCGGGGTCATTTTAACACTGCTCAGCACGTTATCCCACCTCCTTTCCGGGGATTTCGTGGAAGCATTTATCGAGTATTTTTTCATGAGTGCGCTGCCACCGACATCTATCGGCCATATTGTGTTCCAGATAATACTCGGCACGGCGGCTGCAGGGGCGAAATGGTATATTGCCATGAATTTGAGGTAGACGTGTCATCGGCGGATCCGCCCTTTTTACATGAGACATTGTCCCGATAGTGTCTTCGACGCAGTTCGCATCACGTCCGCTGTACAAACTGCACGCTCATCCATAAGCGACACGCCCAAAAGGTAGCTCCATCATCGAAAAGGAAGGGCACAATGGAGAGTTATGGTAAAGAGAATCTATTTCTGGCCAATATTAGGTAGGGGCAGAAAGGCTGACCGCACATGAATCGACAATGTGATCTCTCGGGGGGAAGTGAGAACTATTGTCGCAGTACCCTTCCTGAAAAAGCAGTCAGCACATCGTATCAAAAAGGTATTGAAATTATCCTCATGGTCTGAGGGTGCAGGCGCCGTTGTCCTACCACCCAAACAGCACCCGGGAAATCACCGCCACCACGCCACCCATGATCCCACCGGCGCCGGCGCTGATCTGCCGGACCTTCTGCTCCTCGCCCAGCTTGGCCTGCTTCCATCCCTCCAGCCCCCGCAGCCGGCCCTCGAAGTCGGCATGCCGGGTCTCCATCCGCTCGAGGGTGTGGACGATCCATTTCACGTCCCGGCTGGTCTCGCAGATCATCTCGCGGGTGGTCTTCTCGTCTGCCATATTCTGCCCTTTGATTCTCGAAAATACCTCAATGTTAAGGCAGATTAAAATTGCTTATGATCGAACAGAAGAGTGCCTGTCGGAAACTGGGGAAATGCCGGCTCATCCTGCGGGCCGGCAGGCAGGAGCGTGCCAACAATGGCTGATTTCATACAGACCAGCAACACCAAGACCGCCGTGCGTGAGCTCGCCGCCCCGATTGCGGACGTGGCCACCTTTGCGGCCGTCATCCAGGACGTGCTCGACACCAACCCCTTCGGGTGTGTCGGCTACGTGCAGGCCGGCGTGAACCACGACGGCGTGGAGAAGAACAGGGAGAGCTACACAGCCAAGATCATCTACGAAGACCTCGATGCCAAGACGGTCGGGTCCATCTCGGCCAAGGCGCAGGGTGTGGCTGCCTTCGAGACCGTGGCTGCTGACATTCTGGCCGACACGGCCCTTGCCACCGCCATGGGCGGCGATCCGGTCAGGGACTATGCGCACGAGAGCTATTCCTGCCAGCTGAAGTGCAGTGATCCCAGCGGGGAGATCTACTACGTCACCTTCAGCCGCGATACCGTGCGGATCACCTCCTACGAGGACGACGCCATCCGCACCACGGTGGAGACCTGGGCGGACACCGTCCCGGCCCTGGCCTGAGGGGGCAATCCCCCTCCCCGTGTGAGGTGAGCGGATGGACAACGAGATCCTCATCGTCGGGATCTTCGTGGGAGCCGGGCTTTTGGGGTACGTGGTGATCCCGGGCCTGCTCGTCATGTGGGATATGGTGCTGGACCATATCACCCGGTCCGGGGGAGAGTAGGGGTATTTCCCCTCTTTCTCGGGCCGAAAATGGGGAGATTTAGGCTTTTTTACAGCGCAATGGCAATTAGTGGATATATCACATCCCAATGGTTTCAGAAAAATACAATATTTACAGCACATTCTACGAAATACACGAAATGAGAGGGTTTTGCCACATGGTCATTCTAAGATGTTTCTTCGCCCGGCCGATACTTACCATGGGTAGAGGTGAGATCGTCTGTCTGAAGCAATCTATGAAGATCGAAAAATCGGCGTTTTGGACGTATTTTTGGCGTATATAACTGTATCCTTACCAGATACCGAGAAACCAGCCACTCTGAATAAACCAGATGATGATTCGTCAATCATGGGACGCCGATCCGGGTAGGGGTTCGGATCATCGCTTGATTTCAGTGAGAGACGAGTGATTGAAGCCCTCATAGCATCCTTTAACGAGGAGGGCATGAATGTATTAGTCCAAAGAATGCTTCACTTGTCAGCGATTTTGCTTGATGTTACCGGATAATCAATGCCTATGCACTACCATCATCAAATATTTCGGTGATCAAATCCAAGATATAATCAAACCAAGGTGTACCCGCTTGGGATTTCATAAATTTGAACTCCACCGCTCCTGTCCTGAAAAGAATACTTTTATGTACTTTTGGTCACATGGATTACATTTGTATACAATGTAAATACATCTGTATGGCAATGGTGTGACATGGTTCACAGCACATCAACGCACTACGTTCACATTCCAATCCACAACACAATCCCCACAAGCAAAGCAAATTTGGGTCTTTGATGTACGCGCAAACCAGGTATGGTGTCACAGAGGAGGCGAGGTGATGGCAAAACCTATTGAATTAGGTCTTGAACTGGAAGGAGAAGACGCATTGAGGTTCCACAGATACATGGAGAACCCCGATGACACAAAAGAAGGTCGTGAATTAATCCAAGAGGCTGTCAGACTGGCAAGAAAGTATCCCCTCTATAAATGACGACATTTCACTGACAGCCTCTTTTTCCATGACGAAAATCCCTTTTAATGAATTACGGATTGAAATTCTGTCAGAAGGGATTGATCTTTCGGGCTTTAATTGCTCGGATCATGATTTAAACGATTTTCTCAAAGAAGATGCCCTGTGGTATCAGACAGAGAGACTCGCAGTAACGAGACTTGTCTTTTTTGGAGACACTCTTGTCGGCTATTTTACCATAATCAATGACAGCCTTGAGGCCAAAGCCGTTCAGGCTGGAGACGGCCATGACAGGTTTGAAGCACGTAAATATCCCGCATTGAAAATCGCCCGATTGGCAACAAGAGACGACTATCAAAGGAGAGGTATAGGAAAAGGCATGCTGCTTAAAGTATTCAGTATTGCTATAGCCCTCTCCCGATATACTGGTTGCAGAATCATCACGGTTGATTCAAAACCAAATTCAGTGAAATTCTATCAGAAGTTTGGTTTTAAACCTGCAAATAGGAAAAAACGAGATACAGTTCCTCTGTACCGTGATTTCCATAGAGCTGTCGAAGATTCTGATAGAATTGAAAGAGAGATTTCAGAATACGTCAGCGAATAAATCCTGAATGCTGAATTAACCTCATTTCTTGTGTTTATCAACCGTTCAAACCAGTTCCCGAAGATCCGGGATGATACGGGCCAGCCGCCCGAATTATCTGGTCAGCGACCGCAGGGAGCGGTGCCGCCGAAGGGCGGCAGACCTGATATTCCTGGCGGCGTTCGCACCCCTCCAGTACACAGCCGCCGAGCAGTCTGCGCCAGCAGTCTGCGAAGGCGGCGTGCATGGGGAGCCGTCACGCAGAGCACCGGAGCGAAGCGGAGATGCGACGCGTGAGGGCGTTGCCGATAACTATCAACCGGGCAAAAACAAGGGAGGTGTTGCGAAGCGAGCGGAGGCCTGCCGGAGCGAGGGAGCAAGCCCGACCGATCGCAAAAAACATGGCTGAGGTCATGGCCCCGAGCCGAGGAGTGGGCTTGCAGGCAACGAAGAATCACAGATTTTTCCACGTTTTCTCTCCTCCCGGTTACGACGTTTTCTGATGTCTACCTGGTAACACAACAGAGGGGCATGGAACCGTCTGTAGTGAATCAATTCAAAGCCATGAACAACTGGATAGAATGTAGCTCCCCCTTGAGGAGGACACGGATTTCTCGGCACATGCCCTCCACTCCTATCTCACCCCCGTTTCTGGCTGAACTGCCCGGAAAGTCCCATCGCAAGTGCGATCACGGGCAAAATCTCCAGACGCCCGGCCCACATGATGATGACGAAGAGCCATTTCGCAGCCATACTCATCTCGGGGTTGACAAATCCGCTGGAGAGTCCGACGTTCGAAATAGCAGAGACCACATCGAAGATCACTTCGCTCGAATCAAATCCCTGCGTGTGACCCAGGTGAAGGAGGAGGATCGTTCCGGTGAAGATGGTCAGAATAAAGAGCACGATGACAAGCATGTTCTTGGAGACTTCATACTCGGCGATTGAGATCCCGACCGCCTTTCCATCGTGGCGGAACGGGATGAGCGCGTGACTCCCCCGAAACGGTTTGTTGAACCACCACACGAGGGTCTCGATCCCGAGGTTCACCCGGGAGAGCTTGATGCCGCCAGCGGTGCTCCCCGACGATCCCCCGATGAGCATGAGCACGGAGAGGAAGAGCACCGTGACGCTGGACCAGGTATACAGGCTGGAGTTATGAAAGCCAGTGCAGGTGATGCCGCTCGTCACCATGAAAAGCCCTTCACGGAGTGCCTGAAACGGAGGAGCCCGGGTGAGCGTGATGAGGTCGAAGGCGACGAGCGCGGCGCCGAGTGCGATCAGCAGGAAGAGCAGGCGCGCTTGCGAGTCCTCAAAGAAACGGGTCTGCTTCCGGTAGTACATCAGGTAGTAGAGCTTGAAGGGCAGGGCCCCGGCGATCATGATGGGGATGATCAGCATCTCCAGCAGCGGGTTCTGGTAGTACACGATCCCTTCCGTGTGCACCGAGAATCCGCCGGTGGCTATCGCGGTCATGGAGATATTGACCGCATCCCAGAGCGGAATGCCGGAGAGCATGACCAGACCGACCCCGCCTATGGTGAGGATGAGGTAGATGCGCCACATCTGGGCCGCCGTAGACACCACGCTGGGCATCAGCGTCTCGCTCCGGCCTTCGGCACGGTAGAGCCGGAAGCTCGTCAGGCTTGAGCGGCTCGCCAGGGCTACGGTGAAGGCGACAATCCCGATGCCGCCCATCCACTGGGTGAGGGATCGCCAGAAGAGGAGCGTCCGGGGTACGGCATCGACATTGGGAATCAGCGATAAGCCGGTCGAAGTCCACCCGGACATGGCCTCGAAGACCGCATCGGTATACGGCATCCCTATCCCCAGGGTGAGCGGGAGAGCCCCGATAAACGAGGCGACGATCCAGATCACCGCCACCGACCCGAGGGAGACATAGAGTGGCGGTTCTCGTTCGATTTTTTGGATGCGGAGAAGGAGGAGCCCGAGCGCGGTGAACGCCACCGGGGCAGAGGCCATCGGAAGGAGGATGCCGAACTCCCCGTAGACGAGGCCGATGAGAAGGGGGAGGTAGGACACCAGACCCATGAAGAGGAAGATCCGGCCCAGATCGGGGGCGATGGCCGAGATGTTCGGATACCGAACCATGCTTGTGTATTCAATTCGAGATAATGCAATTAAACTGTTCGAAACAGAATCCGTGCTTTGAAAATCGTGAATGTGCATCAATCTGTGACAAATTGGGTCGTTGCAGATTACACAGCCGCCGAGCAGAGCACCGGGGCAAAGCGGAGATGCGACGCGTGAGGGCGTCTGCGATGGCCATCAACCGCGTAAAAAACAAGGGGGGTGTTGCGAAATGCCGGAATCCATCTTTTGATTCCGGCTTCGAGCATGAACCCCGTTCATGCGAAGCGAGCGGAGGCCTGCCGGAACGAGTGAGCAAGCCCGACCGATCGAGAAGAATGAAATCGGTTTTTTATAATCGAGCACCTCCCGCACCATTTACTGTTCACTACTGTTCACCCTGAAAATGGAACAGTAACCTCCTTACCGTTACATTTTTCTACGACAATGATGCAACAGTAACCATGGATCTGGAGGAACTCATCTACCTGATACAATCGGGAGAATCCGAAGTCCTTGAGTTCAAAGAATCGGCAGGAAAAAACATCCACCACGAAATTGCCGCCTTTGCAAACTCCGAAGGCGGAAAGATACTCGTCGGAGTATCAGATACAGGAAAGATCGTCGGAACCAACGTAAAAGAGGCAATGGAGAGGGTTACCAGTTCGGTTCAGTCAATACTCCCCCCGCCGCCAATAAAAACGGAGAAGATATCAATAGATGACAAGGATCTCCTTGTAATCAGCATCGAGAAAGGCTCCTCCCTGTGCTCGATCGGCGGGATCGTATATTTAAGAACGGGCACCGGCGTCAGACCCCTCTCCCTCCAGGAGATTGTCATGCTCTCCTCGGAGATGGGGACCATCAACTGGGATGAGATCCCGATGCTCCCCAGAGACGACGCCCGGCCGGATTATATCGACTGGTTCTTTGAGAAGGTGAGAGAGACCAGAGGAAAAACCATCGCAGACGACAACAGGTCCAGATACCTGCGGAGTGCAGGGGCCATAAAAAACGACAGACTCACCAACGCAGGAATATTGTTCTTCACCGACGCCACCGAAACCATCGCCTATGCAAAAATCCGAAAGGTGGGGATGGGCGAAGAAGGCCCCGTGTGGAGCGAGGAGTACGAAGGGCCTGTCTGGAAGGTTGTTGAAGAGGCATACGACGGTCTGATCCGGGATATCAAAAAGATCGATGTTGTCGTAGGTACAAGGCGGATCAGAGTTGAGGAATACCCTCCGCGGGCAATTCGTGAAGCACTGATAAACGCCGTTTGCCACCGGAACTATACCATCAGCGCTGATGTGAAGATCCTCGTCTATCCCGACAGGTTCGAAATAAAAAATCCCGGCGGCCTCATGCCGGGCGTTGACATCCGCGACCCTGAACATATCCCCAGAAACCCGTCATTATCAAATCTTCTGTATGATTCGGGCTACATCGAGCGGTACGGTTTTGGCATCAGGATGATCGAGGAGGAGGTTGCAAACCACCCCATGTGTTCGGTTGAATTCAAGGCAGCGCCCTCTACATTTACCGTGATATTCAAAAAATTGGCCTCTGCGTCTCTGGACGATACGGATACGCGAATCCTCAAACTGATCACTGTGCCCATGAAGAGCGGGGACATCGCATCGCGGCTGAACGTCTCAAAAAACACGGTCCTCAGGAGAATTGGAAAACTGGAAAAACTGGGTCTTGCCGAGAAGAAAGGTTCGGGATCACATGTCTATTATGTGGTAAAAAAGTGAAAAACAGAATTCCCCTCGGAGCATGCCCGGTCGTTGCCCGGGGATGTGGGGCGGGGAATATCACCAGCTCAGCCGGCAGGGGGCTGAGAACACACGTCGAGGGTCCTGCGGGCGTAGTATAAACCCGCTCTCCAAGGGAATAACAGGGGTGAGGTGTTGCGAAGCGAGCGGAGGCCTGCCGGAGCGAGCAAGCAAGCCCGACCGATCGCAAAAACAGGGCAGGGGTCATCCCTCCACCCATATCAGCATCCCCGGACGCCCGGACCGCATCGGCCGCCGAGCCGTTCCGTACATGATGCAGTCTGATCCTGCCCTGTCGGGTAAAATTCGCAACCACGTGGGCTTCTCCGGGATACATTTATGGACATACCCACGCAAATCCTTCCTGAACGCCCACCGATCAGATCCAGGCGATGAAGTCCGCCTCAAACTGCCAAACGGCTGATGACTTCTACCCTGGCTTCGTATGATCACCGACGTCGAACGGAACGAGATACTAAGGTATATCACTGAACGCCGCTGTACAGATGGCGGTTACTGCCACTACCGGCTGGACGAACCGAACGCCGCCGACACCTTTTACGCACTCGATTCCCTCCGGCTCCTGGACGCTCTGTCACCCGATCGGGCCACCGAAGATTTCCTGCTTGGAATGCAGCACCCCGACGGCGGATACGCAACACTCTATGCGGGAGCCTTCGCGCTCCGCAGTCTCGCACTCATCGGGAGCGGGCCGGCCCTCGACCCGCAGCCATGGCTCTGCGCGATGCATCCGGTTCCCCACAGCGAACAGCGGCCGGTTGAATCGCTCTCCGCCTTCGAGCGCACCTGCACGCACCTCACCCTCTGCCGGATCCTCAGGATTCGTACAGACGGCCCGCTCCGTGATGCAGTACTCCGTCATCTTCACGCCCACCACCATGCCGATGGGGGGTTCGGCCACCCGCAATCAACGCTGATCGAGACCGCCCATTCGCTGGCGATCCTCGGGATACTCGGGCAACCCCCCGACCGATACGGCACCCGGTGGTTCCTCCTGCAGTGCGAACATCCGATGTTCGGCTACCTCAACCATCCCCGGGCGACACCGGCGTTCCTTGAGCATGTCGCCGCCGGCGTGGAATGTGCCGTCCTCACAGGACGCCCGCCAGGGTACCCGGAGGGGTGCCGAACCTTCGTCAGAAAATGCCGGAACGCAAACGGCGGCTATACCCGTTCGATCTTCGGCGGGATATCGACACTTGAAAATACCTGGCTGGCAATCCGGGCGCTCACCCGTATTCGCCAGACCGAACCACATGGAGAGTATGCCCATGAACGGAAATGATACCACTATCACATCGATCCATGCCCGGGAGATCCTGGATTCCCGGGGCAATCCGACCGTCGAAGCAGAAATCGCCCTAGCCTGCGGAGCAACTGCACGGGCCGCATCGCCCTCCGGCGCATCAACCGGGATCCACGAGGCCGTCGAACTCCGGGACGGCGTGCCGGACCGGTACGGCGGAAAAGGCGTGCAGAGACCGGTCGGGCTGATCAACGGTACCATCGGCGACGCCCTGCGGGGTATGGATGCACGCGACCAGGGGGCGGTAGATGAAGCGCTCCGCCGGCTCGACGGGACGCCGAACAAGCAGAACCTCGGCGCGAACAGCACCCTCGCCGTCTCGATGGCGGTCGCCCGGGCTGCCGCCGCCGCAGAAGACAGCCGGCTCTGGGAGTACCTGGGAGACCCGGGAAAGCCGCTCCTCCCGGTCCCGATGATGAACATCCTCAACGGGGGAGTGCACGCCAACTGGCAGGGCCCGGACTTCCAGGAGTACATGATCACGCCTCACGGCGCCCCCACCTTAGCAGAAGCACTCCGCTGGGGGAGCGAGATCTATCATGCCCTCAAAGGTCTCCTGAAACAGAAGGGATACAGCACCGGTGTCGGCGACGAAGGCGGCTTTGCCCCTGCAGTCTCCTCGAACACCGAACCACTCGACCTGATCGTGGAAGCGATCGGGCAGGCAGGCTACACACCGGGCAGGGAGATCGGCATCGCCCTCGACCCCGCATCGAGCAGCTTCTACCAAAATGGCGTCTACGAGCTCCGCACCGAAGGCTTGACCCTCACCGCCGGCGACCTGATCGACCGCTACCGGGACCTCGTATCGGCATACCCCATCATCGTGATCGAAGACGGCCTCGCCGAAGATGACTGGGACGGCTGGCGCCTTCTGACCGACAGGCTCGGCGATCGGGTAGAACTCGTCGGCGACGACCTCTTCGTGACGAACGTCGAGCGAATTGAGCGGGGGATACGGGAACGCACGGCGAACGCCGTCCTCATCAAGCCCAACCAGATCGGGACCGTGACCGAGACGATCGCCGCCGTCCGGCTGGCACAGGAGCACGGCTGGGGTGCAATGGTCTCCCACCGGAGCGGTGAAACCGTGGATACCTTCATCGCCGATTTCACCGTCGCCATGCAGACCGGCCATCTCAAGACCGGGGCGCCGGCACGAGGCGAGCGGGTGGAGAAGTACAACCAGCTCCTCAGGATCGAAGAGGCGGCGGGCAGTGCAGCGCGGTATGCCGGGCGGAAGGGCTTTGTCAGATAACGTCGCGCATGGCATCGCTGATTGAGGAACTCAAAGGGTCGATCGTCGGGCGGCTGGAGCTCGCCCGTACCGCCATCGCCGCCGGCGGCGACCCTGAGGAGGAGCTTGCCCTGGCATGCAGGGATATCGAAGCGCTCTGTGACGAGACGGAT
>OMKS01004728.1_pt1 | contig 10137 bp, 5 predicted proteins | sample 1674721 | NCBI WGS metagenome assembly OMKS01 (sample SAMN06264996, study PRJEB25208) | sediment metagenome | isolation source: hot spring sediment | place: USA: California | collected 2014-09-02 | reverse complement strand
CGATGGCGAGTGAAAGCCTGCGCTCCCGGAGCATGTAACGGGCATTACTGACATGCACCTCGGCGGCCAGGTACAATGAAGACCTAGTTTAGAGGTTCGATCCAAGGGGAATCCTTGCTCAGGAGAGCAGGGAGAAAGCGTTCCTGAAGGGTCGGTGTTCGGGAGGAGGTGTCGGGGATATGAGGCGGTGCGGCAAGTGGGCGGTGTTGGGTCTCGCGATCTGGGTGGCCACGATGGTGGGCTTGGGCGCGCCAATCGCGCGGTGGAACTTTGAGGATCCGGCGGAGAACGCTAACTGGGGGTGGTGGGGCCTGTGGCGGTTCGTGGACGCAGCTGATCTTAAGGGAGAAGATGCGTCTGTGAGGAGCTTCCCGTCGCCGCCCACGGCGGCCTACTTCGGCTACATCATCACAGAGACGAACACCGGGACGTACGCAACGGGATGGAGGGTGTGGGGAGAGTTCCTCTCGCCCGCTCTCGATGTCGGCCCCGGGTGGCTGATCCAGGCAGGTGATCGGGCCCAGGTCAGGTTCTCCTACTACCGTCAGGTGGAAAGCTACAACGGCGCGTACGACAAGACCGTTGCCTACCTGTACTTTCAAGATGGGAACAACCAGTGGTGGAACCCCGACACGAAGGCTTGGCAGGGGGCTCGGGTGGGCGTGCAGATCTTCTACAAGGACGCGTCGAACCCAAGCGAGGACGAGTGGCTCACGCACGAGTCCGAGCCTGTTGAAGTCCCGTCCGGAACAGCGCTTATGTTCCTGGGGTTTTTCTTTGACTCGGTGGACGCGTTCGACAACGACCACCTCGGGTGGCTGGTGGACAACGTGGAGATCCACAGGATTCCCGCGCCGCTGGCGATCACGACGAAGTCCTTGAGGGAGTTCCGCGTTGATTGGTGGGGCTGGGCTCAGCTCGAGGGGGCTGGCGGCACGCCGCCGTACACGTGGGCGCTCGGCCGCAACTCGGCTCTCCCGAGGGGTTTGACCCTGGACCGCGAAACAGGCGTGATCGAGGGCATTCCAACCGAGGCCGGGACGTTCGAGATCAACTTCGTCCTCACCGACGATGCCGGACGCGAGGCGAGCAAGGTCCTCACGCTCGTCGTGCGCGAGTCGTGGGGGAGCGAAACGATTATCTACGGACATCAGTGGACCGGTCTCACAGGGTGGGAGCACACGGGACTTTGGCACATCGCGGACCCGCTCGAACCGGGAGAAGCCGGCGCCTACTACGCGGTTCCCAACGGAGGAGCGAGCGACTACAACACAGGAAGCCGGACCCAGGGCCACTTGCGGTCCCCGGAGATCGACGTCTCGGCGCACAGGGGGCGGGAGCTGGTGGTCTGGTTTTGGCAGACGCGCGAGGTCGAGCAGTACGCGGGCGAGTACGACAAGACCTACGTGCAAATCCGGTTCAAGGCCGGCACGACGTGGGGGGCGTGGTCGACGGTGTGGTACCGGGATTCAAGGGACGCCAGCACATGGCCCGGGATTTCGGTGGAAGACGTCTCGACCCGGGTCCCAGCGGATGCGACCTGGGTTCAGGTTCAGTTCGTGTTCGACTCCGTGGACAACGTGAACAACGAGTACCCGGGTTGGTTCCTCCATGGGTGGTTCGGCGTCGTTGTGCCCAGTGGCCCCCTCGCCATCACCACCACGGAACTCCCGGCGGGAGAGCGCGGGCTTCCCTACACGGCCCTGCTCAAGGCGGCGGGCGGTGCTGCGCCGTACACGTGGTCGGCGACCGGCCTGCCGGACGGTCTTGTGCTGGACCGCAATGCGGGACGGATCGACGGTACGCCCAGGGTGGGCGGTCGGTTCACCGTGCGGGTGACCGTAACGGACGGGCATGGGGCCAGCGTGTCCCGAGATCTGCTGCTGGAGATCAGTGCCGAGCAAGCGACGCTGTTCTTCGAGACCTTCGTGGACTTCGACGCCGCCGACCGGTGGCTCGCTCCCGGAGGCCTGTGGTCGGTTGAGGACACCGTGGTTCATGCTGGGCAGAACCTGGTGGCGGGTCGAGGCTGGGCGGCGCACTACGGCCAAGATCCGACAGACAAACCGAACTTCAGCACCGGCGCTCGGACGACGGGGGCGTTGACCACCGAGCCGTTCACGCTGGGCGACGCCGCACACGTGAAGGTGAGCTTCGAGTACTGGCGCGAGGTGGAGTCCTACGCCGGTGCCTACGACCAGACCTACGTCCAGGTCAAGTTCGGCTCGGGGCCGTGGCAGACCTTGTGGTACAAGGACTCCCAGGATCCGTCGGAGAAGGCGTGGACGACCTTCGAGAGCGGTGGGATCACGGTTCCGGCTGGGGCGACCACGATGCAGATCCGGTTCGTGTTCGACTCCGTCGATCAGTTCGATAACCAGTACGTGGGATGGCTGGTAGACAACGTCAAGGTCGTCAAGGCCACGAGCGGCTCGCCGCTGTCGGCGCTGGTCGTGCCCACGGCGGCGGATCGCAGCCTGGGCCGGCTGTCGGTGTTCAACTACCCGAACCCGGTGCGCGACGTTCACACCACGACGTTCGCTGTGCGCGGGGTGGAAACCGAGGCGATGCGGGTCGAGGTCTACGACCTCACGGGCCGTCTCGTCTACAAGGACGAGGCCGCGGGGAGCGAGCTGGTCTGGCACACGCAGGACCTGACCGGGCTCCCGCTGGCGAACGGCGTCTACCTGTACAAGGTGTACGTCAAGGTCGGCGGGTCCTGGATCGCAAGCGAGGTCCAGAAGCTCGTCATCCTGAGGTAAGTGACGGGAAGACGATGCCGGGGTGGCCTGGCGTGAACCGGGCCACCCCGGATTCCGTTCCGGGGTAGCGAGCGAGGGGTGAGCGTGAGACGCGCAACATTGATCGCCCTTGTGGTTGGGTATGGGGTGTCTGGCCTCGGCGTCGGTTTGGAGATGGGCCTGGGCGCAGGCACGGTGAGGATGGGCTTCCTGAACGGACAGCTGGAGGCGTTCGCCGCGCGCCAGGACACGACGTTCTCCGGGCTGCGGTACGCTGGACGGGCCACGGGGACGGTGTGGCCATGGCCGTTCGCGGGGGTCTCCGTCACCTGGCTGGGGTCGTCGGGCACCACGCACGGGCGCGAGCCGGAGCGGCAGAACGTCTCCGCGCTGGGGATCGAGGCGCAGGGCGTGGTCTCGTGGTCGCTCCTTGGCTGGCCGTTGGGAGCCGGGGCGGGCGTCGGCGCGTACTGGGTCACCGCCTCTGGGCTGGTGACGGGCGGCGGCTTGGCCGTGGGAGGACACGCGGGGCTGGAGTGGCGGTTCCTGCGCTGGGGCCCCCTGCTGGCGGCGGTGGAGGTGCGGTGGCGGTACCTGCCGGTGAGATCGCTCCACGACGAACGTGGTCCGATCAACACGCGGGGGCAGCCCGCCGCGGACTTCTCGGGGCTGTGCATCGGGCTCTCGTTCGGCTGGCGGTAGGGCCGGTTCGGCTCGGAGCTGGCTGGCCGGGGGCGCGGTGAGCGAAGGAAAAGGGGTGTGGATGATGCGGGCGATGTGGGCGGCCGTGGTTCTCGTTGCAGGCGGGTTGACGTTGGCAGGGACAGCGCAGGCTGTTCCCCCGGGGTTTGACGCGGGGAGCCTCGCTCGGGTGGGAACCGGCCCCCGCGCTCTGGCAATGGGCGGGGCGGTCGTTGCCGTGGCGGGGGGGCCGTCGGCCGTGTACTGGAACCCCGCGGGACTGGCGGACATGGACGTGTTCCAGGCCGAGGGGACGTACCTCGACGTGTTTGCGGCAGGGATCCACGTTCAGTACGTCGGAGCGGCGGGGTACCCGCTCTTGCGCGGGGAGCGCCCCGCGGTCCGACTGGGCGGGCACCGGCTGGTGGTAGGGGCCAACTGGCTCTCGGTGCGCGTGGCGGACATTCCGTTGTGGGAGGAGGACGGGACCCAGGGGCTGTTCGACGTGTGGTCACACACGGTGTTGCTCGCCGTGGCGTGGCGCCTGTCAGACGTTCCCTATGTGGCGCTCGGTCTGACAGGCAAGGCGTACCGCGACCGGATCCTCGAGGGATCGAGCTTCGGCTTGGGCTTCGACGTTGGCTTGCAGTGGCGGACGACGATCGCCGAACTGCCTGTCGCGCTTGGGGTAACGGCCGTGGACTTGGGGGGGACGCGGGTTCAGTGGTACGGCACCACGGGGAACCCGGTGAACTACGTGCCGTGGCTGATGCGCGCCGGTGTCGCGGTGTCGTTGTGGGAGGAGAGGATCTCCGTTGCCGCGAGCTACGAGTGGGCTGTGGATCGGCCGCGGTTCGAGCGGGTCCGGCTGGGGGCCGAGGCGTGGCTGGAGTGGCTTAGCTTGCGGGCTGGATGGAATCGGCTTCTCGTGGACGAGGGCGGGCGATGGTCTGCCGGGTTCGGTGTGGCCCCGCAGCCCTGGCTCTCGGTGGACTACGCGTTCCTGCCGGGGACCCTGGGGAACAGCCATCTCATCGGGTTGCGGGTCGCGTTCTAGGGCCGCCCCGTGCCAAGCGGGGCAAGGCGAAGCGCCCGGTTGACGGCTGAGCGGGAGGGGGTCACCCGTGGCGCAGACGGGACATAGGTTACACTGGGAGTCGCCAGACTTCCCAGGCTGAGAAGACGGCGCGTGCCGGCCCGGTTTGGCTCCTCCGAGTATGATGAACGTACATCATGTTCGGGAGTTGGGTCATCATATCGAGAATGAGGAGGGGCCGGTGACGCGATGTGTGGTGGTTGCTCTGTGTGCAGGCGTTCTCTACCTCTCAGGAGCGGCGGCTCCTGTGTTCCAGAATGACAATACGGTGGTCGGTTCCGTTGTGTGGGGTGGCCAGCGGTTCCTGGCCCAGCGGATTGTCTTCAACAACTCCGCGGAGGCCGATGAACAGACGGTCAACACGGTTTGCGTGAAGAACGTGAGTGGCGCGGGGGGGCTTGATGGGGCCTACGTGACGAAGATCGAGGTCCTGCGGGCAAGCGACGGGGCGAAGATGGGCGAGCAGAGCTCGGCAACGGAACTCGCCAAGCTCAGCACCGGGACCGGGCAGGTCAGCATCACGACGAACGCCAACAACAAGGTCGCGCCGTACTCGAGCGTGGCGATCGAGATCTGGGTCACCCTCAAACCGAACCCGCCCGCGAACAGCAGGCTGCAGCCCTCGACGAACGTGAAATACACCCCCAAAGGTGGTAGCGCGAGGGAGTCGGGTCACGTCCCAGCCCCTGCGGCCCAGGAGTTCACGGTTGGGGTGCCGATGGGACTGGCCCGGGGAGGCGTGCAGAACCTCCCCTTGGAAGACAGGCTCGTCTACCCCGGGGAGCGGTTCCTTGCCCAGAGGCTGCACCTGGTGGATTCCGACGACGACCCATACGACGTTACGCTTGTGTCGTTCCGGATCGAGAACGTGGCGCCGGCAGGGCAGCGCCTGGCCGATGCGAACGTGGCGAAGATCGAGCTGATCCGGGCAAGCGACGGGGTGTCCATGGGTGAGACGACCGCGGTCTCGGGTCTGGCGTCGGGAGGGGTATCGGTCCCGATCCGCACGACGGCCCCCATTGTCAACGTCATCCCCGACGACGGTGCGGTGACGGTCGAGGTGTGGGTCACCCTGAAGACAGGCCCCATGCCCGATGGCCGGCAGCTCCGGCTGAGCACAGTGGTGTGGCACACCGAAGGCGGACAGACGTTCGACGTGATGGCGGAGCCGCAGGCGAACAGCGGCACGTTCACCATCAAGGTCGTCGGTTTCGAGCACGCGGAGACTGCCCGGCTGGCGTCGCGGAACGTGGCTCCGGGCTCGCGGTTCCTTGCCCAGGAGATCCGGCTCTCCGACAACGATCCAAACCCGTTTGACGTGACGATCAAGGCGTTCTTGTTCCGGAACGTATCCACAACTTCCCCCCTCCAGGAGCGGTACGTGAGCAAGATCGAGGTGGTGCGGAAGAGCGATGGGGCGCTCTTGGGGCAGACAACCGCTATGGCGGGGCTGAACGACATCGGGGTTAGGCTGTCAGTCAGCTCCAACAACGTCGTGCCCGATGACACGGACGTGGAACTCGGGATCTGGGTCACGTTGAAGGACGACGCTCCGGTCGGGAGGCGGGTGAAGCTGAGCACGGTGGTGACGCACACCGAGGACACAACCACGTTTGCGACGGACCCGCTCGAGGGTCCGGCGGAGTTCACGACCGCCATCAACCAGCCCCCCGAGGATCTCGGCTTTGGCTGGGATCCCGCCGCTCCGAAGTGGAGCGACACGATCGCCTTCACCCCTCAGGCGACCGATCCGGACGGGGACATCAGCCAAGCGACCTTTGCCTGGGACTTCGGTGATGGATCGGCCGTCGTGACCACGACCGGCCCTGTTGAGGTCACCCACAGGTACGGCAAGGGCGGGGAGTTCACAGTGAAGCTGACCGTGACGGATGAAGGCGGCGCACAGGCCGACCTCAGCAAGGTGGTCACGGTCAGCAATGAGCCCCCGACGGTGGACTTCTCGTGGGAGCCTCGGGAACCGAAGTGGAACGAGGCTGTGGTGTTCACGCCGGACGCGGCTGATCCAGATGGGGACATCAACAAGGCGACGTTTGTCTGGGACTTCGGAGATGGCAGCCCTGTCGTGACTAAGACGGGCCCGGAGCGGGTGACGCACACATACGACGACGGCGGACGTTTCCAGGTCAAGCTGACGGTGACCGATGAAGGCGGGAGCGTCAAGGATAGGACGCGGGAGGTAGTGGTTGCAGCCCGACCCCAGTTGACGGGGATGGACTTCGACTGGACTCCCAAGCCCGTTGAGGTGGGCATCGTGATCACGTTCACCGCGACCGAGCCCACCGGAATCGCGGCCGGAACGCCGATCGAGCCCATCACGTACGCATGGGCATTCGGTGATGGCGCGACGGGTACAGGGAAGACAGTTACTCACACCTACGCCGCCGCGGGCACAGTCACGGTGGCCCTCACGGTCACGGATGGCACTGGAGCTCAGGGGCGAGTGGAAAAGCAGGTTGAGGTGACTGAGCCGCGGAATCCGCCGCCAACGGTGACCTCGCTCACCGCCGACCCCGCCTACCCCGAGGTGGGAGTGGAGGTCGCGTTCAGGGCTGCCGCCGACGCTCCGGAGGGCGATCCGGTGACGGGCTGGGAGTGGGAGTTCGGCGACGGGACCGCGTCGACGGAGGAGAAGCCCAAGCACACCTATAAGGAGAGCGGCGTATTCACGGTGCGCGTCCGCGCTCAGAACGCCAAGGGCGGGTGGAGCACGTGGAAGGAGCTCCCCTTCCCCTTGTACGTGCGCCCCAAGGGTGGAGCCCTCATCGGGACGAAGGTCCTCGATAACCCGGCCTCGACCCGGTGCCGGATCCAGGTCCTCCTGCCCCAGGGGGCGACGGGCGTGAGGATCCAGATCTTCGACGCCCTCGGCCGGCCCGTTCTGGCCCGGGACGTCACGGGTGGCCTGTTCACGTGGGATCTCACGGACAACGCCGGGCGGAGGATCGCCGACGGCCTCTACGTCTACCTCGTCACGGCCACCGTGGGCGAGGTGACGGAGCGGTCCGAGGTCGGAAGGATCCTCATCGTGCGGTAGGGAGGGGACATGCGTACGAAGCTAGCTCTGCTGATTCTGGCCCTGGTGGGGAGCGTCGCCCTCGCCCAGGGCATGCTGAACCCGTTCGACGCGGGGCTCGGGGTGCGGGCGATGGGATTCGGCGGCGCCTCCACGGCCCTCGCCGAAGGCACGGAGTCCCTCCTCGCCAACCCCGCGGGGCTCGGCTGGACCTCGGGGATGCGTGCCGACTCGAGCCTGTCGAGCATCCTCGGGATCTACTCCGTGACGTGGTTGTCGGCGGCGATGCCGAACCTCGCCGGAGGCCTGGCCTACCTCGGCGTGGGCGGGATCGTCGATCCGGAGGGAAATCCGCTTCGCTTTTCCCAGTTCGCGTTGGCCATCGCCGCGGGGCTCGATCTCGGGCCGTTCCGGATCGTTCCGTTCCCGGCCGCGGCGGGGGTGGGGATCAAGTACGCCAGCGTCCACGCCGCGGATGAGAGCGGCTCTGGGTTCGCCCTCGACCTCGGGTTCCTCGCGCGTACCACGACCCCGTTCGGGGAGGGGCGGCTGGGGATTGCGATCCAGGAGCTCGGGTTCGGGCCCACGATCGGAGAGGAAGGGGACGGGTGGTCGACGGCGTTCGCCCTCGGGCTCGGCCTCGCGCACCCGTTGGGGCTCACGGCCGCCCTCGACCTCACCTCGGAGTACACGGCGTTCGGCGTGGGTTGGAGCTGGGCCAGGCTCGTTGAGGTCCGAGGCGGGCTGCGCATCCAGGGCGTCCTGCAGTGGGCGTTCGGCCTCGGCGTGGAATGGGGGATGTTCGCCCTCGACTACGCGTTGCTCACGCACCCCGTGCTCTCGGCCTCGCACCGGTTCGGGTTCGGGGTGAAGTTCTAGAACCGGACAGCGAGGGTCGCCCCCACGAACAGGGCCTGGGTGGGCTCCTCAGCAGGGGGGAACTGCAACGCGTAGGTGGCATCGGCGCTTAGCCCCCACGCGTCGCCGACGGGCCGCGCCCCGAACGCGGCGAGGATGGCGTCGAGGGGGACCCCAAGCTGGGCGGTGGCCTTCGCCGCGATCGTTCCCTCCCTCACGGTGAGGCCCCCTTCGGCAGTGAGCGAACCCGATTCGAGCGGCCACGTCAGGCGGTTCGTCACGGCGAGCGATCCCTCGCGCGGCTTCCAGGTCACGGCGAACGTGTCCCGCCACAGCGCGCCGGGGGGCTCCCACGTCAGTCGCAACGTCGCTTCTTCTTTCTCCGTGAGCTGGTCAGGGTAACGAGGGTGGGAGAGGAGCGTCCATGATCGGTCCCAGCGCAGCGAAGGTCGGATCCCGTCCCAGCCGTTGTGCTCCCAGGCCAGGGATAGGGCGAGGGACCGGTCGGAACGCGCGGTGAGGGGGCGGTACCCCTGTCCCACCGTCACGCCGAGCCTCAGCGAGGCCGGCACTTGGACGAGGTCCGCGCTCAACTGGGCGCTCCACCGCCACTCCGTCGCCGTCATCTTCCACGACCCCGAGAACCGCGGCGTGACCGCGAGGGGCCCCACCTGCCGCGATCCCCTGCGCAGGGTGAGGGCCGCCGTCCGTTCCTCGCGCCACGCACCGGTGGCGAGGGAGTGCCGGAGGGACTCCTGGACGCTCGCCGTCCACCCGATCGGCCCGATCTCCCCGGCCCCTTCGGCGGTGAGGACGATCGACTCGTCTCCCAGCTCCCCCGAGGTCCGGAACGGCCGCGTCCAGCTCCCGCTCAGGGTCCATCCCCGAAGCGGCGGGAAGGAAAGGCTCGCCCCGAGCTGGCCGGCGGCGGAGAGCTCGGGGTAGGTCCCCGTGCCGCTTGTGGTCACGCTCCACGTCAGGATCCCGCTCTTCCCGGAGATCCCCGCACGCCACCCGCTCTCCACCCCGGCGAGGGGAACCAACCCCGCACCGGTGGTGGTCGGGCTGAGGGAGACGGTGATTGTGGCCGGGCCGGACCAGCGCCAGTCCACGGCCCCGCTGAGCTCCCCCGCGGGCTCGGTCAGGAGATCGGCCACGCTCCACCGTCCGCTGATCACGAGGCTGGACGGACCGTTCCCTGCGTACCGCACGGTGAAGCCGAAGCCGTGGCTATCGGAGCGGCCCGAGCGCCCGATCTCCTCGTAGCCGGGGAGGCGGCTCGCTGCCTGGAGCTCCCATTGCCAGTCCCCCCCGGTCCGGCTCAGGGTGAGGGCTCCCGTCGCTCCGTAGCGGGTGTGCTCGCGAGCGGGGATGTCCTGGAACCGGGCGAGGTCGCGTCCGTCGAGCTTCGTCCGGGTTTGGGGGAACCGTTCGACGGTCGCGGCGACGCGCCACAGGTTGAGGGTGAGCGCCTCGTCCGCCTCTTCCCCTGCCCACACCCCGTCGGGGGCTGAGCCCAGGGCAACGATCCGCGCGCGGACCGCGGGCTCGGCCTCCCCTTCCCGCCACAGCCCGTCCCCCGTGCCGTACCACAGGACGCCGTCGCGGGAGGTCAGCGCGTACACCTGTCTCTTATACACATCTCCGAGCCCACGAGACCGCACTAGATCTCGTATGCCGTCTTCTGCTTGAAAAAAAAAAAGGCTTGTTGCAACGAATGCCGACAC
>OMKS01004727.1_pt1 | contig 10139 bp, 6 predicted proteins | sample 1674721 | NCBI WGS metagenome assembly OMKS01 (sample SAMN06264996, study PRJEB25208) | sediment metagenome | isolation source: hot spring sediment | place: USA: California | collected 2014-09-02 | reverse complement strand
TATCCTCTTCGTCGGCAGCGTCAGATGTGTATAAGAGACAGACAGATAACAGAGGTAATTAACAAGATTATAGATGAACATGGCGATTCAGTATCAGGTATAGGAATTGATTCATGGGGAGTGGATTTTGCTTTGATTAACGACTCAGGGGAACTTGTTGAAGCACCTGTTTCTTACAGGGATTCAAGGACAGAAGGAATGCAACAGAAATGGCAGACCATCATGCCGGAAATGGAAACCTTCAGACGAACGGGAATAAATTTCTACATTTTCAATACCCTTTACCAGTTACTCTCCATAAAAGACACTGAAGCCCTTAAAAAAGCAGCCCGGATTCTTTTCATGCCCGGTTTCATATATTATATGCTCACCGGCAAAATGTGCAATGAGCTTACCATCTCCTCCACATCTCAGCTTCTGGGTGCAAAATCCCGATCATGGGACAGGAAAATACTCGGACATTTAGGCATTAAAGCTGAACAATTCGGAGAACCCGATCTTCCGGGAACAATAATTGGAGAAATTACCCACCCTGCCATCCGTAAATCCCGGACCAAAGCCATACAGGTATGCGGTCACGATACGGCCTGCGCAGTGCTGGCCCTGCCGGTATCAAACAGGAATTTTGCCTACATATCCTCCGGCACATGGTGTATTTTGGGTGTTGAATCCAATTCCCCTATACTTACGAGAGATGCTCTTGAATTGGGATTTACCAATGAAAGAGGTTATAACAATAGTTACCGTATTTTAAAGAATATTGTGGGGCTATGGCTCATTCAGGGTCTGAAGAAAGAGTTGCCCGAAGCAACAACACATGCTCAAATGGAACGAATGGCTGAAGAGTCCGAATTTATTACCCAGGTCATTAATCCCGATGATAAGCTTTTTTATAATCCGGTCAACATGAAGGATGCCTTCGATATCTTTTTTCAGAAAACCGGACAGCAGAAACTACCGGATTTAAAAAGTTATATAAAATGTGCCTATGACAGTCTCTGCTTCTCATTCAGATACCATATTGAAAAACTTGAAAAACTAACCGGCCGGAATATTGAGGTTCTGCACCTGATTGGCGGAGGAAGCCAATCAGACTATTTGAACCAGAAAATTTCCAGTGTATGTTCCCGCAGAGTCCTTTCAGGTCCTGTTGAAGGTGCTGCTATAGGTAATATTTTGGTACAGGCAATATCGGAAGGTATCATCAGAAATCTCGATGAAGCCAGACAAATGGTCAAGAACTCATTTCAGATTAAAGAATATAATCCACAACACCCTGAATCGGAATTACGATATCGAACATATAAAAATTTATTAACCCTGAACAGTCATGAAAAACAATAGGAGATTGATTGGTGAAAATCCAAAAATAGGTATACGTCCGGCTATTGACGGAAGGATGGGTGGTGTAAGAGAATCCCTTGAAGAACAGACCATGCAGATGGCCAAAATGGCCGGCTCTCTTCTGGAGTCTAAACTTAAACATCCGGATGGGACCGCCGTGAAGTGTATAATTGCAGATACCTGTATCGGCGGGGTGGCTGAAGCTGCTGCTGCCACTGAAAAATTTGAACGTGCCGGAGTAGGGGTCAGTCTGACGGTTACGCCATGCTGGTGTTACGGAAGCGAAACCATTGACATGAATCCACTTATTCCAAAAGCAATCTGGGGCTTTAACGGCACCGAAAGACCGGGAGCGGTTTACCTGGCTGCCGCACTCGCAGGTCATAACCAGAAAGGATTGCCAGCTTTTAGTATTTATGGTAAAGATGTTCAGGATTCAGGTTCAAAAACAATTCCGGAGGATGTAAAGGAGAAACTGCTGGGATTTGCAAAGGCAGGTATTGCAGTGGCACACATGAAAGGGAAATCATATTTGTCAATGGGAAGCGTCTCAATGGGTATTGCAGGTTCCATCGTGAATCCTGATTTCTTCGAGAATTACCTGGGGATGCGTTGTGAATACGTGGATATGTCTGAATTTACCAGGCGTATTGAAGAGGGGATATTTGATCCGGAGGAATTTAAAACTGCCATGAAATGGATTGATAAACATTGTAGAGAAGGGAAAGATTATAATCCGCCTGAAAAACAGCAATCTCCTGAAAAGAAAAAAGAGGTATGGAATTTTGTGGCAAAGATGACCCTGATAGGCCGTGACCTGATGGTGGGCAATCCAAAATTAAAGGAGATGGGGTACGAGGAAGAGTCACTGGGTCATAATGCCATAGCAGCAGGATTCCAGGGCCAGAGACAATGGACCGATCACTTTCCAAACGGAGATTTTATGGAATCAATCCTCTGCTCATCTTTCGATTGGAACGGCATCCGGCAATCCTATATTTTGGCTACTGAAAATGACAGCCTGAATGGTACCGTCATGCTCTTTGGCCATTTGCTTACAGGAGCGGCCCAGGTGTTCAGTGATGTAAGAACCTATTGGAGTCCGGAGGCCGTTAAAAGGGTTACCGGCTATAAACTTGAAGGAGAATCGAAAAACGGATTTATCCACCTGATCAATTCCGGCGCTTCTGCACTCGACGGTACAGGCCAGCAAACTTTGAATGGGAAACCTGCCATGAAACCGTGGTACGAAATTACCGGAGAAGAAGTTCAGAAATGCCTTGATTTTACCACCTGGGGAGCAGGCATCAGGGGGTATTTCAGAGGAGGGGGATTCTCTTCCACCTTTAATACAAGGGGAGGAATGCCGGTGACACTAAGCAGGATCAATATCATTAAAGGACTTGGTCCCGTCCTGCAAATTGCCGAAGGGATTACCATTGAGCTTCCTGACCAAGTTCATAAAACACTGACCGAAAGAACGGATCCTTCATGGCCGACCACATGGTTCGTCCCCAACCTCACCGGAAAGGGTCCTTTTAAGGATGTTTATTCGGTCATGGCCAACTGGGGAGCCAACCATGGTGCATTTGCTTACGGACATATCGGTGCCGATCTGATCACCATGGCATCGATGCTGCGTATCCCGGTTTGTATGCATAATGTAGCTGAAGAGAAAATATTTCGTCCGAGTGCATGGGCAGCTTTCGGCATGGATAAGGAAGGAGCTGATTACAGAGCATGTGCGGCGTACGGACCGATTTACAGTTAGAATAGTTCCGGGTAAATCTAAAAATACAAACCATAAACTGCATTCAACAAATCAACCCGGATTGCACACCATAAAGCTATGAACAAGGAGATTGATGAACCGAACATCCAGATTATATGGGGGATTCTTTATTCCTTCACTCCAACAGACTTATAAAACACCCCTCTGTCCTGCCTCAGGGAGATAATCTTTTTTTCAGCCTCAAGCACATCAAGGTATTTATTTACTTCACTCTGATGCATACCAAGTATTATAGAAAGATCTTCAACCGTGCAGGGACGCCTGGAAACAGTTTCCATAATAGCCGACTCAGTGTCTTTTCTGTATGACTTAATATTCTTCCGAACGGATGATGCAGCCACAATCTCGACATTTGATAATTTCCAGAAATCTGCAATATATTTAAGTTCAGCATTAGTTGCTGCCCTGATGTCAGATAATGTTCCCGGCCTGTCAAGTGTGTTCAGCTGAATCCTGTCGGGATGAATTAATTCAATGGCATTTTTTAGTGAGACAAGTTCGTGTTCCGAGTCGTTATAGCCCGGGATAATTAAAACTTCAAGCCAGATCTGGCCTTTAAATTCCCTTCTGAAAGCAACTATACCATTAATATAGTCACTAATATCAAGGTCTTTGTAAGGCCTGTTTATTTTTTTAAATGTGGCATCTGTTGCTGCATCCAGTGAGGGAAGAACCACATCTGCCATCATTAATTCATTTCTTACCCTTTTTAATCCCAATAAAGTACCATTGGTTAAGACCGCCAATGAAATACCAGGTTTGATATGCTTAATGAATCTGATCACATCGCCGATACGAATATTAAGTGTCGGTTCACCACTGCCTGAGAAGGTAATAAAGTCCGGATCAGGATTGTTTGCAAAAAAATGTTCCAGCTCTCTTGTAACCTTCTCATAAAGGACATACTCCAACCTTTCCAACGTAAGTTTGGTCGTATGGAAACACTCACAATAAACACAATCGAGGGAGCATACCTTATGAGGGACCAGATCCACTCCCAGGGATATTCCAAGCCGCCTGGATGGTACCGGTCCGAAAAGGTGTTTGTACATGATTAGTTATTAATGTTCAGCAAAATTAGAAAATTATTTTATAGGGGCTATCCTATAACAAGATTACGCACTGTTATCTTTCTCAGATAGTATTTCCCGGGCAATCGGGGACTATTGGCTACTAGCTATTAAATATTTCCTGACAACCTATGTGATTATTCAAGAAACTTTTTTCTGAGGGCATCAATCTGCTGTTCATTAATTGGAACGAGTTCACCCAGCGGATTACCCATGACAAGTGACTTGGCACTGAACTCGGCCACCTCAAGCCGGTCAAATGTCTGCAACAATTTATCACCCGTGACAATAATGGCATCATTTTCCACAATCACCGCAGGAGATTTAGAGGAGATCATGGAGGGGATTGCAGGATCATCAGTAAATTGTTTGCCAAATTCCGCAAACCTGATATCCTGCAGAAAAATCCAGCTCTCCGGAATAGTTCTGACATCCAATCTGGCGTGTGAGACGCCAAAAGCCATCACATTGGGTGATTGGGTCATAATGATGGAATTCACTTCAGTGTGCTCCCTGTATATTCTTTCATGAATTTTGAAAGAGCGGCTGGGTAATTTTCCCGGCTCCCTCTTTCCATCCCGGATCTGTAAAATATCTTCCAGATCCATCTCCCATCTCGGAACATTTCGGGGCGTAATCAGGAAATCATTTCCCTGCCATCTTACCGACATGTTTCCATATGAGCTGATCATCAATCCCTGGTCACAGGCTCTTCTCACCAGCAGGGAGATATCTCTCCTTATGGATAATTCACACGGCTCATGCTCCACACGGTCCATTTCGGGAAGATCGTCGGGAATCTGCCTGTCAAACTCGGCAATTTGCTCATCTGTAAGATACCGGGGTTCACCAACCGTTTTGGCCCCGATAATGGTTCTGGCTGAAAATTCAAGAGTTTCAAACCTTATATATGCATCCTTGAGGTCGCTTCCCCCAACAGCCACTCCATGGTTCTCCATGATGACGGCATTATAGCCATCCTTGAACTGTCTGGCAATTTTCATCCCGAGCTCTTCCCCTCCCGGAAGTGCATATTCGGCATAACCAATAGGACCGCACACATGGCGAGCCTGGGGAATGATATTGGTATTCGGAATCTGTCTCACAATACTGAAGGAAACAAGCGCCGGCGGATGGGCATGGATTATGGCTTTTATATCGGAACGGGCTTCATAAATAGCCCTGTGAAAGGGAAACTCTGAAGAAGGTCTATGCTCTCCGATCACCGTCCCGTCTTTCCTGACACACATAATATCTTTTCGCTGTAACGATCCCTTGTCGACTGCTGAAGGTGTTACCCAGATAGTGCCTGCACTGTCGATGATTGAAATATTGCCACCAGATGTTGTGGTCATCCCTGCATTATAAATGCGTTTAATGATGGCTGTGATCTGATCGCGCGGATGCTGCAAAATGGGATCAATCTTGTCCATTGAAGTGTATTGTCTTTATAAAAAAAATGCTTTTCTGATAATTATTCTATGTCAATTGACTAAAAGTGGGAAACAGGCTGTAATCCGAGATCAAGCGATAATTCCGGTCCGGTCCCCAACTCTCCGGCAACAACCATCGCTGCCCCCAGGGATGTAGCATTATCAACTTCCGAGGTGAAAACTTTCTTCTCCTTAAATGCCCCTGCCAGCAAACCGGTAAATATTTCATTCCTTGCAAATCCTCCTGTAATATAAATATTCCGCGTGTTATCATCCTCAGGAACAATCAATCCAATTGATGTAACAATAATCTCAGTTAAATCAACCATCAGCTGGTGATATGCTTCATCAAAGGAAGCAAACCTGTCTAAATCGATCTGTTCATTCAGATAGGACTCAGGTATACCTGAAGGGAAAAAGAAAGATGTTCCTCTGTTCTCCCGAATCAGTTTATTTACAAGATCTTTGTCTGATTTAACAGTTTTATAGCAGTCATTATCAACTTTGAAATACTCCGCCAGGTTCCTGACATTGATATCATGAATATGACCAAGAAAAACCCGTGATGATTTCACCGGCTTCATGCTCACGCTCATATAACACAGACAATCCTGTTTTAGCTCTTCAGCGGTTAAGGGTGAGTGGTTAAAAGGATTCATGCTGATGCACCATGTGCCGGTGGAGACAAGAATAAACGGTTCTTTGCTGTTAAGAATATAAGGGGCCAGCGATGCGGAACTGTCGTGGATGCCAATCCCCACATCAACTGTTTTTCCTTCAATCTCTGCCGGGAATACAGTTGAAACATTCAGGGGATCAGGTAATGATAGGAATTCATCCTTTATCCATTGATGATATTGCATCCTGTCGAAATCCCACAATGCAGTGTGACAGCCTATTGATGTGTGTTCACTTGTAATCTTCCCTGTCAGCCTGAAAGAGAGATACTGGGGTAAGTGCATAATGGCCATTACTTTATTAAACACCCCCTTTTTTTCTTTTTTCAGCCAAAGGGCCTGCAATCCGGAGTTAAGCATTCCCATGGCCGGAGAAGCTGTCTGCCTGCTGAATTCATCAATTCCCCCGTACTTCTCATAAAAACCTTCAAGCACTTTATCCGGCATGGATTTGAGATAATTATATACAGGGGTTAATCTTTTCCCGTTCTCATCGACATAGATAAGAGTTGCTCCGTAAGTGGTAAAGTTAATTGCCCTGACATTATAGCGATCATGGTTTAAAAAGAGAGCCAGGCTTTCATCGATCCATTTCTCAAGCTTATCACCATCATCACAGGTAAATCCGTCATCATCCAATACTTCTGCGAACCGGGTTTCCTCTTCATGAAGAACTTTAAAATTCATGTCAAAGAGCAACACTTTTTTATTTGTCTTACCGATATCAAATACAAGTAATACTTCTTTCTTCATCTGGTCAATTTTATATAAATACCTGATTTTTATCGAATGAATTCTTTTTGACTCTATCTCATTGTTACTATCGAACAGAACTCCCCGGGGTCATTTCTGTTGTTTTGCCACTTTGCGCCGGTAATTCTCAACTTCCCAATTATCTATAAATGCAATCTGATCCTCTGACATAAAATGCGGGCCGCCAAAATTTTCAGAAAGCAGGCTGATCTTCATCATGTCAAGGAAAACATCCCGCACAGTCTCCACAGATCTTTCATTTTCATCACAGATGATCATTTCCGCCCCTTCCTTCAAAATGACCTTTGGGTAATAGCCATGCTCCTTCCGGAAATTCTCAATGTGCCCGGCAACTGATTCATGGTCAATATCCCTTTCAAGGAAAAGGTAATGTGATTTGCAATAAACAATGATATCAGGCGTAAAAGGCCTCTCAATCTTACTGAACGCATTCCTGCTTTCCGTAAAATGTTCGATCAATTCACCCCGGTATCCTTTTGATAAAATTCCCTTTTCTTCCAGGTAGTTCTGAATTCTTAAAAGAAGATCACTGTCAATTTCCTCATAATAACCTGCAGGTTTTGGAATTGAAATAGAACCCAGAATTTTATCATGTATGGCTTTATAGGTTTCCTTTATTTCATCAATACTGTCTGCTCCGACAAATACGCCATGGTTCTGAAGAAATATGATGGCTGGAGATTCCCCGTGTTTTTCGGCATATTCAACAACTTTTTCCCTGACTTTATTAAACAGCGTAAATCCAGGGTCGGTATATTCCAGATAAATGGCTTCATCGCCAAACAGCTTTCGGGTCATTGTACCGGCATTAACAGAACACATCAAGCCATTGACAAGGGTCGGATGTGTATGCACCACATAGGCAAAATCCACTACATTATGAAGCGACGTTTCCACCGAGGGACGGAGATTTTCCGGAGATACAACGGCAGATGCAATAGCTTTTTTCACCTCTTCCTCCCTAATCAGGGGATTACTGCTGTACTGCCTGTCCCCGACCTGTTGCAATGCAGATCGGGACATACATACAAAGCCATGTTCCGAAATAAAAGCCAGAGGAATACCGCTGGCTTTAATCCAAAGAAAGTCTTCATTTTTAAAGGACGTATTTCCCCCGCCGGCAATTACATAATCCTGATCTGATCCAAAAAACCGGGAAACCTCAACAAGTTGAATTATATGTTTTCGTAAAGTGGGCATTATTTCGAATAAAAATCGATCTGATATCTAATCAATAATGCATAGAATCTTTCACAGTTACCTCTTACTCAGTTCTCTTTTCTCGTAATTCTGTATTTCCTCTATAAATGACTCTCCAACCGGGACGCCTTCCTGCATACAATAGTAATCCCATACGGCACCAAAAGGTTTGGTTTTCATCAGCTCCATGAGGGCAAGACGTTCAAAGTTTTTCCCTTCAGACTCGTATTTCTTCAGGATTTCTATAGGTTCAAGCAATGCATACAACATGGCCTGCTGGGCGGCACGCGTTCCAATCACATAGGCACCGATACGGTTGATACTGGCATCGAAAAAGTCAAGCCCGAAATTAACCCGTTTCAATGCATTCGACCTTACTATTTCCTGTGCAATGAGGAGCACATCGTCGTTTAACGTTACTACATGATCGCTGTCCCATCTAATTGGCCTGGTTACATGAAGCATCAGCTCATCAACAAACTGCAGGCATGCAGAAATTTTATCCCCGACCTGTTCCGTCGGATGAAAGTGTCCGCTGTCCAGGCAAATTAATTTGTTATTTTTCACGGCATAACCCAGATAAAAATCATGGGATCCAACCGTCATTGCCTCCAGTCCGATACCGAAGAGTTTGCTTTCAATGGAATCCTTCAGATGCGCTTTCGGATATTCAACAGCAAAAATCTCATCGAGTGATTTCTTCAATAACGCCCTGTGTGTAAAACGGTCCACCGGCACATCTTTTGAACCATCGGGGATCCATATATTATGAATACAGGGAGTTCCCAGTTGTTTACCCATTTCAGCGCCAATTGAGCGACAACGTTTGGTATGTTCCACCCAGAATTTTCTGATTTTCTCGTTCTTGTTTGACAGTGTAAATCCATCTTCAGCCTTCGGATGCGAAAAGCAGGTACAATTAAAATCAAGGCCTATCCCCTTCTTTTTTGCCCAGTCGATCCAGCTCTGGAAATGTTTGACCTCAATCTGATCGCGATCGACAAATTCTCCTTTAAAATCTCCATAGATTGCATGAAGGTTAAATCGTTGTTTTCCCGGGAGCAGTTCCATTACCTTTTCAATATCCTGTTTAACCTGCTCAATGGTTTTCGCTTTTCCCGGATAATTACCGGTAGCCTGAATACCGCCGCCTCCAAGCGAAGCGTCGGGGGTTTCAAAACCTCCGACATCATCGGTTTGCCAGCAATGAAGGGATATTTGCACATTTTTCATGGCATCAAGTGCTTTTTCAACGTCTACCCCAATGGAAGCGTACTGTTCCCTGGCAAGATTATACGTTTGTTTAATTCTTTCTTGTTTTTCCATAATATTTAATTTCAATGATTGTTTTATAATGATGCTATTAAATTATTCTGATTTATTCTATACTCACTACGAAAGTGGATAATATCAACACCACGATTCCAATAACCAGTATTATCATTGTCTTTTTATTTACTCCTTTCCATTCCTTCAGCATAATGCCCCACAAGTTGCTGAAGGCAATGATGAACGCCATGTGCAGGGTCCAACTGGAAAAGGAAAAGGCTTCACCCATACGGGTTTCGCCCATGCCGTAAAAGAAGAACTGGAGATACCAGGTGACGCCTGCCACCGCACAGAAAATGTAGTTCACAAGCAGTGACGCACCTTCTCCTGCGTTGACATAATCCCCGGCGCTTTTGTTCTTGATGTTCAGGAAAATACACCAGAGGGCATTGGTGGTCAGGCCACCCAGCATCACCACCACAAGAATCGGCATGTTCGCGAAAATAGACGGTGTGCCTTTTTCCACTGCCAGTTCGGCGATGGGTTTGCCCGAGACAAAAGCGAACGCCATGCAGGAACT
>OMKS01004726.1_pt1 | contig 10140 bp, 6 predicted proteins | sample 1674721 | NCBI WGS metagenome assembly OMKS01 (sample SAMN06264996, study PRJEB25208) | sediment metagenome | isolation source: hot spring sediment | place: USA: California | collected 2014-09-02 | reverse complement strand
GAGATCTACACTATCCTCTTCGTCGGCAGCGTCAGATGTGTATAAGAGACAGTGCTCTGAGGGGGTATTATACTCGATGGGGGGCGGATGTGCAAGGATTTCCCGGCGGAGGGCATAGGCGCATAAGGGCACGAGGCACACGCCACGAGGCATTGACCACCGGCTGCCAATGGACTGCTTGGGCGGCGGTCCGCGCGCCTCATGCGCCCGCGGCCGGGGGGGTGAAAAAGCCTTGACGGTAATCCATGAGGGTCCCTATTATGCTGGCTTCGTCAGGGCGGCCGGGCAGGCTGTTGGGCAGGCTGTTGGGCAGGCGGCCGGGTCGCCCGGTCAGCAAGCACCGGTTTGGTCAGTTGTGGTTTATGGCTAAGATCACCCTGCCTGATGGCTGCCGCAAAGTAGGAGAACCTATGCCAGAAGAATTCGATCATAAGAATTCCCATTCCATCGTACCGCCCCGCGCGGTATGGCCGTTCATTCTGCTGTCGAGCTGCTTCCTGTGGTGGGCCATCGCCAACAATCTGACCGATCCGCTGGTGAAGGTGTTCAAAGAGATCTACGTCATGAGCACCTTCGAGGCCTCGACCATCCAGTTCGCCTTCTATTTCGGCTATTTCTGCATGGCGCTGCCGGGCGCCATGATCGCCCGGAAATTCACGTACAAGACCGGGGTGCTCGTGGGGCTCGGCCTTTACGCGGTGGGCTGTTTCATGCTGCTGCCGGCCAGTCTGATCGGCAAGTTCATCATGTTCTGCATATCCTACTACGTGCTGGCGTGCGGACTGGGTGTGCTGGAGACCAACGCCAATCCTTATGTCCTTGCCCTGGGCTCGGCCGAATCGGCGACGCGGCGCCTGAATTTCGCACAGTCGTTCAATCCCATCGGGTCGGTCATCGGGATCGTCCTCTGCCAGGTGCTCATCATGGCGCGCCTGCCCCAGGATGAGAACCAGTTGTTGTCCATCCCCCCGGAGCGGGCCTCCGAGGCCTTGAGCACCGTCATCTTTCCCTACCTGGCCGTGGGAGTTGTGCTGGCGCTGGTCTGGGTGTTGATCCTTATCACGAGAATGCCCAAGGCCTCCGACGAGGACAATCAGGTCCATTTCTTCAGTACGGCCAAGCGGCTGCTGAGAAACGGCAACTACACGTTCTCGGTATTCGCCCAGTTCTGTTACGTGGGGACCCAGATTTCCGTCTGGACGTACACCAACTTCTATATTCCCGACCAGATCGGCGTATCTCAGGCCACCGCGCTGAAATACCACACGGCCGCCTTAGTGTTCTTCGGCTGCGCCCGCTGGGTATTCACCGGTTTGATGCGGTTCTTCAGGGCCTCCACACTGCTTATGGCCGCCGCGATTCTGGCCATCGCCGCCACCCTGACGGTCATCTTTGTCGGAGGCATGGTCGGCGTTATTGCGCTGGTGTCCATCTCCAGTTTCATGTCGCTGATGTTCCCGACCATTTTCGGCCTAGGCTGCACCGATCTGGGCCAGGACACCAAGCTGGCGTCATCGGGCCAGATCATGGCGATTGTCGGCGGCGCCATCATCACCCCGATCCAGGGCGCCATGGTCGACCGCTGGGGCGTCAGCCTTTCGTATCTGCTGCCGATGGCCTGCTTTGTGGTGATCGGGCTCTACGCCCTGGTCGGCCGCCGACATGAGAAGGACCTGCTGACATCATCGGCCAAGCCCCTGGTAACGTGAGAACGCGGCCGGCTTGAAAGACAACGATGGGAAGTCGGGCCATAGGCATCGCGGGGTCCTGAGGCAGGCGGTCGTCTGCTTCCCATCTTCGTTTTGTGGAGAAAATGGTCGCACGATGGTTGACCGGGTGATTGAGAGGGCTTAATATAAGGCCCCGTAGGAATTTGGCCGTTGCACCTGCATCGCAACGCGGATTCCCTGTAAGAGTCCTCCATGCAAAGCCGAATCGGAACTGTTGTGCTGGCTTAGACTGTGAGAATTGTTGCTGTTATACCGGCTCGATACGCATCCACCCGATTCCCCGCCAAAGTTCTCGCCGCCGACACCGGCAAGTTTCTCATCCAGCACACCTATGAGCAGGCGTGCCGCGCCTCATTGCCGCAGCAGGTTATCATCGCCGCCGATGACAATCGCATCGTCGAGGCGGCAAGGAGCTTCGGGGCGATCTGCGTCCTGACGCGCCTGGACCATCAGAGCGGAACAGATCGCATCGCCGAGGCTGTCGCGTCTCTCGACGTCGATATCGTGGTCAACCTTCAGGCCGATGAGCCGGAGATCGACCCGGCCAACATCGACCGCGTGGCCCGGTTGCTGGTCGATGACACCGACGCGCGGATGGGTACGCTGGCGGCCCGGTTCACGAGCGGCGAGCAGGTGAGCGACCCCAATATCGTCAAGGTCATCTGCGACCATCGCGGCCGGGCGATCTACTTCTCCCGCAGCATCATCCCGTATCACCGTGATTCCGCGGGTGTGGGGCCGTTGGATCTCTACCGCCGCCACCTGGGCATCTACTCATACCGCAAGGACTTCCTGATGGAGATTACGAAGGCGCCCCCGACCGCGCTGGAGTTGTCCGAGAAACTCGAACAACTACGGGCCCTCCAGAGCGGCCATGCCATCAAGGTCGCCACGGTCGAGCACACCTGCGACGGCATCGACACCCCCGAACAATACGCCGCCTTCGTGAAACGATACAAGAACAGGACCCGTGATGGAGCACGTGTCTGAATTGGCCGGAAAGGACCAGGGTATACAGATGACGAAGGACCAGGATCTGCTTGCATCGGTCAGCAACGTCTCGACGGACAGCGAGTTCTTCTCGCCGATACCGCCGGGCTACAAAAAGGGCAGGACGCGATACGTCTTCGTGATGGGGACCGTCATGAGCGGGCTGGGAAAAGGCATCTTCTCGTCGTGTCTGGCCAAGCTCATGCAGGACAAGGGCCTCAAGGTCGCCCCTATCAAGCTGGAGGGGTATCTGAACGTCGATTCGGGGACGCTCAATCCCTTCCGCCACGGCGAGGTCTTCGTCCTCGACGACGGCATGGAGTGCGATATGGACCTGGGCACCTACGAACGGCTGCTGGACCAGGACCTGAGCCGGGCGAATTTCGCCACCAGCGGGCAGATCTTCAGCGCCATCCTGCACAAGGAGCGCCACGGCGACTACCTCGGCCGCGACGTGCAGATGATTCCGCACGTCACCGGCGAGGTCAAGCTCAAGCTGCGCACCCTCGCCGCCCAGTCGCAGGCCGACGTGATCTTCGTCGAGATCGGCGGCACCGTCGGCGACCTGGAGAACGCCTACTACATCGAGGCCATGCGGGAGCTGGCCTACGAGGAAGGCCCGAACAGTTGTTGCTTCGTGGCCCTGACGTACATCCTGGAGCCCAAGACCCTCGGTGAACAGAAATCCAAGGCCGCCCAGCTCGGCATCAAGCAGTTGATGCAGCTCGGTATCCAGCCGGACATCATCGCCTGCCGGGCCGCCAGCCCCGCGACGAAGACCGTCCGCCAGAAGATCAGCGTCTACTCGAATGTGCCGTTTGACCGCGTCGTCAGCGTGCCGGACTCGACCAGCATCTACAAGATTCCCGCCATGCTGCGGGAGGTCGGGCTGGACTTTGAGGTGGCGCGGCTGCTGAAGATCGAGGACCGCATCAACCTCCGTCACGAGCGCATCGCCTGGGCAAAGTGGTGCGACTTCACGGACCGCATCGGGGCCGCCCGGCGCAAGGTCACCATCGCCATGACGGGCAAGTACACGAGCGTCCGCGACAGCTACGCCTCGATTATCAACGCCCTCGAACACGCGGGGCTGGCCCTGGGAACGGACGTGGACATCAAGTGGATCGACACCACCGATATCACCGGCGCCGACGCCGGCGAGCAGTTTGAGCAGGCCGACGGCGTGATCGTGCCCGGCGGCTTCGGCACCCGCGGCGCCGAGGGCAAGATCGCGTGCATCCGCCATGCCAGGGAGCACCACCTGCCGTATCTGGGCATCTGTTTCGGCTTCCAGATGGCCGTCATTGAGTTCGCCCGCAACGTCTGCGGCCTCCAGGGCGCCAACAGCACGGAGATCGACCCCCACTGCGCCGAGCCGGTGATCGGTGTCCTGCCGGAACAGAAGGAACTCGAAGGTCTCGGCGGCAACATGCGTCTCGGCGGGTGCGATATCGCCATCAAACGAGGCACGCAGGCGTATCACCTGTTCGGTGACAGCGAGAGGGTCCGGATGCGGTTTCGTCACCGTTACGAGGTCGATCCGCGGTACATCGAGAAGCTCGAGTCGCGGGGCATGGTGTTCTCGGGCAAGTCGCCGGACTTCCCCATTATGCAGATTCTGGAGCTGCCCGAGCATCCCTATTTCATGGGCACGCAGGCGCACCCGTGTCTGACCTCCAGACCCTTGCGTCCTCAGCCGATGTTTTTGGGGCTTGTGGCGGCGGCCATGCAGCGGCGGTATCCCAAAGAAGACCTGCCGGACTCCATCCAGGCCACGCGCAAGGCCCAGAAGGCCTTCGCCTGAGGGCGTTCGCCGGGGGGCAGGCCACATGAGCACCATCGAACGTAGACCGGAGTATTGGGGCCGCACCCGGGGCCGAACGGCCCTGCCGACTCTCACAGCCGCCATAGCAATGAGGCCGAGATGCTTCGCTTCGCTTCGCTCAGCATGACAAGCCGGATTCCAGTCTTGAGACAGCCGGGCGATTATCTTGAGACAGCCCGTTACTGCAACGGGGGCAGCGGGGGCAGCGGGGGCTGATTCGGCTCCTCGGCGGGCGGCTGCTCGCCCTTGAGGGCGGCCAGTTCCGTCTTGAGGGTCTGATTCTCGGACCTCAGTTGTTCGTTCTGCGCCATGATGACGGCGACGACGGCGTTGACTTCCTCGGCGATTCCCTTCTCGGCCCTGGCCTTCCATTGGTCTCGGTCGGCCCGGCAGGCGTCCAGTTCGGCCTGCCTGACCTCGAGGGCCTGGGCGTGGTCGGCCTTGAGCAGCTCGATTTCCGCCTCCAGATCGGTGATTCGGCCCTGGAGGTCGCGGTTTTCCGCGGCGATAAGCCGGTGCTTCCTGACGTTGCCGATGTCCGGATCGGAGGCCTGCTCCTCCTGGCAACCGCAGGCAAAAAGGCCGCTCAAACAAACAGCGACGAAGACCATCACACGGGCATACGCTTTCATGTCAAATCCTTTCGAACGTGCTGTTGGCGAACCGCACCATCCTCCGACACCGACTATAACAGCCCTGCCGCCGGCCGTCAAGCGGGGCCACGGCCGATTGTCAAACGTCTCGGCTATCGGCCCCGACCCGGTCTGGGGCGGCTCGCGCCTACTCAAACAAGACGGCCAGCTCGCTGCGTTTCTGCGGGTTGATGGCGTCCGGCGCGGTCCAGACCGCCAGTTCGAGGCTTTTTCGGCATGAGCATGTGTCGCGGACCAGGTCCGGGCCGCCGGCCGCCGCGCGCGGGGCCCCTTCACCGCCAAGAACCGCCTGAATCAGTTGAAGGCAGTTGTCCGTCGCCCGCTGGAGGTTGCCCAGGATCTCCTCGAGCAGACGCTGCTTCTCGCCGCCGGCGACGTGCGGACGCCAGCAGTCATAGTCGCTGACCAGGGCCACCAGGCCGTAGCACATCTGTGCCTCGCGGGCCAGCTTCGCCTCCGGCATGGCCGTCATCCCGATCAGGTCGCCGCCCCAGGCCCGGTGCATAAGCGATTCGGCCCGGCTGGAGAACTGGGGCCCTTCCATGCAGACATACGTACCGCCGTCGTGGGCTCGCAGCCCACACGAGGCGGCCGCCTCCGAGAGGATACCCCGCACGCGAGGACATGTGGGCTCGGCGAACTCGCAGTGCGCCACGGCGCACTCGTCGAAGAACGTGCCCCGACGCCGGAACGTCTTGTCAATGAACTGATCGACAAAGACAAGGTCGCCGGGGGCGATATCCTCCCTCAGCGAGCCGACGGCGCCGCTGGCGATGAGCGTCCTGGCGCCGAGCTTCTTGAGGGCGAAGACGTTCGCCGCATAGGGGACGGTGCTTGGGTTATGGATGTGCCCGGCGCCGTGGCGGTTGACGAAGGCGACGCGCCGACGGCCGATGCGTCCCAGCATCACCGGACCGCTGGGGGCCCCGAAAGGCGTTCGCACATCCTCATAATGCGCATCATCCAGAGTGCCGGCCAGGGCGTCGCCGAGCCCCGTGCCGCCGATCAATGCCACCAGTTCATCCGACATCATAGTGCCTCCAGACTGTCATCGGTCCCATGATACCAGCGCCTCGTCCCGGCGGCAACCCGTCGCGTCCAATCCGATCATCAAGGAAGACCACGGCCGCTTCAACTTCACCGGCGAAGACGCCGTAGCTGGATGCTCGATGCTCGATGCTCGATGGACGATGGATGCGGCCTGCGGCCGCGCGGGGGGCGTTTGTCGCGTTACGGGCGGCCAGCGGCAGAATCGCAAGCGTGGATTGACGCGGGTTTGCACGAATTGCGAATGCACGCTACCGAGCTGGGAATAGGTGGCTGCCCCTCGCGTTTCTTGCGCCGGTTGCGGGCGCCTTCGGCGGCGGGTTGCTTATGCGCGGGCGAGACGCCCGCGATACGCAAGGGCGGGACGCCCTCGCCACGGGGATGCCGCCCCGACTCCTGGCGGACGGGCCGTTTGGCATTTGGGTGCTTGGTGCTTGTTTGGGATTTCGGATTTGGGATTTGCGATTTGGGTCATTGGTGCTTGTTTCGAGTTTCGGATTTCGTGCTTGGGGATTCGCGGGGCCAGATTCACTCAGTGAATGACTACGGAGGTTGGGCCTTTGACGGTCAGGATGAGGGTAGCGGTTTCGGGGTTGTGCTGGTAGTCGGCGGGTTGGCGATTGGAGCGCACGGGGTGGGTGGCGAAAACGGCTTTGGGCTTGTCTTTGACGCCCGCGATCAGGACGTGGTAGGGTTTGTCGCCCCAGCCGGTGGTTATGAAGGCGACCATGTCTGCGGTGGTCTCCACGTGCTCGATGGCGCAGGGGGCGTGGATGAGCCAGTCGCGGCCGGGGACTTTCTTGAGGTCGTAAAGTGTGCCTTTGTCGAAGGCCTCCGGCAGGTGGGCCTGGACCGTGCCGGGATTGATGGCCGGGCCCTCGCTGACCTGCGGCCGCAGCAGAAAATAGTCCGGCAGCAGGCCCTGTCTGGCCGCGTCCGATTCGGTCCAGGTCTGGCGCAGGCCACTGAGCGTGATGCCGTCGGCGATCTGCTTCCACGGGCCCTCGGTGTCATACTGGGCCAGCAGTTGCAGCGACGAGGCGTAGACCAGGCCGCACCACTGCACCGGCTGGCCGAACCAGACGGGGGCCCGCCAGTTCGTCGCGCAGAGCACCGCGATTGTCGCATAAGGCCCCGTCGCGCCGTCGGTGGGATTGACCAGATACACGAACGGCACGCCGGTCCATGCCCAGTAGCGGGCCTGTTCGAGATATTGTTGGCGGCCGGAGATGATGTAGCCCAGCGTGTACGCCTTGACCATGTGGGCCGAGGCCAGGATGTCGGGCGTATGCAGCGGGCATTCCCAGGTCTGCGCGCCTCGCGGGACGGCATTGGCGTAGGCGGCCGTCTGCTTGTCCAGCAACGCCAGGGCCTGTTCGATAAGCCCCGCATCGGCCGACAGGGCCGCCCCCTCCAGCACGGCCACCAGGGCCCGGCCGCTCAGGCCGTTGGCATGGTCGGCGAAGTGCGTCCGGCCGTAATCGACATCGCCCGGACGATAGCGAATCAGCCCTTGCTCGTCGAACCGCCGCAGTTCGTTCTCCGCCGAACGCCGGGCCCACGCGGCGAATTCAGGCATCCGCCCGAAGATAAAGGGCGCACTGAGCAGTCGGGCATGAGACACACTGCTGGTATAGGGGTCGCCGGCCGCGATCTTGCTCAGCCCAAGGTCCCGCAGCCCCGTAAGCCGTCGGCGCAGGTCCGGATCGCCCGCATGATGGGCCAGATAGTCGATGTACATCGCCGCATCGGCCGACGCCTGAGGCCGGAAGCTCTCGCCCCAGACCGCATGGCGAAACAGGCCGCCTTCGTTGATCTTCGAATCCAGCCAGCCGTGGGCCAGCAGTTCGACCGCCCGCTCGAAGCCGCCATCGAAATGCGGCAGTGGGGGCAGGCCCCACAGGCGGACGTAGTGCCTGACCGCCTCCACAACGCTCCGGCCCGGGCCACCGATAATCGCAAACCGCACGGCCAGGGGCTTGCCGGCCTCGAACCGGATGGGGCTGTGGGCGTTGAGGGCGTTGGCGAACCGCCGGGGCCCAATGCCCGGCCCGCTCAATGCCATGACGTGCGCACCGGAGCCGTACAGCGTATCCGGCGAATCAAACGTGGCCGCCACCCGTTCCGATGGCTCCCAGACCACGCCGACGTATCGGCCCCCATGCACCAGCGCCATCATGGGCAGCGTGATCTTGACGGGGTCGGGAATCCGGCGGATATGCTCCGGGCCTTCGATATCCGCCGTACTGCTGGATGGCTCATCGTCGAGATACTCCAGGCCCGGGAACAACGCCTGCGTCTTGCGCTGCCCAAAGGACCCAAGTCCCGGAAAGAGGGTCATCCACGGCAGATGGACTGCCTCGCGGTCCTTGTCCACCGTGATCGACACCTCCATGTGGATCGTGCCCGCGTCGCCCGGCTGTACATGGCGCACGACCCGCCAGAGGGCCCCGCCCGGATCGGCCACCGTGGACGTGATGCTGTCTACGTTTCCATCGCGCCCCGTTGCTTCAATCGTACCCTGGCCCACGTCGATATAGCGGGCCTTGCCGTCCAGCAGAACGCCAATCAGGTCGTGGTCGTAGCCGACGGCCATCGGCGTCCCATCGACGCTGACGGCCCATCCGCCCGGCCGCTTCGGGTCCTGCTCACACGTGAGCGTCCCGGACGCGGCCATCACCTGCCGCCCGCCTGCGTCCGGCGGCCGCGGCGCGGCAAACCGGGGCGATTCCACCTCGCCGACCGATTCAACCGTGATACTCGCAATCGTGACGGTGGCGGCACGGACGCACGGGTCCAGCCGGAACCGCGTCCCGGGTCCCAGTACATAGGGGATGATCAGTTCATACTCCCGCCAGTCGCCGCCGAGGACCACGAACCGCACCGACCGCTCGGCCGAGAAACCCCGGCCGTAGAACAACTCGGCGCTCTCGTTGTGCTCGGACTTCATGCGGACGGTGACTTTTGTAACCTTGGCGCCGGGCAGGTCTACGGGGGAACCCTCGATCCACGGATCATCGTCGCTGGTGCGGACGACAAGACCCTCGGCGGTAACCTCCATGCTCAAAACGCCTGGATTGCCGCTCCATCCCTGCCGGCCCCGCGAAAAGTCCCACCGCACCGGCGCGGCGATCGCAACGGCCTGCAAGACCGCCGGCAACAGCACGACCGGTATAGCCCGCCATGCAAAGACCGTTGACCACCGCGCATGAACTTGTCTTGACATTCGCTTGTTTCCTTTCTGCGTTGTACTTGGACACCCGGCCCTTCGCTGCGCGAAAGGCCGCCACCCCACGTCAAACCACGAACTTGAAACCGCAAGCCAAAAACCCTAGACCAAAACCTCAAACCAGTCCCTCGTCACGGCACCGGTACGGGTTTTGCGCTTTGGGTCCTGGTCTTGACCTTTACGTTTTGCGTTTCAAGTTTCTCACGTGTAGGGCGATTCCGGCTATCAGCAGCGCCGCCGTGCCGGTAGCGCCTATTATGACCTTGTCCAGCCTGCACGCAACCCAGTACATGGACGGCGGAAAGTGGGCCTCGACGAATTCCGGTCGCAGGAAGGTGGCCCAGGCGATGGTCGCGACGGCCGCGGCGATGGCCACCAGACCCTGCCGCAGGCTCAGGCGGATCTTCATCAGGGACAACAGAAACAGCCCCAGAATCCCCCCGCCGAAGATGCCGGAGATCTGCCACCACACATCCAGCGCCCCCCGCGCCCAGATCATGAGCATCGCCGCGGCCGTGCCGATGATGCCTGTGATAACGGTGGCGATTCGCAACAGCCTAAGCGAGCGGCGGTCGTCGAGGCCGGGCCGGATGAATCGCTTGTGAAAGTCCAGCAGGTACACGGTGGCCGAGCAGTTCAACGCCGAGTCCACCGTACTCATGGCCG
>OMKS01004722.1_pt1 | contig 10148 bp, 4 predicted proteins | sample 1674721 | NCBI WGS metagenome assembly OMKS01 (sample SAMN06264996, study PRJEB25208) | sediment metagenome | isolation source: hot spring sediment | place: USA: California | collected 2014-09-02 | reverse complement strand
GTATAAGAGACAGCTATAGTAACGAGGCATTCGCATGGGTGTCCGAGGCGAAGTTCCTCAGCCTTCTGCCAAGCTATTCCGAAGAGCCGATCATTCTCGACAAGGCCGTCGTGGATCTGGACGAGGACGGCATCGATGAGTGGTTTATCCCGATGCCTTCGGGTTACGTGATACGCCACGCGGACGACGAAGTGGCGCGCGTTCCATGCGATGTGGTAAGCGCAATGTACGGCGGAAGATCGGTTTCGGTTCACTACCGTCTGCCCGTGTGCCACACCTTCGAGGTCCAAGGAGAAGCCCACAAATGCCTGGCATTCTTGACCGAGCGTTACGCTGATTTCGCTCACGGCCCAGGCTGGACCAAACACACCCGCTTCAAGATCCCCGTGAACGTCGAGGAGAAATGGGAGGCGGGTGCACAAATGGACGACATTGACGGTGATGGACTGCCGGACCTCGTGGTAGCGCAAACGAAGGGCACGACGAAGCTCGAGGTCCTCACTCAGGTGTACTTCGCCACGGGTCCGTTCAGGTATTCCACAGAGCCCTCCGTGACTTTTACAACCCATGGCGCTATTACAAGCCCTGACCTGCTCGATGTAGACGGGGACGGCCACAAGGACTTGGTGCTGGTGCGCATCCCCTTCGGCGTGACGCAGTTCGTCAATTACTTCGTGCGCGGGAAGGTGTCCATACGCATCGATGCGCACTTGTTCGACAACGGCACGTTTCCCGAGAAACCGACCTTTGTGCACAAGATGACGCTGGGAGCGCCCGAGGGGCGCGAGCAGGTCTCGGCGGAAAGCGGGGACTATAACGGGGACGGGCTGCGCGATCTGGCGATTGCGCTCGCGAGCGACCAACTGGGGATTCTAATCGGCGAGAAGGGCGCGTTCTTATCCCGCAAGCCCTGGGTGACGGTTGACCTCCCGGCCTTCGGCGTAGCGCGCAAGTGTGACTTGGACGGCAACGAACGCGACGACATCGTGCTCTTCCATCCGGCGGGGGCGCTCAGCAAACGGATCGACATCATCCAATTCTGAGCACCACCTACTGCTGCTGTAGCGAATTGAGGTGGTGAATCAGCGCGTCCCGCTCTTCTTCTGACAGCGACTTCATGTACTTCTTCCAGCCCGGACACCAGCGCGTGTGCCATCGCCACAAACGGCCCAACAGTGATTGGGGCTTCTGTTCGTAGCGCGCCCTCATAGCGCACTGTTCGCAAGGGAGTCCTGCCACGGTTCGTATCCTCCATGGGTGGTGTTCGCGGTCTATCCGGGTAGGCATGATAGCACGCGTCGCGACGGAAGGAAAGCGCCATGGTCCCACCCAAATCGGCGGGTAAGCACCGGTCTTTGGGCGCGTGAGCTTGCCTGGCATGGCCAGGCGCGGTTTGCGTATATCAAGGATTTCTTGAGTGTCGTTGTCACATATTTGCCGCTCAAACTCAGACCACAGAGCGTGCCTGGCCTTCTTACCCGCCGATTTGGGTCCCAGCGGCCCTGGCGCTCTCAGACACCGGCTGCAGCGGAGTTCCGTCCATTCGGTCAATCTTGTCCACGCCCCTCTCGGCACCCCTACCGCTCCCAATGCGCACTCAGGTACTCGAAGAAAAAGCGGGCGTTCTCGACGGGCACATTGCTGGGGATGTGATTGCCGACGGCGAAGATGAACCCTGGGCAATCGAAGGCTACCTCGAGCGTGGCGTCGATCTCGGCGCGGATCTCGTCGCGTGTGCCAAAGGTGAGTGTGCGGCAATCCGCACTGCTACCGACGATAACGTGCGTGCGGCCATAGCGTTCGACGATGGGTGCGAGGGGCATTATGGGCTCGAAGATGAAACCGTCCGCGCCAGCCTCGGCGATGTCGTCCACGAAGTCGGACCAGTTGCCGTCCGAGCAGTAGAGGACCTTCTTGCCGGCATTGTGCAAGACGCGCCAGAGCGCCTTGTAGCGCGGAAAGATGACGCGCCGGTAGAAGTCCGGGTGCAGGAACGCGCCCTCGGTCCAGACCATGTCGTCGTGGCAGATGAAGACCTCTATAGACGTCTGTGCCCAAGCCTTGTAGTGATGAAGGCTGAGGCGGAAGACCGAGTCGAGCACGTGTTCGAAACGGTCCTGGTCAGCCGCTGCCATCAGGAGCATGTCCCACCCGAAGGCCTCGATCGCGCCCGAGACGATGGTCTTGTAGTAACCGCCGGGATAGATCTGGTTCGGGTGTTGGCGCTGAGCGTTCTGATAGTGCTGCTCGTAGAACGCGACCAGTTCGCCGAAATCGGGCAGGCCATACTCTGCGACCGCGTCGAACGCAATCACGTCCTCGGCGCTTCTGAATGGACACTGCTTGGGTTTGCGTCGGTCGACGCCGCCCTCGAGAAACTCGGCGTGGCCCATGTCCGTCACGCGCCCCCGCTCGCTCCAGGGGATCGGCCCATCGTGCGTGCTCCACAGTAGGTCGAACTGCCAGGTGTCCTCGAGCGCCTGGCCGCCGGTTTCCGCGGCAACAGCGCGGCGCAACGCGTCGTTCGAGCAGTACTCGGTGTGCGCCAGACGGGGCGTGGGGCGCAGGTGGATCGTGTCGAGCCCAATGGCATAGCTCACGTCGTTGCCGCTTCCCCTTAATAATCGCCCGCTGCGACCAGCATGGCGATGCTGGCCCACGCCTTGCTCATCGGGTGCCTCGAGGGGTACTTGAGGAACGCGACGTGGCCATCAAGATACAGGACATTGCCGCCGCCTGGGATATGATTGAAGGCGAAGTAGGTCTTTGACCCGCTGCCCGCGGTGGCCGGGCCTATCGAGTCGAACATGACGACAATCTCCGATTGCGCCTCGGCGGTCGCTGAGGGATCGGCCACATCGTGGATGAACTGGCGCTCGCAGCCCTCGCCGAGTCGCGGGATCGTGATCCAGCCCTTCTCCTCATGCTCGAAGAATATCGGGTCGAGAAACGACCGGCTGCTTTCCAATGGACTCCTCGGCGCCGTTTCGTCATGGCTAAGCAGCAGCGCCATCAAGCGCACCATCAAGTTCCCTGACGCATCGCGCCCCAGATCGAATTCCTCGGGATTCTCGCCCGCACCGGATGCGAGCAGATACTCCTCGGGACGCAGCGCCCAGCCGAGGTAGTAGTACGAGAACGCTGTCATGCCGCATGGGTCGAACGCTCCGTTGGGGGCGTAGAAGCAGGCGCTCTGGAGCACCTCGTAGCCGTCCGGGTCGGACGGACAGGCAAGCACGTTGAAGTCGGTCAGGTACTCCGGATACGTCTGCTCGCCGTCAAACGTGAGGTCCGTCTGGTTCCACACGAAGACCTCGCAGCCGCGGGGCTCCCCGTTGGGCCCGACGATGTTGCCCCCGCCGGGATCCTTGATCTTCAAAGAAGGGAGCACATTTCCGACACTCTCATTGGCGTACATCTTGAACATGAGCCCGAGTTGTTTGAGGTTGTTCGCACAACTCGAGCGCCGTGCGGCCTCGCGTGCACGCGCAAGGGCCGGCAACAGGATCGCCGCCAGGATGCCGATGATGGCAATGACAACCAGCAACTCGATGAGGGTGAAGCCGCGTCTACGCATGATACTACCCCATGTTCGGTGGAGAACGTCCTTGACGCCTCTCCAAGTGCCTCGTTGCAATAAGGATGTCGTCAAACTTTCAGGAAATCCAGTATACCAAGTCCGTAACTCTCAATCCGAGAAGAGCGAGCAGCCAGATCACATGGTGTTTGCGCCAATCCGCTAATCAGTTGTCCAAGTACGGGCCGTGAGGGCAAGCACATGCCTTGGCAGAGCTTCTTCAGCCCCCGATGGAATCCGTCAGCGCCATTGCAGAGGCAAAGGAGAGGTCGCCCGAGCAGCCGTGGACCCGCGTCGTATCTCCAATGAGGTAAAGGCCGTCAACGTCCTTGCACACTACCTCCGGGCGGTGCGGATAGGACTGCGACGGCTTGAGCACGTTCGCGTTGATTACGGGAATCACCAGCTTGCGCTCGCGGACCACTTTGCCCAAGGCGCCCGGCATGACCTCTTCCATAATGGCCTTCATGCGCGCCTCGGTCTGCGCGACCGTCCGGGAGGTGAGCGGCGCGCCAAAGGGAAAGAGCATGCCCCAGGTGTGCACGTGCTTGCCGGGCGGGGCTACGGTCGGGTCGATATTGGTCTGGAATTTGACCCAGAGCGGCACGTCTACGCCGATGATGCCGCCTTTGATGGTGGTGACGGGCTCATCGAAGACAAAATCGATGCTGAGACCGCGCGAGGATTCGATGCCCTTGGCGTAGGTGACAAAGGCAGGGTCGAAGTGCTGCTCCTCGGCGACCTCGAAAAGGTGAAAGACGGGCGCAGCGAAAACGATATGCCGAGCCTCGTAACGTCCGCCATTGGTCTCGACGCCGACGGCGCGCTTATCCTTGATCACGATGCGGTCGACCCGCTCGGAGAGGTGCAGCGCGCAATCGTGCTCGGCCGCAACGCGCGTGAGCGTGTCGATGACTTGCTTCGACCCGCCCCGTGGCTCGCCCTGTTTGACCTTCGCCTTGGCGGCGCGCTGCATGAACTCGATGACCTCGCCGGCCGAGGCCAGGGTTGGGTCAGGTGCCATGATGGTGAATCCGAGGAAGCTCAAGAGGCGTTCGACATGGCCATCGCTGAACCACGTCCGGTAGAAGTCGAGCAGAGAGCGGTTGTACCACTCGTCGGGCCGCGCGCGCAGCATCTTGGCGAGCAGGCGCAAAAGGGTCAGCCGCGAGCGCCACGGCAGCAGCCGGGTGCGTAGGAAGTCCAGCGGACCCTCGGGGCGCGGGTGGAGCCGGCCGTCGATGTAGAGGTAGGCGTCAGCGCCGCGCGTGTCAATGAAGTCAAGCGGCTCACCGAGGCGCTCGAAGAGCTGGGCGGCGATGCCGTCGCGGGCAAGTCGATGCGAATGCTGGCCGTATTGCCAGACAAAGCCGTCTTCCTCGAAGTAGGCTGCTCGCCCACCGAGGAGCGAGGCCTGCTCGACCAGCAGGACGCGTTGCCCGCGCCGCGAGAGCAGGGCTGCGGCCGACAGGCCCGCGAAGCCGCCGCCGATGATGATGACGTCGTGCATGGATCTTCCTCCGCTTGCTGCAAGCATGCTACCTCGCGATGGTTGCGGCCTCGAAGGGCGCGTTCAGCGCGGCGATAGACGTGAGCCACGACACGTACTGATCAAAGTCAAATGGCGGCGAGCCCGCGAGGTAATGGTTGCCGAAGGCTGTGTCGGCGATCTGCCACTCGATGAGCCACAGATGCTGCTCGCCCTGAAACGCCCGGATGCGCGAGACCTGCCAGTGCTGGTTCGCCGGCACGCGGAAGTCGCCGTCTGCAAGCGTTTCATTCGTGGTGGCATCCCAGACACGGTATGTGCCTGCGACGTCCTCGATCGAGTCGTTGCAGACTACGACGGGCCGGTATTTCTCGGTACCGCAATCTCCCACGACGACCGCCGAAGCACGCTGAACGCGTCGAATGTAGTGGTAGGCCAACTTCTTTCCGAAGAAGTAATCCACGATCGCGTCGGAGAATTGTGGCCAGCCGTCGATGACGTTCCACCACAGAATGCCGCTTGTGCGCCACGCGCGCAGGCGCGTCGATTCGATGAAGAACTTCTTGGCTTCGGCCTGGACAATCTGGCTGGCGAGAGCAAAATCATCCAGCGTTTTCGGTACGTCGCCGAAGACCTCGCGGATCTGGTTGGCCATAAGCTGGATGCGGTCGCGGTCGATGCGGTTGTGGCGCCAGTGGTAGGTGTCGTGGATGTGCCAGAGCGGGTTGTCCTGCCAGGGCCAGAGATGCTCCTCGGGGATGAAACGTTTGATCGAGGAGACGTTTGGGCAGCCGTGATAGCCGATCTCGCCGATGAAATGGGCGTTGTGATGCGTGTAGTACGGCCCTTTGTAGTAGCCACGCGGCCCCCAGAGGTGTTGCTCGGGCGGATTACCGTCGCCCTCGGGCATGTAGGGCGAACTGGGCACGTAGTGCCGGTAGGGATCGCAGCGATGCACGACCTGCGGCAGCACCTCGCGGCTGATGCGGTTGTGCTCGGGTGACAGACCGCCGCTCCACGCGTACACCGCGTCGATCTCGTTGTCGCCGCACCAAAGCGCGAGCGAGGCGTGGTTGCGCAGCTTCTCGACCACCGTCTGCGCTTCGGCTCGGACTTGCGCGAAGAACGACTCGGTTTGCGGGTAGCGGCCACAAGCGAATGCGAAGTCTTGCCAGACAAGGATGCCTTTTTCGTCACAGAGGTCGAAGAATCGATGGTCCTCGTAGACGTTGCCGCCCCAGCAACGGATCATGTTGCAGCCGAGGTCGTCGAACAGCGCAACGACTCCATCCACGCGTTCGGCGTCTCGGCTATGAAAGGCGTCCAGGGAAACCCAGTTCGCGCCTTTGACCATGATCGGGCACCCGTTGACGCGAATTACGAAGTGGTGCTCAGGATCGGGTTCGACGTCGTAGCGTCCTTCGCTTTTCGGTCCAGGCGCCCATGCGGCACCGGCCCGCTCAGTGCGGTCGACGATGAGACTGCGGATACCAATGCGATCCTCGCGTTCCGCGAGCACGTCGTCGTTGCGGCAGAGCTGGGCCGTGATGGTGTAGAGATTCGGCTCGCCGTAGCCTTTGGGCCACCACAGGCGTGCGCCGGGCACCGGGATGTGGCATGTGCCGGCGATAAACTCGACGGGCCATTCGAAGTCGAACGCGAGGTCGCTGCAATGCCCGCGAAAGCGAAGCGAGAAACCGTCCAGCTCACGCGCATCGGTGCGCAACTGGAAACGGACGCCGAGCGTGGCGCCGTCGGGCCGAACGTCGGCTGTCCAGTAGTAGAGCTGCTCCATCTCATTCGCGGCGCGGGGTTCGAGCCGCACCGAGCGCCAGATGCCCGCGGATACGGCGCGGGGTAGGATGTCCCAACCGTACATGTGCGGCGCCTTCCGGACAAAGAGACTCTCGTCGCGCGTGTCGGGTCCCGAGAGCAAGGGGTCGTAGTGGAACTGTCGTGCGTAGTTGACGGCGGACTGGATGCGCACGACGATGCGGTTGATCTCGCCGGGCCGAAGAGCGTCCGTCACGCCGAGGCGGTGCGCGATGAGCATGTTAGCCGTACGGCCAACTTCGATGCCGTTGAGCCAGACGGTGGCGACCGTATCCATGCCCTCGAACACCAGCTCCCAAGGAGTTCCTGCAGCGTTTGCGGGCAAGTCGAAGTCCCGCGCGTACCACCACTCGCAGAACTCGTAGGGGCGAAGCGCGTGAATGTGATCACCGAAGAAGGGATCCGCGATAACGCCGGCGCGCTCGAGGTCGAGTTCCACGTTGCCGGGCACACGCGCCGGAATGGAGGGCGCCTCGAGTGCCTCGATGTCGCACGGGTGTTCGGCGCGATACTCGCCTTCGGGAAAATAGGTCAGGGTCCAGTCGCCGTCCAGGGAGATGCAATGCATTGAGCGTCCTCCAAGTGCAACACCGAAGAGCCTAGCAGGAAGACGCGCGCGCTTCCACGGGACGCCGGTCTCGCCTCACCGGGAGGCGCCCACGGCAAATAAGAGATTACGAACAGAAGGGGGAGCAGACCGATCCGTCTCATCGAGTGGATCGCTCCTATTCCCCAAGGTCTTGCCCGCTTTGACCCTGGTTGAATTCACCCCGCGCCAATGCGTACCGTTTACGCTGCCCGTCACACAGGAGGAACCATGGCACTAAAGAGCACGACACTGATCTTGCTATTGCTTGGGTTGGCTGCGACGACGCCGGCGGACGGTCCCGGCGTATCCGGGAAGCGCTTCCGCGTGAAGCCCATCACGCTCGGTGCTCATCGCGGTGGCAAGATGCTCTGGCCCGAGAACACGCTCGAAGCCTTTCAGCGTGCCGCCACGCGCTGGCCTGATATCTTGCTTGAGGGTGACGCCACGTGCACGACGGACGGCCACGTGGTCCTGCTGCACGACGCCACGGTTGACCGCACGACGAACGGCTCGGGCGCGATTGCGGCGATGACGTTCGAGGAGGTCAAGGCGCTTGATGCCGGCTATCGGTTCACGCCGGACGGCGGCCAGACGTATCCCTGGCGCGGCAAAGGTGTCCGCATTCCCACGCTTATCGACGTCCTCGATTGCTTGCCCGAGTCGCGTTTCCTCATCGAGCTGAAGCCGGGCCCCCATCCCGTAGCGGAAGCGGTGCATCGGGTGCTATGTGAACGGCACGCGTTGGAGCGTGTGGTGCTGGCCTCGTTCATACCGGGGACCATCGGTCGTGTGCGTCTACTCGATCCGCGCCCCCTCACGTGTTTCGATGTGGTGACCGGCGCCCAGATGATGGACGCGCTGCGCGGAGGTGCCTGGGATTCTTACGTGCCCGTGGACATCATGCTGGCCATCGATCTCGACATGATGCGGCATTTCGGCATTACGGCCGAGGACGTTGTCTGCCTTCGCGAAAAGGGCATTCTTATCAACCCCCATACCATCAACCGGATAGACACAATGTGCGCCCTCCTCGATATGGGCGTCGACGGCATGTTGACGGATTGCCCCGACGTGTTGGCGCAGGTCATCCACGAGCGCGAACGCACGAGCGCGATTCCGGACGGCATCCTGCTCGAGGCCGAGGCCTTCGATGTGCGCGTCGCCCCCAGCGCCGATTTTGCCATACCCACCACCGACCGCGCCGCGAGTGGCGAACAGTCCCTGTACCGTTTTTTCACAGAAGGCCATGTGGGCTATCACTTCTCCGTGGACGAACCGGGTGCGTACGCCGTATGGCTTCGATATGCGTCGAACGGCGATACGCGTCTTCCCGTGGCTCTTGGGCCGAGATCCGACGAAGAGGGCGAGCCCGCATGTGATCCTGTGGGGCTGGCAAAGACGGGAGGACTGACAGGTTATGGCGTCTGGCAGTGGGCGTGTGTGGCGGAGGGCAACCTGGCGCCGGGGGCATACACGTTCGTCATGGCCGCCACGCCATTGCGCCCCGATTGCCTGTTCATCGCCCGTGCAGGCGTGGCGCCCTCCGATACCTTGATCGCGGCCGAGCGTGAGCCCGTCGTCTATCCTACGGCGGCGCAGGCGCTCATTGACGCACCACTTGCGAACGTCCGTTCCGAGTGGGTCAGAGACGCCGCCGGCTACCCATTGCCCGAATGGTTCGACAAGTACCGTGTTCAGGCCCACACGCGTTTCGGACCCCACTGGATGGATGATCCCGAGTTCCTGACCGCTGCCGACGGTTTTCGCAAGACCGGCGCGCGCGTCTTCACGCGGCACATCAAGAGCGGCGACGAGGCGGCGTGGTGGCCCAGCGCTGTCGGCGCCGTGCTCCCCGAGGCGCGCGAACGCGATTGGGCAAAGGCAATCATCGACACCGCCCACGGGGCAGGCTGCCGGATCATTGTTTATCACCGCCACATGGAAGACGCGCATACGGCCCGTGAGCATCCGGACTGGGTCTGCCGCGAGCCGAACGGCGCGCCAAAAAACACCAAGCGTGGCGATTACCTGTGCCTCAACTCGCCGTACCTGGGTTACCTCGAAACGCGTCTTCTCGAACTGGTGCACAGAGGCGCGGACGGCTTCTACTTCGACGAGACGCACATGCCCAAGGACGGATGCTGGTGCGAATTCTGTCAGAATCGTTTTCGGGAGGAGACCGGACTTGAGCCCCCTCGCGAAGCGAACCGCTACGACCCACTGTGGCAAAAGTACATCGACTTCAAGAACCTCACCATCGAGCGCGCTTTCGTCAAGCTGCGCACTGCGATCCACAGGCACAATCCCGAAGTCGTCATGCTCATCAGCGCCAACACGTGGCCCGCGTTCACCGACCGTAATATGACTCACCGGCTTTGGCGTATCGCCGATTCGGTTAAGACGGAGTTCTCGCTGCCCGCCCGCGTGCTCAAGCATCGGGGGCTGCCCGAGGGTTTCCTGCCCTTCGACCGGGACGCGAAGATCGCCCTCGGCTATACCCTCGCGCGCGACGCCGCTGACGGCAGACCGCCCCACGTCTGGACCAATGGCCTCCTCAACGCCGACAGCGCCGTCTTTGCCTCGGCGGGCATGATGGCGCATGGGTGTATCGCCAACCTCGACATCCCCGAGGATACGCTGCCGAATTCTATGTTCACCCC
>OMKS01004721.1_pt1 | contig 10149 bp, 5 predicted proteins | sample 1674721 | NCBI WGS metagenome assembly OMKS01 (sample SAMN06264996, study PRJEB25208) | sediment metagenome | isolation source: hot spring sediment | place: USA: California | collected 2014-09-02 | reverse complement strand
ACGGTCTCGTGGGCTCGGAGATGTGTATAAGAGACAGGTTGAAGAAATTATAACAACATTTATTTCAATGAAAAAGGTCTTGGTCATCACATATTACTGGCCCCCCAGCGGCGGTGCGGGCGTACAGAGATGGCTCAAATTTGTGAAGTACCTTCCTGAATTCGGCTGGGAACCCGTTGTCTATACCCCCGAGAATCCCGAATCTCCCGCCGATGACCATTCCCTTTTCAAGGATATCCGGCCCGGTACCACAGTTGTCAAGAAAAAGATCTTTGAACCCTACCGGATGTATAAAAGGTTTTTAGGAATGAAACCGGAAGAAAGGATCAATGCAGGCTTTCTGACCGAACAGGAAAAACCGGGAATAAAAGAGAAAATTGCAGTATGGATTCGGGGAAACTGTTTTATTCCCGATGCCCGGACATCCTGGATTAAGCCATCTGTCCGGTTCCTGAAAAAATACCTGACTTCAAATCCTGTGCATGCCGTTATAACCACCGGACCGCCTCACAGCATGCATCTTATCGGCCTCGGACTTAAAAGAAGTTTGCAGTTGCCATGGATTGCAGATTTCAGGGATCCCTGGACCGACATCGACTTCTATGAACAGCTCCGGCTAACACGCCGGGCCGACCGGAAACACAGGAGACTTGAAAAAGCGGTCCTGAACGAAGCAGATGCCGTAGTGGTTGTGGGCCCTTCCATGAGTGAAAAGTTCACAGGCCATATGGAAAAACTACCTTACGTGATCCCGAATGGCTATGATCCGGATGACTTTAACCGGCTGAAGCCGGATGATAAGGCTGATGAATCCGGCGAAAAAACGGAAGGCCCCCCGAACATCCAAACTTTCAGGGACAAATTCAGGTTCATTCATCTGGGCGCAATGAACCGTGACAGGAACCACGAAATTTTCTGGAGAGCCCTTTCCGAACTCAACCAGGAGGATGGAAAATTCAAGGCTGACCTTTCAATCGTCCTGATTGGCAAGCTCGACATTTCTGTCCGGGAGAGCATACGAAACCATGACCTGGAGGAAAAGGTCATAAGGGAACCTTATATCCCCCACGACCGGGTGGCAAACTATTTACGATCCGCCTCGCTGTTATATTTGCCTGTCAACAATACCCCGAATGCAAAATCCATTCAAACCGGAAAACTGTTTGAATACCTGGCAGCGGGAAGACCAATTCTGGGAATCGGTCCGGATGATGGTGACGCGGCAGAAATTATACGGGATTGTCAATCGGGTCAAATGGTTAATTTTACAGACCTGCAAAGATTAAAACAGGTTATCAGCGATTGGTACAGGCAATGGAGCAATCATAGTCTGACAATTGATTCTGTAAATATTGAAAAATATTCCAGGAGAACCCTTACCGGACAGATGGCAGAATTGTTAAATAAACTGACTGAAAAATCATGAAGATCCTGATGCTGTTGGAATCCGATTTCCCGCCTGATATCAGGGTTGAAAATGAAATAACATCCCTGGCCGCATCGGGACATGAGGTGCATATTGCCTGTTACAGCCATAAAAAGCACTTTGATCTTCCGGAAAACCTGCCTTTTACCATACATAAAAAATATATCCCCCGGTTGCGTTATAAATCAAGTGTGGGCGCTCTGAAATCGGGGTATTATTTCAGGTTCTGGAAAAAATTCCTGGGTGATATCCTTACATCATACGCTTTCGATGCCATACATATCCATGATCTTCCCCTGGCAAGGATTGGACATGAAGTCAGCCAAAAGCATGGATGGATGTGTATCCTTGACCTTCATGAAAACTGGCCTGCATTGCTGGCCATATCCACCCACACTCGTACCCTTCCGGGAAAACTGCTGTGTTCAATCCCGCAGTGGGAAAAATATGAAAGGTATTATGCGGAAAAAGCCGACCGGGTCATCGTAGTGGTTGACGAGGCGAAGGACCGGCTGGTTTCCATGGGTATACCCCCGCAAAAAGTAGCGGTGGTCTCCAACACGCTGAACAGGGAGCTTTTCAGTTTCCCGGTTCAGCACAAGGATCCTGATTATATTACCCTTGTATACGGCGGCGGGGTTAATTTTCACCGTGGCCTCCAGTACGTTATCCGGGCCCTGCCTTCCATAAGGGAAAAGATTCAAAACATACGCCTCTGGATTATCGGCGGCGGTAATTACCTGGAAAATCTGAGGAGACTGGCTGAATCACTGAAGGTGGATGGCGCCATTACCTTCTGGGGATGGAAAAGCCAGCAGGAACTACTTGAGCTGATCAGCGGTGGCAATTATGCCCTGATTCCTCATATCCGTTCTCCCCACACCGATGCCACCATCCCTCATAAAATCTTTCAATATATGTATGCCGGCATTCCCATCATTGCTTCAGACTGCCTGCCCCTTAAACGGATCCTGGAGGAAACCGGGACCGGCGTCTGTTTCAGGGACCGCGATCCGGATAGCTTTGCAGAAACATTCCTTGCCCTGCACCGGAATGAAGAATTTTTAAAACAGGTTCCCGAAAACGGCAAAAAATGGGTTAACATCAAATATAACTGGGACATGGACGCAAAGATACTGGATGCCATTTATAAGTAGCTAAAAAAAACTGTGGCCTGTATTTAGTTAAAACATCATTCAGACATGATACAAAATAAGACAGAAGAGAGACGGTTTAATCATACTATTGATTTTTTAAATTCTTATGCTGAAAAATCATTCAGCATTCTCGACCTGGGAATTGAAAGTGAATTAAGCCGTTTCCTGGTCTCCCGGGGATATCAGATTACCAATACAACCGGAGAGGATCTTGATCTCGAACCCGATATTGCCAGCCGTTATGGAGAATTTGACATGGTTACGGCATTTGAAATTCTCGAGCATCTTGTCTCCCCGTTCGTGCTTCTTAAAAACCTCCCGGCAAAAAGATTAATTGCAACCGTTCCTCTCAGGCTCTGGTTCAGCAAGGCTTACAGGAACAACAACGATCCCCGGGACCGGCATTTTCACGAATTTGAAGACTGGCAGTTTGACTGGCTGCTCGAAAAGTCAGGATGGACCGTGATTAAAACAGACAAATGGGTAAGCAGGATCAACCGTATCGGAATTCGTCCAATGCTCAGAACCATTACTCCCAGGTATTATGCGGTGTATGCGGAACGCCTGTAACAATTTCCGGATAAAAACTTATTTATTATTTCTTTTGTGAAGATTGAAAAACCCGGCAATGGCATCCTTAACCTGACTGTACATGAGATTCACATCTTCTGACAGATTCAGGGAAAGAGTGCCGGCCGCAAAAAGAACGGCTACAATAGAACTCCTGATCAGGATGTCAGGTATCAGTGAAATCTGCGGCATGAATAAAGATACCAGGTAAATACCCACAGACATGCCTGCGGCAATCAAATGTTTTGCTTTAAAAGGCCACAGCCCGTAATAGTATTTCAATACAAAAACGGTCAATCCCGTAAAGATGAACATGGAAATCAACGAGGCAACAGCAGCCCCGGTCAGACCCAGCAGGGGAATGAAAATAAAGTTGCTTGTGATGACCAGGATAATCAGGATTAACATCAGGTAGGTCTGAAACTTATACCGCGACGAGGTATTCAGAATAATTCCGGCGGCACCGGCAGAGACATTGATAATGTTCGTAAAACTGAAAATAATAATCACCATTTTCCCACTGGCATACTCTTCCGGAAGGATCCTGAGAATATTATCCATATTTGCCACCAGGCCCACAAAAATGATGAGCCCTATCAGCATCTGGTTGATACTGCTTTTATAATATACATTGTTGATGGTATCCAGATCGTTGTTCTTCCATGCTTCGGCTGAAACAGGCACGGCAATCTTCCCGAGCGACCTGGCCGGTATCAGAATAAGTGTTGCAAAATAAACCGCTATGGAATAAATGCCGGCATCTCCCAGTCCGATGAAATTATTTACCATGTATTTATCAATATTGGTGATGGCTATGCCGCTGAAACCGGCAATCAGACCATAAAATGACAGGGATATGATCTGCTTTCGTAAATCCTTATTCATAAATCCGCGGAAACCGGTGAAACGGAATTCGCCCTTCCCGACCAGGTAAATAATAATAACTACGGAAGGAACGGCATAAGAAAGGATATATAACAGAATATATACACTGAAATCGATGATATTCAGACTGAACAGCATTATTAAACAGAAGTTAATCACCCTGAGAACAATATCCCTTAGAAAGGTGCCGATAACCGCATTAAACAGCACCTTGCAGAAATTATCAAGCAGTGTAAAGAGAAGGAAAAATGCAAAAAATAACGGAATGTAATAGGCATAACGTGACAGGAGCAATGACCTGTCGGAATTGGTTTCTATAAATGCCGGCAGGTAAAGGAACAACAGAATAAGGGAAATCATAAATCCGAATCCGGTAACGAGAAATGAGAGTGACAGAAATCCGTTATGATTATTGCTGTTATTTCTGAACCATGGAAAAAGCCTGTTGATCACATTATTGAAACCCAATCCTCCAAGCTGTGCCAGAATGGTGACAATGGCAAGCATTACCTGGGTTAAGCCAATCTGATCGGTTGTGAAAAATTTGGGAGAAAGAATCACCAGGTTAATAAAACCAATAAGAACCCCTATAAAGGAAATTGTTGTCCCCTGTATGGTTTGCCGTTTTATTACGCCCAAATCCGGTAATTTTAATAAATAGATGCCCCGACCAATTTCCCGAATTTAAATCGGTCAGGCAAATGTAGTTAATAATTATTAAGTATTTTTGGCTCTGGTAAAGACAATACATCATAATTACACATAAAGAAACCGGTATGCAACTCAAATTTGACTTAAAAAAGATTATCCCCCATCTGTCAGCTATTCTTTTATTTCTGGTTATCTCTTTCGCCTACTTCCCGGAAGTGCTCGACGGGAAAAAACTCACCGGGCACGATAATGCCACATTTGCCGGAATGTCAAAAGAAATAGTCGATTACCGGGAAAAAACCGGGGAAGAACCGCTCTGGACCAACCGGATGTTCGGGGGAATGCCTGCTTACCTTATCAGCACCAGGTTCCCCGGAAACCTTCTTATGCACTTTGACCGGCTGATGCAGGCCGGTCCCCGTCCGGTTAGTTTCGTATTTCTTTATTTAATCGGATTCTATATCCTTCTGGTTGCCCTCAGGGTCAATCCTTGGCTGAGCATTGCAGGAGCCATTGCTTTTGCCTTTTCATCCTATAATTTTATCATCATTGCGGCCGGGCACAATTCCAAAGCCATCGCCATCGCATATATGGCTCCGGTACTGGCGGGCATTTTGCTCACGTTCCGGGGGAAGCTTATTCTTGGTGGAGCTGTCACGGCGCTTTTTATGGCACTGCAGATTATTGCCGGCCACCCGCAAATTACCTATTATACCCTCATCATTGTGATTATCTTTGGCATCTCCCAGCTATACCTGTCCATCCGGGAAAAGTATTTAAAGGAACTCTCAATCATCCTGGGCATCTTGGTTATTGCTGTTATTCTCGGCGTGGCCACCAATGCCGGGAAACTATATACCACCATGGAGTACGGCAGATATTCCATGCGCAGTCCGTCGGAGCTGTCCGTTCGGGAGAACGATCAGACATCCGGGCTGACAAAAAGCTATGCCACACAATGGAGCTATGGCATCGGCGAAACATTCACTTTGCTTATCCCCAATTTCAGGGGCGGATCGGTGGATGGCTCACTGAGGGAAAATTCCGAAACCTACCGCCTCTTTGCACAGAATAATCCCTCACAGGCCAGAGAAGTAATCAAACACCTTCCCCTGTACTGGGGCGATCAACCCACCACACTCGGACCGGTATATGCCGGGGCCATTGTTATATTTCTTTTTATCCTCGGCATGTTCATTGTTGATAAGCGATTGAAATGGTGGTTGTTTGCGGCAACCGTCTTGAGCATTCTTCTCTCCTGGGGAAAAAACTTCATGTTCCTGACGGAGTACTTCCTCGACAATTTCCCCGGATATAACAAATTCCGGACGGTGAGCATGATCCTGGTCATTGCTGAGTTCACCATGCCCCTTCTCGCTATCCTGGCACTGAAGAACCTGTTGTTTGATGAAGTACCCCTGAAGAAATTCAACACCGCACTGAAATGGTCCTTTGGCATTGCCGGCGGGCTGACCCTGCTGTTTACCCTTTTTCCCGACCTGGCAGGCAATTTTACATCCTTCAGGGATGCCCAGTACCAGGAGATCGTTGCGAAGGCATTCCAGGACGACCGGAGAAGCCTCCTGAGGATGGATGCCCTGCGTTCATTTATTTTTATCGCATTAACCGCCGGATTGATACTGCTGTACAGGATGAAGAAGATCAACCTGAACCTGGCCATAGCCATCATTGGGATACTTTTTCTTGCAGATATGTGGCCCGTTAATAAAAGATACCTCAATAAAGACGATTTTGTGAACAAGCGTGAGGCACAACAACCATTTAAGCCGACTGCCGCAGATCAATTTATATTGAATGACCGGGCACTGAATTTCCGTGTGCTGAACCTTACCCAGAGTGTGTTCCAGGAAGCAGGCACTTCCTATTTCCATAACTCTATTGGCGGGTATCACGGGGCAAAAATGCGGCGTTACCAGGATCTGATTGATAACCGGTTTGATATTGAGATTAACCGCCTCATCGGCAGTCTCCAATCCCAGAACATGGACAGCATCAACAACGCCCTTCTATCGGCCAATGCCCTCAACATGCTTAACACGAAATATATCATTATCAATCCGCAGGGACAACCGCTTATGAATCCATATGCCCCGGGAAATGCATGGTTTGCGAGCCGGTACCGGATCGTCGCAAATGCCGATGAGGAGATGGCCAGCCTGGAAATCATTGATGTTGACAGCAACGTGACCATTGATGCACGTTTTGCTGAATATGTCAACGGGAAATCATTTATACCCGATCCTTCTGCAATCATCTCTCTTCTGGAATATCAACCCAACCGGTTGGTATATCAATCCGGCTCGTCAACGGAACAGCTTGCAGTGTTCTCGGAAATATTCTACGAAAAAGGCTGGAACGCTTATATTGACGGCAAACCGCATGACCACTTCAGGGTGAATTATGTGCTGAGGGGTATGGTGATCCCGGAGGGGCAACATGAAATTGTTTTCGAGTTTTATCCGGTCTCCTATTTCGCGGGCAATAAAATTTCTCTTGCCGCTTCCCTTATCCTGCTGTTACTTCTGGCAGGAGCGGTGTTTTACCAGGTCAGATACGGGGATAGAATCAGGACCAAAGATCTGATGACCGGTAATCATCATCAGTCTCTGTAAAAAATACTAATATCTATGAAGCCATTTGTAACGGCGGGCGTTACTGCCTATTTTAACAGACATGGTGATTTCGTGGGAACCGAAGCTGTAATTGCCTATCCTGGCAAGGGTGTAATCGAAGGAGTAGCCAATGTAAAGTCCTTCAACACGAACGCCGAACAGGGCGATCAGGCTCTGGTTGGTCCTGTAGGACAGGCCGCCCCAGAACTTATCCATATAATACAACTTCAGGGAAATATCTCCCTGCGGGTTCCAGTTCTGACTGGTTTTCAGCAGGACGCCCGGCTCGAGATAAAATTCATTGCTCAGCATAAATTTATAGGCTCCCATGAGCCAGTAATGCCTGTATGTTTTAAAATGCGCGATATCGCCGCTCCCGATTTTAACTGCCGTCTGAAGCATATTGCTCATGGAGAACGCAATAAAATAATCATATCCCCTGAACTGCACGCCAAAATCGGCATCGGGACAGAAGGCCACTTTGTTATAATTACCGGATAATACCGGATCATTTTCATCGGCATAGGTGAGGCTCTGATCATAAATCCTGTACTGAAACGCTTTGCCTGCCAATCCGAAAGAGAGTTGACGGTTATTCATGATGATATGGTAGGCATAGGTAAATGACATACCCGTCCGTGCCACATTGGCATTCACATCGTTGATGACATAGGCACCCAGCCCAACCCGTCCCTTCGTGCTGGGCATGAGCATATTTGATCTTCTTACCGGGTGGTTCACGATCTTATAGGAACGCCGGAGGAGCCTTGTCTGCCAGGAGGCAGAATAGGTCCTCGGGGCCTCCTTGAATCCGAGCCATTGTTGTCTTATCGTGGTGTTGAAGGATGTATACCCGTCGTAACCGGCCATAGAGGGATTGACCATAAAGCCATTCTCTATGTACTGGCTGTACAATGGCAATTGCTGTGCGCTCATTCCGGTTGAACACAAAATCAGCAAAAACAGCAGGACAATATGGAGATTTACCGTTCTCAAGTTTTTCCTGATACGTTATTATCTGACAATTGTTACGTTGCCTGTGAACGGGGGAGCACCCTCCGGGAGTTCAAGGATATAGTGATAGGAGTCGATGGGCAGTTCCCTTCCTTTGAATGTTCCGTCCCAATGTTCGTTCTCAGCATGATCCGACATGAATACCATCGTCCCCCACCGGTCAAATATCCGCAGTTTAACGCCATTGTAAAGAGAAATATTTTCGATCACCCATTTATCATTGAAGCCGTCTCCGTTGGGCGAGAAAGCATTCGGAATAATAATACAGTAAATATGTTCAAAGCCGACGATAGCTGTATCAACAAGAATACAGCCGTTATAATCGGTTAACGTTGCCACATATTCCCCCGACCGGACCGCTCCGCTCCGGGCATCATATTCCAGATACTGGTTCCAGGTGATATAGTGCGGATCAACACCTCCGTCCGTCGTCACGCTGATCCATCCGTCCTCTGTATCCGGACAATAAGCCGGCTGTGGAGTGAAATACATTCTTAACGGATCAGGATAGGTAAGTTCAGCATCCACTCTGATGTTACAATTATTCATATCCAGGACGGTTACGCCATAATTCCCTGCGGGCAAGTTTCCGGCAACGGGAGTGGTATGGCCGCTGTTCCAGAGGTACGAATATGCGGGTGTCCCGCCCTGAACGGCAATAAATATCGATCCGGTGGAATCACCATGACACAAAGGATCGGAAGCATCCAGGTCATAGGTCATCGGAAGCGGTTCCCTGAGGGTAGTGTATGTAGTGTCCTCACAGCCATAGGTATCATTAATCACCACCCTGTAAGTTCCGGCCGGGAGATTTTCAAAGATGCTGTCTGTTGAAGGGTTGCTGTCATCGTTCAGATAATAGACATACGGTCTTGTACCTCCTGTCACACTGACCTCAATCTTTCCGTCGGATTCACCCGCACAGGAGATATCCCACACAACAAAACCTGCAATGGATTCGATGGTGGTCACAATTTCCCTGGCTTCCCCGACCTCATACCCCAGGTTAAGTTCGCATGTATTGAGGTCTTTGATACTGACAAAATAATCACCTGCCAGCAAATCCGAAAAGGTATGATCCGGATAATCCAGGGTGTCTGCAATCGTGTCTCCTGATAACGTGGTCCAAACGTAATTATATATCGGTTCCCCACCTGTTGTGTCCGGAGTCCCTCCCCGGATTAATATTTCTATTGAGCCTGTCGGGGAGTTATAGCAATAGGCATCGGTGATCGTAAAATCTGTTAATTCAAGTTCATCGGGCTGGTTAAGAATAAACTCGTCCGATACCTCGCATTCGTTGATATCCCTCACTGTAACACGGTAGGTACCGGCGGTAAGATTCTCCTGGTTCATGGAAGCGGGATCGGAAAGGGATCCGCCCTCGGTCGTCCAGGCATAAGTATTTTCTCCGGGATACTCAGGCGTAGCTCCCCCGGATGGATTCAGGTAAATATACCCGTCATCTTCTCCATAGCAACGTATTCCATAACCACCGATATATGACGACACTTCAGGCTGGATTTCCAGAGCCGGGGGTTCCACAAGTTCAATCGGTATCTCTTTATAACATTCAATCGAATCCGTAACCCTGACAAGGTATTCGCCTGCAGTAATTCCGATCACTGCCGGACCCGTGGGACCAAATCCTCCGCCGGTCCTTATCCATTCATAAGAATGCGATCCGATCCCTCCGCCGGAGCCTACTTCGATGTAACCATTAGCATCCCCGTTACAGGCAATCTGCCAGCTGTTATAATCACTGGTTTCAATAGAAATCACTATTTCTTCAGGTTCTTCCAGAGTATAAGAT
>OMKS01004720.1_pt1 | contig 10149 bp, 9 predicted proteins | sample 1674721 | NCBI WGS metagenome assembly OMKS01 (sample SAMN06264996, study PRJEB25208) | sediment metagenome | isolation source: hot spring sediment | place: USA: California | collected 2014-09-02 | reverse complement strand
ATATTATTCTGCATTTTCAAATAAGTAACTTCTGCCTTGCATTATCATATTAAACTCAAAGGTTAAATAATCTGCAATGGTGTTTTCAAAATCTTCTGCTTTTGGTATTTCGTCATTGAAATAGTAAAACGAGTGCAACCATTCGTCTTCGGGTTCAATGGTGGTTTTTACCATAAATTTTGTTTCTGCTGGTGCATCGTATAGCCAGCAATTTAGCAAATGGGCTTTTCGTTCTTTGGCTCTTTCGGTTTCTACCAAACCTACGTGTTTACGAACCGTAAAACCGTCATCTTCGTAATTTATAAATTTGCAAAATTTATTTGCTGAATGTGGCTTGTGAGCGGTAAAAATTGCAATACAAGGATTTGTGCCAACTCCGTAAAAGGTTTCTTTGTTGAGCGTGATAACGCCTTCTAACGTATGTTTTGTTAAAATGCGTTTTTTTACTTCCTTGTCGGTTTTAGATTTTCCAACCATTGTCGATTGTGGAACGATAATTACACAACGTCCATTATCTGCCAAACCGTCTAATAAATGCTCAATGAAATGAATTTCTGATAAGTGAGCGGTGTCTTTTCCTTTGGCTTGCGAATACGGTGGATTCATAAAACCTACCGTATAATTATTTGCTCGCATTGATTTTACATCACGTTTTAGAAAGTCGTCTTTTAACAAGTTGCTTTTCCCATCTCCACGCAAAATCATATTGGTTGTGGCAATGGAAAACATATCTTCTCTAATTTCAATGCCGTGTATTCTGTGTTTTTTAATAGTTTCGACCTCTTCGGGTTTGGCTTGTTCTAACATTTTGTGCATTGCAGTAATCAGAAATCCGCCTGTGCCACAACAAGGGTCAAAAACAATATCGGTAGGTTTTAAGTCCACTAAATCGCAAAAAATATCGGTGATATGACTTGGTGTAAGCACAACGCCTAAAGTTTGTCCGTCTCCACCGCTGTACCGAATAAACTCGCCATAAAAACGACCTAAAACATCTTCGGAAGAATTAGCTACTACACTTGCGTACACATTTTTTTGTAGAAACTCAGTAAAATATTTAAGCGGTGTTTTTTTTAAACGTTTGTCAATTTGATTGAGTAGTGTTCTGTTTTTTATAATATCAAATTGAGCTAAAACCTGCTCTTTTTTTGTTTCGGGTTTTACTTCTACACGAGTCATATGTGTAGAAAGTGCATCAAAAATAATTTTACCGTCTGTTTTTAGGTTGTCGCCTTTTAGTTGGTCTGCAATTTTAGAATCTTCTCGTAGAGCTAACAGTATAGCCGAAACAACAAGTGGTTTTTCAGAATCTCCTAATTGTCCATAGTTTCTTAATGCTTCGTGCAATTCGGCCGATTTTTTTAAAACTTCTTCAAGTTCTAAAGTTTCTGCTGGTGTTTCTTCAAGAACTTGCTCACGATAATATTTGTCTATATTGGTAGCCGAAAAATTCTCAAAATTTTCAACTGGCTTTAAGAGTTTGTATCCGTTTTTATCAATAAAAATCGGTCGGATTACGTGATGTTTTTCGTCTCCCGAACAACCAAACGCAAATACTTTTTTGAAATTAGTGTTTTCAATTATGTGTTTCCCGTAATGATATGCTCCATTTTCCGCAAAGTCCTTTAATGATTTTACGTCAACTGCAAATTCTGTTTGTTCTTCGTTAACGTAGTTTACTTGCTTATCTAAATCGGCCTTGTCTTCAATGACAATTATAAAATCGTTTGATATTCCAACAAATTCAGGAAAGCCAACTCGTCCTGTTCCTTTTTTGGAAGCGGTTTTTAAAGCGTCATTAATTTCTTTAATGCTACTTCCGTCAGCGCTATATTCAATTTTAGCACTGTCTAACAGTTTGCTGATAAAAATATCGAGGTTCTTTTCTTTTTTACTCACTTTAATTTCGTTTTATCAATTAGTAAGTCCTTTGCCGATACTTGCAGTATTTCAGCAATTTGGTATAAATCTTCTAAACTTGGTTGTCTTACGTTTCGAGAGTATTCGTTAACCGTGGTGTAACTCTTTCCCGTCTGTTTGGCAAGCCAAGTTTGCGAAATTCCTTTGTCTTTTAAAACTTCTTTAATTCGGTTCATTTGAAACCTAATTTGTTTAATTTGGGTCAAATATATTAAAAGTTCACTATTATTCAGTTAAATTATTCGCTGTTTTCTAGTGAGTTGGGAAAGGGCTAGCTCTTTTGGTTTTTCAGTAGTGAGTTTTTTAGCGTTGGCAAAAACCAAATGTACTTGACCGTTCGGCTGGTTTCAGCTTGTGAGTAACTTGGGTTTCTGTATAGCTTTCGACTCTCAATTGACGTAACACCGTAAAAATCCGAATACAATGGCTATGGATGCTGTAGCAGCAAAAACCCTGGCAAGGGGAACGTTTTTGTGCTTTCGATTGCTAATTGGATTAGTTTCCAACTCCTCAATTAACACCAGAACATTGGCAACTCTCCTTCTTCTATCGGCTAAACGCGGGGAACAGGAGGAGCAAATTTTAAGATGATTCTTAAATTCTAAAATTTCATCTGTGTCCAACTCTCCATTAATATAGGCCTGAATTACCCAATCGTTAGCGCATTTGTTATTAGTTCTCATGGTTAAATGTTTTAGCTGTTGTTGTACCCATTTCGATAGCTTATCGATTGCACGTGTTAAGGTTTTACCTACTGACGCTGGGTTCAACTCTACTACACTAGCCATTTCGGCATACGAAAAACCCGTTTTATAAAGTGTAACCAAGGCTCGCTCCTTATGACTTAACTTGCGCTTTGCCTTTTTAATAAGTTCCAACCGGTGGCGATTTCTTTGGGCTTCCTCCGAAATAGGCTATAAACCATACTCCTTTGCTAAGGAGCCTGTAAATCGTAGGTTAAACCCATGGTGGTTTATGCAGCGGTTGTAGGCTACCCTAAAAACCAATGCCATTGGGCTTTTAACAGCATTACTACCATTTTGCTTGTGCATTAGCTCAATAAACGCTTCTAGCGCAAAATCTCTAGCATAATCAGCACTGGCTGTCCATGGCTGGCAAAAAAGCTGAATTTTGCTAAAATTTTCTTTATAAAGGCTAGCTATACCCATTGGCTAGCTAATCATGGTTATAACAAACCAAATTGGTTTTTGTGACACAAATATCAAAAAAAACCTTATCCCCTTTTGGTGGAGATAAGGCAATAGTTTTATATTGAACTAGCATTTTTAGCGCTTATTCTCAATGTCGCTCAAATGAATATCAAGGGCTTTTACTGAAATTTGAATCTCCCAAACCGACAGAGCCAGCGATGCAATTAGCAATAGCAAAGCAATGCCAAATATAACCTCGGCCCAAACGCTTTCGCCAACATAAATTAGAAACATGCTTAGAACACAGAGTAAAAGACTTGTAATGCCCAGAATTTGCATGTACCTAATAATGTGCACTCTCCGACGCAAATTCTTAATTTGCCCTAACAGGATACTATTCGCATTCTGCTTATACTGAGCATACAGGTTTCGCACAAGCTGAGCCAAGGCCAAAAATCTGTTTGTATAGGCCAATAGCAGCAGCGAAATGGCTGAGAACAAAAGAGCAGGTGTGGTTAGCGTAAGCATGATAATAGGTAGCTAGTTTCGTTTTCTCCCAATTGCATCATCGATAACCATAGTAAAAATATCGCGCATAGTAAGCCCCATTGCATTTACCTGTTGAGGAACAATGCTGGTTTCGCTCATGCCAGGAACAGTGTTCACCTCTAAAAAGTAGAGCTTACTATTACTATAGATGTAATCGATACGAACTATGCCACGGCAGCCTAGCCTATCGTATATCTCAGATGAAACGGATTGAATATAGCTTGTTAGCTCATCGGGAATGCGAGCTGGGGTAATCTCCTCAACCTCATTCTCGTACTTTGCCCCATAGTCGAAAAATTCGTTTTTGGGGACAATTTCGGTTACAGGTAGTACCAAGGTTTTATTTTGAGTTTTAACCACACCGCAAGTTAGCTCCACTCCGGGAATAAACTCTTCGATAAGCGCAACCGAATCTTCGTTGAACGACTTGGCCAGTGCAGGTTCTATTTCCTGCTCGCTTTTTACTTTTGAAATACCGTAACTGCTACCACTTTCGTTGGGCTTTACAAATACTGGAAGTTTAAGCATTTTAGCAATGTTTGATGAGTTAACTGGCTCACCCTTGCGAATGCTTATGCTTTTAGCCATGTGAACATTAATTCCGCTCAGTAGCATTTTGGTTACCTCCTTATTAAAGGTTGCCGATGTGTTAAGCACACCTCCTGTTGTATAGGGTATGCCCATCATTTCGAAATAGGCCTGTAGCAAACCATTTTCGCCTGGTGTACCATGAATTGCAATTAGCGCACAATCGAACGAAAGGGTTTTGCCATCAACTTGAGTGGTAAAGGTATCCCACGAAATGGGTGTGTCATCTTTTCCAACCTGTTTTAGGACCCACCTCGTACCCTTAACCAAAATGGTGAAAACATTGTACAAATCGGGATTAAGCCACTGCGCTATTTGCCTTGCTCCCTTAAGCGAAATTCCCTCTTCGGATGAATTTCCGCCAGCCATAAGGGCAATGTTAAGCTTCTTGCTCATACAACAACTTATTTATGCAGATTCTGTAAAAATTGGCTACTCCTTCTCATCGGGTCGCGATGAGGTATAGGTTCGCCATCGCTCAACCACCTGTGCCATGTCGTTAGGAATTTCCGAGTCGAAAAACATCTCTTTGCCAGTTGATGGATGAATAAACCCTAACGATTTGGCATGAAGTGCATGTCTTGGGCATAGGCTAAAGCAATTCTGAATAAACTGCTTATACTTTGTAAAGGTTGTCCCCTTAACAATGGAATCGCCACCGTAACGGTCGTCGTTAAAAATGGGGTGGCGGATGTACTCAAAATGTACTCTAATCTGGTGTGTGCGCCCGGTTTCGAGTTTGCACTCGACCAGCGTAACATACCCAAGCCTTTCCATAACTTTCCAATGCGTAATGGCGTGCTTACCATCGTCGCCCTCAGGAAAAACGAACATCTTCATTCTGTCGCGGGGGCTACGGCCAATGTGCGCATCAATGGTTCCCCATTCCTCCTCCATATCGCCCCAAACCAAAGCAACGTATTTACGATTGGTGGTTCGCTCAAAAAACTGGCGAGCTAGGTGATTCATGGCAAATTCGGTCTTTGCAATAACCAGTATTCCCGATGTATTCTTGTCAATTCGATGAACCAGCCCTGGTCTTACCTCACCAGAGCTAAACAAAGGCACATCGCGCAAATGATACATAAGCGCATTTATTAGGGTTCCGGTATAGTTCCCATGCCCAGGATGCACTACCATACCTGGCTCCTTATTCACTACTATTAGGTCATCATCCTCATATACAATATTTATAGGGATATTCTCGGGGATAATCTCAATTTCGCGGGGTGGGTATGCCATTACAATAGATATACTATCGTTTGGCTTAACTTTGTATGATGATTTAACGGCTTTACCGTTAACCAGAATATTTCCTGCGTCGGCAGCTGCCTGAACGCGGCTTCGGCTTACATTCTGAATTTTTGCTGCAATAAACTTATCGATACGGAGCATGCTTTGCCCCTTATCAACATCGATATGAAAATGCTCAAAGAGTTCCTGCTGATCGCCTCCCTCTTCTTCAAGCTCGTCATCGGTATAGGGGCTACTCTCGCTTACCATTTGGCTATAACTAGTTTTTTGGTGCCTAAAATTTGTCCGTTACTTGTAACCCGCACAATGTAAGTTCCGTTTGCAAGCGACGAAAGGTTAATGGGCGTTCCGTTAACAGGAACCGATAATACCTGCTGGCCTATCATGCTATAAATGCTAACAACGCCATGAGTAAATGGATGTGGTAACTTAACGTTTAGCAAATCGGTGGCAGGATTTGGGTATATGCTAATATCCCGAATTAGCTTGCTTGAATTATTGTGTGTGGGTGGTTCGGTTAGCTCGCCAAACACCGGACGAACCATAAGCGACCCTTGAAACGAGGTATTAAGCCAGTTACCATCGATATTGTAAAACAGCTTGGAGCTGCTATTCCTATTCCTATCAAAGCCAACGTTAAGCATTTCGGTGGTTGTTTGTATCCAACCAACGTAGAATGTACCTGCATTAACCCATAGCTCTTCATCCATCTTAAAAAGCACAAATTGGTTCAGGCTATCGGCAAATGTTGGACGTAATCCTAGCTGCTCGTAAATGAGGTTTCCAGGCTTACCATTATTATCATCCCAAACACCAAGTTTAAAGTATTTTTGGTTTGCATCGTCCTTTGCTCTGTTAAAGTACATGTAAACCCCAACCAGCTTATCGCTCTCGTACGAATTAAACTTTACAGCAACCTGTGCATTCTGAGTTCCTTCTCCATACAAACCGTATCCGCTCTCAGCACTACCATCATCGTACGCGTAGTAGTTCATGAACTTTTGCGTATAGCTAACCGTATCGTTCCAACGGAATGGCTCTAAATCGTCGGTAATAAGGTACGATGTAAACTCGAACTTTGCCGAATCGGTCCATGCCGATTCAAACTCGTAGAAATACTCCCTATTCAATAAAAAATCGCTAAGAGGCGCAATATTTTCAGCAGCCGATGAGAAATTGTAGCTCTCTTGGGTTGAATGATTTAAAATGCTAAACCTACGGGTAACCTGTCGGCCGCTTGGATCGTCATCGAGGTTAAGGTTTCGGTAAAGAATGGAGAAATATAGCGGATTGGTTAGTTCGGTCGATTGGGCTTGGCTATTGAAATGTTTCCATGGAATTGACTCGTAATTATTTAGTATTGAACCCAACGGTCTGGCAAACGTTATATCGTACAGTAGTGTATCGTCGTATGCCCTATCAACATTGATGTAAACCTGATCGATATGCCAATGGTCGCAATTTGCCAGTAAGCCAGGAACAGTAGCATTCTGCTGAAGCGACGCATAGTTTCTAAATCGGAATCGAAAGTTTTCGGTAAGGAATCGTTCATCGAGAATAGGAAAGTGAGCACGGTGAAAAGTTCTATTTAAGGTATCCGATTTTATAACCGTTAGCTTCTCCGTACTAATTTTTTGTTTGTGGCAGAGTGAATCGCCACCAAAATCGACCCAAGCAACCCATGCTCCTATCCACTCATCTAGCGCACTGTCGTAAAATTCGAGCACAAGCGAATCGTTACTGCTGGGGGCATACCCCAACCCTTGGGGTTGGAAAACAAAACTGATGTAAATAGTTGTATCTTCAGGATAGCTTAAATTAATTTCATGTGACGTTAGCGTATCGGCTGAGAAGGTAAACGTTGATGCATTGCTGTAAAGACTTCCCTTATGGTTAAGGGCATCGAATGAAGCAACACCAATTGAAGGCGGATTTATTGCGTAGGTAGTATTCACAAAAACCCCTTTGTTAGACCAGAGATCGCTTGTAGGGGAAGTTTCTCCCCTTGAAAAATCATCAAAGAAGGGAAGTTCAAGCAACGGTTTTCCTTTCGTTTGATTTATGCTATTATCTATAGGCATTGACTGTAGGTTAACCAAAACCTCGCCACCTTGCTGGGCCACTAGGTTAGCTGTGGCCAATAGTGCTGTTAAAAATACAGTAATGAAAAATATTCTCATTCTATAACTTCCTCTATTTCCATTTCGCTGTAGTCAAACTCATCATCAGTATCCTCCTCATCTTCCTCAATTTTGGGTTTTGATTCAGGCGGAATGCGCGATTCATTAAGTGTTAGCCATAAATCGACCCTAGCACCAAAGCTAATGCTCGTTTCTCCAGTTGGATTTGGATACTGGCTATACACCATGGCATTTAATGAGTCTGCCTCATCGAAAATTGTTTCATCAAAACTATAACGTCCTAAATTTAACGAAGCATCGTGTAAAAGATTGCGTGCTTCGGCTAAAGTTAACCCAATTACCCTTGGCAGCCCTGTCCTCTCGTTATAAAACCCCTTACCCAGCACTAAGTTAATCTCCGAACCTTTAGGAATTTGCGTTCCAGGCTCAACCTGTTCGCCTTTATACTTTTGCTCAAGCACATTGTTTACAGCAATATCGGGAACAAAGCTAAGGCTCCCAATTTTAAACCCTTGTAGCTGCAATACCGATTTTGCCTGCCTAAGGCTTAAGCCAATTAAATTGGGCATATCCTCTAAAATTGGGTTTACAGCATTTGTTGTGACAAACACCCTGCGGTTGGCCTTGACAAATGTGCCCGATTTTGGGTTTTGCTCAATAACAGTTCCGGGCTTACGAGTTGCAATGTAAACCGAGTCGGTAATCTCTAGGCGTAAACGCTTGTCTTTTGCCAATTCGGTAGCCTGTTCTATTGTAAGCGATGAGAAATCAGGAACGGGAAAACTCCTACCATGCCTTGAAAAAATGTGCAGAAAAGTAAAAAAGAATAAAACTGCAATAGCCAGTATGCTAAAAGCCAACAATGGTGTTTTTACCAATGGATGTAAAAAGATCTTTTTTGCAAAATTGATCAACTTTTGTTTGAGCATTGCTTAATATGTTAGTGAACAAACTAGTGCATTTTAGGAGGAATAACTAGCAAAATTAAAATTAAATGGCAAATGCCAAGCTATTGGCTGCTGAAAATTGAGCAACCCAATTGTAATTAATAGTGTTTAATATGATTATAGAGTGAATCGCGCTCAACAGGTTTTTTCCCTGCATTGCGGATAATATTACAAATCTCGTCAATGGTCATCGATGGTGACTGATCCTCGGCACCAGCCATACTGTATATCTTGGTTGAATCGTCTATAGTACCATCCAAATCGTCAACTCCAAACCCTAAGGATAGCTGTGCTGCTGATTTACCCAGCATTGGCCAGTAAGCCTTTAGGTGTGGAATATTATCGAGAAAAATGCGCGAAACTGCAAAGTTTCTCATGTCTTCAACCAAAGGAAGCTCTTTAATGTGGCTCATACTGTTATTCTTCGACTTAAACTTAAGCGGGATAAAGCAATTAAAACCTCCGGTTCTATCCTGCAGGTCACGGAGATCTCTCATGTGCTCAATTCTGTGCTTATAATCCTCGATATGCCCATAAAGCATGGTTGCGTTTGAGGTTAATCCCTCGTTATGAGCAGCTTCATGCACATCGAGCCACCTTTGCCACGATGTTTTTGTTCCACAAACTTTCTCCCTAAGCTCGGTGTTCGCTATTTCGGCTCCACCGCCAGGTATTGAGTCTAACCCACAGGCCTTAAGCTTTGCAATACCTTGGTTTAACGTTAACCCCGACTTAGAAATTGCATAATCGAGCTCAACTGCCGAGAACGCCTTAACATGAAGTTTGGGATTTACCAGCTTAATTGCCTTAACCATCTCACAGTAGTAATCAATATCCCAACTAGGGTGTACTCCACCCGTTACATGCACCTCGGTAGGTTGTTTACCCTTGCTAGCCTCAACCTGTTGCTTAATAGCATCAATTGATAATATCCAGGCACCCTCCTCATTGGCATTTCGGCGGTACGAGCAAAAGTTACAACGATGAATGCAAATGTTGGTTGGCTCAATATGAAAATTCCTATTAAAAAGGACATTATCCTCATTAGTGCGACTTGCCGTTTGCGTGGCAAGAACGCCGAGCAATCCCAAATCGGCCTTGCGAAATAGCAGTAAGGCTTCATCCGATGAAATGCGTTTGCCTGCAATAACCTTTTCAACAACTGGCTTTAGCGTTAGGCTATAGTTTAGCTGCTGGAGAATTTGGTTGGTTGAAGAAATTGAGCTTAGTAACATTGGCGCTGTAAGTATGCGAATCGATTGTTTTTGCAAAATTAGCCAAAAAGTTCATAATCGCTAGGTTTTTGGCAAAACACCAAAAACAAAAAAGAGCTAACGGTTGCCCGATTAGCTCTTAGGTATTTTGCAATAAAGCTATACTACATCTTATGCCTTGGCTCATCCGATACGGTCAATCTTTTTCTTCCTTTAGCCCTGCGGGATGCTAATACTCTGCGGCCGTTTGCAGTTGACATGCGCTCACGGAAACCGTGCTTATTCCTTCTCTTTCTGTTCGATGGTTGAAAAGTTCTTTTCATCGCTATAAGTTCTTTAATTATTTATTTTTTCTGATTTTCAAACGAAAAAGGGTAAAAACTCA
>OMKS01004719.1_pt1 | contig 10151 bp, 9 predicted proteins | sample 1674721 | NCBI WGS metagenome assembly OMKS01 (sample SAMN06264996, study PRJEB25208) | sediment metagenome | isolation source: hot spring sediment | place: USA: California | collected 2014-09-02 | reverse complement strand
AAGACGGCATACGATATCTAGTACGGTCTCGTGGGCTCGGAGATGTGTATAAGAGACAGTATCAAATCAATAGAAAACAATTTTTACTACTCTCATTCAAGAAATCAATTTTGGAAGATACTCTCACACATTACAAAATATCCAGTAAATAATCGTGACCAAAAGATATGGCTTCTTAAGGAGTTGGGGTTTGGACTTTGGGATATGGTAAAAAGTTGCAAGAGAGAAAAATCACTTGATAGTAATATAGAAGATGAAGAGGTAAATGACATAGCATCTTTGTTAGATAGGTATCCAACTATTTGCAAGATAGCTTTTACCGGGAGAAAAGCCCAAGCACTCTTTGGATTACATTTTTCCCATTTGGATATCAAGACCTGTTATTTACCATCGCCTTCAAGTGCAAATGCCAAGCAGACACTTGAATATAAAATTGAAATTTACAAAAAGGAACTTCTATGACTTGGGCAATAGGTGATTTGCAAGGGTGTTTTAGCTCTTTTATGGAACTCTTAAGAGAGATTGAGTTTAATCCATCAACTGATAAGCTTTGGTTGGCAGGAGACTTAGTCAATCGAGGCAAAGGCTCCTTGGAGACAATAGAGTATATCTATGAGCATCAAAATAGCATTGTATCTGTTTTGGGCAATCATGATATCTCACTGATTGCGGCATATTTTGGGCTGAAAGCTAGCAACGAAACACTTGATCCCATACTGAATTCACCTCGTGTAAATGAGTTGGTTGGTTGGTTAAGAAAACAAAAGATTTTCCATAGAGACACAAGTCTTGGCTACTGCATGGCTCATGCAGGTATTGCTCCAAATTTTACTATCAATGATGCTATTTATTATGCTAATTCTATAGAAAATCACCTAAGGGCAGATAGTGGCGCAAAAGATTGGTTAAAAGGGATGATGCAAACACCAAAAAAGATTAAATTTGGAACAACACCAAAAGAGAATGAGATATTTGCATTAAGTTCATTTTTGCGAATGAGATACTGTTTTGAAGACGGAAGCTTGGAGATGACGCAAAAAGGTTCTCCCTCTGAGACAAAAGGGCTTGTACCATGGTTTCTTCATTCAAAGAGAAAAGAGATCAAAGAAAAAATCATCTTTGGACATTGGTCAACTTTGGGATTTTATCAAGATCAAAATGTCACGGCCCTTGACACAGGGTGTGTTTGGGGTGGACGCTTGAGTGCTATGTGCTTAGAAGATGGTAGGGTTTGCTCTGTATTATGCGGGTAAAGAATCAAAGCGAAGTAGGCTAACCCCTATTGTCTTCTTGGACTATATGGCTTACAAATTTTGAACTATTATTGATGATTTTGCCACCTCTTCTAAATCCAACGCCACACGATTCATACGCAAAAAAAAGACCAGCTTGGTATGAAGTACCTTGGGTATCAACTGGTAGCTTCTCGTAGGCTTGATAGAGCATATTGTAGTTTTCATACTCTCCATCTTCGGCTTCTACTATAGTGCCATCCTTGTCTAGTATTGCCACATTTCCACCTTCGCGTCCAAAAAATGGTTTTTTGACCTGTTGCTTATCTTTGAGTGGTTCAAAACTGCTCTCCAAAAGGAGAGGGTGATTGGGAAACAAATCCCAAAGAATTTTTAGAATCCCTTTGGATTGAAATAGTAGGGTGTAAGCGGGGTTAAATATGATAGCCTCTTTATTGGAAATGATATTTTCTAGTAAAATGGCCAAATCAGGAGTTTCAAGTGCTATTGCTTCCCATGGGATGAGTTTGAACCATAGTTCATATTGTTGTCCATTGGCAAAGATGCCACTATCTGAAAATTCAACTTCATCAATAAATGAAAAATTTGTATCAAATCCAGCCTCTTTTGCCATATGCTCAAGGAGTTTTGTAGTGTTTTCCTCTTCGCCATTTCCTTTGATGGAACTAAAAAGAAACTTCCATCCATCATATAGAGAGTCAAAATCTTTTGTCTCCCCATGGAGTGTGACTAATCTTTTGAAGTTGTCAATCATTGCTTCATAAACACCATTGAATTGACTTGCTTCATCTAGATTGTTATATTTGAGCATAGCCCATTGGATGATAGCAGTTTCAAAAAGGGCAGTCGGCGTATCAGCATTAAACTCAAGGAGCTTAATGGGCATTCCATCTACACCTCCAGCTAAATCAAATCGTCCGTAGAGGTGCCAATGCACTTCATTTTCCCACGATTCTTTAATTAGATTTATGAGATTAAATGGTATGCCTAGCTCATGAAAAAGATTGTTGTCAATAACGTGTTGTGCTGCTTGTATAAACATCTCATAGAGTTCATTTCCTGCCTCGTAAAATGCTTCAGCTTCTTGTGGAGTAATGACGATAAGCTCGTTTGCTATATAGTTTGTCTCATCTTTGTCTGTATGCCACACAAAGCCAAGTGACTCTAGGTAATTTGTATCAAGTGGTTTTATGGGTAAAAATTGCATTTCTCAACTCCCGAAATTAGAAGAGCCAGAGCTGCTTTTAGAAGAACCAAAAAATCCACTTCTTGTAGATGAGGTTTTTTTGCTTGGATTGTTGAAGCTATTGTTGCTTCTTGAGTATGTTGATGGAGATTTATATCCGGCTTGGCGGTTGTTTTGGTAGTTGGGATTACCAAAAAGTTTACTTCCTATCCACGCACCTAGCATAGCTCCAGCAGCACTTGCTAAAAGTGCTTCGCCCATACTCATGCCCCCATTGTGAATTTGTGGGTTTGATGATGTAAGATTTGATGTTCCTGCATCGATTTTTGCTGCCTCTTCTTTGATGAGTCTATCCATCTCTTCTTGTGTGAGTACCCGTTGTGTACCATCTAGTTCGTTAAGGATGATTCGAGTTTCATCAGATGGAAACTCCTCTTTTATTTGGTAACGACCCTTAGATACCTCTTCTATGACAACAAAAGCACCTTTGGCTTGCTCTATGGTATGTGATTGTTGTTGGTTGTCTGTATTGCAACCACTTAGACCCGTTGCAAGTAAAATTCCTAAAGATCCAGTGGCTGCATAAGAGGATAAAGTTTTGATATATTTCATCTGTTTTTCCTTAATGGAGATATTATTAGAGGAATTATAGCAAAAATTGACCCAAAGCTAAAAGCTAAGGGTGTAAAGGGAAGCTTATCAATCCATTTGTTTTCGGATAAAAGTTGGTACCTGGTAGATGTCTTCATCATCATCGCTATAGCCACTACCAACTACTCGTTTGCCATTATTTCTTATAGTGTTGATACCTGGTTTTCCGTTATTGATTAGTGTTTGGGTTGAAGTTGTTTTGCTGGTAGTTGACTCTGCTTTATCTTCAAATCCCGTTGCGATTACAGTGATTTTTACTTCATCTTCTTCCAAAGAATCATCTGTTGTTGTACCAAAAATGACATTTGCTTCTTTGTCTGCATTCTCTTCTATCATTTGCATTGCATTAGAGACTTCCATGATAGGGTAGTTAGGGTGAATATAGAAATGAACTAAAAGTCCCATTGCACCATCTATCGATATATTTTCAAGTAGAGGAGATTCTATAGCTACTTTTGCTGCATCATACGCAGCATCTTTTCCGGAGCTTTTACCTGTGCCCATGAGAGCTAGTCCGCGATGGCTCATAACAGTCTTGACATCGGCAAAGTCAAGGTTGATATCATTTTCTCCGTGAGATAAGATAACACTAGAGATGCCACCTACTGCTTGAGCAAGGATATCATCAACTAGCTTGAAACTCTCTTTTAGACCCAAATTTTTTTCGACGATAGAGAGGAGTTTTTCATTTGGAATTACTATGATAGAGTCGCTCTCTCTTTTGAGCTCTTCGAGTCCTTCTTTTGCTAACTGGCTTCGTTTACGTCCTTCAAATTTAAAAGGACTAGTAGCTATAGAGATAGTAAGGGCACCAACCTCTTTTGCGGCTTGAGCAATGATAGGAGTAGCTCCAGTCCCAGTGCCACCACCCATGCCAGCAGAGATAAAAACGATATCAGCACCCTCTAACATTTTTTTAATCTCATCAAAGCTCTCTAGAGCAGCTTCTCTCCCTTTTTCAGGAACCATCCCAGCTCCAAGTCCACGAGTTGTATGAATTCCTAGTTGAATTTTGTATGGCGCAAGAGAACTTTCAAGTGCTTGAGCATCAGTGTTTGCAACAATTAGATCTATGCCATCTACACCCTCTTTTATCATGTGGTTAATCATATTTCCACCACCACCACCGACACCAATTGCTTTGATCTTAGCACTATTTGTACAATATTTTGATTCAACTATATTTATTTCTATTGATTCCATTAATTTCCTTATTGTTAGTTAAAAAAGCTGCTTTGCCCAATTGTAAAGCTTGCTAAGATAGCTATTCTCCTCTTTTGGTAATTTAGGCAATTTGAAAATCTCTCCTTTATTTATATTTTCTGCTACAACTTGGGGTTCCATATTTTTATTTGCCAGTTTTCTTTGTTGCCTTGACTCTGTTACTTCGTTGATTGTAGCATCTATTTTGATATCGTGCAAATCTTTCTCTTCGGTTGATTTGGAGTGCAACAACTCTTGGTCGAAGTTAATTTCGTATTCAGTATGCGAACCAGCTTTATAGAGCAATAGACCTATTACAGTCGAATAAGCTGGTGATTTCAACTCATCAAAAACACCATCTATGTGGTCTATGTTTGGAGAACTTATCCTTATTGGAAGACCTGAGAAGACAACTTGAGCAAGCTCTCTAGTCCCTTTGAGTTTTGTCATCCCTCCAGTGAGGATAACGCCTGCACCTATTTGCTCTTTGAGTGCACTTTTTTCTAGCATTTTTACAAGAATCATAAGCGTCTCTTCTGTACGAGCAAATACAACATTATGTACAACTTCCAAAGAGACTTCATTGTGATGCTCATCGTTGCCAATGATAGGAAGTTCAACTTTTTCACTACTTGTATCAACAAGATTTCCGTGCCTTAATTTGATGTTTTCTGCTACCTGTAGAGGTGTGTGTAGAGCAATAGATAAATCGTTTGTTACATTGTTAGAGCCAACACCAAAAAAGTCATTGTAGCGAATTGAATTCCCAATATGGACAACCAAGCTACTAGTTTGCCCCCCTAGATCAATCACTGCTACGCCTAGTTCTTTATCATCTTCTTCCATTGTAGCTATAGATGAGGCGTATCCATTGAGGACTATTCCATCTATCTCAACTCCAGCTGATTTAACCGCTTTTTTTAGATTGGCAAGGTTTGATTTTTGAGTCATGATGATATTGACATTTACCTCTAGCCTACTAGCATTCATTCCGAAAGGGTCTTCTATAAACTCTTGGTCGTCAACCTTGAAGTTATAAGGTAACACATGAATAATGTCATATTCGTTTGGTATATTGGCATTATAGAGTGCTGTTTGCATAACTCTTCCAATCTCTTTGATAGAGATATCTTTGTGTGGAATATTGACAATACCAGTTGAGTTTAAACTTTTTGCGTATGCATCAGAGATAGAAATTGTTGCAGATTCGATAGAATTGCCTGATATTCTTTTTGCATCGGTTATCGCTTTTTTTATCGCTTTTGATGCTAGCTCAATATTTGTAATTGAACCTTTTTTGACACCTTGTGATTTGCTTATACCATGACCTAAGATCTGGAGTCTCTCACCATCAACTTTTTGTGCAATAATTGCACAAATTTTAGTTGAACCAATATCGATGGCAAGTATTGTGTTATTCACTCCCTAACCCCTTTACATAAATTTTTGTTGGATAGCGCTTATCAAGCATTTTGATAAGTTTGTCTTCGAAAACAGCTTGTTTGAGTTGTGTTGTCTCTTGGGCAATACTCTCATCATCTTCGATTTGAGTAAGTTGTTGGGAGAGTATCCGATATGCAACACGCTTGTCTGGAAGCGATATAATACCTTGTTCTTGATTATTTGTAAAGAGTTTTTGTACAAATTGAAAACTTTCTTGATGATTTAGTGGTGATAATGTATCAACACTTTGGATTGTCAAAGGTTTTTGGTATGGTTTTTGGAGTCTATTTGTATCTTTGAGGATCTCTTGAGCAAGTGCATCTAGCTTTTGTTCTAGAGCTATTTTTTCATAATCTTTTACAACCAACGGTTTTGCCTCTTTATATGTCATTACACGAATATCTTTTTTGTTTATTAGCTTGACACTAACATATTTGTTGTTAACGATTTTTGGTTTTGTGATTTCATTTGTTTGGATTGATGCTATATCTTCCCATATTTCGGGAGTTAAAAGCTCATTATTCTCCTCGATAGTTATCTGTTTTGTCCCATTGATCTCTTCGTTTTTCCATTTTACATAATTGATTTGAGCATCTCTTTTGCTCTTTTGAATCTGGATATCTTTTACAACAATATGTTTTACCTCATCAAGGCTAAGTGGAGTATTGTTAATATCTATATAGTTGTGATTATTTTCACGATAATAGGCTTCAATCTCCTCTTGGGTTGGAGTGTAACCTTTTGTATCAGTCCAAAGAATTTCAAGAGTGTAAAGTGGCTTGGTGAGGTACTGTGTTTTTGTCTCTTCCCAATATTTTTTAAGTTCATCTTCATCGATAGTGTTGTTTATTTGCTCAGCTGTAATTACTTCAAATGCCACATTGTTTGATATGCCTAAGGCAGTTTTTATGATATTTATCTCAAATGGCGAAGGCTCAAACCGAAAAAGTGAAGTGAGTTTATTTGCTCTCATTTCATCTCTAAGCATAGCTTCAAAATTTTTACTTGTTATTCTATTTGCTTTAAGGTAGTCATCGTAAATTTCTCTACTAAATTGACCGTTTTTACTAAATATTTCAAGTTGTTGTAGTTGGTTAGCAAGTTCGCTATCAGACACTATGATACCAAATTCATCAGCCAGATTAAGAAGTTGTGCTTGAGTTTTTATAATTTTAAAAGCTTGATTCAAAAGACCCATCTCTTTTGCTTTTTCGTCATCAAGTTCACCTTGCAATAGTGAATTGTAATAGGTGTACATTTGTCCATAGGTCATGTCAAATTTTGATTTGTCAATCTCGATATTTCCAACTTTTGCTATTGTGCTACGATTGGAGCCGAAACTATAGCTTCCCCAACCAACAAATCCAGCCCCAATGAATGCAATAGTTGCAATCCAAATTGTCCATACTAAATATTTATTATTTTGTTGCATCCAACCTATCATGTTTCATCTACCTTCAATGATAAAATATGTAAAATATTTTAGTTAACTTGTCATTAACAGCATTTGATATATTATATTATTAAATCCTTAAGGAGTAATTATATGGATGAAAAAAACAAGCAACTAATGCAACTTGATTTGGATGTTATTTGGCACCCTTGCACGCAGATGAAAGACCATGAAAGGCTTCCGCTCATCCCAATTTCTTCAGGCAAGGGGGTGTATCTCTATGATTATGATAACAACAGATATATTGACGCTATTAGCAGTTGGTGGGTCAATATTTTTGGTCATTGTAATGAGTTTATAAACGATAAGATAAAAGCTCAGCTTGATACTCTAGAGCATGTTATACTAGCTGGATTTACACATAAACCTGCAATCGATTTGGCAAAAAAATTAGTCACTATTACGCCTGAAGGTTTAGAGAAAGTTTTTTTTGCAGATAACGGTTCAAGTGCAGTTGAAGTGGCTCTAAAGATGAGTTATCATGCCCATCTTAACAAAGGGATTCAAAAACCTTTATTTCTCTCTTTGAGCAATAGTTATCATGGAGAGACAATAGGGGCTTTGAGTGTAGGTGATGTCGATCTTTACAAAACAAGTTATGCGCCACTACTGCTCAAATCGATACAAGTACCAGTACCTGCTAATCAAACCTTACAAGCAGCTAAAGAGGCAATTGAGGTTTTGGAGATAGTATTAAAGCAAAAACACCAAGAGATAGCAGCGATGATTGTAGAGCCTCTTGTGCAGGGTGCTGGAGGGATGCATATGTATCATCCATATTATCTCAAAGAGGCCAGAAGGCTAACAAAAGCTAATGGGGTTTATCTCATAGCAGATGAGATAATGACAGGTTTTGGACGTACTGGTAAAATGTTTGCCTGTCAATATGCTCAAATCACTCCTGATTTTATGACACTATCTAAAGGGCTAACTGGTGGATATCTGCCACTTTCTGTGGTGATGACAACAGATGATATTTACAATATATTTTATTGTGATTATAGTGAGCAAAAAGCTTTTCTTCACTCACATAGCTATACAGGCAATCCACTGGCTTGTATAGCAGCATTAGCAACGCTTGAGATTTTTGAGACTCAAAATATACTTATCGACAATTTACAAAAAAGCTCTTACATGGCAGAGCAATTGAAACGATTTGAATCTTTAAACAATGTAAAAGAGACGCGGATTTTAGGGATGATAGCTGCTATTGAATTGAGCGGATATTTGCCTGAAGAAAGACACGGATTGCGTATACACGAGTATGCACTTAAGCATGGAGTGCTACTAAGACCACTTGGTAATGTTGTTTATATTATGCCACCTTTTATCATTACCAATGAGGAGATAAAAAAAATATTTGATGTTGTTTATAGCGCTATCTCTACCCTTTAGAATTCAGAAAATTAAGAATTCCTTGTAAATGTTGGGAGTATTTTTGTTTTTTTGGTCACTTTTTCTATATGTTTCATCGCCCGTGTCAAGCCAAAATTAAAAGCTTTTTCATAGAGTTTTTTTGCCATCTTGTAATCTCTGGGTGTCCCTATGCCATATTCATATAATTGTCCCAAATCACATATCGCCTCTGGATAGTCCCTTAGTGCAAGTTGTTCTATTATGCTGAAAGCTTCAGGTTTATTTTGCTCAAGTATCTCTCCACGAAAAAGTTCGCGAGCTAGCATAAGTCTGCCCAACTCTGAGCCAGTTGCAGCAGCAAGAATTGTGAGTTGGGCTGCTTGAGCGTACTCTTGATTTTTTTTTAACTCCTTGATGTGCTGTACCATTGTTGTGATTTCAGTTGCGCTATACCCTCGAATTGAGATTTGACGGAGCCATATTTTTACCGACTGAAATCGCGTTTGACTGTTGTATTTTGCTGGAAATGAACTAAGCAGCAAATCAAATGTTGAGTTTATATCTACAAGCGGAGCAGAGCGTTTATTTTTCTCTTGAATATTTTGTGAGTTAGAATCGTCTTTTTTTTCTTCAGGAGATTTTTCTTTTATGTTTTCTATTGAGATGGTTTCATTTTGAGTAGATTGTGCAGTACTCCCAAAATTCTCATCTATAGATTCAGATGAAGGGACCTTTTGAATCGTGACATCTTCTGGTGTTGATTCTTTAGGATCTACAGGAGCAATCTCCTCTTTTGTAGTGATGTCTGATTTTGTTTTTTGTGCTTCTTGATTCTTGGTCACGCTCCCATCAGGTATAGTTGGTGTATCGCTTAGGTCATTTTCTTTTTCTTTGATATTTGAGGTTTGTTTTGGCATTATTTTGGGATACCTGCTCTCTCCCATATCTTCGTTGATATCATAATCTAAATCTTCACTTTGTAAGATAGTACGATAAGGGAGTGTAGTTTTTGTGGCGTGGGTATCTTGTTGTAGGGGCTTTTCTTCAACAAGAGATGATGGCGAGAATTGTTTAGAGGTATCTTCATGATGTGTATTTTTGGGGGTGGTACTATTTGAATTTGGCATCAGAAGTTCAAATTCGTCAATTATAGAGTTTGCTACTTTTTGTGATTTTTTAGGTTTTTTAGGTTTTGAATCGGTATTTTTTTTTGGTGCAATGTAGTTAGTGATAAGTGCTTGGGCTTGTGCATAATTTTTGTTGTGAAGCAATGATAGAATTTCGGCTAGTTCATCGTCCATTTCAAAAGGTTCGAGCTTGAGCATTTGAAGTCGAATTGTTTCAGTATCTGTCATAGATATAGCAATTTTTATGATTTCAAGTCGTTTTTTGATTTGGTTCATGTATTTGCCTTCGTCAAATAATCTTAATTTTTTGTCTATAGTATAGCAAAAATAACTTGACAATTTAGTCTAAATTTTATTATTTGTTGGTATCATAAAAGCTAATTTTTTAAGAAGAGTTGTTATGACACAAGATAGCCCCCATACGCCAGTTTTGGTTCATGAAGTGTTAGATAGTTTCAAAAATATCAAACAAGGATATT
>OMKS01004717.1_pt1 | contig 10152 bp, 8 predicted proteins | sample 1674721 | NCBI WGS metagenome assembly OMKS01 (sample SAMN06264996, study PRJEB25208) | sediment metagenome | isolation source: hot spring sediment | place: USA: California | collected 2014-09-02 | reverse complement strand
GTCATGGAGGTACTGGAAACGGGCGTTCTTAGCCGTTATGATTTTCATGATAAGCGTAAGGGCGTGTATAAAGTGGCGGAATTCGAGAAGGCTTTCGCCGACTATCTGGGCGCGGCTCACGCGCTGGGCGTCACCTCCGGTTCGGCGGCACTGAAGGTGGCCCTGACCGCGCTCGACGTGGGCCACGGAGACGAGGTGATCGTGCCGGCCTTCGATTTCATCGCCACGTATGAGTCGGTTCTCGAGGTCGGCGCCATTCCCGTTATGGCCGACATCGACGACACCTTCAACCTTGATCCCGGTGCCGTGGAAAAGCGCCTGACGTCCCGAACGCGGGCTGTTATTCCCGTGCACATGTGCGGTTCGGCGGCCCGAATAGAGGAAATCGTCGCCGTGGCGCGCAAACACGGTCTGCTCGTGCTGGAAGACAACGCCCAGGCCTGCGGGGGCAGCGTGGGAGGAAAAAAACTGGGAACCTTCGGCGACATGGGGATTTTCAGCTTTGATTATTACAAGACCATGACCACCGGCGAAGGCGGCCTGGTCATAACCGACAGCAAGCGGCTCTACGACCGGGCCGACTGGTACCACGACCACGGCCACGATCACAACCCGGCGGTGGGACGGGCGCAGGAGGGACGCTCGTTTCTGGGATTCAATTACCGCATGGGAGAGTTGCAGGGCGCGGTAGGTCTCGCTCAGCTGAGAAAACTCGACGAGATTATCGCCGGTCAGCGCCGCAACAAGGCGGCGCTTCGGGAAGCGTTGAGCACGGTGCCCGGCATAACTTTCCGGGAACATGTCGATCCCGCGGGAGACACGGCGACCTTTATCGGATTTTCCCTGCCCGATGAAAGGGCGGCAAGGGCACTCCAGGGGGAGCTCAAAGACAACGGCGTTGATTCGATCTATTACAAGGAAAACGCCTGGCATTACGCACCCCGGTGGGAACACCTGATAGCCGGAGCAACGGCAAATTCGAAAGGATATCCCTTTACCAGCCCGCTGTATACCGGTACGGTGGACTATTCCGTTGAACATATTCCTCACGCCGAAGACCTGCTGGCGCGATCTCTCTTTATGGCGGTTCCGGTTATCATGACAGATGAGCGAAGCAGGGCGGTCACTCAGGGAATAGAAAAGGCCGCTGCAGCCATGTAAAGGAGAAGCGCGGACATGATAATCGTAACGGGAGGAGCCGGTTTCATCGGAAGCGCGCTGGTCTGGAAACTCAACAACGAGGGAATAGACAATATTCTGATCGTGGATCACCTCGGGTCGTCGGACAAGTGGAAAAACCTGGTGTCACGGCGATTTGAGGATTACCTGCACAAGAGCCGTTTCCTGGAGATGGTTCTGGAGGACCGGGTCGGCGGGGATATCGAGGCGGTAGTGCATCTGGGGGCCTGTTCGTCCACGGTGGAGCGGGACGCCGACTACCTCATGGAAAATAATTATCGTTACAGCCGAATCCTCGCCGAGTGGGCGCTTCGCCGGAAGATCCGTTTCATATACGCAAGCAGCGCCGCCACCTACGGTGACGGATCGCAGGGATTTTCCGACGTCAACAGGGTGAGCGCCGGACTTCGCCCCATTAACATGTACGGTTATTCGAAACAGCTTTTCGACCGGTGGGTGCTTTCAAACGGACTGGACGAACACGTGGCGGGCATCAAATTTTTTAATGTATTCGGGCCGAACGAGTACCACAAAGGGGAAATGCGCAGCGTGGTTCACAAGGCGTACGGGCAGGTACGGGACCGGGGACGCGTGGAACTCTTCAAATCTTATCGGGACGGTATTGAACATGGTGAGCAGAAGCGTGATTTCATTTACGTGAAAGATTGTGTGGACGTACTTTGGTGGCTTATCGAACGGCGGAACGTTCGGGGCATCTTCAACCTGGGTACAGGTCGCGCCCGTTCCTGGAATGACCTTGCGCGGGCGGTGTTCAGCGCGGCGGGCAAACCACCGGTGATAGATTACATAGACATGCCCGAATCCATCAGGGCACAGTACCAGTACTTTACCGAGGCGTCGATGGAGAAACTCCGGTCGGCGGGTTACGAGAAGCCGTTCACGTCACTGGAAGACGCGGTGACGGACTACGTGAGCAATTATCTCGCGGGAGGCCAGCGATGCCTCGAGTAGTCTGTATTATTCCCGCGCGCTACGAGTCGACGCGGTTCGCCGGCAAGCCACTGGCAGACATGGGCGGAAACCCGATGATACAAAGGGTGTACGAGCGGGTCATGCGGTGCCGGCTCATACGGGAAGTCGCCGTCGCCACCGACGACGAGAGGATTTGCCGTGCAGTCGAGGCATTCGGCTGCCGGGTGATCATGACAGCCGCGACTCATCGTTCAGGAACGGACCGCATAGCCGAAGCGGTTGACAGCATGGACCTTGAGGACGAGGATATCGTGGTTAACGTGCAGGGAGACCAGCCATTGGTTGAACCGGCACAGATTGAAGAAGTAACGGCGCCCCTGTTGCACGACGCATCGCTTCCATTTGCCACCCTTGTCTACGAAATCCGGCGGCACGAGGAAATAACCCATCCGAACGCCGTCAAGGTGGTCTTTGACCGGGATGGATTCGCGCTCTATTTTTCCCGGTCGACCATACCCTTCGCGCGGAACGACAAAGATCCCCGTTATTATAAACATCACGGCATTTACGCCTACAGGCGTTCCTTTCTTCCCGTATTCGCGGGGCTGGAAACGGGCCGCCTGGAACGAATAGAATCGCTGGAACAATTGAGGGCCATCGAGCACGGTTACCGAATAAAGGTCGTGATAAGCGAATACGATTCTCCGGAAGTGGACACCCCGGAAGAGCTCGAGCGAGCGGTTCGTGAGATGACCGGTGAATCGGGACCACGGGGTGCGTGAAAAACGAGGTATGACGACATGAGAATAATACGGTTCAAAGATGAACGGGGCGGCATGTTCTGGGGAATACCAGAGGACGAAGGTATGGAACGGGCCCGCATCATAGACGGCGACCTGTTCAGTGGAAATCCTGGAGAACGGGTCGAGCATGTGTCAAGACTGGTGGCGCCGGTTGTGCCGGAGAACATTTACGCCGTCGGGTTTAATTATCGACGCCACGCCGATGAAACGGAAACGGCATACCCGGAAGAGCCGGAAATATTCATGAAACCGACGACCAGCATCGTAGGACCGGGAGATCCGGTTCTGCTTCCACTGGCCGGGCCGGACGAGGTGGATTACGAGGGAGAACTGGCTGTTATTATAGGAAGGAAAGGCAAGAACCTGTCGACTGACCAGGCGCGTGAGCATGTGCTGGGGTATTGCTGCGCCAATGACGTAAGCGCCCGGGACTGGCAGTGGCGAAGACAGCAGCGGCAGTGGGTGAAAGGCAAGAGCTTTGATACCTTCTGTCCGTTGGGACCGTGGATCGAGACCGGCGGGGCGGGGTTTGATCCGGCCGGCCTGCGGATTCAGACGTTCCTTAATGACCTGACAGTCCAGGACGGAGTCACAGGGGACATGATCTTCGGCGTTTTCGAGCTTGTCAGCAGACTGAGCCGGTCGGTAACCCTGACACCGGGGACGGTTATTCTGACGGGTACGCCGGAAGGAGTTGGATATACAAGGAAACCGCCGATTTTTCTTCGCCCGGGAGACCGTGTTTCGGTGCGAATCGAGGGACTGGGAACGCTGACAAATCCCGTCGCGTCGGAAGGGGATTTACAAGGTGCAGCCGGCGAGTAATGATACGTTAGTGAAACGCCGACGAGGCGTCGATACCGCCGGAAAACAGGGTAAAAGCATCAACAGTCGTGAACGACGGAGGGGCGTTGATTCAGTAAGAAATCGGCGGACATGGATCGAGAACGCCTATACGAAGATGAACGGGCACTTCGGTGATCTTCACTGGTGGCCGGCAGAAACGCCGTTTGAAATGGCAGTCGGCGCGATCCTGACGCAGAACACGGCGTGGACGAATGCGTCACGGGCCGTTGAAAAACTTCGCGGAGCGGGATTGCTTGATCCCTCCAGTCTGTACCAGGCAGAACGGCGGCATATAGCGGAAGCGGTGCAACCGGCCGGTTTTTATAATATAAAGACGGACAGGCTGACGGCGTTCGTGGATTTTCTTCATGAACGCTACGGAGGAACCATGGAGGCCATGTTCGACGAGGAAACCGGCAGGCTGAGAGAGCTCCTGTTATCGGTGCGCGGCATCGGCAAGGAAACGGCTGACAGTATCCTGCTCTACGGCGACAACCGCCCCGTTTTCGTGGTGGATGCCTATACGAAACGAATTCTGGAAAGGCACGGCGTGGTGGATCAGGGCCGGGCATATGATGAGGTTCAGAGGTTATTTGCAGACAATTTGCCCTGTGAGGCCGCGCTCTTCAACCAGTACCACGCACTTCTGGTAAACACGGGGAAAATGTTCTGCAGGCGATCGCCGCGATGCGGAGGATGTCCGTTGCGGGATGTGTGAACCGCTCCTGATGTTTCACGTGAAACATATTTACAGAAGAGTAATCGTGATTTCCCGGTTCTGCCTGGGACCATCGAATTCGCAGAGAAAAATATTTTGCCAGGTGCCCAGCATCATTTCACCCCGCAGAAGGGGTATGGTTTCAGAGGGCCCGACGATTCCGGCCTTGATATGGGCGTCGCCGTTTCCGTCGACGCGGTCGTGAAGCCAGTTGCCTCGCGGCACCAGATGTTGCAGGCATGAAACCACGTCGATGCCGATGTTGGGATCCCAGTTTTCCTGGATCATGATAGCCGCGGTCGCGCCGCGCACGAAAATCGAACAGAGCTGAAATGACGGATCGCTGCGGGAGATTACCTCCCGTACCGGAGGTGTTATGTCGACCAGTTCTTCGCGCCTGGTTGTTGTAACGGTGATACTCGTCCTCATATTCTGTTCCTTTTCCGCCGCACAGACCTTCAGGGCATAGCGCCGTATTTTTTCAGTTTCTTGTGCAGGGTTCTCCTGGTGATGCCCAGTCGCCGTGCGGCTTCGCTCTTGTTTCCTCCCGCCGACTCAAGAGTTGAGAGAACGGCCTTTCGTTCCAGATCTTCCAGTGGCTCCGTCGAAACACTGTAACTCCGGTCGTTGTGAGACGGCTGAGGGAGAGCGAGATCGTCCTCGGTGATGTAGTCGGTTCGTGCCATGACGACGGCACGCTCGACGACATTCATCAATTCCCGCACATTGCCCGGCCATGAGTGTTGCATAAGGCAGTTCACGGCACGGGGCGTAAAACCATGGATAGTGCGGTGGTTTCTGGTCGCGAAATCTTCGAGAAAACGCTGTGCCAGAAGGGGAATGTCTTCCGCGCGTTCGCGGAGGGTCGGAAGGGTGATCTGTACCACGTTGAGGCGGAAATACAGGTCTTCCCGAAGACGGCCGTCTTCGACTTCCTGCCGCGGGTCCCTGTTGGTGGCCGCGATGATGCGCACGTCCACCGGGATCGGCGTGGCACCGCCCACCCGGACGATTTCACGCTCCTGCAATACCCGTAACAGCTTGACCTGCATCGCCGGCGACATGTCGCTCACTTCGTCGAGGAATAAACTGCCGCCATCCGCCTGCCTGAAGGTGCCCTCCTTGCGCCGGTCGGCACCGGTGAAGGCACCTTTTTCGTGGCCGAACAATTCAGAGGCGAGCAGCGTATCCGTCAGGGCGCCGCAGTTAATCTTTATAAAGGGTCCTTCACGACGGCGGCTGTTGTAATGAATGGCACCCGCGACCAGCTCCTTGCCCGAGCCCGATTCTCCCGTTATGAGAACGGTGGCGTCGGAAGGCGCCACGCGGGCCACCGTTTCCATCAGTTTTACCATGGGTTTGCTCCGGCCGATGATGGCGCCGCTGTCGAAACGGGTCCCCAGCTGTTCCCGGAGCAGGACGTTTTCTTCACGAAGCCGGTGGTGTTCAGTGGCCCGTTCCAGGACGATCCGTACTTCATCAAAATCAAGGGGTTTCGTCAGATAATCATAGGCGCCTTTTTTCATGGCTTCCACCGCCGATTCAACGGACGAATAGGCCGTCATGATGATAACCGGTATAGCCGGATTGACGCGTCGTATCGCCGGCAGCGCCTCGAGTCCCGAGACGCGGACCATACGGACATCCATCAGGATCAGGTCATAGGGGCGCTCGCGGACCAGCTCGAGGGCCGTGTCCCCGTCATCGGCTTCTTCCACGGCGTACCCCCATCCTGAGAGGAGCGTTTTCAACATGATGCGATGCGCTCGGTCGTCATCGACAACCAGGAGTGTGCCGTTCGTTTTCATGACCGTGACCTCGCATCTTCTACCGAGGGAATGGTAAAACTCACAGTGGTTCCCCGTCCTGTCTCGCTTTCGACATTCATGGTTCCTCCGTGAGCTTCAACTATTTTGTGCACGATCGCGAGTCCAAGCCCCGTACCCGACGGCTTGGTGGTGAAGTAGGGATCAAATATTTTTGACAGGTTTTCTTGATCGATGCCCCGACCCGTGTCGGCAACAGTTATGGCGACTCCTCCGTCGTCCTGCGATGCACTGACCCGTAGCCGGCCACCTGCGGGCATGGCTTCAACGGCGTTGAGATACAGGTTGAGCAATGCCTGGTTCAGGCCGTCCGAATCCACGTCGATTTCAAGGTTGTCCCCGGGCAGGCTGGTTTCGACGATGATGTTATGTTCACGCGCCCTGCCTTCAATCATATCGAGCGACCGTCTCACCAGTGCCGGAATGGAAACGGTTGAACTCCGCACACTGACGGGTCTGGAAAAATCCAGGAGTTGGCCCACCACCCTGTTCAGACGGTCCACTTCTTCGATCATGACCTCGGCGGTGCGCCGGTCTTCCGGGGCATCCGGGCAGCGGTCCCTGAAGTAGGTGGCGAATCCCTTGATGGTGCTCAGTGGATTGCGGATCTCGTGGGCGACGCCCGCAGCCAGCCGGCCCACGGATGCAAGCCGGCGGCTCCGGTCGATTTCATTCTGCAACCGCTTTACTTCCGTCAGATCCCGAATGATAACGACATAACCCATGAAAACGCCGTTTTCCGCCATTGATGTGGCGATGACGTCGAGGTCGATTGACCTTCCGTTCGGCAGGAAGCACGAGATTTCACCCTCGATAACCGTGTGCCCGTTCGACAGCTTTTCGAGACTGCTCGTAAGTTGTGCCGGCAGTACATCCGGAGCGTTCCGGCCAAGCGCCTGCGAGGCCGGAATCTGTAAAATTGATTCCGCGGCCTGGTTGAGGGATGTTACGGAACCGGACGCGTCGGTAGCGATGACGCCTATGGGGATATGTTCCACCAGGTTTTCGGAAAAGGTCCTGATCCGGGACAGAGTCGCGCGGGTCTGTCGGTATCCCTGAAGGATCAGGAGCGTGGTGACACCCAGAAACCCGATGAGAAGCAGGATCAGTGCCATGACAACGGTGACACGGGCATCGGCTTTCAGGGCCGAGGCGACAGGCTTGCGGTCTAGCCCCACGAAGATCATGTATGCCGGTTGCTGTGATTCCGTTCTTCGAAAAACATCGTCAGGAATGGCGCCTTCCCGCGTTCCGGCGATTCGGCCGGAAGCAGGCGAAAAATAGCGGAAAACCTCAAAAATGTCATCGCGTTCTCTTCCTTCAGGCCTGCGGTAGTAGAGGCCCCGGGAGGCCGCTATTGCCCGAAGGTCGAGTTCGCGACCGCGATACCGCCCGATTTTCGCCGGATCGTTGTGCGCGATTATGCGGCCGTTCATGTCGGTGACAATCAAGTGCGCGATGTCCGGCTGTTGGGCTGTCTCAACGACAAGTGCCTGAATATTGGACAGATCGATTGCCGTTTGCGACCGCCCCGCGCGCGCGCCGGCTTCAATGGAACGGATCAGGGCGGCGCCCTTTTCGGCGAGGAGCTTGGTCATGGCCGTACGCTGTTGCTCGATGCTGTAAAAGGCCATCAGGATTACAATGGGCAACAGGATGACCACCGTTCCAATAATGATCCACGGGGAAACCGTGATCCAGGTGCGAGCTTTTCGCGGCGCCGGTTTTTTCATGCGTGTACGAACCTCTCTATACCTGCTGAACGGGGCGATTTCCTTTACGATACTCAGGCTTTACAATGCCGGGTATTCAATTTTATGAATAGCAAAGTCGATGCCATGAAACCGCCATCAACGGTAAGACAGCAATCGCCGGACAATCGGTCTGTCCGGGATTACGTCCGCGTTCCCGATCCGGCTACATTGTATACACCTGTATATCATAACTGGATACATAGTAGCCAGTATTTTTACGCTTTATCCTGTACGCGGGCGACCCACCCGGGATCACGCAGGGCGGGACGCCGATGGAAAGGGACTTGGCATAACCATTGCTAATTCTCAATAAAAGTCGGCAAAGTCCGGCGAACAGTGCGCCGTACGGAAGGCCGCGGACGGTCGAACAGTGAAGACGACACGGTAACGGCAGAAACCGAAGCGGGCAGAACCATATTTGACGAGACGATATGAAGAAGGAGGTCAACATGCATACAGCACGACAGAGACGAACAGGGATGTTTCCGGGGACCGCCGTTTTTCTGGCCATTGGACTGGCCCTCATTGCGGGAGTGATGGCTTTCGGTGTCGCTCCGGGCGCTGTCGCCGCAAGTGAAGCACAAGCGGCGGCCGCGGAGGCGTCCACGTACAGCGTGCCCCCGTCCTTTACCGACATCGCTGAGCATGTTAATCCCTGTGTCGTGAATATCAGTACGACAAAGGTTGTCAGTGGGGGCGACATGTATCACTTCGGAGCTCCTTTTCAGGGATCTCCCTTCGAGCGGTTCTTCGGAGGTGACGAATTTTTCAAGCACTTTTTCGGCGACCGGCCGGGCAGGGAATACCGACAACGCAGCCTGGGATCCGGCTTCATCATCAGCAAGGACGGTTATCTTTTTACGAATAATCACGTCATAGAACGGGCCGACGAAATTACGGTCCGCCTTTCAAACGGGAACGAATACAGCGCCGTCGTCAAGGGCAGCGACAAAAACACCGACATCGCCCTTCTCAAGATCGACGCGGACGAGAAACTGCCCGCGGCAACCCTGGGAAAATCGTCTGAACTGCGGGTCGGAGAATGGGTCATGGCGATCGGGAACCCCTTTGGACTGTCACAGACGGTGACCGCGGGCATCGTCAGCGCCACGGGGCGAGTCATCGGCGCCGGTCCCTATGATGATTTTATTCAGACCGATGCCTCCATTAATCCCGGTAACAGCGGTGGTCCGCTGTTTAACATGGCCGGCGAGGTAGTCGGCATCAACACGGCCATCGTGGCACAGGGGCAGGGCATCGGGTTCGCCATTCCCATTGATATGGCGAAGGAAATTCTTCCCGCTCTGAAACAGGAAGGGCGGGTCACCCGTGGCTGGCTGGGCGTGTCTGTCCAGGACGTGACAAAGGAAATTGCCGACAGCCTGGGACTGAAGTCTGAAGACGGCGTATTGGTGGCCCACGCTTTCGAGGGTGATCCTGCCGCCGAAGCGGGCATCATGAGCGGCGACGTGATTATTTCAATTAACGGGGAGCCCGTTACAGATACCCAGGAACTGCTCCGTGTCGTAGCGTCGATACCGGTTGACACCGAAGCGGACATCGGTGTTGTCCGTGAGGGAGCGGAAAAGCATTTTACCGTCGTGGTCAAGGAGCGGCCGGATTCGAAAACCCTGGTCAGCCAGGATAAAAAAGAAGACCAGTTCGGTATGACCGTCCAGGCTATCACGCCTGACATGGCCTTGCATTTCGGCCTGTCCGATACGGGCGGTGTGATTGTAACGGATGTGGAACCCGGCAGCAGGGCCGGCGAGGCGGGCATTCAGCCGGCGGATATTATCGTGTCGGTCAACAACATACACATCGAAACCATGGATAATTACCGGGATGCCATCGCGAAAGCCGATACGGCCAAGAGCCTGCTTCTGCTCATCAAGAGGCAGGATGCGCGGTTCTTCGTCGTGATAAAACCCTGATTTATCGAGAAACCGGGAAGGCGGCCGTCGGGCAAGCTGCCCGTGCGGCCGTCGGCCGCACGAATCGGGTGCTACACTGATTACGATTTTTATTGCTCTAGACGATTGGTCATGGTATCAATCATCCCCGAGACGTGGCGTGATTGCACAGATGGAACA
>OMKS01004716.1_pt1 | contig 10152 bp, 8 predicted proteins | sample 1674721 | NCBI WGS metagenome assembly OMKS01 (sample SAMN06264996, study PRJEB25208) | sediment metagenome | isolation source: hot spring sediment | place: USA: California | collected 2014-09-02 | reverse complement strand
GAACAATTAACCCATTAGGTAATAGTATAGAAGAATACTGGAATAACTTGGAGCAAGGCGTAAGCGGCTGCGAACTTATTACCAGTTTTGACACAACCAAGTTCAAAACAAAATTTGCCTGTCAGGTTAAAAATTTTGATCCCCTTCAGCATTTCGATCGTAAAGAGCTAAGGAAGTTCGATCCCTATTGCCAGTTTGCCATGGTTGCTGCCCATCAGGCAGTTCTTGATTCAGGATTAGATCTTGAAAAGATTGACCACGATGCTGCTGGCGTTATTTGGGCTTCTGGAATTGGGGGGATTCAAACTTTTATGGAAGAAATGAAAGGCTATTTCGCAGGTGATGGAACGCCGCGATTTAGCCCTTTCTTTATTCCAAGAATGATTGCCGATATTGCTGCCGGACACATTAGCATGCGCTATAGTTTCCGTGGACCTAACTACGCAACAGTATCTGCATGTGCCTCATCAAACCATGCTCTAATTGATGCAATGAACCTAATTAGGCTGGGGAAAGCCAATGTGTTTATTACTGGAGGATCAGAAGCTTCAATCAATGAGGCTGGTATGGGTGGGTTTAACTCTATGCAAGCCATCTCAACAAACAATGATGAGTACAAAACTGCTTCTCGTCCGTTTGATGCAACCCGTGACGGATTTGTTATGGGCGAAGGCGGTGGAGCACTTATCCTTGAAGAATACGAGCACGCAAAAGCGCGTGGTGCGAAAATTTACGCTGAACTTGTTGGAGGTGGCATGACTGCTGACGCTCACCATTTTACTGCACCTCATCCTGAAGGGCTCGGGGCAAAAAATGTAATGCTAAACTCAATTAAGGATGCAAACCTTAAAATTGAGGACGTTGACTACATCAACCTTCATGGTACTTCAACTCCAATTGGCGATGTAGCCGAAGTTAAAGCGGTTACCGCTGTTTTTGGCGAACATGCCTATAAGCTGAACGTAAGTTCAACCAAATCAATGACTGGCCACTTGCTTGGTGCTGCTGGTGCGATTGAAGCTTTGGCTGCAATTTTTGCAATCAACAAGGGCATTGTTCCGCCTACAATTAACCACACTACTCCCGATCCTGAAATTGACCGCAAGCTAAACCTAACGCTTAACAAAGCTCAAAAACGCGATGTTAACGTTGCACTTAGTAATACGTTTGGTTTTGGCGGACACAACTCTTCAGTGATCTTCAAAAAATTTGTTGAATAACAAATAGTGATTCGTCGACTTTTAGGACTAAAGCCAAATAAATTTAGCAACACCGATAAGGCGTTCTTTAATCGGTTGAGGGAAGAGTTTGGCATTAAAGCAAAGCGACTCGATCTCTACAACATAGCTGTTATTCATAAGTCTGCATCTACAATTGTATCAAACGGGAAAAGGGTTAACAATGAGAGGCTCGAGTACCTTGGCGATGCCGTTCTCGACACGATTGTTACCGATTTTCTGTTTACAAACTTCCCAAATAAGGACGAGGGCTTTTTAACCAAAATGCGCTCGCGCATTGTTAGCAGGCAAAGCCTTAACGCAATAGCCCTTGCTATTGGTCTCGACAAAATTGTGGTAACCCAAACTAACAACCACTTAGCGCATAAGCATATTTTTGGCGATGCGCTTGAAGCTTTTGTTGGAGCAATTTTTTTAGACAAAGGTTACGCTTACACGGCACGTTGGGTAACAAAGCACATTCTAGCAAACCACGTCAACCTAAATGAGCTTCAGGCTACCGAGAACGATCACAAAAGCAAAATAATTGAGCTTGCCCAAAAGTTTAAATACGATATCTGCTTCGAAAGCCAAGAATGCGACACCTCAAAAGGGCAATCGCCGCTATTTGAAGCGAAGCTATTCCTTAACCAAAAGCTAATGGGAAACGGTTTTGGAACGTCTAAAAAAGAGGCCGAGCAAAATGCGGCAATGGTGGCCCTCAAACGAATTGATATTATCTCATTACCCCTTCATCAGGTTAAGCCCAAAACCATAAACTGGGAAAACTAACCAATCAATACCAACGCCTTTAAAACATGGGTTATGGCAAAAGGTAAAATTCTTCTTAGCGTTCCCCAAGAAAAAATAAGGTTTTACGCCATATCATGTGCCGACTCAATTCACAAGCTTGCTTGGAGCATAAACACATCGCTTAATACTACCCTTAGCGACCATGACGGCATTGCTAAAGCCAATGAACTTTTTCCAGTACTTTACGATGACAGCACCATTCATGAAACTCGTATTGCTATTGTAAAAAATAAGGTTAACAACCTTGTGCTTGTGAAAGGGCTTGAAAAAATTGACTATATCCTAGTAGTTAAGGGAAACCTTGCCGACAGTGAAGTAAGCAAGCTTATTGCAAATATTAAAGGGTTGGCTAACATAATTGCCCTGATTAGGATTAGCCCAAAGCAGCTAAAAGAGCTTAATTTAGTTGATGTATTTTAGCGCAGTAGCTTAGGCATTAAAACAATACAGGCGGAAACCACCCCGCCTGCATTAACCCTAAAACCTTAAACCTATGAAAAAACACTCATTTAACCCCAAAGGGTTGTGAATGCTATTTACGCTACAAAGATAATCACCAACTACGTTAACTGCATTTAAGGTGTGTTAAAGATTGTTAAGGGTAGATTCAATCAACTTTCAAAGTAATTACATTTGTCAACATGAGACGAAGCACCATCTGGATACTTGTTGGAGTAATATCAGTTGCAACCATTGGCCTAATAATGGTTCAGTCAAAATGGGTAAAAATTGCCGTTGAGGTTAAAGATGAGCAGTTTTGGCAAACAGCCAAGCTAGCCTTGGAGAAAGTAGTGACAGAGGTTGACAGGCAGGAAACCATAGTACAAGTAATTGACGAAATTAGCCCCTACGCCACCGCTGGTTCGGGTACATCTCCAAGGTACACCCACAGGTTAAGCACCATTAACCGTACAAGAGGAGGGCTAAGAACTCGGCAACAAAACCAACAGGTGTTTACCATAACCCATCTCGATACGCTAAAAATCCCATCGGTACCACGATTCTCAAGTATCGATTCGCTACAAATTATTCGAATTGACGATAACCTATGGGATATTAAACCCGCTAGGAAATCAACTCATTACCCTGAGCTAAGCTTTAACATCTCCATTGATGAAAAGCTGCTTAATAAAACCGTTTTTGTTGAGAATATTGTGGATAAGCTTATTAGAATTGAGCTTCCCATAAACGAGCGAATCCCCTTTGAGGTGCTCGATACCATAATTACAAACGAATTTAACAAGCTTGGCCTTAAGGCAAAGCTCGAGTATAAGGTTACATCGGAGAATGATAGTATTGTATACGCTAGCAATAACTTTAAGCGAGAGCTGCTTAACCCTCTGAGAGCGCAGCTGTTCCCAAACGATTTCTTCTCAAAAAAGTACTACTTATCCGTATATTTCCCAAACCAAAAATCGTACGTAATTGGCTCACTAGGAACGATGACCGTAACAACATTTCTTCTCACGATAATCATTATCTTCAGCTTTAGCTTTACCCTAGCAATAATTTTTAAGCAGAAAAGGTTGTCGGATATAAAAAACGACTTCGTTAGCAACATGACCCATGAGCTAAAAACGCCAATCTCTACAATATCGCTAGCGGCACAAATGCTAGGCGACCCATCTATACCTGATGAGAATAAGCGTGTTGGACATTTAGGAAGCGTTATTTTGGAGGAAAGCCGCCGCCTTGGCCTTCAGGTTGAAAAGGTGCTGCAAATGGCTATTTTCGAAAAAACCAAGCTTAAGCTTAAGCTTAAAGAGGTTGATTTTCACTATGTAGTTGACAAGGTGCTCAAATCATTCGACCTGCAAATACAAAACGTTAGTGGTAGCTTGGCTAAAGAGCTTAATGCTAACCAACCTTACATTATTGCCGATGAGGTACACGTTACCAACGTGGTAAACAACCTTTTAGACAATGCCCTGAAGTATCGCAACGGAAACCCTGAGATAACCGTATCTACCCGCAATAATAACCGTGGAATTATTTTCACTGTAACCGACAATGGGATAGGTATAAGCCGTGACAACCAGAAACGAATTTTCGATCAGTTTTACCGCGTTCCTACTGGAAACCTTCACAACGTAAAGGGTTTTGGCCTTGGGCTTTGCTACGTAAAAAAAATAGTTGACGAACATGCCGGCCGCATTTGGGTTGACAGCACCTTAGGGCAAGGAAGTAAGTTTAGCTGCTTCTTCCCTTTTAACGGGCCAAACGAAAAGCAAACAATTTAAAACAAAAAGCTATGAAAGAGGGGAAAACAAGAATTTTGCTCGCAGAAGATGATGAGAATCTAGGTCTGCTGCTTAAAGAATACCTCCTTGCAAAAGGATACGATACCGATCTCTATAAGGACGGGGAGAAGGCATTTAAAGGGTTTAAAAACCAACACTACGACATCTGCATACTTGATGTAATGATGCCCGTAATGGATGGCTTTACCCTCGCAAAAGAAGTTCGAATTGTTAACCCAGCAATGCCTATCCTATTCCTCACAGCCAAATCGATGAAGGAAGATGTGCTCGAAGGTTTCACCATTGGAGCCGACGATTACATGACCAAGCCGTTTAGCATTGAGGAGCTGCTCATGCGAATTGAGGCAATTTTACGCAGGACAAAAAATGACCCAACCGCCGCAGGACAGGATACTTTTCAGATTGGCAGCTACACCTTTGAGGTAACCAAGCAAACCCTAACCCACGGCGAAACCGTTAGGCGGCTAACTACCAAGGAGACTGAGCTACTTAAGCATCTTTGCATTAACAAAAATTCGGTGCTCGACAGGAACTTTGCGCTAAAAACCATTTGGGTTGACGATAGCTACTTCAATGCTCGAAGCATGGATGTTTACATCACTAAGCTACGCAAATACCTGAGCAACGATCCTGATGTTGAAATCATCAACGTGAGGGGCAAAGGTTTTAAACTGCTATCGCAACCTTAAAATAGGCATTAAAAGGGTGTGAATATCTAAAAAAAATGGCTGCTAAAAACAAAAAAACATAACCTTGATATAGCGTTTTTCGTTAACTTTGTTGTAAGTTGGATTTACTATTTACAGCAGAATACTATTGCTGTTTCGTTTTTTTATGTTATTATTGAGTAATGATTGAAGATTGAAATACAGCGAACATGGAAAAAATTGTTATTGAGCCAACAAACGAAACCCCAAAAGTTATACTAGATAAGGAAAATAATATATTCAAATTCTCCGGTAATTCCTTACCTGAGGACGTAGCTACCTTTTTTTCACCCATAATCAGCTGGTTCGATGAGTACGCAAAAATGCCAAATGAAACAACAAAAATTATCTTTAACCTTGAGTACTACAACACCTCATCCTCAAAAATGATTCTTAAGCTACTTGAAAAATTTAGAGATATCCACCGAAGAGGCTATAACATTGAAGTTCATTGGCACTACATGGAGGATGATGAGGACATGATTGAGGCAGGTGAAGATTACTCTGAAAATATTAAGATTCCTTTTAAATTTATAGCTCACAGTCGTTAACACATACCCTAAACCATATCAACCTAAATGGCACTTCACAAATTTCGCTTAGCAACGCTAAAAATCTTTGGTCGTTTCCCTAAAACCGAAGAAATTGAGGCTACAGACGCTGCCCTCAGAAAAGAGTACGATGATTTCAAAAATTTTGGTGACTCCCCTGAATACGCTCATTTTCTTGAGTTACAAGACTTTGTTAATTCGGGAGAACCCAAGCGGATAAAAGAGGAGTTAAATCTTTTAAAATACTCTGGATCGCAAGAGCAGCTGAAAGAACTTGAACTGAAAAGACTAAGTAAGGACAAGGAACTCAAAAACTACGTGAAGGTTAAAGATTCTCAGGATCTTAACTTCACACGCAATGTAGAGCTATCTGGCAAACCAATCCGTTTTAATGAGCTCAAGCAACTGGTTGAGTCACCCGACTACCAAGCCCAACGCAAGCAGCTAAAAAAGGAAAATGCTGAGGATTACCAAAAAGAGCTAGAGTATAAGCAGCTAAAAAAGGACGCTGAGCTTAAGCGATATTTTAAGCTAACCAGCAGCAAGGCATTTAAAGATTTTAACAGCTTAGATGGTTCAGAAAAGGTTAACACGTTTAACCAGCTAAAGGAGTATATCCACTCACAGGAATTTGCCGACAGAAAAGCCTACTTGCTCTCAAGCAAAAAGTTTGAACAGTCGGAGGCATACAAAAAGCTGCAAGAATTTAAAGGCCTAAAAAAATCGGAACGTATTATCTGGTACGAGTCGTTAAAAAGTTCCAGTAAGTTTGATGAGCTAAAACGATGGGAGCTGGTTTTCTCCGATAATTTTGAAGGTAAGGAACTTGATAAAAGCAAGTGGATTACCCGCTACTTCTGGGGCGAAGCGCTTTTGAACAAAAGCTACTCCCTTGCTGCCGATAAGCACTACTACACCGAAGGCAATAACCTTCAGCTAAATAACGGGATACTAAAAATTTCAACCCGAAAAGAAGTGGCTGATGGACTGGCATGGGATGTTAAAATGGGTTTTATTCCAAAACAATTCGAATACACCTCGGGTATTATTAGCACTGGGCAATCGTTTAGGCAAAAGCAAGGTCGTTTCGAAGCTAAGGTTAAATTCACCGATACACCAGGTGTATACCATGCTTTTTGGCTTGTTGGCGATAAAATGCTTCCGCATATTGATGTGTTCAGGAAAAATGCTAAGAATACCACAGCGCAAGGTTCAGTGTACACGCCAAAAAACGGAAGTACAAAACCACTAATCCTAAAATCAACCCTTGGTGGTTTTAATTTTTCGTCAAACTTCTTTATCCTAAGTATCGACTGGTGTTCGGAAAAGATAACCTGGAAGATAAATGGTGTCCCATACATGGAAACCACGCAGAACCTACCCGAAATTCCGATGTATTTAGTTTTCTCGTCGGGCGTTGTAGGCAATACAACCCCCGCAAATTTGCCCGCTAAACTTGAAATTGACTGGGTTAAATGCTGGAAAGAAAAACCTGCCGAATAGCTTTCGCCAAAAATAGCCAACTTATTTTGCGGCTTACCTAAGGTAAGCCGCAACGTTATGTACTACTTTGTAGTTAGGATTGAACGTGTGGTTATTGTCAAAATCCCATTTCCATTTATCCACTTGAGATAGCTCGGCGGTATTGGCATAAACTCGTGGTGAAGCATGCGAGAGCATACCATTATCACTATAGAACTCAGCTTCGATATCTGAAATAACCATACTTTTATCAACTGGCAAGCCGTTAAGGTGACCCTGCTGAAGCACTTGTGCAAGCTGCATCCTTTCGCTATCGCCTAGCAGATTTCTTCGAGCCAAAAATTCTTCGATATGAACATGCAATTGGCTAAGCGTATTAACGGAAACAGTAAAATCCAAACCTCGTGTTAGCTCGTGCATGGCCTGTTCGGAATTTGACAAAAGATGCCCTAGCTCGAAACGCAATCCCCTTTGCTTGGCTAGGCTCCAAGCCCAATTTATTGCACCGCCAGTAATATCAGCATGAACAATACTTACATTTTGGCAATTACGATACTTATGTAAAATACGTTTAGGATGTGCTACATCAATGAGGGTAACTGTAAGGCCTTGCTCAAGAATATCGGCTAAAGGAATATCTAAAAGCCAGCCGCTTCCAAGAAATGCAATTGATTTTGGTTTACGCTTGCTGACCTCAGAGATTATTAGCTGCTTCGACTTTTGAAGATGGTTCTCCCACTCCTCTTTATGATTGAGATATCGACGCATAATTCCCATTTGGTTAGGCAGATAACCCATACGATAATGCATCCACCAATGGGAAAATGAGGTCATAGCAAAAAAATCTATTAGTCCATTTTTAGCACAGCCAAAAATGCCTGCTGAGGAACTTCAACATTACCTACCTGACGCATACGCTTCTTCCCTTTTTTCTGCTTCTCTAATAGTTTTCGTTTACGCGTAATATCGCCTCCGTAGCATTTTGCCGTAACATCCTTACGCAAGGCTTTAATGGTTTCGCGAGCAATAACCTTTGTGCCAATGGCTGCCTGGATGGCAATATCAAATTGCTGGCGGGGGATAAGCTCTTTGAGCTTTTCGCACATTCTACGGCCAAACGGATAGGCATAATCGCGGTGAATTAGTGTTGATAGAGCATCAACCATCTCTCCATTTAAAAGCACATCAAGCCTAACCAAGTTTGCCTCCTGGTAGCCTTGCATATGGTAATCGAGCGAAGCATAACCTCGGGAAATGGATTTTAGCTTATCGTAAAAGTCGAAAACAATCTCCGAGAGCGGCATGGAAAAAGTAAGCTCGATACGATTGGTTGTCAGGAATACCTGATTTTTTAGCACTCCTCTCTTGTCAATACAAAGCTTCATTACCGCGCCCAACGAATCGCTATTGGTAATAATTTGCGCTTTAATTGTAGGCTCCTCAATGTAATCGATTAGCGTTGGAGCAGGTAGCCCGCTTGGGTTATGTATCTCAATTGTTTCGCCCTTAGTGGTATAAACCTTATACGAAACGTTTGGGACGGTTGTAATAACATCCATGTTAAACTCGCGGTACAAACGCTCCTGCACGATCTCCATATGAAGCAAACCTAGGAAACCACACCTGAAACCAAAGCCAAGCGCAAGCGAGCTTTCGGGCTCATAGGTAAGCGAGGCGTCGTTAAGAATAAGCTTTTCGAGCGAAGCACGAAGATCTTCGTAGTCGTCAGCATCAACAGGGTATAATCCAGCAAAAACCATTGGTTTTACGTTCTCGAAACCTGCTATACCTTTACTACATGGTCTGTCGACATGCGTAATGGTGTCGCCAACTTTAACCTCAGCGGAATTTTTTATGCCTGAAATAATGTACCCTACATCGCCAGCACTAATTGAGCTACGCGGCAACATTTTCAACCGAAGTATACCAACCTCATCGGCATCGTATTCGCGTTTAGTATTTAAAAACTTAACCCTATCGCCCTTTTTGAGGGTTCCGTTAAATACCTTAAAATAGGCAATAATACCCCGAAACGAGTTGAACACTGAATCAAAAATTAGGGCTTGTAAAGGTTCATTTGGATCGCCCTTAGGTGCAGGTATTCGCTCAATAATAGCGTGAAGAATATCTTTAACACCCTCGCCTGTTTTTGCGCTAGCTGGAATAATCTCCTCGCGCCTACATCCAATAAGTTCAACTATTTGGTCTTTCACATCCTCTGCCATTGCGGCATCCAGGTCAATTTTGTTAACCACAGGTATAATTTCCAAATCGTGCCCAATGGCAAGGTAAAGGTTTGATATGGTTTGAGCCTGTATGCCCTGGGTTGCATCAACAATAAGCAATGCGCCTTCGCATGAGGCAATTGCTCTTGATACTTCGTACGAAAAATCAACATGGCCTGGAGTATCAATCAGGTTAAGTATATACTTCTGACCATCCTGCTCATAGTCCATCTGAATTGCGTGACTTTTAATTGTAATGCCCTTTTCGCGCTCTAACTCCATGCTATCGAGCACCTGCTCCTGCGTCTCCTTTTCGGTAAGCGTATTGGTTAGCTGAAGTAACCTATCGGCAAGGGTACTCTTACCATGATCGACGTGGGCAATAATACAGAAGTTACGTATATTATTCATGTTTACTATGTTTAGGAGCGCAAAGATATTGAAAAATTAGCAAAAAAAGTGCAATGAAAAATACCATTAAAAAAGGGGCATTAAGCCCCTTTTAAAATTCGTTTTGTTCGGCTTAAAGTTTCCGCTTCACCTCTACTTCTTGGAATGATTCGACAAGATCGCCTACCTTAATATCGTTGAAGTTGTTAATGTTTAATCCGCACTCAAACCCGTTGGCTATCTCTTTTGCATCATCCTTAAATCGCTTGAGCGAGCCTAGGTCGCCGGTGTATACTACAATACCATCGCGGATGAGCCTGCATTTTGCATTTCGGAGGATTTTCCCTTCGCGAACAACACACCCTGCAACGGTTCCAACCTTTGTAATCTTGAAGGTATCAAGCACTTCGGCCGTACCCAGTATCTCCTCTTTAATTTCGGGTGAAAGCATCCCCTCCATGGCAGCCTTAATCTCGTTTATAGCATCGTAAATAATAGAGTATATT
>OMKS01004715.1_pt1 | contig 10152 bp, 9 predicted proteins | sample 1674721 | NCBI WGS metagenome assembly OMKS01 (sample SAMN06264996, study PRJEB25208) | sediment metagenome | isolation source: hot spring sediment | place: USA: California | collected 2014-09-02 | reverse complement strand
ATTGTCCGCGTGGAGCTGGAGGTGCTGACCGAACAGATTCGGTCCTTGAGTCAGAGTATCAAGCGTCTGGATAGCGATCTTTCCGAACACGGCCAGGGCTTGAAAGGGCATGCCAACCTCCGCAGCATCAAGGGCATTGGCGACCGATCGGCGACGGTGCTGCTGAGCGTCATCGGCAATGTGAAGGACTTTGCCAGTGAGGACAAGCTGGCGGCCTATTTTGGGATCGTGCCGAGGGTCAGGGATTCTAACGAGACGGTTCGACACGGGCGGATCACCAAACACGGCTCCACGCTGGCGCGGACGACCCTGGTGCAATGTACGCTGTGCGCCAAGCGCTATAGCCCCTATCTAAGGCGGTATTATGAACGGATCAAACGAAGCCGCGGCAGCGGCAAGGCGATCATTGCCACCGCTCGCAAGCTCCTGGGAATCATCTACAAAACCCTCACGCACGATTGGATTTTCGAGGACTTCCCAAGCTTCACAATAGCCAACACTTAGAGCAAAAAACCATCGGAAATTGGAGTGGATTTTTATCATAGGAGACATGGCGATGGGACTCATGGAAGCGATCCAGCGCGGCAAGAGGCCGATGCCGCCGCGGCTGATGATCTATGGAACCGAAGGCATCGGCAAGGCCCAGCCTCTCGACGCGAAGGTCCTGACGCCCTGCGGCTTCGTGAACATGGGCGACTTGAAGGTGGGCGACGAGGTCATCGGTTCCGACGGCAAGGCTCACCGCGTTCTGGGGGTCTATCCCCAGGGCGAAAAGGAGGTCTTCCAGGTCACGTTCCGCGACGGTTCGACAACGCGTTGCTGCGAGGATCACCTCTGGTTCACGCAGACCTGCCGCGAGCGCGACCAGGGACTGGCTGGCGCGGTCCGAACGCTTCGGGACATCCGCCTAACGCTCCGCTACGGGACGCATTTCAATCACGCCGTCGCGCGGGTCCGCTCGGTCCAGTTCGCGGCCTTGGGCTGCACGTTGCCCGTCGATCCGTGGCTGCTGGGCGTGTATCTGGGTGACGGCTGTTCGTCCGGCAACGTCCTGATCACCAATCCCGAACCGGACATCCAACGAAAGGTGGCCGCATCGCTCGACGGCGCGGATGCCTGCGTGAAGTCCGGCGGGATCGCCCTGCGGGTGAAGGCCAAGAGACGGAACAACCGCCCGGCGGTGCTCAAGGTGGCGTTGGCACAGCTGGGCCTGGACGGCCTGGAGTCTCACGAGAAGTTCATCCCCTTGCCCTATCTGCACGCCACGGTCGAGCAGCGACTGGCCTTGCTGCGGGGCCTTGTGGACAGCGACGGCTTCGTCACCAATCCCGGGGCGGTCGAGTTCTGCACCACCAGCCCGCGGCTGGCTAAGGATGTCTGCTCCCTCATCCGCTCCCTCGGTGGCTCCGCGAAGACGGTGACGAAGACTAGGCCCACCTTCACCCATCACGGACAGAGGCGAACGGCCGACCTGCCTATCGCATCTTCGCATCGTTCCCCGACGACGTGGTTCCGGTCTCTTCGAAGAAACATCTCCGGAAGTGGTCCGTGCCCCGGTGGGCGATCCGGCACACCCTCCGCAGCGTCGAACCGGTCGGTCGGATGCCCTGCCAGTGCATCCGCATCGACGCGCCCGATTCGTTGTACGTCACGGACGATTTTCTCCTGACGCACAACAGCACGCTGGCGGCCGATGCGCCCAAGCCCGTCTTCATCCAGACCGAGGATGGCCTGGCCCAGATCGACTGCCACAGGTTTCCCCTGGCCCGAACGCTCGAGGAGGTCCTGGCGGCGATGTCGGGACTCTACAGCCAGCCGCACGACTACGAAACCGTGGTCATCGACTCGCTGGACTGGCTGGAACGGAGCATCTGGGACGAGGTCTGCCGCCGCCACGGCGTCAAGAGCATCGAGAAGGCCGACGGCGGGTTCGGCAAGGGCTATGTCCACGCCCTGACCTACTGGCGGCAGGTGATCGAGGGTCTCGATGCCCTGCGGACCGACCGCGGCATGGCGGTCGTCCTGATCGCCCATGCCAAGGTCGAGAAGTTCGAGGACCCGGAGGCGACGGCCTATGACCGCTACTCGCCGCGGCTGCACAAGCACGCCACGGCCCTGGTCACCGAATGGTGCGATGCGGTCCTGTTCGTCACCCGCAAGTACCGCACGCAGACCGAGGACGCCGGCTTCGGCCGCACCCGGACCATCGCCGTCGGGGTGGGGACCGACGCCGGCGAGCGCATCCTGCGTTGCGTGGGCTCCCCGGCCTGCGTCGCCAAGAACCGTTACGGCCTGCCGGCCGAGCTGCTGCTGTCGTGGTCGGCGCTGATGACCGCGATGACACAGGACACCCATCAAGGCCCCAAGGCACAAGGAGAACAAACGCATGGCTAACCTCAACTTCAACGCCCACGATGTGGACCCGACTACCGACTTCGAGCCGATCCCCGCGGGCAAGTACGTCGCGGTCATCACCGCCAGCGAGATGAAGCCCACCAAGCGCGGCGACGGCGCATACCTGGAGCTGACCTTCCAGGTCATCGAGGGCGAGTTCAAGAACCGCCTGCTCTGGGCGCGGCTGAACCTGGACAACCCCAACCCGCTGACGGTGAAGATCGCGCGGAGCGAGCTGTCGGCCCTGTGCCGGGCGGTCGGCGTCATGGAGCCGAAGGATTCCTGCGAACTGCACAACCTGCCGCTGGCCATCACCGTCAAGCAGAAGACCGACGCCGACGGCGAGCTGCGCAACGAGGTCAAGGGCTACGCCAAACGCGAGACCGCGGGCGGCGGCGCGAAACCCGCCCAGAACGCCAACGCCACCCCGCCCTGGAGGCGTGGATGATGCAGGTGCGGCTGGATATCCGCACGTGGTCCGAGCCGAACCTTCGCGGCCACTGGGCCCGGCGCGCCCGCAGGGCGCACCAACAGCGCCAGACCTCGCGGACGCTCGTCCGGGCGGCCCTGACGGCGTTGCCGCCGGCCCAGGGGGTGCTCGACGGCCGGCGCAGGATCACCGTGCGGCTGACGCGTCTGGGGCCGCGCCGGCTCGATTCGGACAACCTGGCCGCCGCCCTCAAGCACGTCCGCGATGGCGTGGCCGACGCGATGGGCCTGGATGATGGCGACGAGCGGCTGAGGTGGCTCTACGACCAGCGCAAGGCAGGGCCCGATGAGTACGCCGTCCTCGTGGAGATCGACACGGATGATCGGCCATGACGCGATCCAGGGCCGGCTCTACCTGGCCGGACCGATGACCGGCCATCCGGGCCACAACGTCCAGGCCTTCCACGCGGCCGCCGCGCGGCTCCGGGCCGCTGGGTGGGACGTGGTCAACCCCGCCGAGAACTTCGGTGGACGAACGGACCTGCCCCGCGCGCACTACATGCGAACCGATGTGGCGGCCCTGGTCCGGTGCGAGGCCATCGCGTTGCTGCCCGGCTGGCAGGGGTCCCGCGGAGCGAAGGTGGAGTATCTGCTGGCCTGCGAACTGGCCCTGAAGATCCTCGACGCCGCCACGCTGGGGCCCTGCGTCGATCCGCCGACGGCGTCGGTCCGGCTCGGCGAGGCATGAATGACGCAGGCCCTGCTCAATCCGTTGCCGGCGTACGTCCCTGGCCTGTCCCTGCGGCCGTACCAGATCGAGGCCGTCGAGGCGGTCTATGACCACTTGCGGACACGTGAGGACAATCCATGCATCGTGTGTCCGACCGGTGCGGGCAAGAGCCTGATCATCGGCCAGATCGGTCGGGATGCCGTGCAGCGATGGAGCGGTCGCGTGCTGATCCTGGCCCACGTGAAGGAACTGCTCGAGCAGGCCGTCGAGAAGCTCCACGCGATGGCCCCGGACCTGTGGAATCGCATCGGTGTCTACTCGGCGGGCCTCAAGAGTCGGGACACCGAGCAGGCCATCATCGTCGCGGGCATCCAGTCGGTCTTCCGTCGGGCGAAGGAACTGGGCCGTTTCGACCTGGTCATTATCGACGAGGCCCACATGGTGCCCCCGGACGGCGAAGGGATGTACCGCACGTTCCTGGCGGATGCGAAGGCCATCAACCCCAACGTGCGCCTCATCGGCCTGACGGCCACGCCGTTCCGCATGACGACGGGGACCATCTGCGCGCCGGAGAACCTGCTCAACCACATCTGCTACGAGGCAGGCGTCCGCGAGCTGATCGTCCAAGGCTACCTGTGCCCCCTGGTCGCCAAGGGCACGCGACAGGATATCGACACCAGCGGCCTGCACGTCCGGGCCGGCGAGTTCGTCCCCGACGAGGTCGAGGCCCTGATGGACCAGGCCGCCCGCGTCGAGGCCGCGTGTGCCGAGATCGTCGAGCAGACCCGGGACAGGCACAGCGTCCTGGTCTTCGCCAGCGGCATCCAGCACGCCCGGCACGTCGCCGAAAACCTTGCAGGGATGGGCGGCCAAGTCGCCACGGTCTTCGGCGAGACACCCGCTGACGAGCGTGCCAGAACCATCGCAGAGTTCCGCGCCGGGCGGCTGAAGTACCTGGTGAACGTGGGCGTTCTGACCCACGGCTTCGACGCGCCGAACATCGACTGCGTGGCGCTGCTTCGGCCCACCAACTCGCCGGGCCTTCTGTGCCAGTGCTGTGGGAGGGGCTTCCGGCTCCATCCGGGCAAGTCGAACTGTCTCATCCTGGACTTCGGCGGCAACGTCCTGCGCCACGGGCCGGTGGACGACCTGCGAATCAAGGACAGCGCCAAGGGCACGGGCGTCGCCCCGGCCAAGAAGTGCCCCGAGTGCCTGGCCCTCATCGCCGCCGGCTATGCGACCTGCCCCCCAGTGCGGCTATGCGTTTCCGCCGCCCGAGCGGCAACCGCACGAGGCCCAGGCCGGCACCGCCGCGGTCCTGTCCGGCCAGGTGAGCCTCGAGACCTATCCCGTCCAGGCGGTCATGTACAGCATCCATACCAAGCGCGACGCGCCGGCGGACCATCCGCGCAGCATGCGGGTCGATTACCGCCTGGGCCTGGGCCGCTGGCAGGCCGAGTGGATCTGTCTCGAACACACCGGCTACGCCCGGCGCAAGGCCGAACTGTGGTGGCGAAGGCGCTCGAATGTGCCCGTGCCGGACTCGGCCGAGGACGCGGTCCACCTGGCCGAGCATGGGGCGCTGGCCCAGACCAGGGGCATCACCATCCGCTCGGTGTCCGACGAGAAGTACGACCGCATCGTCGGCTACGACCTGGCAGAGGTGCCCGCGTACCGCGAGCCGGGCTGGGACGACGAGGAAATCGAACCGGGCGGCAAACCAGAACCGTGCGCCGTTGGCGACAGTGACGAGGAGGTGCCCTTCTGATGTCGCACGCCAACGGGCAGATTCTCGATGCGGCGCTGGCCTATGCCCGGCTGGGTTACGCCGTATTCCCGTGCGCGCCTGGCGGCAAGGTGCCCATCACCAAGCACGGCTGCAAGGATGCCACGACCGACGAGAAACAAATCGAGGCGTGGTGGCGTCAGCACCCCAGCGCCAACATCGGCATCGCTACGGCAGGGCTGCTCGTCGTTGACGTGGACGGCGCGAAGAACCCCTGGTTGGCCGACCAGCCGGAGAAGCGACAGGAACTCGCTTGCACGCCGCTGTCCCTCACACCGGGCGGCGGGCGACACCACCTGTTCCGGCAGCCGACTGGGCGGGCCTGGGGGAACACCACCGGCAAGCTCGCGCCGAAGGTTGATACGCGCGGCAACGGCGGCTACATCATCGCGCCCCCCTCGGTCGTTGATGGGAAAGCATACCGATGGGCCGAGAACAGGGGACTCAATAGACCACCAAGGGATTTGGTCGAACCACCAAGCTGGTTGGTGACGGTACTTGGCAATGGTTGTCCACAGTCCCGAACCGTCAAGCAATCCAGGACGGTTCAGGCATCGGAAGACGTGGAATGGCGCGCCCTTGCCTATCTCGACGCCATGCCGTCCGCCGTGAGCGGCCAGGGAGGACATAACGCCACCTACGCGGCGGCGACGGTGCTCGTTCACGGGTTCGGCATCGCGCCCGACCGGGCGCTCGACCTGCTTCTCGCACACTACAACCCGCGCTGCCAGCCGCAGTGGACCGAGAAAGAACTCCGGCACAAGGTCGAGGACGCAGCCTCCAAGCCGCACATGCAGTCGTTCGGGTGGCTACGCGACCGACAGGACGACCCGGGGCCCGGCGCGGACCTCTCCGCGCTGCTCGGGGAAGCCGACACAACCGTCCCCGGCTTACCCGCCGACGAGCCGGGCGTGCCGAGTCCGCCGGACCCCGGGCCACTGCCGGAGGAACTCCTCCGTGTGCCGGGCTTCATCTCCGAGGTGATGGACTACTGCCTCCAGACCGCGCCGTACCCGAACGCGGTCATGGCCTTCTGCGCGGCGATTGCGCTCCAGGCGTTCCTGGCCGGGCGAAAGGTCCGCGACCCCGGCGATAACCGCACCAACGTCTATCTCCTTGGCCTTGGGCACTCGGCCGCGAGCAAGGACCACCCCCGCAAGGTCAACGCCCGCATCGTCCACGAGATTGGGCTGGCCTCCTGCCTCGGCGACCGGTTCGCCTCCGGCGAGGGCATCCAGGACGCGCTCTTCATCAAGCCCTGCATGCTCTTCCAGACTGACGAGATCGACGGGATGCTCCAGCAAATCAACAAGGCGCAGGACGCCCGGCACGAGAACATCATGAGCACACTTTTGACGATGTACTCGGCTGCCAACTCCGTCTTTCCCATGCGTCGCAAGGCTGGCAAGGAATCGCCCGGGGCCATCGACCAGCCGTGCCTCGTCCTCTTCGGGACGGCGATTCCCAACCACTACTACCAGGCGCTCTCCGAACGAATGCTCACCAACGGGTTCTTCGCTCGAATGATCATCCTCGAGTCCGGCCCGCGCCCGAGGGGCCAGGAGCCGACGATCCGCAACCTACCGCCAAGAATCCTCGCCGTCGCCAAGTGGTGGGCGGACTTCCATCCCGGAACCGGCAACCTTGAGAACTGGCATCCCGTTCCTGCCGTGGTCGAGCAGACCGAGGAAGCGAATCGCGCCCTGGTCGAGGCTCGCGAGGAGGCGGAGGTCGAGTACGCCAAGGCCGAGCAGAAGGGCGACCCGGTCGGAACGACCGTCTGGGGGCGCGTAAGCGAGCAGGCCCGCAAGCTCGCCCTCATCTACGCCGCCAGCGAGAACCACGAGTCGCCGCGCATCGGCCTTGCTGCCGCCGAGTGGGCGACGCGGTTCGTCATGCACCAGACCCGGCGGATGCTCTTCATGGCCCAGACCCACGTCGCGGACAACCCCTTCCACGCGGAGTGCCTGAAGTTCACGCAGAAGCTCCGGGACGCGCCGGGCCGAACGCTGCCGCACAGCAAGCTCTTGAAGCGGATGAAGCTCGACGCGCAGGCGTTCCAGAAGATCGTCCAGACGCTCGTCCAGCAAGGCGACATCGAGGTCGTCGCCGTCAGGACAGCGGGGCGCACGGGCATCGCGTACCGCCTGATGGAGGGCGAAGCAAGCGGCACGGGCCGGGTGAAGGGGTGAAACATGTTTGGTGAAAGAAGGACTGTCGGCGGTGAAGTTGGGGAACGAAGGGTGAAAGAAGATGCGCACGCAAGTCCTTGTAAGAAAAGGAGTTCTCTTCTTCTTTCGCTTCTTTCACCCTTACCCCTACGCACGCCTGCCCGCCCGCGCGCATGTGCGCATACAAGAGGGGGTGGGTGAAAGAAGAAAGAAGTCCCCGATGCGGACCGCGCACGGTTCCTCCGCCGCGAGGATGCGAGGAGACGCCGGCGGGAACGGTCGCGCGACGGTGGACAGTTTGTTGTTCGCGTCCGGCGGTCCGGCGTTCCAGGACGCGCCCGGTCGCACCCCGGCGCGGCCGGTTCGTGGGGTCGGGCAAATCCGCCGGCCCGGCCCGAAGGTCGCAACCTGGCGGAACCTGGCGCGAACGGGGCGGAATGGGCCGACAAGACCGGAGATCGCCGCGTGAAAAGGGGCACGCAAGAGCCAACGAGGAGAGCAAACCCACCTTTGCTCTCCCCCTTGCCATGTCTTGTCGCGATACCACGGTACGGCCCGATTCTGGCGGGTGGTCGCCAGGCTGGATTCCCCAGCACCCCTCGGCCGTGGTTATCCCCGCTGTTCATGGGGTGTTTTGGGGAACCGGCAAAAATTTGGCCATGGGCAAAAACCTCCTTTCTGCCAGTGCCACAGCCCCCAGTCTGTGGCTTACGCAAACATCATAGCATCAAGGGACCTTGAAATGAAGACAGAACTTTGGAGCTTGGATCGGCTGAGGCCCTACGAGCACAACCCCCGCGACAACGATGCCGCCGTCGAGGCGGTCGCCCGGTCCATCCGGGAGTACGGGTTTCGTCAGCCCATCGTCGTGGACGCAGACGGCGTGATCGTCGTCGGCCACACGCGATGGAAGGCGGCGCAGAAGCTGGGATTAAAGACCGTGCCCGTCCACGTGGCCACCGACCTGACCCCGGCCCAGGCCCAGGCCTACCGCATCGCGGACAACAAGGTGGCGGACCTGGCGTCATGGGACATGGAACTGCTGCCCATCGAACTGTCGCAGCTTCGCGGCATGGACGTGGACCTGGAACTACTGGGCTTCTCGACGGCGGAGCTGGAGAACCTGCTCGGCGTGATGGGCACCGAGGGCCTGACCGACCCGGACGCGGTGCCCGAACCGCCGGACGACGCCGTCACCCGGCCCGGCGATCTCTACCTCTTGGGCGGCCATCGCCTCCTGTGCGGCGACTCCGGCAAGGCCGAGGACGTGGACCGGCTCTTGGACGGCGCGACCGTGCAGCTCGTGAACACCGATCCACCATACAATGTCGGGGTCGCCAGCCGGAGCAACAACGCCATCGCCGTCTCCGGCGACCGTCCAATCGGCCAGCAGGGCATGGACATCGCGATCCGTGGCGAGACGCACACCACCACGGGCAAGCTGCGCCCCAAGGACCGGCCGCTGGTCAACGACTTCATTTCCGACGAGCAGTTCGCCCGGCTCCTGCGGCTGTGGTTCGGCAATATCCAGCGGGTGCTGGAACCGGGCCGGGCCTTCTACATCTGGGGCGGCTACTCGAACATCTGGAACTACCCCAACGCCCTCCGCGAGTCGCAGCTCTACTTCTCGCAGATGATCATCTGGGTCAAGGAGCATCCGGTCCTTACGCGGAAGGACTTCATGGGCAACCACGAGTGGTGCTTCTACGGTTGGAAGGAAGGCGCGGCCCACTACTTCAACCCGGAGATCACCAATGCCACCGACGTGTGGAGCGTCAAGAAGGTCAACCCGCAGTCGATGGTGCACCTCACGGAGAAGCCGGTGGAGCTCGCCGTCCGCGCCATGACCTACAGCAGCAAGCCGGGCGAGAATGTCCTGGACCTGTTCGGCGGCTCGGGCTCGACGCTCATCGCCGCCGAGAAGACCTCGCGTCGGGCGTACCTGTGCGAGATCGATCCGCCCTACTGCGACGTCATCGTCCGCAGGTGGGAGCAGTTCACGGGCAGGAAGGTCGAGCGCGTCGCGGCGGAGAGCACGACCGAGGGGAAAGTATGTCTCTGATTGCCCTATCCAGCCTTGGGTGCCGGCTGCCCATTATCACCAGGCGCATAGATCCCAGCTTGGTCGGCTTCCTTCTTGCCTTGTTCCAACTCGCCGAGTGTAAGGCGCTTGGCCATCTCAATATCCTGAGAGTGCTTTCGAACAAGATCCGAATATCCTTGATCGCTATAGGGAACACACAATTGTGGGTTCTCCCATGGTCCGTCCAGATGAGCCTGCTTCCAAGCACCGTAGATCCCCCCAGGAGTATCACGAACTATGACGCACCAGCTGCTATAGGCCTCTGCCTGGTATGGGTATGGATTAAGCAGCATCTGGCGTTGCCCATGGCACGCAACCGTGAAACATGTGGGCGACCCCTTGTAGAACTTAAGGCACTCAACAAGTCCATTTGCTTTGAGAACATCCACGGCTTGTTTGAGTTCGCCGGAGATACTACCGGGGGCATTAAATAATGGTAAGCGTTCACAGAAATAATCCTATTCATGTGAAAACGCGTCTATCAGCCTGTTGAAAAAGGCCGCTCTTTCTTGAGTTGTATATTGCTTCAATTGGCGTTACACGATAGACTCATGCCGTG
>OMKS01004714.1_pt1 | contig 10154 bp, 9 predicted proteins | sample 1674721 | NCBI WGS metagenome assembly OMKS01 (sample SAMN06264996, study PRJEB25208) | sediment metagenome | isolation source: hot spring sediment | place: USA: California | collected 2014-09-02 | reverse complement strand
ATATAAAGAATAATTTCACCGGCGGGGGAACCGGATACCAGACGGAAAAAAGTTAAACTGCGGCGCCGAGAAGGACGCTCACTTTATTGTTTACATTTATCACAGAAAATATTATACAGCAATATTTATTCCAACGCAGGGGAAGAAATTTTCCTGCTTTGATTGCTTATATCATATACTATAGACTTCGCTGCAATCAATAGTTAGTATATACGGATGACTGAGTTTGGATTCACCAGGAGGCCACAATGGCACGTATCACCGTGGAAGATTGTTTGAACAAAGTGGACAACCGGTTTGCACTTATTCATCTTGCAGCAAAACGGGTCCGCCAGCTGCGCAAGGGTGCAGAACCTCTGATTGTCTGCAAAAATAAAGACACCGTAACCGCCTTGAGGGAGATCGCTGCCAGCAGGGTACTGCAGGTAAGGTCGACACTCGAACCGTCGCTGCCCGACAGTGGCGATATGCCTTTCTTCATGCCGCTTTCGGCTGAAGCTGCTGAAGAAGAATCCGAGAAGGGTGCTGAGGGCGCAGAACCGGATGAAGAATCGTATGCGAATGATGACGCCGGGTCCGAATCAGCAGGAGATGAAGACCCTGATCGAGGGGAAGGGAAATGACGAAGAGAGATTATTACGAAACCCTTGAAATACCTCGAACCGCGGAACCCGCTGAAATTAAAAAGGCTTATCGCAAACTTGCCCTTCGTTACCATCCTGACCGCAACCCTGGTGACAAAGAAGCTGAAAGCCGGTTTAAAGAAGCGGCCGAGGCTTACAGCGTACTAGGAGACCCGGAGAAAAAACAGCTGTATGATCGATTCGGTCATGCCGGCCTCGAGGGGCAGGGCTTTAAGGGTTTCAGCGGCTTCGAAGACATATTTTCCAACTTTGGAGACATTTTCGAGGATTTTTTCGGCTTTGGAACGCGCCGCCGCGGAAGAAGCCGTGCCGCCCAGGGAAGAAGCCTCCGCTACGACCTGGAGATAAGCCTGGAGGAAGCTTTCAGCGGAAAAGAAGAAAAAATCGTTTTTCAAAAATACGACGTATGCGAAAAATGCTCGGGCACCGGGGCCGCCGAGGGAAGCTCCCCCGAAGTCTGTAGAACCTGCCAGGGACGCGGAAGCATTGCAAGGCAACAGGGGTTTTTTCATGTAACCACCACCTGTCCGGCCTGCAAGGGCACAGGGAGAGTTATATCCAACCCGTGTCGCGACTGCATGGGACAGGGGAAAAAACGCGTCGAAAGAAAGATAAACGTCCGGATACCGCCCGGAGTCGACACCGGCAGCCAGTTGAGGCTCCGAGGTGAAGGAGAGCCTGGAGAGAACAGCGGTCCCGCCGGCGATCTGTTCGTCGTAATCCACGTTAAGGATCACCCCTTTTTCAGCAGGGATGGGGAAAACCTGGCGTGCCGCATCCCGGTGTCCTTTGTTCAAGCTGCCCTGGGTGGCGTAACAAACGTTCCTGATCTCGGATCGGAAAATGAATTCGAGCTGACCATTCCACCGGGCACACAGTCCGGAGAGGTTTTGAAAATCCCCGGCAAGGGAATGGTAAGCCTTCAGAACAAATCAAGAAGGGGAACTCTCTTCGTTAAAATTCATGTAAAAATACCGGAAAAACTGACGGCCAGGCAGCGTGAATTGCTGACGGCCTTCGCGGAAACCGAAGGGGATATGAAAGACGGCAAAAAGAGAAATAAAGGTTTTTTGAAGAGAATGATGCAGTAAATTCCATGTTGTTGACGTTAAACTCCCTGCCGAGGCGCAGGGAACACAGATAGATATCTAATGCGGAGTACAGGGCAAATGATGAATGAAGAGGATAAGGTTTTTTTCAAGCAGCTTTTGACCGAAAGACTTCAGGCTCTGCTGGACGATGCGAACAAGACCGTTACGGGGATGACGGACCAAAGTCAAAATTACCCGGATCCCACCGACAGGGCTTCTTTGGAATCCGACAGAAACTTTGAGTTGCGGATTCGCGACAGGGAACGAAGGTTGATATCCAAAATCAAAGATGCGCTGGACAGAATTGAATTCGGCACCTACGGTATATGCGAGGAGTGCGGCGAATTCATTTCAACCGAACGTCTGAAGGCCAGACCCGTCACGACTCTTTGCATCGACTGCAAAAAGAAGCAGGAAGTCGAAGAACGGCTGAAAGGTGTTTGAGACACTGCTCAAGCATTTGTATGCCTGTTTCGTTCAGGAAGATTTTCAACGGCTGCCTGCCTTGAACCCGCCCGATGCTGAAGCGCTTGACGAGCCATGAACCAAAAAGACACAGCTGAAGAGAAAGCACCGCTGGAAATCATCACCACGCATATAAACGCCGATTTCGACGCACTTGCCTCGATGATTGCCGCGGGTAAAATTTATCCCGATGCCGTGAAGGTGTTTCCAGGGTCGAAAGAAAAAAACCTTCGGAATTTTTTTCTGCACTCGGCCGGATATCTCTTCAATTTCCCCAAACTCAAACATCTCAACCTGGACGGCGTTCGCCGGTTGATTCTCGTCGATACCAGGCAGAAAGGCAGAATCGGGAAATTCGCGGAACTGGTCGACAGGGAAGATGTTGAAATACACATCTACGACCACCATCCGGACAGCGACGAAGATGTTCACGGCAGTGTCGAGGTCATCGAAAAAGTCGGATCCACCACCGCTTTGCTGAGCCGGATTTTGAGGGAAAAAGGCATCCCGTTAAGCGCAGATGAGGCAACAATATTATGCCTCGGGATTCACGAAGACACCGGATCGTTTACATTCCTCTCCACCACCCCGGAAGACTATCGTGCAGCTGCCTGGCTGACCGAACAGGGAGCCGACCACAGCGTGGTGGCGGACATGCTCACCCGTGAGATGAGCACTGAGCAGGTGTGGCTTTTGAACGATCTCACCAAAGCCGCCACATCTAAAATCATAAACGGCGTGAAGATAGTTTTCACCAGGGTTATCCGCGAGGAGTACATAGGCGATTTTTCGGTGCTGGTGCACAAATTGATGGAAATGGAAAACTTGAATGTTCTTTTTGCGCTTGCACAGATGGAAGACCGCATTCACATTGTAGCAAGAAGCCGCATCGATGAGGTCAATGTAGCTGAAATAGCCGAAAAAATGGGCGGAGGCGGCCATCCCCATGCAGCTTCTGCAACAGTCAAAAACAAAACGCTCGCCCAGGTTGAACGAAACCTTTATACGATGCTTCGGGCTCATATCCCGCCGAAGCGGACCGCACGCGACATGATGGTATCGCCGGCCATTCATGTCTCTCCGGACGACAGTTTAAACAGGGCAGCCAACCTCCTGACCCGCTACAACATCAATGTACTCCTGGTAATCGATGAAAATTCCACGCTCCTGGGATACATAACACGGCAAATTGTTGAAAAAGCCGTCTACTTCAAGCTTGAAAACCTCAAAGTCCGGGAATACATGAACATTGAAATCGTCACCGTAGACCCGGACGCCCCGCTGACCCATGTCCAGGATCTTATAATAAGGCACAAGGCGAGGATCATAGCCGTTATCGAGGCCGGCACAGTGATAGGTGTGATAACCAGGACCGACATCCTGCAGATTCTCGTCGGCGAACGTCCGGCCGAATTCCTCTTCGACTCGGGTCCCGACATCCCCCGGATGAGGACCAAGCATATGGCAGCCCTTCTCAGGGAAAGACTTCCCCCCGGATATGTAACGCTTCTGAAACGGTTCGGACAGGTGGGGGACACGCTGGGTTTGAACGTTTACCTGGTGGGCGGAGTTGTAAGGGATGTTCTTCTGAACCAGCAGAATCTCGATGTTGATATCGTCGTTGAAGACGGCGGCATTAAAGTAGCGCAGGAAATGGCGCGAAACTTCGGCGGGAGGGTAAGGAGCCATCCGAAGTTTGGAACCGCCAAGGTTATTTTCGATGATGGCCTTAAAGTGGATGTAGCAACCGCACGCATGGAATATTATGAATCCCCGGGCGCGCTTCCGGTTGTCGAAACCAGCTCTCTCAAAAGGGACCTTTCGCGCCGTGACTTCACAATCAATACACTCGCGATAAAGTTGAACAAGAAAGACTACGGGACCCTGATAGACTACTTCGGCGGCCTTGGGGACGTGAAAGGAAAAGTTCTCCGCGTTCTCCACAACCTAAGCTTCGTTGAAGACCCAACAAGGCTTTTCAGGGCGATCCGATTCGAGCAGCGTTTTGGATTCAAAATCGGCAAACTCACTCTCGCATTGATGCGCAATGCAGTGAAGATCAACGTACTCTCGGGGGTTTCCGGCCACCGCCTGTTCCTCGAATTGATGCTGATACTTAAAGAGAAGGATCCTGTAAAGGCGGTCCGGCGCATGGCCGAATTCAATCTTCTCGAATTCATTCATCCCCGTATTTCGATGAACACAGACATGGAACACCTGCTTGAAGAAATACGGAAAGTAATATCCTGGTACAGCCTGCTTTTCCTGGATGAAACGATTGAACCCTGGAAGGTTTATTTTTACGCGCTCACCTCGAGGTTAAACCTTCCCGAATTCTATCAAACCTCCGACCATATGGGTATCCGCGAAGGTGCCGGCGTCCGGTTGATTGACCAGCGCGGGAATTTCGAAAACCTGCTCGAAAGGCTTTTTAAATTCAACAACAACAACTACGACCTCTATACATTACTGCGGCCTTATGATACAGAACCACTCCTCTATCTGATGGCAAAGGCCAACAGCGAGAAGGTTCGCAAGCTGATTTCAACCTATCTGACGAAATTAAAACCGATGAAAGTACAGCTGACAGGCAAGGACCTGATAAACATGGGTTTCAAACCCGGCCCGGCCTTCAAACAGATTTTCGATGCCATACTGGAAGAACGGATGAACGCGGCTCTTACGACGAAAGAGGAAGAGATACGGCTTGTGGAACAACGTTTTGCCAAACCCGATACCGGAAAAGGATAACCCGACACTTTCAGAAACCGGCGGCGGCGAAAATCCACAGATTAAACATTCAGGAGTTATTTGAAATGACAAACAAGGTTATTGTAAGCGGAATGAGACCCACTGGAAAACTTCACTTCGGACATCTCCACGGAGCCCTGCTCAACTGGCGCCGTCTGCTGGATGAATACCGCTGCTACTACTTCATCGCCGACTGGCATGCACTCACCAGCGAATACAACCACCCCGACATCATTCGCGAAAGCACCTGTGAAATCATCATGGATTGGATCTCCATCGGGTTGGATCCGCAACGGTCCACCTTCTTCGTGCAGTCTGACATCAAGGAGCATGCAGAACTGCATCTTCTTTTTTCGATGATCACCCCCCTGCCCTGGCTCGAACGCAACCCCACCTACAAAGACCAGCTGCGGGAGATTACCCAGAGGGATTTATACACCTACGGATTTCTGGGGTACCCCGTTCTTCAGGCCGCCGACATTTTGATGTATAAAGCCACCGGAGTCCCGGTAGGGGAAGACCAGGCTCCGCATGTCGAACTGACCCGGGAAATCGCCCGGCGCTTCAATCATTTCTTCGGGCAAATCTTCCCGGAGCCGGACACCCTGCTGACGCCGACGGCCAAAATCCTGGGAATAGACCGAAGAAAAATGAGCAAAAGTTACGGCAATGCGATATTTTTAACCGATACAGATGAAGAGCTGGATCGAAAGGTGGGCCAGATGATAACCGATCCCCAGCGGGCCAAGCGGAGCGACCCCGGAAATCCGGCCGTCTGCAATGTCTTTTCTTTCCACGAAATATATTCACCCCGTGAAACGATTGATGATATCGACAAACAATGCAGGAAAGCCGGCATAGGGTGCGTGGATTGTAAAAAATTGATGGCCGCTGCATTGAAGCGGTACCTGGGCCCGGTGAGGGAGAAACGCCGGAAACTTGAAACCCGGCCGGACCACGTAAGGCAGATCATCCTGGAAGGCAACAAAAAAGCCCAGGCTGTCGCGTCGGCCACGATGGTCGAGGTGAGGGAGGCCGTTAAACTCTGACCCGAATGTTTTCGTAAACGGACGATCGAATGGATGACTACAGGGTCAAGCTTGAAATGTTCGAAGGTCCCCTGGACCTTCTGCTGCACCTGATTCACAAAAACGAGGTTGACATATTCGATATTCCTATAGCGATGATTACGGACCAGTATCTCGAGCATCTGGATCTTATGAGGTTTCTGGATGTGGACATGGCGGGGGATTTTCTGATCATGGCCTCCACGCTCATACACATAAAGTCCAGGATGCTTCTTCCGGGCGCGGGCGGCGATGACGACGACGAGGACCCCAGGATGGAAATCACCCGCCCTCTCCTGGAATATATGCTCTTCCGCGAGGCCGCCGAAGAACTGTCGGCACGTGACATGCTTGAACGAGACGTTTTCTCCAGAAAAGTTCCCCGTTATCTCCAGGAGCATCTAAGGGATTACGATCAGAAGCTGTCGGTCAGTCTTTTCGAACTTATGAAAGCGTTCAGGCGGGTGATTGAGTCAGCCTCCTCGCAGTTGCATCTGACGTTTGAACCGGAGCCCTGGTCGATCGAAGATAAAGCCGGGTATATCCTTGCCAGGATCGAAAAAGCGAAAGAGATCTTTTTCCACGAGCTCTTTTCCAAGGGTACAACAACCGAAATGGTGATTACCTTTCTAGCGATTCTGGAACTGGTGCACCAGGGCCGGATACGTATTTTTCAGCCCGATCAGGGTGGCGATATCCGTATAATGCGTCAGGAAAAAGGCAGGGCCGCATAGCATGGAGCCGACCGAAACTATGACGCTTGCAAAGATTCTGGAAGCCATAATGTTTGCAGCGGACAAACCGGTCTCCATTCCGGAATTCTGCCGCATCCTGCCTGATTATGACCGGGGTGAGATCCAGCATGCCCTGGATAGGCTGAAGAGCGACTATCAAACGATGAATCGCAGCTTTATTTTGAAGGAGGTGGCAGGAGGATATGAGTTTCGGACGAAGGCCGAATATGCCGACTATGTTATCTCAATGCTCCGGACTTCTCCTTCCAGACTTTCCCGGGCCGCGATGGAGACGCTGGCGATAATTGCCTACAAACAACCCATCATACGGCAGGAGATAGAAGTGCTGCGCGGAGTGGATGTCGGGGGCGTGCTGCGCACTTTGCTTGAAAAGAACCTCATAAAAGTCGTGGGGCGGAAAAATATTCCCGGAAAGCCCCTGATCTACGGAACTACTTCACGGTTTCTGGAGGTCTTCGACCTTCAGGATATAAAATCTTTACCAGAACTGAAGGAAATCAAGGAGCTGGAATCGGATGAAGACTGGAAGGAACCATTTAACACCGAATTTAACCAGGAGCGCCGGGAAAAAACCACCGCGTCCCACGAAACCGAAGCCACGCGAAAAATCCCCGGCGAGGAAGCCGGAGACGAGAAAGTCCACGGAGCACCGGAAAACGTGGACCCCGGCGAAAACCACAGCCCCTCCGGCTCATAAAGCGGCGTTTCAACGGCTTAACAAGGTCATTTCAACGGCCGGTGTCGCATCACGCCGCACCGCGGACCAATGGATCCGTGATGGCAGAGTTTCAGTAAATGGGAACATCGTAACCAGTCCAGGACTGCAGGTAGACAGGAACAACGAGAAGATCGCCGTCGACGGCAAACTCCTGCCCTCGGTACCGTCCTCCGTCCACATTATGCTCAATAAACCTTTCGGGTACATCTGCACTCTGAAAGACCCGGCCGGCCGGCCGGTTGTAACCGACCTGCTGAAAGACATACCGGTGCGCATATATCCGGTTGGACGACTCGACTTCGATACGCTCGGCCTGCTGCTTATGACCAACGACGGCGACCTGGCCCATAGATTGACACATCCGTCCTACCAGGTTCCAAGAACGTACAAGGCCACGGTATCGGGCTTTTTGACGGACGAGGCGATGTTCGCCCTGAGAAACGGAATAGACCTGGAAGACGGCCCCAGCGGACCTTCCAGGGCGGTTGTCGTAAGCAGGAACAATCGACAGAGCACCGTGAGGATCACGATAAGACAAGGCCGCAGCCGTCAAATCAGGCGCATGCTGGAAGCGGTCGGATACCTGGTGATTCATCTTATAAGAATCGGTTTCGGACCACTTAAACTCGGAGACCTCAAACTGGGCCAGTACCGAAAGCTCGATGACCCTGAAATTCAAAGCCTCTACGAAATGGTGGAAAGGGGCTGATTTTTTGATTGCATAGCCCGGCATGATATAGTAAGAAACAGGATCACACGGGCGGTTAACTCAGCGGGAGAGTGCCATCCTCACACGGTGGAAGTCGAAGGTTCAAATCCTTTACCGCCCACCAGCTGAAAACATGGGCCTGCAAATATTTGCAGGCCCTTTTTTAGTTTCCACGGTTTTCCTCGACGCGAACCACTGATGCTTCGAATAAAAGCCCGGCAAAGATTTTCATCGATGCCGGGCATCTAAACGATCCTATAAAAAAAACCACGTTTATCATCTAATATGCAGTAGCTCGGCCCGTCGGTTCTTGGCCATCCCCGCCTCATTATCGTTGCCGGCGACCGGCCGGGATGAACCGAAGCCTTTGGCCGTCAGGCGGTCTGCGGATATCCCCCTGGCAACCATATAAGCCTTGACCGCTTCAGCGCGCCGCTCACTCAAGCGCTGGTTGTATGCAGCCGAACCCCGGCTGTCTGTATGCCCTTGAATCTCCATTTTTACGCCGGGATTGTCACGCAGGACATCTATCACGCTGTCGATTCCGGACCGGTAGATACCCTTTATCTCGGTTTTGTCGGTGTCAAAAAGCACAGCCGGGATCACCCAGCACCCTTCGGCATTAACAGTCGCGCCCTTGGGAGTGTTGGGGCATTTGTCCTTGGCGTCTATGACTCCATCACCATCACTGTCCTTCGGTGCCGGAGGGGGAGGCTGTGGCGTTTTCTTTGCGGGAGGCTGACACGCTTCGGCTTGTTTTGCCAGTTCCCTGGCCTCTGCCAGAACAGCCGATGCTTCACAGGGACAACCGGCCCAGTAAATCTCGGCCCCTTCCCTGGCAAGCTCCCAGGCCCGCCTGATCTTTTCCGGACAATATTTTGCCCCTTCGGACTTTTCGGCTGCTGAAATGACCGCCTCAGTCTCTTCGAAATCGGCAGGACATGTCATTGCCTTATCGGTGACACCGAAGTGCGATGAAGGAGCACAACCAGCCATCACAAAAAGCAGAACAAATGCAGACAACACCAATTTCCACCTCATCATTCCATCCTCCCTTCGAATGTATGTTTTGTTTAAAAATCTGGAAGCACTTTCCCAGAGTAACGGGTACGCCCTGTTAACCGGTCTCTTTCACCCAAAGTCGAGATCCGCTGGGGCCAAAACCGCCTTACAGAAGCAAAAATCATGTGGAGTTTAGCAGGATATTTTTAAAAATGCCATGATTATTCCCCCAATCTCCGACACCCTGCTTTCCACCGCCGGTTGATGGGCCTAAAAAACGCTTTGTAATTTCGCATGTCAATAATCAGCACCAGCTCTTAAATAGTTTCCATCCGGTATTTCCGGATCGGCACTAAATGATTGATTACAGGGTTTGGAGATTCCGATCAAGTAAAAATCTGTGACGGACTGCAAAAAGCGTTATCATAACGTTACCCAACGTTACCAGGACAATGTAACGGTCTCGACAGCATACCGGGTTTGCAGCGCACAAAGATACCGTTCAACATTTATGAAGCCATTAAAGGTCTATCCAGAACAATATTTTGAAATGATGGCATAAATTTTGATTAAGGTTTTTGAGTAGGTTTGTTTATGTCGTGCCCATGAAAAAACATCGATACAGGAGGTGAAAGCAATGCCGAGGGGAGATAAAACAGGTCCTGAAGGAAAAGGACCCCGTACCGGCAGAGGTTTGGGCGGACAGAGCGCCCGAGGCCTCGGCGGCGGCTACGGCGCCGGCCCGGGGGGCAGCTGCGTGTGTCCGAAATGCGGAGAAAAATTACCACACGAGGTTGGAACTCCGTGTTATCAAAAAACCTGTCCCAAATGCGGCTCACCGATGACTCGTGAATAGGTGCCGGGCACTTATGAAAGGGAGGGGAGTGCAAAAATGATTTATCGTGAAAATACCCCCCTCACCCCGGCCCTCTCCCCCCAAAGGGTGGAGAGG
>OMKS01004713.1_pt1 | contig 10155 bp, 11 predicted proteins | sample 1674721 | NCBI WGS metagenome assembly OMKS01 (sample SAMN06264996, study PRJEB25208) | sediment metagenome | isolation source: hot spring sediment | place: USA: California | collected 2014-09-02 | reverse complement strand
GATACTCCATAACCTCACGAAGGCGATTCAGGCGATCCTGGTTCTTGTAGTGGTCGAGGGATTCAACAAAGCCGAAATAATCTCTTTTTTGGGCTTTGTAGTATCCCTCGCGGAAGAGCGATCACTTCACGAAGGAAACGCCATAGATATTCTGATCTGGCGTTGCCTGTGCCGGAGACGCCGTCCCCCCCCCCTCACGATTGGGCCGGGAAGGCAGGGTGAGATCCAGACGGGGTTACGCCAACCTCCATCCAACCACCGTTTGGCGGGGCAGCCGGCCCCCCCGGCACCGGCGTATCAGGTCGATCCAGATTGCCGGGGGAAGTAAGACGGGGGTGGTGCGGCCACCCACGCACAGGAGCGAAGGGCCATTTTTCCCTCAGCCAGAACCATTCTCGCCGTCAGAGATGCGAGAAGCCTGAAAAGAGCGTGTGCGCCCTCCTATTGGCCCGTGGCCGTCGGCATGGGAGAGAGGCGATTCCTGGCAGGAGAGGGGGGCGGCAGAACGTATTCAAAGCGATTTTTCGTCCTTCTCTCCCCCACAACCCCCTTCCAGTGCCTCCCTGACCCGCTCAAGGTCGCCGACATGGTTGATGTTCGTGAAGGTGAGAAGATCGGGGTCGAAGCCCCTGAAGGTCTCGACTGAGACGAAACGGGCATCGAGGTTCCTGATCATCGCCCGCAGGGAGAGGGACTCGTGCTCACGCAGGTATTCGATCAGGGCGCCGCGGCGGTAGACGGCGTGGAGGGGCTCGTACATCTCCCGGTCCCAGCATGGGATGACGGCGTCCCGGTCGTCCAGCCTCTCGAAGAGCGCCTCGATCACCTGTCCGTTGATGCAGGGCATATCGCAGGCGACGACGAAGACGGCCTCCCCCTGTGCGGCGAGACACCCGGCGTGGAGGCCGCCGATCGGCCCGATCCCCCGCCGCATGTCAGGGATGCAGCGGACATACGGGTAGGGGTCGAACCGGCGGCACTGCTCCTCGTCTCTGGCGACGATGATGATCTCGTCGACGGCACCGCGCAGCGTCTCGAGGAGGCGGTCGATAAAGGTGCGGCCGCAGATCTCGAAGAAATATTTCTCCATTCCGCCTGCACGGCGCGCCTCCCCTCCCACCAGCACGATACCCGAGCGCATGCCTACGGCTCCCGGAGCGTCTCGCGGAAATGCACCAAGCGGGTGATGCAGTCGTTGTACGGTGCCGATAGGCCGTGTTTCTCCGCACGGGCGGCGATCGCCCCGTTCATGAAATCAATCTCGGTGGCGTTCCCGTGCAGGATGTCCTGGAGCATGGAGGCGTGGTGCCCGGCCGTGCTCGGGATCTGGACGTCGCGGAGAAAGGCGAGATAGTCGTCGGCCGTCGGCCAGGGGACATGCACACCCTCCGCGGCCATCACCGCATACGCCTCGCGGATGACGTTCTCGATGACACCCCAGACCGTCGGGTCGAGGAGTTTGCCGTACGGGACGTTCATCAGGGCGCCCAGCGGGTTTAAGGCCGAGTTGTACAGGGTTTTCGCCCAGAGATCGCCCCTGATATGGCTGCTCGCCTCCACCGGTATGCCGGCCCGCCTCACGAGGTCGACGAGGGCGTCCACCGCCGGATCGGCGCCGTCCGGGAACCGGCCGAGTTTCATCGGCCCGCCGACCACCGAGACGTGGACGCCGGCGTCGCCCTTCCACTCAAACCCGGTGATGATCGTGCCCCCGATGACGCGGTCGGTATATTCGGCGATGATCTCCTCGTTGCCCAGGCCGTTCTGGAGGCTGACCGTATCTGTCCCGCGGATCACCCCGGCGAACTGCTCGCAGATCGACCGGGTGGCGAGAGACTTTGCGGTGATGAAGATAGAGTCGAAGTGTTCGCCCTCGGGCACCTCTTCGGACGCCGGGAACCGATACGTCCCCTCGCCCCAGAGCCCGGTCATCACAAAGCCCCGCTGTGCGATCGCATCGGCATGACGCTTTCTGCAGACGGCATGGACCTCGCAATGGGGCGAGAGCCGGGCGGCAAGGCAGAGACCGACCGCTCCTGCACCGAGTATCAGCACCTTCATAGCATACCTATCGCTCCCTGAATCCATAAAGATCATCCCCTTCTGGCCTCCAGAGCGAGCAGGGCCCGTTTCACCTCAATCGACGGGGTAAACCCGCCGATCCCGCCCTTTGCCACCACCCGGTGGCAGGGGACAACGAGGGGCGTCGGGTTCGCGCGCATCGCATTGCCCACGACCCGCGGCACGGTCCCTGCGGCGGCGGCGATCTCGCCGTAGGTCGCCGTCCGCCCGTACGGGATAGCCCGGACGGCCCGGTAGATGCGTGCATACACAGAATCGCCCTCGGTCGCAACGCTCGAGAGCCCGGCAAGGGCGTCCTGGTCGCCGGCAAGATAGCGCCGGAAGGCGGGGTGCGCCGGCCCTTCAGCCGGTTCGCGCAGGAAGCGCACCTGCATGACGAGGTCGCCGCTCCAGACTATATGGACGTGCCAGAGCCCGAACGGGCAACTACCGGTCGCTACGACCATTTCATCACCAGCCGGGAGAAGCGGTCGAGGTCGCAGATCTCGGCCTCGTCCTGCATCCAGGGCGGCAGGCCGACCCGCACCCCCGGTTCGAGGAACCGCTCCTCGGCGAGGACGAGCACCCCGGTATCCTCGGGCGTCCGCAGCACCCGCCCGAGGGCCTGGAGGGCGCGGTTGATCGCCGGGAGGGTGTACGAGATGAACTCGCCGTCGCGCCCGAACTTGTGGACGTAGTACTCGATCGTCATCTTCCTGACCGAGTTGTACGGGGCGAGCGGGAGGCCGACGACCATCGCCCCCCGCAGCATCTCGCCGCGGTAGTCGAGCCCCTCGCTCCATTTCCCGCCGCAGACCGCAAAGATGATCCCGGCTTTGCCCCGTTCAGGAAGGGAGATGAACTCCTGCAGGGCGGCGGTCGCCTCTGACGCCTCTCGGGGCTCGGTGTAGACCGCCTTTCCGTTGATGCGGCTCCCGCAGGCCTGTGCATAGGTGTTGAGGATCTGGTACGACGGGAAGTAGACGGCGAGGTTCCCCCTCACCCGTGCGAAGGTTTTGATATAGCCGACGATCGCGTCGGTGTTCTTCTTATTCTGGCGCATCCGGTAGGCGGTCGTAACGTCTTTTGCGCAGACGACCAGACGGTTTTCCCGCGGGAAACTGTTCGGGAGGGAGATCGTCCTGACCGGAAGGTCACCGAAGTAGTATTTCTGGTAGGCGGAAAGAGGCGAGAGCGTCCCGGAGATCAGAACACATGCGGCGTGTGCTTTGCCTATCGCCTGCATCTTCTCGCCGGGATCGATGTTGCGCACCTCAAGTTCTACATGCCCTTCGGCTGAACGGTACAGGGGCAGGAAGGTCATGTCGCTGCCGGCCCGGTAGACGCGGTACATGAACTCGGTGAGGCTCTCGACGGCGCTCTCCTTGTAGATCCCGGCGCTCTTGTTCTTCTCGGAGACACGCTCGGCGATCTTCGAGAGGTCGCCCACGATCTCTTCGAGCCCCTTGTAGAGCGTTCCCCGCACCGCCATCCGGTGGAACTGCTCCGGGTCGAACCAGTCCTCGCCTTTCTGGGAACGCTGCAGGGCCTCCATGAAGGCGGCCACGTTCGGGAGCACCTGCCGCACGGCGTTCACGTCCTTCATCGACCTGGAGAGGTGGGAGAGTTCGGTCATCGCCGCTTCAAGGGTCCGGTCTTCGAGGACGACGCTCTGGATGCCGGTCACGACGTCGCCGCAGTTGTGCGCCTCGTCGATGAGGAGGAGGACGTCTTTGGGCTCTACGTCGAGGGAGGCGTAGAGCTGGTCGCGGATCTCGTCGTTGAAGAGGTGGTGGAAGTTGCAGACCAGGACGTCGGCCCCCCGCGCCGCCTGCATCATCGTCTCGTACGGGCAGAGCCCGTTGCAGAACCCGGCGAGGTCTTCGGGTGCGATCGCCTCCTTCTTCACCCGGTCGGCCCTGGTGCGGAGGGTCTGCGAGGGCGCCATCCGAAGGCCGCTCTCCTCCTCGCCCCTGACAAACACCCGGCTCTTAATGAAATAGGGGCAGAGCAGGGGGTGCTCCCTATCCATCTTTCTGATCTGCTCGTTGATCACGCGGTCCTCGGTCGGGACGAGCGAACCCTTCTGGGCCCGCTCCCGCATCAGCGACGATGAGAAGGCCTTCACGCCCTCGCAGCGCCGGTAGGGATCCCCCTCGCCGCCGAGCGGGCACATCGAGCCTTTCCCGACGAGGTAAGAGAAGGTCAGGGCGGGCTGCACCTTTCTCACGAGCGCCAGTTCCCTGATAAAGGTCGAGAGCTGCGAGATCGTCCGCACGGCGACGATCACCTTTCTGCCGTTGCTCTCCGCCAGCAGCGCCGAGACCACGCTCGACTTCCCGCTGCCGGTCGGGGCGTCGATCATGGCGATCCCGCCTTCGCGCGCCGTCTCTGCGGCGAATTCCAGCATCTCCCGCTGGTTCGGGCGGAAGCCCGGGTACGGGAACCACGCTTCAAGACGGTCCATTGCAGTATTCTATGCCCCCGACAAATATGGAATGTTGGGTCGCGGGGCGGACGTGGACATCGTGCCCGCCCCTCCCCCTTTCGCGGGGCGGTGGCGTGCGGCGCCGCTGGAGAGATAGCCTTAAGTACGAGCATATGCGTCTCCCATGCATGGCGGTGGGCGACTTCCTTCAGTTTTTCATCCTCTGTGTGGCGACCCTTGCGGCGTGGGCGGCCTCCTTCTTCTACCCGGACGTCACCCTCTCGCGCCTCGCCCTCACCCTCCTCGTCGTCACGATCCTCTACGCCGTACTCAGGATCGTCCTCCAAAAAGGAGTGTCCCGGACGATAAAAGACGCAAAAACGCGTTATTCCTTCAGGAAAGCAGTCTCGGTCCTGTACGTCGTCGCCGTCGCCGTCGTCGCCGTGCGCATCTGGATCGATGATCCGCAGAGCCTCCTTGTCGCCTACGGCATCATCGCCGCAGGCGTCGCTATCTCGCTCCAGGATTTTTTCAAGAACTTTGTCGGGAGCATCCTCCTCTTCCTCAGCGCCGCGTATGTGGTCGGGGACCGGATCGCCATCGACGAGACCACCGGCGACGTGATCGACATCGGCCTGATGAACACCACCCTGATGGAGATCAGGGGATGGGTCGACGGCGATCAGCCGACCGGACGGATGGCGATCGTCCCGAACGGGCATATCCTCACGAAAACGGTGATGAACTACACCCGGGACTATAACTTCATCTGGGACGAGATCACCGTCCCGATCACCTATAAAAGCGATGTTCCCGCGGCGATCGAACTCTTCCTCGGCATTGCCCGGGAGGAGACGCAGGAGAGTTCGGCCCTCGCCAGGGAGGAGATCGCCGCCACCGGCGGGAAGTACTATCCACTGCAGGGGGTGATCGAGCCAGCCGTCTTTACCACTCTCACCGACAACTGGGTGAGCCTCACCCTCCGCTATGTCACCCCGGTGCGGACGCGCCGGGCGGTCAGGGACCAGATCAGCCGGCGGATCCTGGCCGGGATCGCCGCCTCTGACGTGATCGAGGTGGGATCCTCCACGATGACCCTCTCAGGCAGCCTCTCCGTTGAGAACGAACGCCGGTGATCCCTGCCGCCCCTTTTTTACTGCCAGAAACCCATCATATCCACATATGGCGATCCACCCGATAGACTACCGGTACGGCACTCCGGAGATGAAGGCCGTCTGGGGAGAAGAGAACCGGTTCAGGTGCATAGTGGCGGCAGAGGTCGCCCTTGCGCAGGCCGAGGCGGCGTGCGGCGTGATCCCGGCCGATGCCGCCGATACGATCGCGCGGTGCGCCGGAATGGCCACCCTGGCGCGGGCGAACGAGATCGAGGCCGAGATCAACCACGATATGATGGCGGTCGTGAAGGCGGTCACCGAGGTCTGTGGCGACGCCGGGCGCTGGATCCATTTCGGCGCCACCTCGAACGATATCCTGGACACGGCGACCGGACTCCAGATGAAGGCGGCGATGGACCTGATCGAGGTGAAGCTCCAGGCCCTCCTCACCGTCCTCCTCAGCCGGGCCGGGGAGACGAAACGCCTCGTCTGCGTGGGGCGCACCCACGGGCAGCACGGCGTGCCCACGACCTACGGGCTGCGGTTTGCGATCTGGGCGAGCGAGGTCGGCCGGCACATCGAGCGCCTCGGCCAGATGCGGCCGCGTGTGGCGGTCGGGCAGCTCACCGGCGCCGTCGGGACGCAGGCGGCCCTGGGGGCGAAGGGGCTTGAGGTCCAGCCTGCGATGATGGCGAACCTCGGCCTCTCTCCGGTTGATGTCTCGAACCAGATCATCTCCCGCGACCGCTATGCCGAGTATATCATGTTCCTCGCGAACGTGGCGACGACCCTCGACAAGATCGGGGTCGAGATACGATCACTCCAGCGGACCGAGATCGCCGAGGTCGAGGAGGCCTTCGGGAAAAAACAGGTCGGGTCGTCGACGATGCCGCATAAGAGGAACCCGATCAAGAGCGAGCAGGTCTGCGGGCTTGCCCGGATCGTCAGGGCGATGGTCGAACCGGCGCTGCAGAACAACACCCTCTGGGACGAGCGCGACCTCACCAACTCCTCCTGCGAGCGGGTGGTCTTCCCCGAGGCCTCGGTGCTCGCCGACCATATCCTCGCCCTGATGGTGAAGGTGCTGGAAGGATTGACGATCCGCGAGGAGAACGTCAGGAAGAACCTGGACCTCCTCCACGGCGTCAACCTCGCCGAGTCGGTGATGATCGAGCTGACGAAGCGCGGCATGGGAAGGCAGGAGGCCCATGAGGCCGTCAGGGTCGCCAGCATGACCGCTCTCGCCGAGAAGCGGCCGATCGCCGGCGTGCTCGGGGAGGACCCGGCGGTCGCCGCCGTCATCGACGGTGCGGAGATCGCCTCCCTCCTCGATCCGGAGAATTATATCGGGACGGCGGTCGAGCAGGTCGAGCGGGTGATCGCAAAACTTGCGCCGCTCTCGGCCTGATCGCTCTCTTTTTTTTGGCTCTTTAACGTGCGGGGGTAGCAGGCGCTCTCGCCTGGATTTTCCGGGAGGGGGTGCGGATCCCCTGCCTTCCCCATACTGCCTGCCGGGGGTTTCACCCCATTGGAGCGGATGGCTCCGGGAAGAGCGAAAAGGACGTCCGGGGGGAGCGGGCCGTATCCCCACCTATCCTGAGCGGGGGTCCGGGGGCAGCAGTCCCCCGGTTCAAGCATGCCAGAATAGGATTTACCATGAAAAACATTTCATGGGGTATGCTTGAGTCCCCTCCCGGATTCATGCCCCATTCTACAAAGCCAGGATCAGGGCTTTCGTTCTTCGCGAGATCTGGTCAGTACACCGGTTTCGGGACGGTCGAGAAAAAAATATGCCCCGGGATGATCTGGATGATGGGGATTACCCACCTGAAGGGGTGAATAGCCCCTTTTCCGGCTCGTCACTCCAGCGCCGGGAACGACCGCCCCTCTTCCTGGTCTGCGGCAGGGAGCGAGAAGTGCATCTGGACAAAGCGCCAGCCGTCCCAGGTGTTCATCAGGATCACGGTCATGCGGCCGCGGAGTGCCTGCATCTTCCCGCCGGCGATCGCCGTGATCTCGAAGGGCGCTGCCACCCAGGCGATGATCCCGTCGGCGGCGATGCGCAGGTCGCCGTACTCGATCGAGAGGGTGTCGCACTGGGCGAAGTCCCGCTCCATACCGGCCCGCACCTGCTCCTGCCCTTCGGCCCACTCGTCCTGCTCTGTCCCGATCGCAATGATCTCGGGCGCCATCAGTTCCATGACGGCGTCGGCGTCCTTCTGGCTGTATGCGGTGGCGTAGGCGTACATCGTCCTGACGACGGCCTCCCGCGTCTTGTCACTGAGAAACATTGGTACTGAATGGCACAGGAAAGGGTTAGCCTTTTGCGGTGCAGCAGGGTGTCCAGGATCGAGCCTATCATTAGCGTTCAGCCCCAAACCATCTTCTGGATATGACGGAGATGCAGCAGCCGCACGGGAACGGCACGCCCGACCTCGCCCTGAGCGGGTGGGTCGAATGCGGTGGGCGGCGCCTCTCAGGCGACGAGGTTTTGTCCCTCCTCCGGGAGGATCCCTGCGCCGCCCTGCACTTCGGCGGCGAGTTCTCATTCACCTGCGGCGAGTGGCAGGGGCGCGACCACTTCGGGATCGCCCCGGGTGACTGCCCGGCCGGAACGCTCACCTGCAACGGTGCGGTCATCGGGCGCATCGACCCCGGCTACCCGGCCGGCGACCTCGAGGCGGCGATCATCGAGGCGGTGGCGCTCAGGGCGACGGAAGGCGCCGCTGTCGCCCTTTCGGGCGGGGTGGACTCGGCCCTTGTCGCCGCCCTCGCCCGCCTCCCCTGCGTCGTCGTCGGCCTGGAGGGATCGCACGACCTGGTGCGCGCCCTCGCCCTCGCCGAAGCGCTGGGCCTCCCCTGCGAGGCGGTGACCGTCACCGAACGGGAGGTTGAGAAGGCGTTGCGGGCGGTGGTCGGCGTCCTGGGCGACCCGAACCCGGTCGACGCCTCCATCGCAACGACCGAATACTTTGTCGCCCGCTGGGCCGGGGAGCGCGGCTACCGCCGGATCCTGGCCGGACAGGGGGCGGACGAACTCTTCGGCGGGTATGCGCGCTACCTGGAGAGCCCTGACCTTGCGGCCTCGCTTGCGGCGGGCGTCGACGATATCCCGCGGCAGGTCGCCCGCGACGGCGCCGTCGCCTCTCTCTATGGTACCGCGTTCTCCCTTCCGTACCTGGATCTGCGCGTCGTGGCGGCGGCCCGCGCCATCCCTCCTGAAGAGAAGGTGTGCGGCGGGGTCAGGAAATTGCCCCTCAGAAAGGTCGCAGAACAGCATCTTCCCCTCGAATTCGCCCGCGGAGAGAAGAAGGCGATGCAGTACGGCAGCGGGATCTGGAAGGCGATCGGGCACCTGTCTCGTGCGAATGGTTATAAAAAGTCGGTACAAGGGTACTTAACTGACATGGGTAGGGACATGCATGGTCACTGAATCAGACGTAGCACATATCGCAATACTTGCCGATATCGGGATCGGCAGCGACGAACTCGCCGAGTTTACCGGGCAGTTCAACGCCATCCTCGAATATTTCGATCTCCTTGATCAGGTCGAGGAGAGCGGGCGGCCCGCGGCGGTAACGACGAACATCTTCAGGGACGACGCCGTCGTCCCGTCCCTCTCTCTGGATGCCGTCCTCGAAAACGCCGGAGAGTCTGAGGCCGGTTATATCCGCGCCCCGAAGGTGATGTGATGGGTTCGATCACCTTTGATGCGGAAGACCGCTGGAACGCCTTCATCACCCTCTGCCGCGAGGCCGATCACGGCGACGGCCCTCTGGCTGGCGTCCCGGTGGCGGTCAAGGACAATATCTCGACGGCCGGCGTCCAGACCACCTGCGGGTCGCGGATCCTGCAGGGCTATATCCCTCCGTATGACGCCCACGTCGTCGAACTGCTCAGGGCCGCCGGCGCCGCCGTCGTCGGCAAGACGAACATGGACGAGTTCGGCATGGGCACCACCACCGAATCAAGCGCATTCGGACCGACCACCAACCCGGTCGACCCATCGCGCGTCCCCGGCGGCTCTTCGGGCGGGAGCGCCGCCGCCGTCGCTGCCGGCATGGTGCCTATGGCCCTCGGCACCGACACCGGCGGCTCGATCCGCTGCCCTGCGGCGTTCTGCGGGATCGTCGGGCTCAAGCCCACCTACGGGCGGGTCTCCCGGTACGGCCTCATCGCCTATGCGAACTCCCTGGAGGGCATCGGCCCGATGGCCCGGAACGTGACTGGCGTCTCCAGCCTCTTCTCGGCGATCGCCGGCCCGGACGCCCGCGACGCCACCTCCATCGACCGCCCGTACGCCCACACGCCGTCCTCAGACGGGATCGCGGGGCTCCGTATCGGTGTCCCGGCCGAGTTCTTCGGTGCCGGCGTCGACCCGGCCGTCGCAGAGAAGGTCAGGTCGGCGATCGACTCTCTCGCCGACCTCGGCGCCGAGATCGTGGAGTGCTCGATGCCGAGCATGGCCTTCGCCCTTGCCGCCTACTATGTCACCTGCACCTCCTGTCTCTTATACACATCTGACGCTGCCGACGAAGAGGATAGTGTAGA
>OMKS01004709.1_pt1 | contig 10158 bp, 4 predicted proteins | sample 1674721 | NCBI WGS metagenome assembly OMKS01 (sample SAMN06264996, study PRJEB25208) | sediment metagenome | isolation source: hot spring sediment | place: USA: California | collected 2014-09-02 | reverse complement strand
TATATGCGTTTTCAAAGGAATAAGCCATGTGATTCGGCACAATATCCTGTATCCACCCCATGTTTTTTTCCGCCGCGTTTTGCAGCAGCCGCTCCAGCCCCTCTTCCCCTCCTGCTTCTTCCGATATTTTTCCGGGATTTACAACATCATAACCGTGAGGGCTTCCTTTTCTGGAGCTGAATACGGGGGAGGCATATATTTCCGTTATTCCCAGCTCCTTCAGGTATTCCAGAATATCGAAGGCATTGCTGAAAGTAAAACCGGAATTAAACTGGAGCCTGTACGCAGCGCCGGGAACCCGCATCAGTCGTACCTCACTCCGAGCGATTCTCCGGCTGAAACAAACTGCTCTATCCACGTTTTCGCGCTTTCATCCCCCGTGCGGGCAGCTGCTTTTGCCTTTTCAAAATGTTTTTCCCCCGCCCTGAAAAACAGGTTCTGCGCCCGCCAGAGTTCTGCGTTTATATCCAGTTCCTTTACGGCCTTTAATATGCCGCTTATCTTCTCAAGCAGGGCCGCGTCCTCTGTGTCTTCGTAAAATTTTTCCATAATGCCCGCTATCTCCTCTCCCACCACAAAAGCCAGCGCTTTCCTGTCCGTATTTACGCCCCATTTCTTCACCTCGCTTATGAACCGCCCAAGCTCCTCCGGAGAAGTGGGTTTCTTATCCAGTATAAGCCTCTTTATATCCTCGTTAATCACAAATTCCACCGCTGATATGAAAGGCTTTGGTATGGACAGCCCCTTTTCCTTCAACGCCTGCATGATCGTGTAATTATTCTCATATATCTGCCTGAAAAAACCCTCTATGTCCCTGTAAACCCCCTCAAAAATCTCGTTTAATATTTTTTCCTGCTCGTCCCTGAAGAGGTGCCACAGAGAGAAACTATGGCTCTCAAAATGTTTTTCTATCAGCTTGATTACCTCCTGCACCTCCCCCTTGGAAAAGGACTCGAGGAGTTCTTCTTTCATTACACCATAAGCCTCGTCTCCGGCATAATCCCTCACTCCCGCAATAAGATTGTGGTCCCCGAGGTGCAAAACAGCATAGCTTACGGTCTCTTCCTCTGCCGTTACAAGCGAGCGCATCTTTGCCTTGCCCGTGGAAAACTTATGGCGGCCCGCGCCTGTCTTATTAAGCTCAAGGTTTTTCACCTCAAATGAATATATTCTTACATCCTCCGGGTATTCCCTGAATATTGTCGTGACCGCGAAATGCACACCCACCCTTAAAAGGTCAATGATTGAGGGCCTGATAAACATATCATAAATTTTTGCGCCGTCCTTAAATTCCGGTATGTTCGAGGGCGCCTCTGCCAGCATTTTTACAAAATCCGCTTCAACGTCAACCCCGGCCGTCTCCTTTAAGAGCTGCAATACTCTTGCGCCGTATTTTATTATCTGCGTGGTTTCTATCCCTGATATTTCATCAAAAAACCAGCCGCAGCTCGTGTACATAAAAAGGCTGTTTTTCTGCATCTCAAGGAGTTTAAGCGCCGTTATCACCTCATGCTGCGCAAGCTCTTTTGCCGCGTGTTTTTCAAAGAACCCGGCGGCGCTGTCCTCAGACATCACATCTATATAATCATTTCTCGCTTCCCACGGGTTTTTCAGGTACGCGGGAGCTTTTTGCTCAAACGCTCCGGCTGCCCTGTCACTCAGCATGTCCAAAGCGCGGCGCAGCGGCGCGCGCCACTCCTGTTTCCATCCCGGATTCATTCCCGAATTGCACCCGCAAGCCGATTTCCAGCGTTCAACGCCGTGAACACAGCTCCACGAACTGCCGTCAAATATGCGCGCCTCCCACACAGGCGGGAATTTCTCAAAATATTCCCCGTATATTGTTATATTTGCCTCTTTGTTCTTCTCTATCCTATGAATGCAATAGGCCAGCGCCATCTCCCCGTGTTTTTGATGATGCCCGTAGGTCTCTCCGTCAGTCGCCACATGCGCCAGTTCGGGCCCGTTTTCCTCCTCTGAAAAGAGAGAGAGGAGCCTGTTGGCAAAATTATCACCGTTTTTCAGCAGGTCGCCGAACCCCAGATCCCTTGATACGGGCCCGTCATAGAAAAAGAGCGCTATCTCTTTACCCGAACCAAGCACGCATTTATATGGCCTTCGCGGGTCAACCTTTTCTCCGGACACATCCGTCCATTCTGCGGAACCCGGCTCTTTTATCTCTTTTGCCTGGTTTGGCGCGAGTATTGTGAATTTAATCCCGTTTTCAGCCAGCAGTTCAAGCGTCTCATTGTCAGCCGCAGTCTCCGCGAGCCACATGCCTTCGGGCATCCTCTTGAACCGCCTCTTAAAATCCTCTATTCCCCATTTTATCTGCGTCTCCCTGTCGCGCCTGTTCGCGAGCGGCATTATTATGTGATTATAAACCTGCGCGATTGCCGCGCCGTGCCCCGAGAAATTCTTCATCGATTCCCTGTCAGCCTCAAGAACCGCCTCGTAAACGTCCGGCCTGTGGCACTCGAGCCAGGAGAGCAGCGTGGCCCCGAAATTAAAACTTATTTTGGAATAATTATTAACTATCTCCGTTATCTTGCTGTCTCCATCAAGAATCCGCGAGGCCGCATTGGGCGCATAGCACTCGGCGGTGATTCGTTCGTTCCAGTCATGATACGGATAGGCTGAATCCTGTTTTTCTATTGTTGACAGCCACGGATTCTCCCTCGGCGGCTGGTAAAAATGGCCGTGTATGCATATGTGCTTTTTCATGCTTTTCTTCTCCTCAGTATAACCGCCGTATAAGGGCTGATTTTTATCTTTCTCCCCGCAGCCTTTGCGCCTGCTCCTTCACCATAGGAATATAATAACACATCCCACCGGCCCCGGGGAAGCGCCGCGTCCCTGTCGCTTCCTCCAAAATTGTAAACACAGCAATAAACCCCGGTTTTGTTTTTAATCTCAACTCTTATCACCCCCCGGTTTTCTTCTGTGCTGTATGAAGCCCTGCAGCATCCGGCCTCCCGTCTTATCTTTATGAGTTCCCTGTAATAAGCTGCCATCTCTCTTTTTTTACCGCTTTCTTCAATGTTCCATGAAAGCTTTGACTTGTTAAACGTCTCCTCTGCCTGCGGGTCCGGCGGTTCAAGAGCGCCCATAAACCCCTCAAACTCTTTTTTCCTGCCCTCACGCACACCGCGTATCAGCGCCTCATCATTGTGGCTTGTAAAATATAAAAAAGGCGCGGCTTCCCCGTATTCCTCCCCCATAAAAAGCAGGGGCACATAGGGAGACATCAATGTAAAAGCAGCGGCGAGTTTTGCCTTTTTTTCGCCGGCAAGCGAAATCAGCCTGCCGCCGTGGGCCCTGTTTCCTGTCTGGTCGTGGTTCTGTGAGAAAACCGTAAACCTGCAGGCCGGTATATTTACCGCGCTGTTCCCGTGCCTCCTCTTTCTAAAACACGAATATATTCCGTCATATACAAACGGCGACCTTAAAACCTTTACAAGCTGCGCCGTGCCCCCAAAATCCGTATAATACCCGCTCTTCTCGCCGGTCAGGACGCTGTGAAGCGAGTGGTGAAAATCATCGGCCCACTGAGCGTCAAGCCCGTACCCGCCCTGCTTTACGGGCCGCACAATACGCGAATCATTAAGGTCGCTCTCGGCTATTACATTTATTATCCTGCCCGTTTTTGCCGCGTAATCACACACCCTCTCCTTTATCTCCGCGAGAATGTGCTTCGCGCTGAAATCAAATATGGCGTGGACAGCATCCAGCCTTAACCCGTCAATATGGAATTCATCAAGCCAGTAAAGCGCGTTTTCAATTATATAATCCCTTACCCCGCCGGACCACGCGCCGTCATAGTTTACGGCATCTCCCCATGGTGTCTTATACGCCGAAGTAAAGTACGGCCCGTAAACGCCCGTATAGTTCCCCTCGGGCCCGAGGTGGTTATATACAACATCAAGGATAACCGCGATTTTATTTTTATGGCACTCATTTACAAAACTTTTCAGCCCTTCAGTCCCGCCGTATGTGTTTTGAACAGCGTAAAGATAGGCCCCGTCATAACCCCAGTTTCTCGCGCCCGGAAACTGCGCCACGGGCATAACTTCAACAGCATTGATACCCATGTCTTTTAAATGCTTTATCCTGCCGGCTGCCGCCTCAAACGTACCTTTGCCCGTAAAGACTCCCGCATGAAGTTCATATATTACCATATCTGCTGTCTTTATCCCTTTAAACCCTCTGTCGCTCCACTTAAACGCGCTGTGGTCAATTACCTCTGACGCGCCGTGAACGCCCCCGGGCTGATAAAAAGAGGCCGGGTCAGGCCTCGGCTCTGCCCCTTCCACAGAATACATGTATTTTTGGCCGGGAAGGGCGCCCTTAACCATAACCTCAAAATATCCGCTCTCATCTTTTTTCATGGGAACAACCCGCGGCCCGCCCCGTCCGGACAGGACAAGCTCAACAGCCTCTTTTTCAGGCGCCCAAACCCTGAAGAGGCAGCCCTTCCCCTTTTTATAATGCGCTCCCGGCCTCATTTAAGGATTCACCCTTTTTTTGAAAAATAAAACCCCAAGAGGCGGCACCGTAAGCGTCGCGGAATTTCCCATGCCATGCGCCTCAAACGGAAAAACATGCACTCCGCCGTAATTGCCCGCGCCGCTTCCTCCGTATTCTTTCGCGTCGCTGTTTAAAATTTCGTCCCAGAAACCCGATGACGGGAACCCGAGCGTATAATGATGCCTGGCGACAGGCGTAAAATTACAGACAATCACAATATCATCGTCTTCATTTTCCCCCTTCCTGATAAAACTTATGACAGATTCCTCGAAATTCCTGCAGTCAATCCACCGGAACCCTTCATATGTAAAATCACGCTCATAAAGCGCGGGCTGGCTCTTATAAACCCTGTTTAAATCACCGGTCCATTTTTGAACCCCTGCGTGAAGCGGGGTTTCTGCCGCGGCCCAGTCAACACTGCCGTTAAAATCCCACTCCGCCCACTGTCCTATTTCGCAGCCCATGAAAAGCGTCTTTTTCCCCGGATGTGCGTACATATATCCCAAAAGCGCCCTCACCCCGGCCATTTTCTGCCAGTCATCGCCCGGCATCTTTCCCGCAAGCGAACCCTTCCCGTGCACAACCTCGTCGTGTGAAAAAGGCAGCATAAAATTTTCGGAAAAGGCGTACATAAGGCTGAAAGTCAGCTTGTCGTGATTATATTTTCTGTAAACAGGATCCTCGGATATGTAGGAGAGAGTGTCATTCATCCATCCCATGTTCCATTTAAGCCCGAATCCAAGCCCTCCGGTGTAAACCGGCTTGGATACCATGGGCCATGCTGTTGATTCCTCGGCGATTGTCTGGGTTCCGGGATATTCCCCGTATACCGTCTCATTAAACCTTTTCAGGAACTCAATGGCCTCGATATTCTCATTGCCGCCGTATTTATTGGGTTCCCACTCGCCTTCTTTGCGGGAATAGTCAAGGTAAAGCATTGAAGCCACCGCGTCAACACGCAGGCCGTCAGCGTGATACTTGTCAAGCCAGAAAAGCGCGTTGCTTATCAGAAAATTTTTTACCTCGTTCCTGCCGTAATTGAATATTGCGCTTTTCCAGTCGGGATGAAACCCTTTTCTTTTGTCCTCGTGCTCATATAAATGCGTGCCGTCAAAGAAACCGAGGCCGTACTCGTCCGTCGGGAAATGCGACGGCACCCAGTCAAGAATCACTCCTATCCCCGCCCTGTGCAGTGAATCAATAAGAAACATAAAATCCTGCGGCGTGCCGAACCTTGATGTGGGAGCGAAATACCCGCCTGTCTGATAGCCCCACGAGCCGTAAAAAGGATGCTCCATGACAGGCATGAGCTCCACATGGGTAAAACCTGTCTTCAAAACATACTCAGTCAGTTCAACAGCAAGCTCCCTGTAGCTCAGCGACTCAACCCCGCTCTTTTTCCTCCACGAGCCCAGGTGCACCTCATAAACCGACATCGGCGCTTTAATCGAATTTTTTTCATGCCTGCTTTTCATCCATTCGGAATCGGCCCACTCATATTCGAGCCCCCACACAATGGAGGCTGTCTTTGGCGCTATTTCCCAGAAGAACCCGTACGGGTCCCCCTTTTCAACAGAATAGCCCCTCACAGAAGAATCAATCTTGTATTTATACAGTTCTCCTTTTTTCATCCCCTCTACAAAACCCTCCCAGATGCCCGAACTGTCGGCCCTGGCAAAGAGCCTGTGGCTTCCCGGCTGCCAGTTGTTAAACCTGCCGATGACAGATACGCATGACGCGTTCGGCGCCCACACCGAAAAAAAGACTCCCTTGCGCCCCTCAAACTCAGCCTCATGCGCGCCCATCTTTTCATAAAGCCTGAAATGGCTCCCCTCTTTAAAATGGTATATATCCTTTTCCGTGAAAAGGGATTTTCCGCTTACAACGGTTTTATCCATGCTTAACCTCTAAACCTCCTTTGCAGTTATGGCTTTAATGCCTCTTACGGGTATCATTATCCAGTCGGGCCTGTTATTGGCCTCATAGGCTATCTCGTAAAGCGCCTTGTTAATCATATACGCGTCGTTTAAAACCGCGAAATCCTCCGGCTCTTCGGGCACAAGCCCGGAACCTTTTACTTTCTCCAGGTAGGAACCCTTAAACATTTCAGCAACATACCTGTACCACGCAATCGCCCATGGCTCCATCTTTTCCGCGTCTTCGGGCCTTATTGCCGGATGTTTGAGAAGCGAAGCGTAAGCGACATAATGAAAGGAGCGCAGCATGCCCGCTATGTCACAGACAGGCGTGCGCTTGAGCCTGCGCTCGCTTAAAGGCCTGGCTGGTTCTCCCTCAAAATCTATGATGGCAAAATCATTTCCCGTAAACAGCACCTGCCCGAGGTGATAATCCCCGTGAATTCTTATTATTTTCCCCTCCAGCTTTTTGTCCGTCATCCTTTTTATCCTGCGGTCTATCTCTCCTTTGAGGGAGATTATCTCTTTTACCTCCTCTTTTGCCGCGCCTTCAATCCTGTTTTTGTTTTTGTCAAGAAGGTTGAAAACAGCGGACGCAGAATTCTTCATGGACTGATAAACCGAACGCTGATAAAGAAGCGACAGCGGCTCGGGCGCGAAAGCGCCGCTGCTTTTCGGCGAAGAAAGCGCCAGGTGCATCTCGCCTGTCCTTGTACCCAAAAGGGATATCATATTTATAAAAAACTCTCCCACAAGGCTCCTGAACTGCTCTTCAGGGACCGCCTCCTCCTTTTGCCCTGTCATATCAGCGCCGCTCTTTTCAAGCTCCTCTTTTCTGGTAAAAATACGCTCATAAAATTTGCCCACATGCTCAAGCGCGTAGCTCCAGGCGTCTCCCTCATTAACCACAAAGGCCTGCATTGCCGCGGCTGACGAGGGCTGCTTATCGGGCCTGCTGTAGCGTATCATTCCGTAATAATCAGGCGTAAAACTGAAACCCGCGGGCCCGGTCAGCGCGTTCAAAATTTCAACTTCCGGGTTTTCGCCCTCCTCGCATCTCCTGAATATCTTAAGTATCGCCTTTGAGTTATATACTATAGAATTGTTGGACTGCTCCGCTCCTATTACATGTGACGGGAAAGCGCTCTCCCTTCCCTCGAATACCGCGCTGAACTTCGGCGTAACAGAGGCCTCAAGCCCGCCGTTTTTGCCCCTCACCCTCTTTTTCCCGCGCATCAAATCGAAGAGCCACGCGTGAAAATCTGGGTCCGATATGGAATCATATATTACTCCGCTTTCCCCCGCGCATGAGGCCCTTGCAATGAGAGAATGCGGGTATCCGGACTCTATCAGGCCCGCTTCTTTGCCCCACGCCGTAAATACCGGGATTATATAGGTTTCGGGCCTGCCCTCTGTATATGTAACCTCAACAACCAGTATCGCGCCTTCCCTGGCGCCGCTCGCGGCCGGAATGCTGTCAGAGACCGCTGCCCTCCTGATTGTCCGCCCCTTTCCTCCGAACCACCTTGCTGTTCTTATATATTTTTCAAGCGCTGCCCGCTCAAGCCGCGACACTGTCTCCGCTGTTATTTTATTGCGCGTGTTTTCCGCCGCTTCTATGACAGGCAGCTCCTGCTGCCCGCTGTCCGCGTCCGAAGGGACATCATTAATAAGTGACATCCAAAAATAGTTGTAGGGGCCGAGGGTAAACACATAGGGCTCTTTTTTTATCCTCGCGAAGCGGTTCTGGCTGAAGGCCTCCTCAGGCACCATCCCTTCATATTCCGACAGGTCAATCTCAGCCGGCTGTGAGAACCGCGAGAGGTTAATGACGCCGAGTATCTTTTCGTCCCCGTATTCCCGGATAAAGGCAAAAACTTTTGGATTTGGCGGGGATAATATTTTCATGGTTCCCCTGCCGAATGCCGCGTATTTTTTCCTCATAGCTATTACCCTTTTTGTCCACCACAAAAGCGATGACAAATTCTTCTGCTGGCTGTCGACATTTACGGTCTCATAGTGGTATTCAGGGTCTATTATAACCGGAAGAAACAGCTGCTGGGGATTTGCCCCTGAAAAACCGGCATTTCGTGATCCATTCCACTGCATCGGCGTCCTTACGCCGTCGCGGTCGCCCAGGTAATAGTTGTCGCCCATGCCGATTTCATCCCCATAATATATGACGGGAGTGCCCGGCATTGAAAGAAGCAGTATGTTCATGACCTCAACCTTTCGCCTGTTGTTCCACAAAAGCGGGGCCAGCCTGCGGCGTATGCCGAGGTTTATTTTCGCGCGCGGGTCAGCCGCGTAAAAGCTGTACATGGAGTCGCGCTCCTCGTCGGTTACCATCTCCAGCGTGAGCTCGTCATGGTTTCTCAGAAACATGGCCCACTGCGCGTTGTCGGGAATTTTCTCCTCCGCCCCCTCCATTATATTTACAAGCGGAAACCTGTCCTCAAGCTGTATTGCCATAAACATCCTCGGCATAACCGGAAAATGAAATGCCATGTTGCACTCATCCCCGTCTCCAAAATATTTTATCGCGTCCTCGGGCCACTGATTTGCCTCGGCAAGAAGCATTTTGTTTTTGAATTTTGAGTCAACGTGTTTGCGCAGTTCTTTCAGGAACGCGTGCGTCTCCGGCAGGTTCTCGCAGTTGGTCCCGTCTTTCTCAAAGAGATAGGGCACTGCGTCAAGCCTCATTCCGTCAACGCCCATTTTGAACCAGTAATCAATCACGTCAAACATGGCCTTTTTAACTTCAGGATTCTCAAAATTTAAGTCCGGCTGGTGGGAGTAGAATCTGTGCCAGTAGTATTCTCCGGCCACCGGGTCCCATGCCCAGTTCGACGACTCAAAATCCTTGAATATTATCCTGGCGTCCCTGTACTTATCCGTTGTGCCGCTCCACACATAATAATCCCGGTGCTTTGAGCCCTTAGACGATGTCCTCGCCCGCTCAAACCACGGATGCTTGTCCGACGTGTGGTTCAGCACCAGTTCAGTAATGACCTTCATGCCCCGGCTGTGCGCCTGCTTTAAAAACTCCTTAAAATCCTTAAGCGCGCCGTATGACGGGTTTATTCCGTAATAATCCGATATGTCATAACCGTCATCCTTTAACGGCGAGGGATAAAACGGAAGGAGCCACAGCGCCGTAACGCCCAGATCCTGCAGATAGTCAAGTTTTGATATGAGCCCCGGGATATCGCCGACACCGTCACCGTCGCTGTCGCAAAAGGATTTTATATGCAGTTCGTATATTATCGCGTCTTTGTACCACAATGCGTCTGTTTTCGCCTCTTCAGCCTGCCGGTTTTTCACGCGGAATCTCCTTAAAAACTATTCGTAATTCTTATTCCTATTCCTATTAAATACAAAAACAAACCTGCTTCCCACCGCAACTTTCACAGCTTTCAGTTTTCACTTTTCAGTTGCCGTTACGCCTCCGCAACACCCTCTCTCCGGCTCTCTCCCTTCAAGGGAGAGAGGGAAGATCAAACCCTCGTCCGCTCAGACGGGGACCAGCCCCGTCTCTACGAATCCGGTGCGTCTTAATTATAAAATATCAAATATAAAATTTTACTTCTTCGCTCTAAAAACATGCACGGGATTAACCGCGGGGTCAAGTTCGACATAATTTCCGCCGTCCTTCCACTTGTAAACCCCGCCGTAAAACAGGTCCTCAACATCAAATTCCGGGGCGAGCCCATAG
>OMKS01004708.1_pt1 | contig 10162 bp, 10 predicted proteins | sample 1674721 | NCBI WGS metagenome assembly OMKS01 (sample SAMN06264996, study PRJEB25208) | sediment metagenome | isolation source: hot spring sediment | place: USA: California | collected 2014-09-02 | reverse complement strand
GTACGGTCTCGTGGGCTCGGAGATGTGTATAAGAGACAGGTATATAACACTTGTTACTCTGAAGGAGAATGATGATTCCATCAAGAAGATAATTCGCGGTTCGAATGCGAAAGAGATTAAGGTTCCGAGTCAATATACACGCTGGCATGATAATACTGCGAATCTTCTGGAGAGTGTTGAATTAGATATTTGGACGATCAAGGAATCGGATGTTGAGTCCCGGCTTGAGCTGATTCATTTAAGGGATAAGTATGAGAAGAGGTTATTTTTATGGTATGTTTACCTTCAGTTCCATCTTCAAATTTCAGAATTGAAAAAGAATTTTACAGTAACGGAGGGAGGTTTTTTAATTTCCGGGTGGATTCCGGAGAATAATCTTCCCGGCCTTGAAGAGTCACTGAGGGAATATGACGTGAACTCTTCCCTTGTTTCGGATGTAATTGATTACACCGGGAGGGAAGATGATTTTGAGAAGGTTGAAGATATTCCCGTTAGTCTTTCCGGGAACAGGATATTTAAACCATTTACACTTTTAGTTTCAAATTTCGGATTTCCAAAGTATAATGAGCTTGACCCTACATTCATAGTTGCTTTGACTTACCTGTTCATGTTCGGGTTAATGTTCGGGGATGTCGGCCATGGCGGTATTTTATTATTAATCGGGCTTGGGATGCTGATTTTTTTCCGTAATTCAGGGGATGAATTCAGTCATTTTTCATGGATTCTTACCTGGTGCGGTTTTTCCGGAGTTGTCTTCGGTTTCCTATTCGGGAGTGTTTTCGGGAATGAGCATATAATCCAGCCTATTTTATTCTCCCCTTTAGAAGAGATGAACCTGTTAATGATCGGAGGACTTGCCCTTGGCGGATTCCTTCTTTCGCTCGGTATAATTCTGAATATTATCCAGAAGTTCATGGCATCCGAATTGAAGGATGCTATCTTCGGGGAGTGGAGTATATTCACATTGATTTTTTACTGGAATATCGGTCTTACCAGTATTTTTATAGTTACAGGGAGATGGAGTCTGAGGGGTAATTACCTTATTATTTCAATCTTATTCGGGGTTCCTATCCTTGCGCTTGTACTTAAGGATTTAATCTGGAAATTATTTTCCGGACGAGACCGCCGTTCCCAGCCCGGCCCCGGTTCAGATGAGAAGGAAGCGGAAGGGTTCGTATCTTCATTGTTTAATATCCTGATCATGGTAATTGACCTATTCAGCAATACTTTATCATTTATACGGACGAGTGCATTTGCGATGAACCATGCAGCAATGTCCGGGGCCATATTCCTTGTAGTGCGCGCGTTGGCCGACCTGGTTAAGGGGCCGGTAGGCCGGGAGATTATCCGTTGGGATATACTGATTTTCGGGACTGCCGGGATAATCTTTCTTGAAGGACTTGTTGTTGCGATTCAGGCTTTGCGTTTGGAGTATTATGAATTCTTTTCAAAGTTCTTTTCCGGCGGCGGCAAACCTTTCAAACCGGTAAAACCGCTTCATGAAGAGAACATGAAAATAAATTTTGAACAATAAAAAGAGAGAGGTTGTTTTATGAGTAAGAGTATTCAGGATTGGACACGTGAGATTCAACGTACGAACAAGATAGCAGCAATTGTAATAATTGTTTCATTTATTTTCTTATCAGGTTTGTTATTCCTTACCCGAGCAGTATCCGCGGAAGAAACGGTTACGAAAGCCGGAGGTGGAATTGACTGGCCTGAAGCTGTGAAGGTTGCGATAGGGTTTATTTCTGCTGCTCTTGCAACGGGAATGGGGAGTTTTGCCGCCGGGCGCGCCGTTTCCATGGTCGGGTCCGCAGCCATGGGTGCAGTTGCAGAGAAACCGGAGATTTTAGGGAGGTCATTGATATTCGTAGGTTTGGCGGAAGGCGTTGCGATTTACGGTCTTATTATCAGTATTATAATACTTGGTAAAGTTTAGGGATTAGCTTGATGAAGGTCGAGGTAATCACCAATTCAAAGAAGGTTTTTTTCGGTTTCCAGACTTCAGGAGTGAAAGGCAGGTTTGTAAAGGACAGGAATGAGAGTGAGACTGAATGGGCCCGCGCAGTAAATGACAGGGAAATAGGCCTGATCTTAATAGACGTATTTGTTTATGACCAATTAAAGGAGAAAGTGCGTGAGCATGAACAGAAGTTGAAGTTTCCGCTTGTACTCGTTATCCCGTCCGATGAACATGAACCCATGCTCGGAGATAACCTGACCAAGATAATTAAAGAAGCGATAGGCATAAAAGTTTAGGTATCGGCTAATGGCAGAGAATTTTGAAAAGATAAAAGAATCCATCTTAAATTTTTCGGAGACGAAAGGTTCTGAGATAATTGAAAAAGCGATGAAGCTTGCAGATACGAAGTTCATAGAAGAAAAGAAGAAAATCAATTCAGAGTTCCGTAAGAGACGGAAGGAAGTAGAGAATGAATTTGAGAAGGAGAAGATAAAGCGTTATTCCAAGTATGAAATTGCATTTGAAAATGAGAAGCGGCAGATAATAGAAGTTGAAGTTAAGAAGCTCCTTTCCCGTCTTAAGGAGCTTTTAATCGAAGTTAAAAAAGACCGGAAGGTGTATACAGATATACTGTTTAACTTACTTAAGGAATCGGTGGCAGCCCTCGGCACGTCAAGGATCAAGGTATTTCACGCAAGAGAAGATGCCGTTATTTTAACAGATAAATTCATTAACAGGTTCAAGTCAGAGACTGACTGCATAATAGAAGAGCAGGAGCCTGCCGATGAAATCTTCGGCGGTTTTATAATAGAAGATTTAAATGAAGCGGGAGTTTTATTTGATAATTCATTCAACCTGAGGCTTGAAATGATAATACCTTCAGTACGGGAAGAGTTATCAAGATTACTTGAACCAGAAGAAGAAAATGGATAGAATCACAGAAGGAAAAATAACATCCATATCCGGCCCGGTCGTCTTTGCAGATTTACCCGGAGCCCGAATGCGCGATCTGGTTAAGATAGGTGTTTCTGAATTAATAGGTGAGATAATTGAGATTCGCCGTGAGCAGGTTGTCATTCAGGTATTTGAGGATACGCTCGGTCTTAAACCCGGTGAGAGAGTCTTCTCCACCCGTTACCCTCTCTCGGTCGAATTAGGTCCCGGCATGATTGGCAAGACCTTTGACGGCATCCAGCGTCCGCTTCAAGTATATCATGAACAGAGTGCATTTATCTCCCCGATTATAGGTGTAACTGCACTTGACCGAGCTCGAGAATGGGAGTTCACGCCATTAGTTGATCCCGGGACCTCTGTCCGAGAGAATTCCATAATCGGCACGGTCTTTGAGACCCACTTAATCACGGCCAAGATACTTATACCGAAAGGTATAATTGGTACGATAAAAAGTATTATGGATAAGGGTTTATATAGGCTTGAGGATGTAGTTGCGGAGGTTGATACGGGGAGTGGAGTTATTCCTGTTAAGATGTACCAAGTTTGGCCTATTCGTAAGCCGAGAGGATTTATCAGGCGATTATTTTCAAATGACCAGTTAATCACCGGGACCCGGGTTCTTGATTTCTTGTTTCCCTTAAAGCGTGGCGGTGTTGCAGCGATTCCCGGAGGATTTGGAGCCGGGAAGACGATGCTTCAGCATTCTCTTGCAAAATGGATCTCAGCGGATCTGATAATTTATGTTGGTTGCGGGGAACGCGGAAATGAGATGACTCAGGTTCTTGAGGAGTTTCCCGAGTTAATAGATCCCCGTTCAGGCCGTCCGTTAATAGAGAGGACGATTTTAATTGCCAATACATCCAATATGCCGGTTACAGCTCGTGAATCGAGTATTTATACCGGGATAACGATTGCGGAGTATTTCCGAGATATGGGTTATGATGTTGCGGTCATGGCAGATTCCACTTCGCGTTGGGCAGAGGCTTTGCGTGAGATATCCGGCCGTTTGGAAGAGATCCCGGCTGAAGAGGGTTTTCCCTCATATCTTGCATCCCGCTTAGCTGAGTTTTATGAGCGTGCCGGTCTCATGGAGGTTTATCCTGACAGATTTGGTTCCATAACTGCAATAGGAGCCGTTTCCCCCCAGGGTGGTGATTTTTCTGAACCTGTCACGCAGAATACCAAGAGGTTTATTCGAGCTTTTTGGGCACTTGATAAGAACCTTGCCGGCGGCCGGCATTTCCCTGCGATCTCCTGGCTTGACAGTTATTCAGAGTATGTAGAAGAGGTAAAGGACTGGTGGCTTACAAATTACGATAAGGATTGGTACTCTTACCGAGTCCGTGCGATGGAGATATTTCAAAAGGACCAGAAGTTGCAGCAGATAGTGAAGTTAGTTGGTCAGGACGCATTGCCGGATGATGAACGTTTACTCCTTTTAATTTCAGATTTATTGAAGGTTGCTTTTTTACAGCAGAATGCCTTTGATGCAGTAGACATGTACTGTTCCCCTGATAAGCAGATAAAGATGTTTGAACTGATTTTATTTTTCTATACAGAGTCGGAGAAATCGCTTCAGGATGGGGTTCCGTTCCAACAGATTCAGGGAATGGAGGTTCTCGGTTCACTTAAGCGTATGAAGTTAGAGTATCCCAATGACCGTGTTTCAGGTCTTGATGATTTATTAAATAAGATGAAGGAAGATTTTCAAAACTTAAAGGAGTTCGGCTAATAACATGTCTTTTAATCCATTTGGCACACGAATTTACACCGGGATTGACGATATCAGCGGCCCCATTTTAGTTGTTAAAGGCATTAAGGATGTCAGTTACGGAGAGAAGGTCCGTGTAATTACACCTGATGGCAGTAAGCGTACAGCTCAAGTTCTTTCTGTAAATGAGGAACAGGCCGTGATCCAGGTATTTGAGGGGACCTTTGGTTTGGATAAGAAGAACACTCGAATCATATTTACTTCCAAGCCGCTTGAACTTGGAGTTACAGTCAAGATGCTCGGCCGGAGATTAAATGCTCTTGGTGAGCCGCTTGATGGCGGACCCCCTCCGATTGCGGAGAAGTATTTAAATATTTACGGTAACCCGATTAATCCCTGTGCTCGTGAATATCCCCGTGATTTCATTCAGACAGGTATCTCTGTAATAGACGGCATGAACACGGTTGTCCGCGGCCAGAAACTTCCTATTTTTTCGGGTGCAGGTCTTCCTCATAACCTTTTAACATCCCAGATTATTCGTCAGTCGAAGTTAGCGGATGATCGTGAGAGGTTTACAGTAATTTTTGCAGCGATGGGGATCAAGAATGACGAAGCCGCCTTTTTCCAGAGGAGTTTTGAAGAGACAGGAGTTCTGAATAAGGTTGCATTCTTTTTAAATTTAGCGAATGACCCCCCTATTGAGCGTTTGATAGTCCCTCATTCAGCCCTTACTCTTGCTGAGTACCTTGCCTTTGAAAAGGGAATGCATGTACTTGTAATCATGACTGACATGACCAATTACTGTGAAGCGCTCCGTGAAGTTTCCGGCGCCCGAGAAGAGATTCCGAGCAGGAAAGGTTATCCCGGTTATCTTTATTCAAATCTTGCAATGATTTATGAGAGGACCGGTCGGATAAAGGGTCAGCCCGGTTCAATTACCCAGATACCCATCTTAACGATACCGAATGATGATATTACACACCCAATCCCCGATTTAACGGGGTATATAACCGAAGGGCAGGTAGTATTAAGCCGTGAGCTGAACGGTCTCGGGATTTACCCGCCTGTTGCAGTTCTCCCGTCATTATCCAGGTTAATGAAGGATGGGATAGGGTCCGGGAAGACCCGGGAAGAACACTCGCATTTATCTTCACAGTTATACGGAAGTTATGCGTATGTAAGCAGTGCAAGGTCACTTGCTTCCGTAATAGGTGAGGAGGAATTGTCTGAGCTTGATAAGGATTATATTAAGTTCGGAGAGAGTTTTGAGAAACGGTTTATTAACCAGGGAATTGACGAGAATCGTGACATTGAAGAGACGCTGAATCTCGGCTGGAAGATGTTACGGGCTTTACCGGATTCAGAACTGACAAGGGTTACCCTGGCCGAAATTGAAAAATACAGGTTCATAGATTAGTTATGAAGATAATCCCGACCAAGACCAACCTACTTAAGCAGAAGGAGCAATTAAAACTTTCGGAAGAAGGTTATGTTCTCATGGATCAGAAGTATGAGATTCTTGTCATGGAATTGATGAACCATGTGTATAACCTTCGTTCCATACAGGAGGAGCTTGCGCAGGAGTTTAAGAGCGGGTATTCCGTGATCAATAAGCTTTTAATTTCTGAAGGAGAGAATAAATCTTTTAATATCCTTTCCACGGTATTACCACCCCGTGATTTCGACCTTAACATAGGTATGCGGAGCGTGATGGGGGTTCCATTACCTGTAATCGGGTTTGAAGAGATTAAGCATGATCAGGTTGACATAGGTATATTTAACAGTTCCCCGGATGTTGATGATGTTATTGAGAGGTTTGACAGTATAATTAATTTAGTTGTGAGGTATTCAGAGGTTTTCATTACTATTTGGCGCTTGATTCGTGAGATCAAGAAGACGAAGCGTCGGGTGAATGCCCTGGATAATATGTTTATCCCGGAGTACAGGGATAATATTAAAATGATTGAATCAATTCTTGAGGAGTCTGAGCGCGAGGATTTTTTTAAGAGGAAATTAGTTAAGAGGAAATTATCGAAAAAATAAGGGGCGAGATAATGTCAGACCGGGTTTTATTCCGGAGGATTTTAATTCCGATTTCCGGCACAGAAGAAGAAGAGAATATAACCGATTATCTTTTACCGTATAAGACAGAGGAAACGATTATCTACCTGGTTTTCATAAATGATGAGACGCAGATAAATCAGATATCTCGGGTTATGAAGAAGGAGCCGCTTCAGGTCAAGGTTGACCTTGAGGAGAAGGGTTGGCGCGCGTTATATTTTCTTGAGGAGAAGTTTCAGGATCTGAAGTTCAAATCAAATATCCAAATGATCTCCGGGCATCCTGTTGAAATAATCAAGGGTCTGGTACGTAAACTTAAGATAGACCTTCTTGTTTTCATTAAGAAGTCGAGCAAGGGTATTTCAGGCAGGTCTGAAGAGAAGGTCATGGAAGAGGTTATCGGACATACGGAGATTCCGATTCTGTTAATTTAAATGAATGGAGATTAAAAATGATCGTAGAGTTCTTATCAGATAATAGCATTATTCTTGAGATGAGTTCAAGAACAAAGGAAGAAGCGATAAAGGAATTCATTTCAGCCGGGGTCAAGTTAGGGAAGATCGCGGACGGTGATACTTTCTTCCAGAAGGTAATGGAGAAGGAGAATCTTGCGTCTTCAGGGCTTGAGCACGGCATTGCGATTCCGCATTTACGAGATGATTGTGTTGAAGACCTTTTTATACTGATAGGTATCTCGAAACGCGGGATTGATTTCGGTTCGATTGATTCAAGCATATCAAAAATTTTATTTTTTATAGGAGCGAAGAAGAACGACAAGCGTTATCTCCCCATTTTAGCGAGGATATCCAGGTTAATGATGGACAGGGATAACCGTGATGATATCCTTGAAGCTTCGAGTCCGGGAGAGATAGTTGAGTTGATCTCGGAACGGGAACAGATTTAATTTTCAGGAGATTCAGATGAACTATATTATTGCCGGTGCAGGGAAGATGGCTCGTGCGGTGTGTTATTTCCTCATTCACCAGAAGGATACGAATGATATAATTATATTTGATAAATCCCGTGAGAACCTTGATTATTTCAAGAAATTTAAAAATGTAAAGCTTGTCAACTGCGATATTTCACGATTAAAATCATTGAATAAGATAAAGGGGAGGTCAAAGGTTCTTGTCAGCTGCCTTCCGTATTATTTTAATCTTAAGCTGACTATGCTGTGTATTGATTCCGAAATAAGTTTTCTTGATTTAGGAGGGAATAACGATGTAGTCCGTGAGCAGTTCCGCCTTTCTGCCCGTGCCGTATCTGCGGGAGTTGGTATTGTCCCCGATTGCGGACTTGCGCCTGGGCTTGTCAGCCTTCTCACTGCATATTTTGTTGATTATTTTGACAGGACGGATGAAGTAAAGATTTATGTCGGGGGCCTTCCTGTTAAGCCGGAACCGCCTTTGAATTATATCCTTGTCTTTTCAATTTCGGGTTTAATCAATGAATACATAGAGGATGCTGTAATTTTAAGCGTGGGTAAGATTAAGAAAGTCCCTTCATTAACCGGTTTGGAGAAGGTTAAAATCAAGGGAGGGATTTATGAAGCATTCTATACTTCCGGCGGGATTTCAACGATGCCGCAGACTTATAAAGGCAAGGTCAAGAACCTTGAATATAAAACGGTGAGGTATCCCGGTCATGTGGAGAAGATCCGATTTCTTCAAGAACTTGGTTTCTTTACACCAGAAAACAGGCGCCATTCAGAGCAAGTTCTTGAAAGGAACCTGTTTAGGAATGAGCCGGAAGATTTAATAGTTCTCAAGGTAACAGGAACCGGGTTAAAGAATCAGAAACATCTAACAAAGACAATTGAGCTCATTGATTATTTTGATAAGAAGACGCGGTTAACAGCAATGATGCGCATGACCGGATTTCCTGCCGCAGCGGTTGCGGTGTTATTGGCAAGGGGAGAGATAGGGAAGACAGGCGTTCTGCATCAGGAGAAGGATATCCCGTACATGAAAGTGATTAAGAGCCTGAAGGATTTTCAAATTAAATTTACGGGGCTGGGAATTGATTAGGCGCTTGTTATCTTTACTTTTAATTCTATTTTCATTTCAACTTGTTCCATTCGGGATTTTGGGAGATATTGGTGGTTATAATATTAATGTAGATTCCCCTGTTACCGATATAAATCCTGCAGAATACCTGAAGATAAAGTACCGGGTGGTTAATTACGGGTATATCTTTCAGCAGGATTCATTGAACGGTAATATCTTCGGTGAGACTCTTAAGAATGACTTTTCATTTAACCATTCACATCCTGCTCTTGCAGGAATATATTACCCTGTTTCGGTACGTGAGAATAGGTTCGGATTATTTCTCTTTTCAAGGCTGATAGGGACTTCATACTTAAATCTCAAGCAGGATAATGCTAATTTATATGTGTATGATTATCCCGCGGCCCTTGAAATGAAGCTGGATTTGAGGTTGGAGCGGGACGAGATCACGACTGCGCTTGGGTTTGGAATTGGGTATGAGGTAACCCCGAAATTCAGGGTAGGGTTCCTGATTGAGCGTATGACTACGAAATCCAACCGGCTGTTTACCGGTTATGCAATTGACACAGCCGAGAATTATGAATATACCTATGTCAATAAAACTAATTTAGTTGGGGATGCATATCAGTTTAATCTCGGTCTCAGCCTTGACCTCGGAGACAGGAGCCGGCTTGATATTTTATTAAGTAAAATTGAAGGGATGGAGATTGAGATAACCAAGGAATTGACCGGGCGGTATGACCCTGAATTACCCCCTATAATGGCGGGATTCAATTATTGTGAGAAGGATAATTATTCGTTTTACTACCCGATAAGATTCAAGGTATCTTACCTTACTAAGGTTAATAAGGACAGTTTCAGGCTTGAACTTGAGATAATTCCGGCGTATGAAAATTCGGGTGTTGTGTTTAGTGATTATCCGCACTTGAAGAGCAGGTTTAATGAAGTGAAGAATCTATCGGTTTCACCGAAGGCGAGGTATCAACGGGGTTTTAAGACCGAGGGCGAATTCATGTTTAACGCGGGTTTTGAATCTTCATATAAGAAGTCTCCGGACCCAAGGCCTGATGATGAGAACGGGAAGACATATTCAGAAGGGTATATTTCAAATTCTGACCTGTCAATAGATTTCCTCAAGATTCAGCTTGATTTTGATATCCTTTATAAATTCATGCTTTTTAGAATAGGCCTTCTTAACGCGACCGGAACGGGGAAGATCAGGGCTTATGACATTCAATCGAATAAGACGGTCATTTCAGATTTGAAGACGAGTTCCTGGGTGGTGATTACTAATTTAACTTTATTTTTTTAGCATAATGAAAAATTTAAGATGAGAAATATTTCATTTGATTTATTTGAAAATTTATTGTATAATCATATTTAAGAAGGAGAGTGATAGGAAATGGAAAAGATTCAAAAGAAAGTATTATTTAATTTCTGGATGATTCTATTCATGTTCATTAC
>OMKS01004706.1_pt1 | contig 10162 bp, 8 predicted proteins | sample 1674721 | NCBI WGS metagenome assembly OMKS01 (sample SAMN06264996, study PRJEB25208) | sediment metagenome | isolation source: hot spring sediment | place: USA: California | collected 2014-09-02 | reverse complement strand
CAAGACCTCCAAATCGTATTATGTTGATCTTGCTTTAAAAAATAATCATTCAGCTGAATATTGTTAATAGCCACTAATGAAAAAGTCCGGGACAGGCCGGGCAGGAAGAGCGCCACCGCGGCAGCGGCTTAATAATTTATCTGCCGGCGCAGATACTGCCTGTAGAAATTCCCCTCCATCGGATAGGATTTATTCAGAAACTCGATATAGTTGATATTGTTCTCCATGGCCTTGAGGTACAGGTTCTCGTTGATGTTCCACCTTTCGATGAAGTGATGCAGCACGGCGTGGACAATCCCGTCAAAATCCTCAAACAGCCTTTTTTTGATGATCTGCTGGAAAAAGGAGACTGTCTGCTGGTAGATGTCGGCCGTTGTTTCGTAACCCGGAACTCCGCCCTCTTTCAACTCGTCAAACAGCAGCGGCAGCCGTTCGAGATAAACGCGGTCCGCCATCTGGGCGATGATATCCGCCGTTCCCAGAATATACCCCATCAGTCTGACTTCATCGGATTCGAACTGCAGGCTGCCGGGAACATTGCTCAGCTTGGTGCATTGGATCATCTGGGCGCACCGTTTGCCGTTCAGTTCGGTACGCCCCACTGAGTTAAGATATTCCTGGACGAAGAGAATGGAGCGTTCTTCGTGAAAGCGGGTATATTTTGCCCCGGTCCCCTCGTTGTCGCTTTTTTTCTGAATGAGGCCGCTGTCATGAAAAAAGGCGGCAACAATGCCGCATTCGATCAATTCCCATGAAAAGCGGGTCCGGTCCCGCAGGTGCTTGCCATGGACGAGGCGAATGAGGGCGAGCGCCACGGCCATGGTATGATCGAGGTTGTGGTAGGAAGTGTTGTTCGCCTGATAGCCGGGGAATTCCCCGTTGAAGATTCTCTGAATATTGTCAAAGACCAGCTCGAGGAAATCAAAGCTGCAGTCATCGACGATCATTGCGGCGATATGCTTGATCTCCTTGAAGATATCGTCCGGACAACCGCAGGCCAGCTGCTGCTCCCTGACAATGTTCGGATTGTTCAGGGCAGAAAGCGAGGGAGATTTGATGCTGCCGCTGGAGGGGATGTCCTTGTACCGTTCCTGGATCGCCTCTATGGTGACTGTAATCTTGAACAGGGCGTCAACCAGTTCGGGATCGAAATGCTTGCCTGATTCTTCCCTGATGAAGGCATATATCTCATCCATGGACCATGCTTTTTTGTAGATTCGTTTGCTGGCCAGCGCATCGAACACGTCGGCCAGGGCGACGATTCTTGCCGCCAGGGGGATTTCCTCTCCCCTTTTGGGACTGCTGCTTTTGTCGTGCAGAACGATACAGCCGGAATAGTGGCCGGGATACCCTGATCCATCCCAGCGTTCATGGTGATTCAGGGCAATTTCCCGGCACATCCGGTCCAGTTCGGACGTTGTGTTTTCAAAAAGATTGGCCCCGTAGATGGTGTGCAGTTTGACGAGTTCGAATTCATCTTCGCTCAGCCTGCCCGGTTTTTTCAGAATTTCGTCGGGGATCCCAATTTTGCCGACATCGTGCAGCATGGCTGCGGTCCGCAGGAGATCGCTGTACTGCTTCATCTCAAGCGGAGCGATATTTTTGTCGTGGGCCCATTGCTGATAAATCTCGGCGGAGATGCTGCTGACCCGTTGCACATGGGCGGCGGTTTCTCCGGGGTCATGCATTTCCGCCATGCGGATCATCCGCAGAATAAGTTCCTGATTCCACTTGCCCCGTTCAATGGCCGCGGCGGCGTACCCGGCAAACCGGGCGATGTAGTTCCTGATTTCCGGCGAAAAGGATGCGGTCCGGTTCTTTCCGTCCCTGGCATTGATGAGCTCCAGGACTCCGACAAGCGTGTTGCCCAGGGTTTTGAGCGGCAGGGCAAAGACCGACTTGGTGCGATAGCCGGTCTTGCGGTCAAAGAACGAATTGAAGGTAAAAGGAAGGCCGGTCGGCAGATCATAGGCGTCATCTATGGCGATCTGCTCGCCGGTCGCCGCGCAGTAGCCCACTATCGACGTTTTGTCGATGGGGATCGTGTAGTACCGGTAATGGGAGGCGATGACGTCATTGTTGACCGCCGGAGTATCCGATTGGACGAAATTGAAGGTCAGGCCTGACTGACCGGCCAGGAAAATTGTCCCGGCATCGGCGTTGGCGAGCTTTCTTGCCTCCAGCAGGACCATATCCAGAATGGAATTAATGTCCTTCAACTGCTGGAGGTTGTCCATGGTTCGCAGAATGTTCGTCTCGATGTCGGTGCTGTTCATGTTCAGCCGGTTATCCACAGTGCAAGGTCAATCCTGTTCCCCCGGGGGGAACAAATGAGGGGCGGAGAAGGAATGGAATTATTTGCCCTCTATTTTTTTCAGCAGCCAGGCCATGTTCCTGCCCAGCACCCGCATGGTCCGGACACCCTCCTCGTCACGGGCCACTTCCCCTTTTTCCCGGCCGACGCCGAAGTTCCAGTAGCTCGATCCGACAATGATCATCTGGCCGATGGTGAAAAAATGGTTGATGGTGTCAAAGACGTGGATCGCCCCTCCACGCCGGTGGGCGACCACCGCAGCCCCGATCTTGCGTTTGAACATGTCGCCGTTGGCCCTCGATGTCATGCCGGTGCGGTCGATGAGCGCCTTGAGTTCGGTGCTCACGTCGGCAAAATAGGTGGGGGAGGCAAGAATGATCCCGTCCGCCTCCTCCATTTTTTCGATGCATTCATTGATGCAGTCCGTATCGACCACGCAGCGGCGGTTCTTCCTCTCAAAACACTGGTAGCACGCTATGCAGCCGTGGGGGTGCTTGCCGGACAACTGGATGAGTTCGGTGTCTATGCCTTCCCTGTTCAGCTCGTCAAAGACATAATTGACCAGCATTGCCGTATTGCCGTCTTTTCGAGCGCTGCCGTTGAATGCTACGACTTTCATGATTTTTCCCGTTTCGTTGATTATTGCTGAATGGGGCGGAGGCCGAAGTATCGGGCGTCACCGCGTTTTGCCCGCCGTCGTTCCCTCCCCGCCGCCTGCGAGGAAGCCTTCACAGGTCGTCCTCATCGTCCAGGATGGCCCGCAGTAACTGTTCATTACCAATCATTTTACCTTTTTCAACCCCCAGGTCAAACGCCATTTTGTTCTTTTTTTTGTATCGGGAGGAACCCGTACGAGCAGGGCCGCCGTCAGGTACTCAAGGGAAACCTCGCGGCTGAGGACGCCGATGGTCTCCCCCGGCGATCATTCAGGCCGGGCCTGATGCGGTCTCTGACCCGGATATCCCCGGTCTCCGGCAGAACCACGCATTCCCTGGCATGGGCTGCCACTTCGTCGGCAAGGACGATGAACGGCACCCGGATTTCTTTGGACAGGCAGAAAACCTTGATGGTGAGCGGGACGGCGGGTCCGTCAATGAGCCGGCCCCCTACCCCGGCAGGGGATTTTTGACCATTCCGGATAAATCAGAGAAAACGTACATGTTGGAAAAATGTGTCCGGTATGGTAATGGCTTACCGTTTTACAGTTGAAAAATCAAGGAATCCACTGCAATGAGGCTGCCCGATGCTATCGGCAATCCATGGCGGCATAACATTGAGGCCGCGCCGGGAAACGGCGGCCGAAACCGCAAAACGACGGGCAGACAAAGGCGGACAGGCCATCCTGCCGCTTTTTCTCCTTCTTCTTCACTGTTCTCTTCCCGCCCCGCCAACCCAAGCGGGCAGTTCTCCCGGACAGGACGAATGCGTTGTTCTGCTCCATGGACTGGCCCGCACCGCCGCTTCCATGCACAAAATGGAAACCGCCCTGGGCGCGCGCGGCTATCTTGTCGCCAGCATCGACTATCCTTCCCGGGAGGAACGGATTGAAAAGCTGGCGGAACCGGCTGTTGCCGCGGGACTGGGGATATGCAGACAGGCCGGAGCCGGGCGCATCCATTTTGTCACCCATTCCCTGGGCGGCATCCTGCTCCGCTATTATCTGAAGGTGAAGACCATCCCCGAACTGGGGAGGGTCGTTATGCTCGCTCCTCCGAACAAGGGCAGTCATGCGGTCGACAGGTTTTCGGATTTGCCCGGGTTTGAACTGCTCAACGGTCCGGCGGGATTTCAGTTGGGCACGGGCAGGGAAAGCATCCCGCTGCAACTCGGCCCGGCCGATTTCGAAGCGGGTGTGATTGCCGGGGACAGAAGCATAAATTTCATTCTCTCAACTGCGTTCCCCGGTCCCAACGACGGCAAGGTGGCCGTGGAGAACACCAAACTGGAAGGCATGCGGGACTTCCTGGTCGTCCATCATTCCCATCCCTTCATCATGCAGGGCGACGATGTTATCGAACAGACGGTGTACTTCCTGCGCCACGGAAAATTTCTCAGGGAATAGACAAACCGGCGTCCCCGGGAAACTTGCCCGACGGGCATAATGGTGTTTACTTTATGAGTCATTACGGCGTATAATACGTTTTGGAGTGAATACTGAAAGGACGGCGTTAACCTCCCGGTTTACCGGGTGAACTTTTCCTCGAGAGGAGACGCTCATGCTCAACATTCGTAAAGTTATGGTGCCCACCGCCTTTTACGCTCATGCCGGTGAACTCATCCGCTACGCGGCCGGTATAGCCAAAGCCTTTGAGGCCGAACTGATGGTGGTGAACATCATCAATGTGCGGGATATCGAAACGCTGCAGCGGGCCAGTTCCTACGGTACCATTATCAATGACGAACAATACATAAAACAGACCGAAGAAGAACGGAGACAGGAAATTGCCAACCTGCTTAAGAATGTCGACTTTCCCGCCGACAAGATCCGGATAATCTTCCGTATCGGCCACCCCGCCGATGCCCTGCTGCAACTGGCGGTCGAGGAAAATGTGGATATGGTCGTCATGGGCATCCGCGATCGCTCCGATTTTCTGCATACCTTCACCGGATCGGTTGCCGACCGGCTCTTTCGCCGCTCCCCCATCACCATCGTTTCGTTCCGTGATGAAAAAAATGCCGAACACCTGCGCAAGCGGCTGAAATTCTAACGGCCAACCGACCACACCTTCCTCGACAAAAAACGGTTCGCAATGCCTGCCCAACACAAAGTTATAGCCATTCCCGAATCATGTCCGGACATCCGTACCGGGACCCGCAAGGAATCCCTCAGAAAGGCCTTTCTGGAAAATCTCTTCTATGTGCAGGGCCGCGGCCTGCTGGAAGACGCCACCAGGAACGACCTCTACATGGCCCTGGCGTACACCATCCGCGACAGGCTCCTGCAGGGCTGGGTCCACTCTCTCAGCCGGTATTTCAACAATGATACCAAGGTCGTTTTTTTCCTGTCGGCCGAGTACCTGCCCGGGCCCCACCTGGCCAACAATATTCTCAACCTCGACCTGCAGAACCAGGTCCGCGGGGCCATGGCCGATCTGGATATTGACGTCGAAGACCTGATCGAGCAGGAAGAGGAGCCCGGACTCGGCAACGGGGGTCTGGGAAGGCTGGCGGCCTGCTTCATGGACTCCCTGGCCACCATGCAGCGGCCGGCCATCGGCTACGGCATTCGCTACGAATTCGGTATTTTTGACCAGATCATCCAAAACGGCTGGCAGGAGGAGATTACGGACAAGTGGCTGCGGTTCGGCAATCCGTGGGAGATTTCCAGGCCCGATGACACCTGTCAGGTAGGTTTCGGCGGGCATACGGAGGACTACACCGACGCGGCGGGAAACCGGCGGATTCGCTGGGTTCCCGGTCTGGTGGTCAACGGTGTTCCCTTTGACACCCCGATCCCCGGATACAGGGTGAAAAATGTCAATGTGCTGCGCCTGTGGAAGGCGGAGGCCACGGAGTCGTTCAATTTTCAGGCCTTCAATGTCGGCGATTATTACGGCGCGGTGGAAGCCAAGGTGGTGGCCGAGAATATTTCCAAGGTGCTGTACCCCAATGACCAGGCCTTCCAGGGCAAACAGCTCCGCCTTTCCCAGCAGTATTTTTTCACCTCCTGCTCGCTCCAGGATGTCATCCGTATTCATCTCCGGCAGGGAAAGGCCATCGAGACCCTTCCCAGGAACTGGGCCGGCCAGCTCAACGACACCCATCCCTCCATCGCGGTCGCGGAAATGATGCGGCTGCTGGTCGACCAGTACCAGGTCGACTGGGATGCGGCCTGGGAGCTGACCAGGAAGACATTCAACTTCACCAACCACACCCTGCTGCCGGAGGCCTTGGAAAAGTGGCCCGTGCCGCTGTTTGAAAAGGAACTGCCGAGGCATCTGCAGATCATATATGAGATCAACCAGCGCTTTCTCGACAAGGTCAGGCTGCGCTATCCCGGCAACAATAAACTGCTTTCCAGGGTATCATTGATTGAGGAGACCGGTCCCCGTTACGTGCGCATGGCCAATCTGGCCGTGGTCGGCAGCCACGCGGTCAACGGCGTGGCAGCCATGCATACCCAGCTGGTCAAGAACACCCATTTCGCCGACTTCTTCTCCATGAACCCGGAGAAGTTCCACAACATCACCAACGGCGTGACTCCCCGGCGCTGGATGATGCTGAGCAACCCGGCCCTGTCCAATCTGATTGACTCGGCCATCGGCCATAGCTGGAGCACCAACCTGGAACTGCTCAGCAACCTCGAGCCCCTGGCGGGCGAGGAACATTTCCAGAAAAAATGGATGAAGGTCAAGCTGGAAAACAAGAAAAACCTGGCCGCCTACATCAAGGACAAGACGGGCATGACCGTCGATCCAGCCTCCCTGTTCGATATCCAGGTCAAAAGGATACACGAGTACAAACGGCAGCATCTGAACGTGCTCCATATCCTGACCAGGTATCACCGCATCAAGCAGGAGCCGGACATCAACATGGTGCCCCGGACCTTTATTTTCGGCGGCAAGGCCGCGCCCGGCTACTTCATGGCCAAGCTGATCATCAAGCTGATCAATTCGGTTGCCGAGGTTATCAATGCCGACGAAGATGTCGGCGACCGGCTGAAGGTCGTTTTCATTCCCGATTTCAACGTCAAGGTCGGTCAAAGGATCTATCCGTCCGCGGACCTGTCCGAGCAGATATCCACCGCCGGCAAGGAGGCCTCCGGTACCGGCAACATGAAGTTTTCTCTCAACGGGGCGCTGACCATCGGTACCCTCGACGGCGCCAATGTCGAAATACGGGAAGCCGTCGGCTGGGAAAATTTTTTCCTTTTCGGGCTGACCGTGGATAAGGCGCAGCAGTTGGACAACAGCGGCTACATCCCCTACTCCTTTTACGAGAATAACCTGGAGATGCGGGCCGTCCTGGACCTGCTGCGCGACGGCTACTTTTCCCACGGGGATGCCAACCTGTTCAAACCCCTTTGCGACCACCTTCTCTATCACGATGATTATTTTGTCCTGGCCGATTATGCTGCCTACCTGCAATGTCAGGAAAAAGTCGACCGGGCGTGGCTGAATCCGTCCAGGTGGACCAAGATGTCCATCATCAACACCGCCCGTGTGGGATATTTTTCCTCCGACAGGGCCATAGAGGAATATTGCAACTTTATCTGGAAGGTCAAACCTTCGGAGATCGATACACCGTGATAAGCATGAAATCTTCCGATCTGGTCATAGAAAAACTGGGTTCCTGCGAGTTGCGCACCCCCATGCAGCAATCCGTCTTCATAGATGACGAAAAGGACAGGATAGTTTTTTCCTCGAATCTCAAGGAACTCAAACCCTATATTGAAATATGCGGCGAAATTCCCTGCTTTGAAATGGCGGGCCCCCGGGGGCAGATCTTTTTCGATCCCGCCGAGACGAGCTGCGGCATTGTCACCTGCGGCGGTCTCTGCCCCGGGATCAACGATGTGATCCGGGCCATCGTCATGAGCCTCTACCATCATTACGGGGTGCGTTCCATCTGGGGGTTCCGGTACGGTTTTGAGGGATTGTCGCCGCACCGTTCCCATGATCCCGTCGTCCTCTCCCCGCAGATTGTCAAGGAGATTCATCATTCCGGCGGCACCATTCTCGGCTCCTCCCGCGGGCCGCAGGATGTCGGCTCCATGGTGGACACCCTGGAGCGGATGCGCATCACCACACTCTACACCATCGGCGGGGACGGCACCCTCCGCGGCACCATGGCTATTCACGAGGAGATTGCCCGCCGCGGACTGAAGATAAACGTCATCGGAGTCCCCAAGACCATCGACAACGACATCGCTTTCATCGACATGTCGTTCGGCTACATCACCGCCGTCGAGGCGTCGAACACCTCGACCTACACGGCTTATGTCGAGGCCACCGGGGCCAGAAACGGCATAGGGCTGGTCAAGCTGATGGGCCGGGAGTCGGGATTCATTGCCGCCCAGGCGTCCCTGGCCAACAACGTGGTCAATTTCTGCCTGGTGCCGGAAATCGAGTTCACCCTGGGGGGGTTCCTGGACGCCTTGAAAAAGAGGATTACCCGGCGCGGATATGCCGTAATCGTTGTCGGTGAGGGAGCGGGACAGAACCTTTTTGAGGGCGATCTGGGAACAGATCCATCGGGCAACCCCCGGCTCGGAGACATAGGCCTGTTCCTCAAGACAAAGATCAATGAATTTTTTGCCGGCGAACAGATCAACATCACCCTCAAATATATAGATCCCAGCTACACGATACGCTCCATGCCGGCCAACGCCTGGGACTCGGCTTTCTGCCTGCTGTTGGGGTACAATGCCGTCCATGCGGGAATGACCGGGCGCACCAACATGTTCATCGGCCATGGCAACAACCAGTTCACCCATGTTCCCATTCCCCTGGCCGCCGGCAAACGGAAAAAAATCGACCCCCGGGGAAGGATGTGGGAAGACGTGCTTTCCTGCACGGGCCAGCCGGAAAAAATGTAAAAAAAACCGCAGCGGGCTCCAAGAACCCGCTGCGGAGCGTTGCCGCCCGGTCTTCCGTACAGACCGTGCCGGTCCTACTCGGTGATGGTATGGGTAATGGTCGCCATGACCCTGCGGTTGGCCTCGCGCCCGGCCTTGGTGTCATTCGATTCCAGGGGCCGCGAATACCCGTAGCCTACAGTGGTCAGCCGGGCAGGATCGATATTGAACTTTCTGACCATGTACTGCTTGACGCTCTCCGCCCGGCGCAGGGACAGTCCCATGTTGTACTTCTCCGGCCCCATGTTGCAGGTATGCCCCTCGAGGGTAACATTGATTTCAGGATGCATGGCCAGGAAGCTGCCCACCTCGTCGATGTTGTCCTCCTCCTGGGGCCGGATGACGTCCTTGTCAAAGTCGAATTTGACGTACAGGTTGAAGGTGACAGGCTTTGCCGCCGCCGGTGGGGCCTCGGCCTTCTCAAGAAAGACCTTGCGGACGAAATCATTCATGCCCTCGGCTGTGGCCAGGACGCGCTCCGTGGTGGCAAATCCGCAGCCGCCGGCGTCGGCGACAGCCTGCATGGCGCTTTGCCCTCTGGGATCGTCACCGACCAGGACGGTGTAGATGCACACCCTGTCGCCGTAGGCTGCCTTCAGCTGCCCGGCGGCCTCGCCGGGAGAGGTCCGGTCGGAGGACACCTGGACCCCGTCGCTGACCACGATGACTGCGGTCCTGCCGCTGGCATTTTTCAGGGTGTCGATGCTCTTGACAAGCGGGATGCTGATGGGCGACAGACCGTTGATCTCGACCGAATTGACCGCCTTGGCGAAGTCAGCCGAAGAATAGCCGGTCATGCCGTAGATAAGGCTGTCATTGACCAGCGTTCCCTTTGTGGCCCTGGTGTCCCCGATGACATGCAACCCGCCCTGCAGTTTGAGTCCGTCGATGGCCTGATTGATTCCCAGGACAACATCCCTGCCCTGGTAAAACTTCTTGGTGGTGTTGTCTTTCTCCCACATGGAGGATGACCCGTCAAAAATAATGAGGAAATTGTCCACCTTCTGGCGGTAGCCGTCGTTGAGCAGACCGGCGACTTTGTCGCCGACGAGGCTCTGATGGATCTTGGGTGCGCAGCCTATCACCAGGCCGATGGACAAGAGCACAAGTAGGATGGAAACCTGCTTCTTCATCTTCTTCTCCTTCTGATTTGTTCCGGTACAAAGACTCCTTGATGTGCTGTATCATACATTATTTTTAGTGGCTCTTAACCAAACTCAGCTATTTTTACAGGTGTGTGAGCCAAGCATGCGTTGAGCAATCTCAAAGGC
>OMKS01004705.1_pt1 | contig 10163 bp, 7 predicted proteins | sample 1674721 | NCBI WGS metagenome assembly OMKS01 (sample SAMN06264996, study PRJEB25208) | sediment metagenome | isolation source: hot spring sediment | place: USA: California | collected 2014-09-02 | reverse complement strand
AATTTGTCGAAGCCTTAATGGGGGCTGAACCAGCAGTATTATACGACACCTTGTCTGAAAAAATGGTTATGGAGAGTGTTATCGGGCGAAAATACCTCGATAAGGAAGATTCGGAAAACAGTCTCCCGGATCTTCCAAAAGACTATAAAAATCCGAATTTCATTAACATCAATCCGAAATTCATTTTCTCCGACGTCCTCAATGCGGAGCGCGCGCGGATGAAGGGTTTTGCGTTCCAAAAAAACTATTTCAACGTGGTCACGGCATTCTCCATGCCTGAAGACCAGCATGTTGGCCAGGAGCATGAAGTTTGTTCGGCGATGATTGACTTGGTCGTCCCCGGCGGAACAGTCTGGGCGACCAGGCCTTACGCGAAAATATTGAAGTCCCAGATTAAGAAGAGGAATAGTTCAGCGGACGGTGAATACGATTATTCTCTAACACCTCTTCTTGACAAGGGCCACATACTATCTGATGACGGAACGCCGGCCTACGCGTTTAGGGTCGGAAAGAAAAAGAGGGGTTAAACCCTAGTTTTGCTTCAGCCAGTCTAAATCGCTTATATAAAGCTGTCGTAGGTCCTTTAGTCCGAGTTTGAGCGACACTACCCTGTCCAGTCCAAGACCCCATGCGAGAACCGGAACATCAACTCCGAGAAGAGGTTTGACGACTTCCGGACGGAATATTCCCGCACCCCCCAATTCAATCCACTCGCCCTTTTCCTCAAAATAAACTTCAGGCTCGACGCTCATTTCAGTGTATGGGAAGTAGCCCGGCCTGAAGCGGATTTTGTCGAAACCCATTTCGTCGTAGAACTCCCGAAGTATTCCGAGAAGGTTTCTGAAAGTTACTGACGGGTCTGCGACGATTCCCTCCACCTGGTAGAATTCCGGCAGGTGCTTGTAGTCGACCGCCTCGTTTCTGAAAACTTTCCCGATGCTGAAGACTTTGATTGGCATGTCCTGGGGTTTCGCTTTAGAAAGCTCGCGGGCGGTGACTGCGGTCGTGTGGGTCCGCAAAAGCATTTTTCTGGCGACCTCCTCGCTCCACTTGTACTTCCAGCCGGTTGAGCCCGTGTCGCCACCGTCCTCGTGGGCTTTGGCGACCGCGTCCTTGAACTTGCTGTAGTCGTGGGGCTTCACGTTTTTCCCGTCAAGATAGAATGTGTCGTGCATGTCGCGGGCGGGATGGTCTTGAGGCTGGAAGAGGGCGTCGAAATTCCAGAATGCCGTCTCAATCAACGGCCCCTCAATCTCCCGGAATCCCATGTTCACGAAAATCTGTTTGATCCTGCGGATCTCGCGCGTCAGCGGGTGGACGCGAACCGGATACGACGGTTTTTGGTAAACATCAACTTGATATGGCCTGAAGCCTTTCTCCTTCCAGGCGCCATTTTTAATTATTTCTGGTGTAAGTTCACCCACACGCTCGTCAACCTCCACCTTCTTTGAAAGCTGGAGCCCTTTTTTCGTGGGCTTGAGCGTGATAGTCTTTTCTTCTGAAATCTGGATTACGTTCTGCCTGCCCTTCAAATCCTGCAAAGCTTTCTGAAATCCGGGGTCGAGGTCTTTAACATAAAGTTTTTTCTTTTCAGCAAGGGTTTTCAGGAATTTCTCGTCAAGCGTTTCTTTCGTGTTCAACGGCTTGACGTCCCCGCCGTCCACCTGTATCATGGCCTTTTTCCTAAGCCATCCAAACCCGATTCCGAAAAGTTCAGGCGGCGATTTTTTCTTGAGGTCTGCCATCGGCATGCCGTTCCCGATGATCTCAAGGAGTTGCCGCTCGGGAAGTCCTTTTTCAACATATTCCCCTCCCTCAGCCCCAAGCTTCACGACTTCCGCGACAACTGTTGTGACCTCCACCAATTCTTTTGTGGCAAGCCAAGACGATGCTCTTGCTACTGCATCGATGTTTAGGCCGGATTTTTCGGCCGCGGTCTCCGGACTCATCTCGCAGTCCATTGCCTTCAAAAGCCGTATTTCATGCGGGTGCAAGTCCATGTTCTTATTCTAGAATCTATTTTATTGAAAGATTAATAATCAAATCCGGCGGTCTTGATTTTTTCTGGTTTTTTGAAGTTTAGTTTGGATTCCTTCTTGTCGGGCATGTTGATTTTATCGACCGTGCACAAGAGGAATGGTAGTTTCACCATCGCGCCCGTGATAATGCATTCGCCCACATCGAGGCTGTCGAGTTCTTTGATTATGTCGTCGCTTATTGATTCGAAGCTTCTTCGTATGTGGTCTTTGTCGCGGGGGTTTGTGATGTGCATGTAGATTCCCGTATTGCATTGGGAAAGGATTTCCTCATCAATTTTGCTGGGCTTTTGGCTGACGACCAGAAGTCCTACCCCGAACTTCCTGCCTTCGCTCGCAATCCTTTGCAACTGTCTTTTGCAGGAATGGTCGAGGCTTGCCCCCCCATAATTGTGGGCTTCCTCGACGACGAACAATACGACATTGTCGACGGTCTCGCCTTCAAGCGAATGCTTCTTGTTGATGCGTCCGTCCAAGAGTTTCTTGCTGATGTAGGACACCACGCTCTGGCGGACTCCCTGGGTTGAGAGCGACGTGTCGATGATCGTTATCTTGTATGGTTCGACAAGACTGTTGATGTCTGTGCCGTCTACTGTGAAAATGTTTTTGAAGCTCCGCGCCATTCCCTTAAGCCTTCTTCCCAAGGCGTTTGCAGTTTCGACGTGAATCTTCTTCGAATTGTCTTCAGCTTCTTCGGCGAGCTCGTCGCAGGCTGACAAAACATCGTCCATCGAATACTTATCGCCTTTCGTGTTGTAGACCTTGTTCAAGACCATGTCGAGGGCGTGAACCTGGTTTTCGTTGAGGCTTGTGAAGTGCGTGAAGTCGTGGCATGATAATGTCGAGACCGGGATTGTGAACATCTCCATCCCCTGTCTCTGTCTTCCGACGGTATGAACGTCAATCACCGAGTCGCCGACATCCATCTGCTTTAGGAGCTTTTGGAATTCCCCGTGCGTGTCAACTATCAGAATCGGAAGCCCCTTGAGCGAGTATTCCTTTATCAGGTTTGCTGTGAGAAAGCTTTTGCCGGCGCCGGTTGACGCGAGTATGGCAGTATGCCTGTCGTATTCCCCTCCGTTCACGAACGCGCGGGCATCTGTTCCGTGGACTTTCCCGAAACTAATCTTGTCAAGACAGTCCAAAAGCCCCTCCAACTCTCCAACGGATGCCGGATACGCTTTCGTGTACGGCTCCAACGGCTTTTTGATGCCCTTAATTCCTTTTCCAGTTGTTTCCCCGAAAACCTGGACTTCAGCGGTCAGCGTGTGCCGGCCCCCGACTTTCTCGTCCTCGCTGAAACGCATGCCCGTGACGATTCCGAAAGCCTTTCCAAGCTTGAGGATGCTTCCAGTCTCAACAGCATCAGATGTGACCTTGATAGTGCACTGCGTCCCCCCTGACTCGACCACCAATCCCGCCCTTTCCATAACTAAATCAAAAGTTTTTCTTGATAATAAATCAAGCCGTCGCACTTTTAGGCGAATTAAAACTAATTATCTTCTAATGGACGTTAGTATCGATTCATACCGTGATCTTGTGGGGGATCAAGTGGTCGAGGATGTGGCTGAAAAGGCGGCGCCACTGTCTGAAAAACACATACTCCACATCAACTCGACCTATCAGGGCGGTGGTGTTGCGGAATTGCTTTCAAGCCTTGTGCTTTTAATGAACGACTTGGGGATTGATACTGGATGGAGGATTTTACACGGCAACTCGGACTTCTTCGTTATAACAAAGAAATTCCACAATGCCCTGCAGGGGGCGGGCCTAAACCTGACGGATCGGAAGAAGAAGATTTATGAGCGCGTTAACGAGAACTTCAGCAAGTTCACCCACATAGACCACGACTTGGTGGTAGTCCACGACCCCCAGCCCCTGCCATTAATACACTTTTATGAGAAAAAACAACCTTGGCTATGGCGTCTTCACATAGACTTGTCACACCCGAGCAAGACTGGCAGGAGGCTTTTCGAATACATGAACTCTTTCATCTCCTGCTATGACCGTATGATTGTTTCGATGGACGCCTACCGTCAGGACGTCAACACACTCCAAAAAATCATAATGCCTTCAATAGACCCGTTTTCCAACAAAAACAAGTATCTGCGTCAGTCTGAGGTTGAGAAGATACTTTCCAAAGCCGGCATCGACTCTGACAAGCCGATTATCACCCAAGTTTCAAGGTTTGACAAGTTCAAGGACCCCGAGGGCGTTATAAAAGTATACAAGAATGTCCGCAAGAAGACTGACTGCCGGCTCGTCTTGATAGGCGGCATGGCGATGGACGATCCCGAAAGCGAAAGGTTGTATAAACGGATTTTAAGGCAATACGGGGAGGACGAAGACATATTCATTTATTCCGCGACAAACGATGTTTTGGTTAACGCACTTCAAAGGCAGAGCGCCTGCGTCATACAAAAGAGTTTGAGGGAGGGTTTTGCACTGACAGTCAGCGAAGCATTATGGAAGGGGACGCCTGTTGTCGCAAGCAATGTCGGCGGGATTCCCGCGCAAGTTGTCGATGGGAAAAACGGTTATCTCGTCGGACCCCGTCAATACAAGAAGTGCGCGGACCGGATAGTTAAAATACTTGAAGATGAAAAGCGCGCGTCAAAGATGGGCGAATACGGGCGAGAGCATGTTAAAAAAAATTTTCTCATGACGCGCCAACTTTCCGATTACCTTGACTTATTCAATAGTCTTTTGAAGGCTTGAGCGCAATTTGTCAAGGAATTTCCAGACTTCGGAAACGTCCAATAAAAAATATTTCGCGCAAGAGTTTTCCCGTCCGACAACTATGCCCACGTCATTTTCCCCAAGACTTCTGAATGCGTCCTCGTCAGTCGCATCATCCCCGACATATATTGTCCGGACGTCCCCTCCCGCCTCTTTTTCGACTTGTCTTTTTATCTCGACGACCGCAGTTCCTTTATCATACTGTGTGTCTGGGAGCAATTCTAAAGTCTTCTTGTTTTTACACACCCTGAATCCTGATTCAAGATGTTTTTTCACAGAATCCATGAAAACCCTCTGTATGGCCTCCGCATCTTCTTCCACCGCCCGCCTATAGTGGACTACTACGCTCAATCCCTTGTCTTCCACCGACACGCCCTCTTGGTTTTTCATGGATTCCCGCAAGACTTCGACAGCACTGGAAATTTTTTCGCGGAAAAAATCTTCTTCTTCCAGCATGAACTCGGTTCCAGGACCATTAACTTCAAGGCCATGATTTCCGCAATAATATATTCCGTTGACGCCGACAAGCTCCATAACGTCTGCAAGACGTCTGCCGCTCAAAACACCCAAAACAATCTGTTTGTATCCCGAGATTTCCCGCAAAACACTCCGGATTCTTCCGTCAAGCACGGCGTCCCCCGGATTTTCCACAATATGTGTGAGCGTTCCATCATAATCCAGTAGGAGAATGATTTTTTTCCCGGAAAAAATTCTTGATTCAATAAAATCCCATTCCTCCAAAGCGTGCTTCATATTCTTAACTCAACTTGCTTATGTTTGATATGACATTCCCCGCCCACGTGTATATGTTGTTTTCCCGCACAGCCTCCCTCATACACTCCATCCGCTCGCGCCTTTCACACTGCTTCATTTTAGCAAGCTTTCTCAAAACATTTGCAAAACGCCTGGTGTCGTAAGGATTTACCGTCAAGGCGCTTTTAAGCTCTTCAAACGCTCCAGTGAACTTGCTTAGAAGTAGCGTGCCATCCAAATCATTTTTCGAGGAAATGTATTCTTTGGCCACGAGATTCATGCCGTCGTGAAGCGAGCTTACGACGCAAAAGTCTGCAAGACAATAGTATGGTATAATGTCCCTGAAATCCCGGTGTTTCGGCGAATATACTACTGGAGTCCAATCGTCCGTACCGTAACGCCAGTTTATCTCTTCAACCAGCTCTTCAATCTCCTCGTTAGTCTTGCGGTATTGTTCAAGCCTCATCCTGCTTGGAGAACCCAACTGTATGTAGACCGTCTTTCCCAAATACTTGGGGTTTTTCTCAAGAAACAGGTCGTACGCCTTAAGCTTTTCCGGAATGCCTTTCGTATAGTCTATCCTCTCGACTCCAAGACCCACGAATTTCCCCCTCAGACTATGCTTTTTGCGGAGTGCCTCCACCCCGCCTTCCCTGACCGACTGTTCGGCGAGCCCCCTGATTTTTTCATAGTCGACGCTTATGGGAAGCGGCTTGACAAAAGTCTTGTGCCTGCGGTAGGAGACTGAATACTCCGCCCTATCAGTTTTGGCTTCAATATTCCGGTCTACTGTTTCAAGGAAATTATTGCAGTGGTATCTCGTGTGGAATCCAATCAAATCGTTCGCCAAAAGCCCTTCAAGTATCTCATTCTTCCAAGGGCACGCCCTGAAAGTCTCGTTTTGAGGCCATGGAATATGCCAGAAGTGTGCTGTCACAACATCCCGCCTTGTTTCCTTGACCATTGCGGGCGCAAGACTCAGGTGGAAGTCTTGAAACCAGACGAAAGCTTTCCTATCGCCGATTTCCTCAAGTATAGCTTCTGCAAAACGCCGGTTTATTTTTTTATACTGTTTCCACGCGCTGGAGTCAAACTTCGGCCGCACGTATACTGTATGGCATAGCGGCCAAAACATTTCGTTGGAAGTGATGTCGTAATACCCCTCCTCTTCGTCCCGGTTCATCCAGACTCTTCTCAAAAAATACTTGCCGTCTTCTTCAGGCACTTCGATTCTGTCGCGCTCGTCAACAACATTTTTATCAGCATTTCCGCTTCCATGCGCCACCCACACTCCCCCGCAAGCCTGCATGATGGAGTCGAGTGCTATCGCCATCCCGCTCGCCGGCCGAATGCATTTTATGCCGTCGGGCGTTCTAGCGTGCATGTATGGTTCACGGTTGCTTGCAACTACAAAAAGAGCGTCGTCAAACTTGGATTTCGCCAGTTTAGACAGTTTTTCCACGTCCATCAGTTTCAACACCGTGGTGTTTTTAGTTCGGTTGACGTCAGTTTTAGAGATTACACTATTATAAATGCACTCCAAATAGTTAACTGGAGATGGCTTTACTCGAGAATCCTGCAATGCCTGAAATACGGCTGTCTTTTCTGCAGAACGGGTTTTTAAGCGCATTAACAGTTTTTGCCGGGGTTTTTCTCATACTCTGGTCTTTCAAAAAAATAAACGCATTCCGGTTCAGGAAAATCGCGAAATCCACTGAAACCGACTTTGACGACATCATATCCTCGCTGATTGACGGAATTCCAAACGGTTTGATTGCGTTTTTCTCACTATTCATCTCCCTGAAGATGGTTGAAACACCGCTTCTGCTGGATAATTCCGTCCGGATACTCCTGCTTCTTTTTGCATTAATCTATGCCGTCAAGGCCGTCGTGATACTAGTCGATTTTGGCAGGAACAAGGTTGTCGAGAAAAAACTCGAGGAAAAAGAAGGTGACGTATCCATAATACACTTTCTCGCAATGTTCCTAAAGTATGTGGCGGCATTATTCGCGATACTCGTATTCCTATCCAACATAGGGATAAACGTTTCTTCACTTCTCGCAGGCTTGGGGATAGGCGGTATTGCGGTCGCCCTCGCGCTTCAAAACGTTTTGGAAGACTTGTTCAGCTCGGTATCAATATATTTTGACAAGCCTTTTACTGTCGGAGACTTCCTCCTTATTGGAGACGATCTTGGGGCGGTCGAAAAGATCGGGATAAAGACCACGCGTTTGAAGACGTTGAGGGGGGAGGAGCTTGTAGTCTCCAACAAGGAGATGACGAGCGTGAGAATCCACAATTTCGGCCGCATGCCCCACCGCAGGATTGATTTTTCATTCGGCGTGACATACCAGACTCCAACGGAAAAACTCGAGTTGATTCCATCTTATGTGAGGGAAATAATAGAATCACAGGAGCTTGTCACATTTGACCGCGCACACTTCAAAAAATTCGGGCAATCCGCACTCGAGTTTGAAGCGGTCTATTACTTGAAGTCTGCAGACTACAACCAGTATATGGACACACAGCAGGCCATCAACATAGCATTGAAGAAGAAGCTTGACGCAGAAGACATAGAATTCGCCTATCCCACAACCACAGTATACTTGTCCAAGACCGGTTAATTCACTTAGCCATTATTCAACTACTACCTTTCTTTGAATTTTTCTCGTGAACTCTCCCGGACGAAGAATTTTCACCCCGCAATACTCTCCAATATCCAGCAGGTGGTGGTCGTTGCTTATGACATAGTCCGCACCACCTTCTACCGCGGCCTCAAGATAACGGTTGTCCGACTTGTCTTGACAGGCACTGGTTCTTTTTTTAGGTCTCACAAGAGTATTGTGGGGGCAGTTATAGTATTTGAATATCTTGTCCACGAAATCTCGGGGTGGATTGACTTTTTGTAGGATAAAAAGGTTTTCATCCTTGATTTGCGGTGAATAAACAGCACTGACAGTCCCCTCTACCACCCAGTCCAGTATTTTGTTTGAACTGCTTTGGGTGTTGAAGCGTCCTGCAATGAACAGGTTGGTGTCGACAACCACAGTAACCATTCCTGAACTAACAATTAGAATACTCCGTTAAATCTACTTTAAAAACATTCAACAGCCCCGGGATTAATTATCTATTGTTTCCAGTTTTATATCATGGCCTCTCAAATCGGCTTCAAAAGGCTTTATTCGATTCAGCTTGCAATCGCCGCGATAGCCACGTTTGCAGGTTCCTTCGCACTACTCTACCTGTATCAGGAAGCCGGCTTCAGTTATATGGATTTGATGTTCGCGTTTCCCGCCGGATTCTTGTCATGGGGCGTGGTGGTGTTGCTTGCGGGAAAACACAAGCCCTTCAGGCTGTTGAGGCTGGGTCTGCTAGTCAACTCATTAAATTACTTATTCCTGGTTTTTTTCGTGAAGAACCTGCCCCTGTTAATACTCTACAACCTTATTCAAGGATTCTACCTCGGATTGTTCTGGCTTCCCTACGATACCGTCTATTTTAGGATGGGCGACAAGTTCAAGACCGCATTCCACTCGAGCATAGCATTCCTCTCATACCCTCTGATGAATACTTTCATGCCGTTCATAGCCGGCTCATTCATCACCGCCACGGGATTTAGGATGGTTTTCTCACTGGCGTCTTTTGCGTCTCTAATTCTTTTTGTTTTAACTGGATTTGTAAGATACGAGCATGAGATAGACTTCACGTTCTCGAAGATGCGGGAGATTTCAAGGAGAATACGTTCGCTTCTCGTAATCGAAGGTTTCTGGCAGGGTGTGGACTGGATAGCCCTCCCCCTAATCTCATTCTACTATTTCACTTCAAGCCTTTCCTACGGCTCCTTCCTAAGCTACATTGGATTGACTGGTGCGCTCGCCTCCCTTATCCTTTGCAGGATAAGCGACAGCAAAGGCCAGCGCAGGGTTTTCGCCTACTCGTCAATCTTCATGCTCGCGGCATTGACTATAATATCCTCGTTCACGAAAAACGAGCTGGGTTGGACAATAGTCCGCGGTGCAGTCTCCTTCACAGCCGGAGTTCTGGGGCCATTCACAGTATCCATACTCTTAGACTATGTCGGCAAGGCGAAGAATCTCCGCGCGCGCATCCGGCAGTATATCAACGAGCGGGACAGCCGCTACAGCGTGAAGTTTCTCATGCGGCGCGTGGCGGACATCGAGTTCCTCGTGACGGCGACGGAGAAGGAGGCCCTCCTGCTCGAGAACAGCCTCATCAAGCAGTACAAGCCGCGTTACAACGTCCGCCTGCGTGACGACAAGACGTTCATCAGCCTCCGCCTCGACGCGCGCCAGGACTTCCCGCGCCTGACGTTCGTACGGCGCTATCGGAAGGATGGCGCGAAGTACTTCGGCCCGTATTCGAGCGCGCAGGCCGTGCGTCAGACGCTGCGCCTCGTCCACCGCATGTTCCCTTTGCGCCGCTGCTCGGACAACTTCATGCACAACCGCGCGCGGCCCTGTCTGTACTACCAGATGGGGCAGTGCTTGGCGCCGTGCGTGGGCGGGGTCGACCGCGCGACGTATCACGAGGTGGTCGACCAGGTCGCGATGGTGCTTGATGGCCGCACAGAGGACCTCGAGCGGCATCTCGAGCAGCGTATGACCGAGCACGCC
>OMKS01004704.1_pt1 | contig 10164 bp, 13 predicted proteins | sample 1674721 | NCBI WGS metagenome assembly OMKS01 (sample SAMN06264996, study PRJEB25208) | sediment metagenome | isolation source: hot spring sediment | place: USA: California | collected 2014-09-02 | reverse complement strand
TCACTATAAGGTAAAGAAAAGATATAAATGTGCGCAAAAGGTGTGCAAACGGGACATTACCATTTGACGTCTGAGTCCGGCGGGCGTCCCGCGATCTCGAGGAGATACTCGGTACGGCATGCCGATTCCAGTACGGACGTCAGCGAGAGGGCGTCCTCAAGCAGCTTCGCGTGGACGAAGGTGCCATGGCCCTTCAGGATGACGCCCTTGTAGTCGCGCATGGCCTCGGAAACGAGCTCGGCCGACTCGTCGCTCCCTATGCCATGCTTGACGCTGACAACCAATATCTTGTGGAAGAAGTACGAACCCTCGACGTTGCGAGGATATATCTCATCATAGAGCATCGAGAGCGCGATGGCATATGGGGGGTGGGCGTGCACGATGGCCAGCCCCGGCGTCTTCTTGTAGATAGCGCGGTGCACCTTGATCTCGGTGCTCGCGAGGAGGATGCCGCTGTCATCCTCGTAGATGCCCGTCTCGATGATATCGGAAGGGCGCAGGTCGCCGACTATCGATCCGCGGCGCGTTATGAATATGCGGTCGCCCGAGCGCACGGAAAGATTGCCCGAGTGCGAACCGACGATGCCAAGGCCAAAAAGCACCTTACCGATCCTTTTGAATTCCTCATACATGATCCAGTCCCAACTCCTCCAGTTTGTGTGGTAGCGGATTTCCCTCCGTGTCCCATCCACGTGCCCGGTAATACCCGGGAAGCATCTCCCCAAGACGGCATACCTGACCCGCGGCAGGCCCTTCAGCGATCGGTTCCTCGAGAAGGCGCGGCGGGAGGGTGTCTTCATCGCGAGAGAATCCGCAGCGCGTGTTGTAGAGCCGCTCAAGATTCCAGATTCGCTCGCCGATGCGCATCAGGTCGGTTTCCGAGTACTCGACGCCCGTGACGCTCGTGAGCATGCGTGAGAAGTACTCCTCAGAGAGCGAAAACGTCGTGAATCGGCAAAGCGGGAGGCTGTCGACCGCGGCGTTGAGGTGTTCGAGCGTGATCTCGAGAGAGACCTTCTCGCCTGTGAGCATGCGGTCGAGAAGCTTGGGTATGCCAAGGACCTCGGAACCGAGAATGTATGAGCGAAGGTGACAGGCGCCCCTGTTCGATACGGCATATGCCAGCCCCATGCCCTGTGCGCCGCGAGGGTCGTAGGCGGGGAGTTCGAGGCCCTTGACCTGCATTGCATACTCGGGAGCTCCGGCCGACTCGGCAAGGCGCCTGGACCCCTCGGCCAGCCGAGCGCCAATGCCTTCGCGTCTGGCTATCATTTCAATGGTATCGGAAAGGTCCATGCCGAACGAAATGGGGGCATCGAGGTGGCCCCGCTCCACAAGTTCCATGGCGCACGCGATCGTGGCGCCGCATGTTATCGTGTCGAGGCCGAGGGTGTTGCACAGCTTGTTCGATGCGGCGATCGAGCGAAGGTCGAAGATACCGCAGTTGGGGCCAAGCGCCCACACGGTCTCGTACTCGGGGCCGCGCGAGCGGACGCCATCGATGGAGGTAATCCTGTCACACTGTATCGTGCACGCCGTGCAGGCGCGCCGTTTTTCCAGCATCGTGGCGGTGATCGTCTCGCCCGATATCTCGTCGGCCCGGTCGGTATGCGAGCGTTGATAATTGTTGACGGGAAACATGCCCATGGTGTTGACGATGTTGACAAGGATGGGGGTGCCAAACGCCTTGAGGCCACGGGACGTGATGGGATTTGCCTCAAGGAGCTTGCGCGCCTGTTCGCGGACGAATCTGAGCTGTACAGGGTCGGCAACGGCGGTCTTGCGGGAGCCCATGAACACGACGGCCTTGAGATTCTTGGAACCCATGACCGCACCGAGCCCCCCGCGCCCAAAGACGCGGTAGTCGTCGGTGGAAATGGTGGCAAAGCGCACGCCTGCCTCCCCCGCGGGACCGATCATTGCAAGACCGACGCGTGTCCCGTAGCGCTCCTTGAGCGCAGCGCCGGCAGAGGGGATGTCCATGCCCCACAGACTTCCGGCACGAACGATGGATGCCGTGTCCTCCTCGACGACGAGGATGGATGGCGCATCAGCGCGGCCGGTGATGCATACCGCATCGTTGCCGCAGGCCTTTGCCCTGGTGGCAAGCGACCCTCCGCAGTTTGAATCGAATATCGTCATGGTAAGGGGTGAACGCGTCACGGCGCTGCAGCGCCCGGACGTGGGTGCAGGGGTGCCGTTCAATGGGCCGAAAGAAAAGACAAGGGGGCAGGACGGGTCATAGGGATCGATACATGGCGAGGCACGGTCGAAAAAGAGTCGAACGCCAAGGCCCCTGCCGCCGATGTAGTCCTGGAGATATGGAGTATCCTCATAAGATATGGAACCGTCAGACAGCGAGACATTGAGAAGGTTGCCTGACCATCCATACATCCAGCTACACCCAATGGGATTACTCGATCTTCTCGAGCTCGCTCAACACTTCCCATATCACCGTTCGTGTGTGCATGGGCATGTTGGGATCGTTTGATATCTCGTCGAGGAGCTCGATGGCGGCGTATGCCCTTACCTTGTTCTCGACACCGCTGCGCTGCAGCTGAGAAATAGCATCGGAGGCCGCCTTCCTGATATTGCGTGGGACCATCGTATCTGCTACCACATAGTTTTGCATATATTCAATCACGTTCTGTATTCTGTCACTCATTCTAACACCCCTTTTTGTCAACACTTCCCATATACAAAATATGTTCCCTTTAAATAAGTTGGTGGTGGTACCACTACTTGAAAGGAGAAAGGTTATTATAACGAGATGCCATATTACATATATAAATGCTTTGATGAGGTGACCGTATGTATACGAAGGTATTTGAAGTCGTCAGGGACACGGACACGCCGCTCACAAAAGAGGAAGTGGCGAAGAAGGCTGGTCTGCCAACGGCGAAGGCAACGCTCAATCTTTTGCGCCTCAAGGAGGAGGGAAAGATCGACAGCAAGGAGTCCGAACGCGGCGTGGTATGGTACCTCAAAGAGGAACATGAGCATGAAAAGGCGCGAAGGACCTCGGGTAGGAGCTAGAGGGACGAGAGTTCCTTTTGGTATTCTATCAGGTCGTTGACGTACTGCACCTTCAGGTCGAGGTACTCCTTGTCCTCGATGTCACCGCTCTGTTTCAACCGTTCTATCTCCTTCAACGACTCGTTGACCTTGTCGATCTTCACTGAGAGGATCTTTATCTGCTCCTTCTTGTACTCCTCCGGGGATTTTCGCTGCACGATTTGCTTGTAGAACTCACTGTAGAGACTCTCAATGCGCTCCAGGAAATCGGCGGCCTCGTCGCTGAGATAAAAGATCACCTTTGCCCTGCCCTCTTCGACGTATGTCTCCTTCTCCGCGAGCGAGCAGTCGAGGAGTATCTTGAGATGACGCTCTAGTCCTCCCCGTGTGAGCCCGGTTATCTTCTCCATGTCCTGGGGGCGCTTGCTTCCCTCCTTGAGGGCGTCCAGGATCATCATCCGGTATTCATTAGACATCGCCGAAAGGGCATCGATGAGCATGATTAGCCGTTTTTCTTTTTTGTATATATATTTTTCTGTTTTGAAAAAACGTTTTAATTTTTTAAAAAACAAGAAAATAAGGCTAATTATTATTTTTTTAATAAATTAAAGCAAAAATTATCAAGAAAAGCTTAAATAAGAGTATATAGTAATATTTTCATAGCAAGAATTCAAGTGAGGTGCAAAATGATGAACACATCCAACGCACAACGTTTCGCATGGAACGTTTTTTCATTGGTGAAAAACAAGATAACCCGTGATTCGAAGGAGACCGTTCAGCCTTCGGATGAGGAGATCACCGAGCGTCCGGAGTACGGATGTTGCGAGCGGTTCACCCTCAACACGCTCCTGTAATCACCTAAAAGGAAACATTAATATGTACTCAAAAAAAAGTGGATAAACATCCAGGCTGGTGGGAAACGTGGCTGTAAAGGACAAACTCGAACTGGAGCGTCTTCTCTCGATTGTCGAGGACATTGAAAGGATGTACAAGGACAGCGAGATCAGCGAAGAGACCTACAGGGAGATGAAGAAGAACTACAAGGAGCGCATCAAGAAGCTCCAGAATCGTATCATGGACCTCGACCATGAACCATCCGAGACCATCAGCCGCGACATCGAACAGATGACCACCGAGGTGACGGAGAACGTCAACGAGGTGCTCAAGAACACGATGCGCATGCTCAAGGAGCAGCTCAAGACGGCAGGCATGAACAATCCTGCCGGCGAGAAGTATGAGCGTGAGGAAAAGATCACCGTCCCCCTGGAGGGCGACGCGCCTATTGAGCTCAAGTGCCATGTCGAACGCGGCAAGATCTTCGTGAAGGGAAGCGACGACAAGAACGTTGAGATCCGCGTCGTGAAGTCGTGCAAGTCCTCACAGCGTGAACGCTGCGAGGAGGTGCTCGATGAGATCGACCTCGACTACAAGGTCTATCTCAGGAACACGAAGCGCGTTATCAGGATTGCCCCGGACATGCCACGCGGCACATCGGTAGACCTCTACATATCCGTTCCGCACACCACGATACCCTCTCTTGAACTCACTACCGAGAAGGGCAACATCACGCTCAAGACGCTTGACTGCGAAATGTGCCGGCTCACGTCGGAGAACGGGAACATCGATGTCAGGGAGCTGAATGCCGATTCCGTGTATATCGCCGCAGAGACGGGCTCGCTCTCACTTGAGGACATGAATGTCAAAAACAAGCTTGCGCTCTCCAACGAGAATGGAAACATACGCCTCGTGAACGTCACGGGACCTGAGCTCGCCGCCAGCACCGAGAAGGGCAACATCACAACGAACATCTCGTTTGACCGTGGCTCGCTTGCCACCGAACTGGGCAGCATCAAGTTCAAGACGCGTCCGTGGGGGGACGAACAGTCTTACGACATCACTTCAGAGCTCGGGTCGATCCGCATCGTCGTAGACGAGGCAGAGCTGCCACTGCGGGTGAGAGCATCTGTCGAAAGGGGATCTATCACCAATACCACCTACCTCGAGCGCAGGGCCGGAGAGCATCCGTCAAGCTTCGAATCGTCTTCGTATGAAAATGCCTCCAACAAGATATCGCTCAAGGCTGCGACCGAGCTTGGCACCATCCGCATCTACGAGGAATAATGGATCCACAGGATGGGCAACCTTTTTCTAGGAACGTAAGATAATACCCATATGCAAAGGGTAACACGATTCGGCGTATCGGTGCCGACGACTCTCATGAAAAAGTTCGACGATATCATCGAGTCGGAACGCTACAAGAACCGTTCGAAGGCGATATCGGAACTGATACGCTCAAAGGTGAGCGAATCCGAGTTCATGAAGGGGTCGCATTTCCTCATAGGCACCATCACGTATCTCTATGATCCCACTGTGCACTCCGTCCTTAAGCAGCTCCACGATGCCACGGTCTCGTCCAAGGCAACGGTGCATGCATCAACGAACGTTCCTGCGAAGGAAAACAAAGTGCTTGGCGTGCTCACGTGCGAGGGAGACTGGTTTGACATAAAGGAGACGTATCAAAGGATAAACAAGACAAAGGGCGTCGAGTACTGCAAGGCTTCGTTTGTCAATCCCGCCATCGAGGAGTAAGTGACTATTTCTTGGCGACGTCGACGTCAAGCGTGCCGACTGACTCTATGTATGCGTGCAGGGTGTCGCCCGGGCGGAGCGGTCCCACGCCCTCGGGGGTCCCGGTGGCGATGACGTCGCCACGTTCGAGCGTCGTGACCTTCGATATCTCCGAGATGATGTCCTCGACGGAAAATATCATGTCCTTCGTGTTCGAGGACTGACGCACCTCGCCATTGACCGTGAGACTCAGGTCGAGGTCGTTGGGGTCCTTGATGGCGGCTGCTGGAACGATATCGAGTTTCATGGGCGCGAACGTGTCAAATCCCTTGGCTATCGACCATGGGCGACCCTCCCGTATGTACTTGTCCTGGAGGTCGCGTGCCGTGATGTCAAGAAGTATGGAGTAGCCAAGAACGTGGCCGAGCGCCTTCTCGCGGGGAATGTTGCTTCCGCCCTTGCCGATGATGACGGCCAGCTCCACCTCGTGGTGAATGGTTTCGGAAAGCTCGGGCAAGACGATCGACTCCCCATCGCCGATGATCGTTTGCGGCGGCTTGAGGAACCAAAGCGGCATGTCGGGAACGGCATGCTTGAGCTCCTTGCCGTGGGCATGGTAGTTGACGATGAGGCATACCACCTTCGTGGGATGGACCTCATTGCCATCCAGCGTGAGCGCCCGCATTTTCACTCCTCCTCCCAGATGACGTCTCCCTCTTTTCCGATGCTGAGTATGTTGTTCCTTCTCAGAACAAGGCGTTTGTAGTCGCGCGTCGTGTCCCCCTTTTGCGATGTCGCGTCTGCGAGTGCGATGTTGAGGTCCTTGTCGTACCCGACCATCCTACCGCGTATCATGCGGCCATCGCGTAGATAGACCTCTACATCGTTATCAAGATTCTTATGAATGAGATCGAATGGTTTTCTGCTCACGTGAAATCCCCTATTAAACATCGCCGAGACGTTTATAAAGATTGCGTCGCGAAGGACATGCTGGACAGCGGTCATACCTACCCAAATATGAGACCAAAGATATTTATGCGTATGAACGCGGAGATATACCTAGGTGGTACCGTGGAGATCGAGGAAGTGGCGAGCCTCATACCGCTCGCCAAGCGTGGAGCGATAGAGGAACGGATATATCTCACGTCAGGAGAGTTCGCACAGGAACTGGGCACTTCGCAACAGACGGCCAACAGGCGCCTTCAGATGCTTGAGGAAAGGGGATTCATCGAGCGTACGGGCAGCCCCCGGCGCCAGCAGGTCATCCTCACCGAAAAGGGCGCTGCGAAGATGAAAGACCTCTTTTTTACCCTCTACAACATCTTCAGCAAGTCTGAAAACGAGATAACGATCCGCGGGCGCCTCATCACGGGCATGGGGGAAGGGAAGTATTACATCTCGCAACAGGGATACAGGAATCAGTTCATACAGAAGCTGGGCTTCTCGCTCTACCCCGGCACGTTCAATCTCAAGCTCGACGACAACAATCTCGCACGGTTCAACGCCGCCATTGAAAAGCTCACGTTCATCCCGATAGAGGGATTCAAGACCGAGGACCGGTCGTTTGGTGCGGTGAAGGCGTACAAGGCAAAGGTTGGCAACAAGATCGACGGCGCCATCATCATACCGTACCGTACGCACCATGACGAAAACATCGTCGAGATCGTCGCGCCCACATACCTGCGCAAGGCGCTCGCCGTCAACGAGGGTGACGCCATCGACGTCACCATATACGGATAAGATGCCATGAAGGTCTACTTCAGCCACCCATCGCTTGCATACCACACGCCAACGGAAGAATACGCCATACGCCTCATCAAGGATGAGCTGGGCGCAAAGAGCATCATCAATCCCTACGACTACCGGGGAAAGGACAAGAAGCGTCTTGGCACGTTCCTCGAATCGTCTGATGCGGTCGTCGGGATGTCGGTCTACGAAACGTATCCCTATATCGTCTGGAACGACCTTGAATTCGCACAGACACTGCAAAAGGACATTTATACGCTCACATTTCCCTCTGACCACAAAGAGAAGATCGAACTAATCGAGGGCATCGTGGACGAGTTCGCCTTCCTGGACGCCCATGAGACCGACGAGTTCTACAACAAGATCCTGAAACGCCAGAGCAAGGGGCTCCTCTCAACACTTTTGTTCGGGAAACTGGCCAAAAAGGACAACGTATTCTGATCGTAGCCCGTATGGACTTCCCTTCCTGAATTGCTGGATGTCACTGTCCCATCGCACAAGGGCCCTAGTACTCCATGGGAGCAAGATAAAAGATCATGTTGCCGTGCTCGAAGGAGAACTCGAGCTTGAGCGGGTAATCCTTCTCCCCCATTGAAAGGCGTATGGTGTCTGATATCTGCCCCGCCTTGAGAAACGACACGAGATACGAGAGATTGTAGCGTGCTGAGCAGGGCCTGTCTATCGTGACATCACGAAGCGACTCGTTGTCCTTGCTAATTGTGATGACAGCGTTGCCAAGCTCGCCTATCGACGACATCACGAGCGCATCGTCGCTTACGTCAAACGTTACCGACCCCCCTGCCACGGCAAGGTCCTTGATGCAGTTTCGAAACACCTCAGTGTCAAGCTCCATGGCCACGGGAAAAGCGATGTCGATGCGCGGAAGATTGTTGTTGAGCTCGATGAGCGAAGCGTCGAACTTGCGCTCGATACCGCCGTTGAGGACGATCTCGAGGATGTTCTCACGATCGCGGGAGATGAGCCGCACGGTGTCGGGTCCCTGGATGCGCTTGGCGATCTTGTCAAGCGAGACCATGTCAACGCCGAATTCGAACGAAGTGTCAACGTTGTACTCCATGAAGAAACTGTTCTTGAGGTAGACCTCGACCTTCGAGATGATCGAAGGGTCGGCACCGTCTATGCGGAAGCAGTCGTTATCGAAAATGAAGGCGGCCTCATCGACTATCTCTGCTATCGACTCAAAGATATTTTTAAGCGTCCTTGAGTCAGCAACTGAGACGTCGATCATAAGAGTGGTCCTCCGCAAAGAAGTAACAAATATATCTATTAAAATCTTGCGGATAAAATGTAAATAATGCAAAAGAAATCGATGTAGCTCAGACCTCTGCCACACCGTAGCGCTGCATGTCGCCTAGCTCGGCGACCTGTTCGAGCTCCACTGAGACGATGCGCGAGATCTTGTCCTTCTGCAGCGACGTGCCAAACAGCCTGTCAGCGCGTGCCATCATCGCGTCCCTGTGCGTAACGACGATGAACTGGGACGACTCGCACGAATGCTTGATGAGCTCCGAGACCTTGCGCACGTTGTCGTCATCGAGATGTGCGTCGATCTCGTCGAGAATGTAGAAGGGGGCCGGCTTGTACTGCTGGATGGCAAACACGAACGCCAATGCGGTCAGCGCCTTCTCGCCGCCGGACATGCTCTCGGTCCTCACGAGCTCCTTGCCCGCGGGGCGCGCCTCGATGAAAAGGCCGCCGCCGAAGGGGTCCTCGTCGTCCTCGAGGACGAGATTGCCCTCACCCTGCGGCGAGAGTTGGTCGAAGATCTCGGTGAAGTTCTTGCTGACAACGTCAAATGCCTGCATGAAGACGTCGCGCTTTTTTGTTTCCACCTCGTCGATGAAGCGAAGGATGGAGGTCTTCTCCTCAAGCAGCTTGTCGCGCTTGCTCGAGAGCAGGAGGTACCTGCTTTCGACCTCGTCATACTCCTCTATGGCACGCATGTTGATGGGCTCGAGCTCTTCTTTTTCCTTTTCCATGCGTCCGATCTTGAATCTGAGCTCCTTAAGGTCCTCGACGACCTCTTTTGGCCGTTCAAACGAGGCGGATTCCTCCTCGAGCCCCAGTATCTGCTCATCGAGCCCCTCCTTTTTTACCTCGAGCGCCTTGATGTCTGCCTCTGCCTTGGCGCTGCGTCCCATCACCTTCTCACGGCGATCACGTGTCGCCGAGAGCGTTGTGCGCAACGTGTCGCGCTGCGCCTTGATGTCCTGGAGCACGGACGATAGAGCGGACTCCTCGTCGCGCTTGTTCTCGAGGTCGAGTTCCGCCGTCCCTATCTCGTCCTCGAGCGAGGAAAGCTCCGCTTCAAGACCCTCGGCATCGCTTGAAAGCGATGCAATCTCATCCGATATGGAGGCATTGCGGGCTGCGAGGGTATCCCGTTGGGATTCAAGCGAATAGATCAATGAAACGAGCTCCTCGCGCTCATGGCGTTTTTTGGCAAGCTCGTCAGCAAGCTTCTGTGAGCGTTCAACGCTCTCTGAGCGGTATTCCTCCACCTTGGCGTCGAGTGCGTCCTTGCGCTCTCGTGCCTCGCGCAGCTGTTCCTCCACCGTGGCGAGCTCCCCCTTGTGCGACGACATGCGCCCACGTATGTCCTCGAGAGACTCGCGGGCCTTTGCGAGCGAGGTCTCGATAGCCTGATTCCTTGAACGCTTGGACCCGAGGGAGCGCTCAAGCTCCCCTGCGCTCTTTCGCGCAGCAGCGATCTCAGCGGAGAGGCGTGCGTCGGCCTGGGAGGCGTTCTCGATCTCCTCGCGAAGCGATGCGAGGTCCTCGCGAAGCGAGGTGCGCTGTTTCTCGAATTTCTCC
>OMKS01004702.1_pt1 | contig 10165 bp, 12 predicted proteins | sample 1674721 | NCBI WGS metagenome assembly OMKS01 (sample SAMN06264996, study PRJEB25208) | sediment metagenome | isolation source: hot spring sediment | place: USA: California | collected 2014-09-02 | reverse complement strand
GGTAAAACCAAAGGAACTGGGGGTTTGGGGCCGTGTGCTCCGAAGGTTTCTTGACGGGGACCTTGACGCTCCGGTGGAACGATCTCACAAGGCCGCCCTCAAAGAAGGAGATAAAGCGGCAGATAAGTTGTGATGTTGAAGAGGATTGGAGTTACTGGCGCCCCATCGTGTATGGGGTGGTGAAATTGACACAGCGGGAGTTTGACGAATCGACTCCCCTGTTTGTCTATAAGCTGAACGCCGCTATGGACCGCCGGGCAGACCTTGAAAAACTGGCGACAGAGCGGGCGAAGCAGGAGGCAGCATTGTGAGTGATGTAATCAGGGGTCTTGGCATTGAAATAGACCTGTCAGGTGATGCAGACAGCGAGCTGCGTGACTGGATTAAAGGCATGAAAGAAGCCAGGGGCGGAGCTGACTCTTTTGCCGGCAGCATGACTGACCTTGAACAAGAGATGGTGGCGTCTGCCAAAAAGATAGGTATGTCTGAAGAACACCTGAAAGACCTGATTAACGAAACCCGCAGAGCAAAGGAAGTCCAGGGCTTTGCGAACAAGTACGGGTTTGCGATGAGTGACATCCAGAAAAAGACACAAGAAACATCAGGGGAGATTTCAAAGTTTGGGACGGTTATTAACGGAGTTCTGGCAGCCGGGGCGCTGACTAAGATTTTCGGCGCCGGTAAAGAAATTGTCAAACTGGCGGCAGATTTTGAGCAGACAACCGTTGCCTTTGAGGTCATGCTCGGACATGCTGACAAAGCAAAGGCAGTATTAAAAGACCTTGATAAGTTTTCAAATATCACCCCCTTTGAGCCTCGGCAGGTCAATGAAGCTGCGAAAACAATGCTTCAGTTTAAAGTCAAGGCGCAAGACCTGATTCCTCTTATGCAGAAGGTGGGTGATGTCGCCGCTGGTACTGGGAAAGATTACAACTCTCTTGCCGCAATGGTTGGTAAGGCAAACGCCCTGAATAAAGTTGACAATGAGATGCTTCAACAGGTTCCGGTTTTATACGGGGAGCTGGCAAAAACCATGGGGAAGACCGAGAAGCAGATTTTTGAGATGGCCTCTGCCGGTAAAATTGGCTTTAAGGAACTTGAAAATGCCATGGCCAGCATGACATCGAAAGGTGGTGTTTTCTTTGGCATGATGGATAAACAATCAAAAACGGCAATCGGATTGTGGTCTACACTGGTGGGCAATATTGACAATGTAAAGCGGTCTTTTGGCATGATGATACTTGAGGCGCTTAAGCCATTGCTTGAGCAGGTCGTTAAATTGACCGGTTGGATTTTAAACAACAAAACTGCAATGAATGTCTTGAAAATAGCCCTGCTTGTAATAACGCCAATTATAGGTGTTCTGTTTGCTGGCGCAATATTTAACGCTGTCAGAGCGCTCAATGTTTTCAGATGGGCGACTATAAAAGCTATGCTGCCCTATGTGGCCATTGTTGCTGCAATTATGGCAGTCATTCTTGTTGTAGAGGACCTGTACACATGGTTCAAGGGCGGTGATGCAATCATCGGCCCGTGGTTGGAAAAGCACAAAGGGGCAATGACCGTGCTGAAGGTTCTTGCTGGCGTGATTGGTATATTTCTTGTTGTCATGGTTGTCAAGGCGACTATCGCTTTCGGCGGCATGGCAATTGCAGTTATTGCTGCAACCTGGCCAATTCTTGCGATAATTGCAGTCATTGCCCTTATTGTTGCTGTTATATATGATCTTGTTCAGGCCTTTACCGGAGGCAAGTCTGTAATTGCCGATTTTGCCTCAAGTGCGTGGAATTCAATCAAAGAATTCTTTGCCTGGGTTTGGGGCGGCGTTACATCCTTTGTGTCTGGTGTTATCGACGCTATTACATCCTTTGGAGCTAAAATCATTGATATAATCACCTGGCCTTTCAGGGCTGCATACGAAAAGATTAAGAATGCCCTTGGCTCGGTGTGGAACTTTCTGTTTGGCAAAGACCAGAATAAATCAATTCAGATCTCTGGGTCTGTTAATCCAGTTTCCGGTGCCCGTGCTGCCGGTGGTCCGGTTGACATGGGCAAGACCTATCTGGTGGGTGAGAAAGGCCCCGAGCTTTTCACCCCTGATCGTGACGGCTATGTGCTGCCCGATGTGCCAGGAACAACCGGCGGTGGAAAAGGCGGCTCTGGTTCTGGTGGCGGCGGCATTGTTATATCACCGGTTCTCAATTTCAATGGCCCGGTAAGTAAAGAAGATGGCGACTATATCAAGAATATTGTAACACAGGTAATCAGCAAGATTGCCGAAGACCTTGAGGGCGGTGTTCGTGCCGGCCTTGGTCTGGAGGTTGGCTGATGTCACTTTCAAATTTATTGTTCAGTACACCTGCCATGCTGTATGATTCTGAAACCGGACTTAAAGAGCTTATTCTGGGTCCCATTATTTCAGAGGGCGAATCGTATTCTGCCAGTGTGGCTTCTCATGCTCTTGAAAACGGCTCTGAGGTGAGCGACCATGTTCATGCTCAGCCTGCCAGTTTTTCAGTCACCACTTTTCTGGTTGATAAGAATGACCTCATGTCCTCTGCCGCGTCTTTGGTGCTGGGGTCTGACAAGAGTGTGGATGAAAAGGTCACACAGTTAAAAGAATGGCATGAGAGTGGCGAGCTGCTGGTCTATAGCGGGCCAGTTTTTAGCGGTTTTTTCAAGAAAGGGTATGACATGTATGTGGAGGACGTTGTCATTTCAAGCATGTCAATAGGCCGTGGTGTTGACAAGGGGACTGGTCTTGAGGTGACTCTGTCTCTCAGGAAAATAACTATTGCAGATACGCAAATGATGAGCGTCAACCTGCCCCAGCCTGTTAAGAAAGCTGGCGCAAAGGGGAAAACGTCAACAGGCAAGACCTCAGCTGCTGCAAAGAGCCGGTCTATTTTGTCGAAGATGCTCGGGTAAAGAGGAGGAGCCATGGACCTTGAATATTTGCCGTTTTCACATGATGAACTACCGGTTCAGAAGACCTTTGAGATAAACGGGGCGAACTATGGGGTCACGCTGTATTATAATGACCGGTTTGATATTTATACCGTTATTATTTGCGATAGTGACGATGTGTGTATTTTTTCAGGAAAGCTGACTTATTGCAGAAATACTCTGGATGCTGTTGTGTCTGGCATTGATTCAGATACTAAGATGATTCCCCTCATTATTGAGGATGTCATGAGAGAGATTTTGCAGGTTGAGAGAATAGATTCTGAAAACTTTGATTCAGTGAGGATATGTGTTAAATGATGCTATACAGGCGGGTATGTTCAATGAATATAGGCGGGCGGGTGCTGGAATATCCGCCCATGACGCTGGAATTTGAAACCAGCTTTTCTTTGACAGCGCCCTCCCAAACAAAGGCCAAAGTGATGAACCCTGCTCCTGAGACTATTACGGCCTGTGAAAAGAAAGGGAATAAATATCCCATAATTACCATATCGGCAGGCTATGAACAGGACAATGGCACCTGTGTAACTGGTGAAATAATAAAATATTCAGTAAAAAAGGCATCTGACTGGACTCTTGAAATGACCATTGCCGACAAGACCTCTCTTTGGTCTAATTCTGTTGTCAATAAGTCGTGGTCGTCATTTATTACAGCGCGGCAGGTGGCTACTCAGATTCTGTCTGATGCCGGTGTCACTGCTTCAGAGATGCTTTTCGGCGAGGAAAAGGCCTATGACAAGGGTCTGGCATTCTCCGGGGTCCCGTTGAAAACGGTCATGGACCGACTCGCGAAAGATACAAAGAGTGTTTTTGCATTTAGAAATGGGCAGGCCTCTTTTTTGTCTGAAAGAGCCGGCAGTGTGACCGCTGTTGTGCTTAACCATGGGTCAGGATTGATTGAGTCTACAAAAACAGATAAGGGATATAAGGTCAAAGGGCTCTTTATGTACAAGATACAGGGAGGGTCAATCGTGGTGCTTCAGCAGGGCAATGAAACTGTCAACTTGAAGGTGTTAAAAGGCAAGCATGTTTTTTCGCCTGGGAATGCACGCACTGAATTTGAGGCAAAGGCGTTATGATTAGTGAAATGATTGATTTGTTAAACGATTTTTTTGACCGGCGATCCCGGAGTATAATAATAGGCTGTATAGGAAAAATCGAAAAGCATGACCTGTCTACAATGCGGGCTGACGTTAAACCGCTGATTAAATACACCGCCACTGGCGATACAACGGGCAGTGATTATGCGGTTATACCGGGTATTCCGGTTATGTATTTGTATGCAGGTGGGTATTATGTGCGGCCCGAATATCAGAGGGGTGATCTTGTATGGGTGACCTTTGCGACTCATGATATTGCCCAGGGCTTGACCGGCAGAAGTGACGAAGCCGAAGGGGCAACCTTTAACAGGGAGTCTGCGGCTGTGGTTTCGGGGGTTGCTCAGACAAACTGGGTGTCTCCGTCAGATATGTCAAAGCCGGGGCTTTTGATAGGCCATAAGGATGGCGGGGCATTGATGCAAATACAGGAGTCGGTAATTAAGATTACCGGCAATGTTGAAATAACAGGAGACGTTTCGGCGTCCGGGAAAATTGAGGCTGACGGCCAGGTGACTGCCATGAAAACGGCAGGGCCTGTCAATCTGTCAACTCATACTCACCCGACTGGGGTCGGTCCTTCTGGGCCTCCTGTAACCGGGTCATGATAAGGAGAAAGTTATGGCACTTAATAAGGCGACTCTTCAAACATCACTACAGGCAATTTTTGAGGATTTATCAGATAAATCGGCGGCAGATGTGGCTCAGCAAATGGCTGACGCTATTGATGCGTATGTGAAAACAGGGACGGTCCCTGCTGGAATACCTATCACGGGAACTTCTCCTGCGGGGCCTGTCACCGGGGCCACTTCCGGGCCCGGGAGTATTGCATGAAAACGTTACAGATACTTGAAGGCGATCTGGTCATTGACTCAGGGTCTCCCGTTTTGCTTATGGGCAATGAGGCCGTAAGACAACGTCTTATGAATGCCCTGCGTCTCGATAAGGGGTCGTGGTATTTTAATCCTGACCGGGGGATTCCGTGGTTTGAAATTTATAATAAAAAATCAGTGAGCGAACGGCTGATTCGCTCAAATGTTGAAAGAATATTAAAGGCAGACTCAGAGGTGACAAATGTTGTGTCTCTTGAGGTTACTTTCAACAAAAGTCTCAGAAAAATTGAAATATCGTTCGAGGTTGAGACTAAATATGGGACTACAGGGGGCACTGTATGTATGGCATAACAGCACAGGGCTTTGTAAGAAAGCCATACCAGACGATACTTGAGGAGCTGTCAGAACAGGCTCTTTCTGGTGAATATTTTGGCGCAGAGGCTGACCTGTCGGATGATAGTCCTCTGGGTGTATTTATAAAACTTATGGCCTGGGCGATAGACCGGCAGTGGCAGACCGCTGAAGATGTTTATTATGCCATGTGGCTGACTACTTCTGAGGGTGTCAATCTTGACAGGGTTACACGGCTTGGTTTTGTTTCCCGTCAGCCTGCTGCCTATGCTGATGTGACTTTGCGGTTCACCGGAACTGCTGGCTCTCCGATACCGGCAGGTACACAGGCTGAAACAGCCCAAAATGTAGTTTTTGAAACGGTGGTTGACACGGTTGTTTCTGGCGAGGGGACTGCTGATGTGCTGGCGCGGTGCATGGATATTGGGACTGTGGGCCTTGTTGCCAGTGGTATGATAACATCCATAAAGACTCCTGTTTCCGGGGTTGATGAAGTCACAAACCCGTCTCCGTCAAGCGGCGGTAGAAATATTGAGTCTGATTATGAGCTGGTCGAAAGATATTCAAACCTTCCGGCTGCGACAGGTTCTTCTGTCCCTGCCCTTTATGCAGCGTTGATGAATGTTGAGTCTGTCGTTGCCGCCACAGTGTTTGAAAATACCGGTAATGCGACTGATGCAAACGGTCTTCCCCCTAAGAGCATTGAAGCTGTTGTCCAGGGGGGCGATGACACTGACGTTGCCGAAATGATATTTGAGAAAAAAGCTGGCGGTATTGATACTCATGGCTCTGAAGAGGTTGTCGTTATTGACAACCAGGGGATTAAACGGACTATTTTGTTTTCAAGACCAGAAAACGTGAATGTATATGTGATATATGAAATTGAGACAAATGACGAGTGGTCAGAAGAGAATGAAATCGTTATGAAGCGAAAGGCTGTTGAATATATCGGCGGCATTGATGACCTCTTTGTTGAGCATGAGGGTGTCGGTATATCCGAAACGGTTTATGCCTGGAAGCTGATTGCTGCTCAGTCTGCAATCCCTGGGATAGATTCAATAAGTGTGAGACTGGGCACTGCCCCGGCCCCTGCGGGTTCTGACAATATTGATTTTCTGCCCAGGCAAAGAGCCTGGTCTGATACCAGTATGATGAGCGTGGTTACATCATGACATATAATTATAATGAACTTTTACAGCTGATACCAGACTCGGTCTATACCAGGAAGGACGGGTCAAATAATCAGAAGCTCTGGGGGCTGTACGCTTCCCAGTTTAATGAGATTGATGCGGTACTGGAAGACCTTCGCCTGGTGCGGGATGTCGAGGAGCAGTCAGGAGAGGTTCTTGACCTCATAGGTGAAATATTGAGAGAGCAGCGCGATGGAAATGACGACCCTGCCTATGCTCTTCATCTGGCTGTTGCTCTTCAGAAACTATTGTGTGGCGGTTCAATCCCGTCTTTGCAGGATGTTCTCAGGGCGATTGCCGGCGATGATTTTGTGGGAGTGTGGGATCTGACGCCTGCCACAGAAGATGAGCTTTATGCTGACGATAGGGTCTACACGGACGGGACAATGTATCTGGACGGGTCGTCATTTATGTCTGGCGCGACTCCTGACGGTGAAATTTCACCATATGAGACGTACCTGGACGGATCATTTTACCTGGACGGCTCGTTTTTTCTCTCTGGAACGGTTTTTCAGCCTGGTTTCATAGAGGTTGTTTTGTATGATACTGTTGACACAGATATTTTGAGCTACATTACCAGGATTATGGCGTTTATTAAATCAGCAGGCGTAAAATACAGAATAAGATCACTGGAGGACTAACATGGCTATACCAAATCCAACCAAAACCCGCGAGTGGAAAGACGGCAATACTCCGGCAACCGGGACACCTGCCCTGGGGAGTTATTTCAATGCTGAATTTGACCAGTTATATGCAAATGACAATGCCCTGGCAGAAAACAAGCTGGATAAATCAGGCGGAACCATAACAGGAGACTTGACTGTCAGCGGAGACCTGACCATCAACGGTGACACTGTCCAGATAAAGACAACAGAGTTAAAGGTTGAGGACAAGGTGGTTACTTTTAATGACGGAGAAGCTGGCCCCGGAGTTACCGGTGACGGTATATCAGGCATAGAGGTTGACAGGGGAAGCGGAGAGGATAAGGCCCGGCTCATATTTGATGAGTCAGACGATGAGTTTAAGGCTGGTCTGGGTGCTGCTGTTTCACCGTTGATGACAATGGCAGCAATGGAGCAGCGTCTGGCTCTTGATTTTTTTAATGTCTTTTCTCGTCTCAGAAAGATCGGGTCAAGCAATGAGATTCTGGTTCCTCCGTTCCGTGCAATTCTTGACGGAGAGGAATATTTCACCACTTCAGAAGAGACTCTGGGTGTTGCTGACCTTGACACGGGCGCTGCCTTTGTTTTTGGATCAGACTATTATGTTTGGGCAGGAGTCCCTGCGTCAGGCAAAACTCCTGTATTGAAAATATCACTTTCGGCCACAACCCCCGCGGGCCTGACTACCCCCAAAATTATAGGAGGGTTTCATTATGGTAAAATCAGAAATTCAATCACTATATCTGATGTGAGTGACGGTCTCGTGCCGAATTCCTGCTGGGACTTAAAGCACATGCCAAAGTGTTACCTGTTGGGCCTTGCGGACCCGTCTACTTATCAGATTGGCGGCATGGTTGAGGTTGTGACTGGCTCTCTATGGGTTGATATTTACCTGGTTTCTGACGGTGGTGGCGGTGGTTTTGGCAGGCTGGGCTTTTCAAAAATAGACCAGCTGCCGCTTTCTGGAACTGACGGCTTGTGCTGGTATGATTTTGCAATACGCGCCAAAAATGCTGGCAAGCGGATGCTGAATTATGCTGAATGGACTCAGGCTGCTATAGGCAGCCCGCAAGGCATCGATGCCAGCAATGTAAATGGTTGGACAAAAACATCGAATACGGCCAGAGTAAAAACAGCGGCAACTGAGGCGGCTGACGCTGATGCAGATTATATCAGTGGTTATAATACCAGTCTTTTGAATGTGCGGGACTGTGTTGGCAATCTCTGGGAGTGGCTGGCTGATGCCGCTGGACTTGGGAACACTGGATGGGCTGACAGTCTTGATGTTGGCGAGATGTCCGGCGATACTAACTTCGGTCAGCGTTATGGAACAACTATCTGTCTTCTTGCTGGCGGGTACTGGGGCAATGGCGTCTATGCTGGTTCGCGCGCCGTGAACGCGCCCAACGGACCGTGGACTGTGAACACCTCCCTCGGGTCCCGTTTCGCCTGTGACTCTCTGTAATCTGGTATCTGGAGATCTGTTTTATGAAAGATATGATATTATATCAAAGAGTTTATGATTTCATGTTGTATCTGTTTCCTCTGGTTGACAGGTTTCCGAAATATGAAAAATTTGCTCTTCAAACTCAGATTAAAAACTCTGTATATCGGCTATTAAAACTTACGGTCGATATACAGAAGTCCAGGCAAAAGGCAAGATACCTGTATGAGTTTGACAAAGAGCTTGAGTTTTTAAGAACACTTGTGGCATTCTCGAACGACAAAAAGCCATCATATATGAGCGCCCAGTCAAGAAAAACGACTATTGAAAAATTGCTTGAAATCGGCAAAATTGTCGGCGGAATGATTAAGAAGTTTGGGGCATAGCCTACTTGCTGGCGGGAACTGGAACAATGGCGTCTATGCTGGTTCGCGCGCCGTGAACGCGAACAACGGTCCGTGGAATGTGAACACGAACATCGGGTCCCGTTTCGCCTGTGACTTCGATATGAAGTAAGATTGTTGTCTCAATGCAGGCAGCAACAGTGACAAGAGAGTCAGAGGCTATAGTCCTGCCTTTATGGCAAATGAGTGAAGATTGAGGCGGTTGCGACTGCCTCAATTGTTTTTTGTGAGGGTAAAATGTTTTCTCAAATATACGATTATGAAAACCTGTTAAGGTCATGGAAGCAGACATGCAGGCTTAAAAAATACAGAGAAGATATGATGATATTCAGAAGAAATCTGGATGAAAATTTAATCATAATTCAAAATGAATTGATATGGAAAACTTATAAGGTGTCAGGTTATAGAAACTATGTTATATATGAGCCCAAAAAGCGCCTTATCAGTTCTTTGCCTGTCCGCGACAGGATAGTCCAGCACGCTCTTGTAAATGTCATAGAGCCTGGTATTGATAAGCAATTTATTTACGACTCACATGCGTGCAGGGTCGGCCATGGGTTGAAAACTGCTGTTGATAGGTTTATAAGGTTTTCAAAGACGAATAAATACTGTCTTAAATGTGATATAACTGCATATTTTACATCGATTGACCATGATGTTCTCGAGAGGCTATTCAGGATAAAGATTCAATGTGAAGAAACTTTGTGGCTTATAGATAATATTCTTGATTCTACCTGTAGCCCCGGTCTGCCTATTGGCAACTTGCTTTCTCAGCTTTCCGCAAACCTATATTTGCATGAGCTTGACCTTTATGTTAAGCATAAACTCGGTATTCGTTTTTATTTGCGATATATGGACGATTTTGTGGTATTTTCTGATTCAAGGCGTGACTTGTATCAAATAAAGAACTGCATGAGGGAATTTCTCATGAAAAGGCTGCATCTTACGCTATCTGAGAGAAAAAGCGTAATATACGAGACCTCGAAAGGTGTTGATTACTGCGGATTCAGGTGTTTTCCTACACATGCGGTGGTCAAGAAAGACACACGAAAGAAAAACTATAAGAGAATGAAGGAATTATCGGCTGCGTTGCAGGATGGAGTTATTACGCCAGAGGAGTTTTCTGAGTCACTTCTTTCGATAATTGGCCACTCGTTTTACTCTCGAAATTACTCATATCGGTTAAATTTGCTTGATTCCATCAGTAAAAACCTTGATAA
>OMKS01004701.1_pt1 | contig 10169 bp, 6 predicted proteins | sample 1674721 | NCBI WGS metagenome assembly OMKS01 (sample SAMN06264996, study PRJEB25208) | sediment metagenome | isolation source: hot spring sediment | place: USA: California | collected 2014-09-02 | reverse complement strand
CAGTGAGGGCCTTTTAATGATGCAATTACCGAAACATCATCAGTACGGCGGCGCTTTTTTATCATGGAAAAATATCTGGCACGATTGGGGAAATTCACAAATGCAGGCGTTGACAGCTTGCTCTCCCCTTCTCAATGACCAACGTCTGGTGAAACAAATTCGACTCGAGGCGGATGGGTTTTTAGCGCGATTGATTGCCGAAGGCAGATTACATCAAATCGACCTGGCTGACAACACAGTGCGTGAATTCCCACAAATTGCTTACGGTATTCGCTGCCAGACAGTTGGATTGTTGGGATTGTATCAAATTACCGGCCAAGAAAAATACGCCAAATTAGCAGGACTCACCGCTGCCTGGCTTGTTGGTGAAAATGCGGCACAATTTCAAATGTATGATGCCCGAACCGGACGGGTTTATGACGGAATCAACGACAGCAGCTCAGTCAATAAAAACTCGGGCGCTGAATCTACCATTGAAGGGTTATATGCGCTGATTGAAATTATTCATCATCCGATCGCAAAGCGCTATCTTAAATATAACATCCGAAAAAATGAAAACACCAAGGATTTGGATGATGTCGAGATGGTTTCGACGATTTTTTACAGCAGTGATGGCAAACAACTTACCATCCGCTATGACAAAAAATCAATGAATTTTGAAATAATAGAATGATCAAAATTTCCCAATAAAGCCGATAAAAATTGATGCGGTGAAATGTTCGCTTATTTATCAAAATTAGATCCGATAGTCGTTTTGTAATCCATCAAACAGCCTGGCAACGGACCACAGTTTGTTTTCCTTAAATTTGCCTTTTTTGTTTAACAGAAGCATTCACTTGTTTTTGAGAAATTATTTTCGTATATTTGCCGCTATTATTTATAAATTCAAACTTAATCTCTTTGTATCTGTTAACTTTTTTAAACAGTTTGTAAAAATTTAGCTCTGGGGAAAAAATGCAAATGAAACTAAAGAGAATCGAACATCCGATTTTGGAACCCATTCCGGAAAACTCATGGGAATCACGGGCAGTACTTAATCCAGCTACGATACGAGATGGCGACGAAGTCCACATGCTATATCGCGCAGTGCAGGGCGAAAACCTTTCGACAATCGGCTATGCTAAATTGGATCGAAACAACAAAATTGTGGAACGGAAAAATCATCCGGTTATTAGGCGCACCGAACCTTTCGAACGACAGGGTTGCGAGGATCCGCGAATCGCTAAACTCAATGGCGTTTACTACGTCTTCTATTCCGGATTTGATGGAAACGAAGTGCGGGTTTGTGCAGCTTCGACCGAGGATTTTGTCAACTACAAAAAATACGGCGTCATCATACCCGATGTCTGGAACAAAGATGCGATGATTTTTCCGGAACCGGTCAACGGGAAAATTATTTTCATCCATCGAATCGAACCCAATATTCAGTTTGCCTATTTCGACAATATTGAACAGTTGCTTTTTCCCGATAAAAACCACTGGCAAAAATACCTGTCCCGGTTGGAAGAATTCACTGTGCTGAGACCAAAATTTGATTGGGAATCGAAAAAAATCGGCGGGGGTCCGCCGCCGATTAAAACAGCTAAGGGGTGGCTGTTGATCTATCATGGTGTGGATGATAATCTGGTTTATCGCGCCGGAGCAGCCCTGCTGGACCTTGACAATCCCCAAAAAGTCATCGCGCGCAGTCCGGTTCCGATATTGGAGCCTGAGCGGGAATATGAATTGACGGGTGATGTCCCCAACGTGGTTTTTCCCGAGGGAACGGCTGTTTTCGATGACACACTGTATGTCTATTACGGCGGCGCCGATAAAGTCATTGGATTGGCAACTATCAATCTACCTGAATTTATTGATGAATTGACGACCTACAAAGCATAACCATAAATCTATCAACGCTATAAAACCACCGCGCAAAAAAAACGCCGGTGGTTTTTTTTTATTCATTAAATCCCAAACTTGATCGATGTACCCAGAAACAATCCTTTGGTGTCACCCAAAGTCAATCCGGATCGGCTTGAAACGCCCAGATCAAAGTAGAATTTATTAAAATCAAGCGCAAATGCAGCGTTCCATTGGAAATTATTCATCTGACGCCCCATCGAACCCAGCAGGTGAAAAAATCCAAATTTTATCCGCCCACCCAGAGCCACCTGTGACGCCTGATCGACATGGCCCAGTTCAAAATTAATCAGATATTTTCCAAAATCTCGGGCAAGCGCCATTCGGAAATTAAACGGCAATCGTGTGGAAAATCCACCGATAGCGTATGAGGTATCGCTGGTAACCGAATCAAAATCAAGGTCTGATAGCTGTCCTTCTCCAATAATGAACAGCGGCTTGACGCCCAAATCTAACGAAGCTGCAGCTACTTTCGCGTCCCGATGCCACCGGATATAACCCAGTACATTTTCGAACAACATACCAATTTTCCAGTGGTTGTTGGTGTAGGAGCTGAAACCGAAGTCAACGCCTAAACCACTTCCCAGGGTTGCAGTTCGGGCTTCGAATTCAGCTTTGGGAAGAATTCCGAAATCGCTGATGGTCAATAACGCTGTTCCCTTTGTTATTTGTGAATAGCCGATTCCCTGTAAATATGATACTGAAACCCCGCCGCTAACCTGTTTAAAAATAGTATGTTTTAACAGCGGTAGTTCCAGAATAATATCATCGATAAGGTTCATTCCATAAGAAAATTTCATTTTAGTGACGCCACAACCTCCGCCATCGACGGAATAATCATAACTCTCCTGTCCGATTTTAAAGAGAATATTTTTGTACAGGTCTCTGGGAATCGAAAAATTTCCATAAACATGGGTTTCGATTCCAAACCCCCAATTTTTATATGCAAAGGAGAGCACAGAGGCTTTACCACTGACATCGAAAACCAATCCCTGATCAGCAATTAAATTGAGAATATCCTTTTTATCATCTTCGGTCAAATAAATACTTTCACCATCGCCGATGTATTTGTTAATTAGATTGAAACTGAAAGAATTATTGCCGGTACCAATGGTTAACGAAAAGAGCTTCATTTGGAAATTAGCTTGACCTTGCTCCATGAAAGCTAAATTTGCCGGATTCCAGTAAACCGCATCCACCCCTCGCGAAATCGCAGTAAACCCTCCCAATCCGAGGCTGGCGCCGCTTTGTCCGAACAGCAGCACGGGCGTGCACATTATGGTCAAAAAAACTGCATACTTAATTTTCGTCATGTTGACCTCGCTTCAGTTTTTCGATTGACAAGCTGTTAGCTATCATTATCCGACATCCCTTCCGGGTCGAAAAGAAATTTTCCCGAAATATACACATCACGTACAATGATAAAATCATTCGCAGTGAGCGTGGCTTCTCCGGTATCATCTAAGCTGATCTTGAACCGATAATAATTACCGTCAGCAATTGCCCTAATTCTGGATTCATCCAATCCCAACTGAATGAGACCTTCTCCGCCGCTTATTACTACGCCTGAATTGGTCATCGTTGGGCGGGGCAAGTTGATGCTAAAGATTTCAGTATTCACATCGTCGTAACTGCTGCCCACAAACAATGTCAGCCAACCAGAAATTGGAAATCCGTTCATAATAGAAATATTAATCCCCGCACTGATCAAGTTTTCTTTTAAACGATCGCGCATATTATTGGAAATTTTTAAGGTGTCAATTTTACTGTAAGAGGCATCAGTTGTCGAAAAAATTAATGGAAAATCAAGGATATAACCGATACCGATGTCGTCGTCTTTGTGAAATGAGACATCGGTTCCCATCACTCGGGCTTTTCCAGTAACTGTAATATATTCAGGTAAAATATTAGCCACATCCACGATGGTCGGAAAGCTACCGTCATTATTGACGCCGTCTCTGTTCAGGATGAGACTTCCCCCACTGGGCACGTTCTTTTGAAGATGAAGCGTAAATGAACTATCCTTTCTCATACCCTCAAAAGCCAGATTCAAACCCAGATCGAACGGTGTGTCCAGAAATTGCAATTCGAGGCGCACATCATGAAAGACAAAATTTTTAAGTTTTTCCGGGCGCTCGGAAAATAGTTTTTTGGTGAACTCCGGAAAACCTGTTGTAATATTAAAATCAGCAATAACACTCGTAAACTGAATATCTGTAAAATCAATCTTTCCCTGAATTTCATCGCTGCTTCTCAAAATGTACATCCGATCGAGCTGAGGCATAAGTTGAGCTTCGACTTCGAAAGCAATTCCTTCATCAATGAAATCAATTTTGCCATCGTCCAGAATTATAGCATCATCAGCCCAAACGCCCGCGGGAATATTCATCGAAGTGCTGACCACGTTATTCGAACCATCCTTTAAGCTCGGGATATGAATATCCAAATGAATGTCAAATTCAAAATGATTTTCAAATCTTAAATAAAAATTCCCGCTTTCGATTTCGGCTGTTTTAACGGTCAGCGAGTCAGAGCTGATGTCCACTTTACCGGATAGGTTCAGTAGCTGCGATTTTAGCCGGGCGTGCGCTTCATCAACAATAATAGTTTCTGGTGTTATTGACACCTCCAGACTCGAGGTGGTCGGAATATATACAGATTCACCATTGCTGCCGTAAAGCACACCAAAAAAGACCGTTTTGATCTCTGATGAAATCACCTTTCCCTGCAAATCGATGTAATAAGTTTTGCTCTGGTTATTTTCCATACTTTCCAGACGAACCGTATCGATGGCTACGTTGCCGCGCCCCACATCTATTAACGCCAGCCTGACATCACCAACCATCTCAAAACCAAGGTTATTGGTTACATCATAACGAACCCGTCCGCTGACCACGCTCACGCTGATAAAATCCTCCAGCGTATTAAATTTTTCCACCGGACTCAAGGGAGTTGTATCAAGCACGGATGAAGTGCCCACCAGCGAGGATAGTTCCGGAAGAATATCCACAAAGTGAACATTAGATTCGGCTGATTGTTCAGCTAAAATTTCAAATTCACCGAGCTGTTCAGAAAAACTGCTCTGCTGAGCTTGAATTTTCAATTTGTCCTTTAAATTAATGCCTTTTTCATCCTCGCTATTGATCGACAGTACAGAATCCGGTATCAGACGATTAAAATCATTCGGGCTGAGCTGGTCGCCAAGCCGCAGGGTGTCTCCGCTAAACAAGGGAATTCTTTCTATTTCAACGTGCCATTTGGGCGCTTTTGGATCCTCGGGAAAATCCAGTGTACAATAACTCACCATCGTCAGCATTACGCCAACTAATAAAATTGCTTTTCGCATGTGCTCTCCTTTATTCAAATTAATTTTGATGAGAGAGTTGGTTTGGTGATATAATTTATCAATAATTTATCGATAATATCAAGTCATTTTTTTTAATCAACGATAATAGCTCTATTTTGAAAAAACTGCTGATGCCTTCAGTTTAAATTTCCACCAGAAACTGAGCTTTTCCAAAAATATTGTTGTTTATTGTTTTGAAGGGTCGATTTGAAGAAAGTCATAAATGTTACAATTTCCGACCTCCTTTTCTCCGCCTCCTCCATGCCATTCGGTCGCTGTTTTTCCCACATTGCGGAATTCACCCAATCCGGCTCCGCCGTGATCATCCTGACCGCCCACCATTATGGTCAGGCGCCAACTCTCTGCATTCTCTCCCAGATATTGTTTGGGAATTGCAAACTCGATGGTTTTGGTTCCGATATTTCCCAACGGAAAACGAACATCTGACGGGCGATAAGCTGCAACAACTTCACCGCGATCATCTTCGATCTGTAAGCCTCCGCCAATCAGCAGCAACCGGTGGTATTGATAATCCGTTGGTAATTGATAATTTGCGTTTCGGGGAACCATTTTTTCGCCGCCCTTTTGCCATGGCTGATGAATTGCAATGGCGATAAAAGTCAATTGAAAACCGTACTCAGGATGCCAGCCCGGCTGAACCAGATTGCGCAGCGTCAAACGAAAATAGTATTCAGATTCATCCTCAAACAGTTGAAATCTGGTCAGATCAAAAATCCCATCTTCAAACTGCGCGTTTTGCGGATAAACATAGTTGCCAGTGATTCCCCGGTCATCAAATGCAGGATCGGCACTATCAACCACCTGTGTTGCATCCGGATTTTTGCGGCTGATCTGTTCACCCGATAACAGCGGAAATGGCGGCGGCAGAAAACAGTTCAAATTTTCAACAAGCGCCGGTTCAGCAAACTGCAACCGCGGCAAATTTTCCGTTTTCACATCGGGCTCATGCCATTGCCAATCAATTATTTTGCCATCCAACAGTACCTGGGGTTGTTCGCCGAAAAACAGATGAATCTCTCGCAACGTGTGTGGCTGCAACATAACCCGAAACGCCATCTTGCTGTTGTCAAATAGCGGATATTGCGCATCAAATTGCCAATCCCGGTTGCCATGCACGTAATGGACTGATAGCTTAGTGCAATGATCAGACTTTTTTAATATTTGGATAAAAATTTCTGAGCCCGGCAGTGGAAGTTTGAACTTGATTTGCGACAGTTTCTCTGGTAAATTTGGCGAAAATAATATTGTATTTTTTGGATTGTTCAGCGAAATTCCCAGCATGTCCTGATAAACGTTTCGAATGAACTCGGCTATTGACCAGGCTTGAGAAACGGTTCCGGAAATTTTTGGCAGCAGTTCTCCGGATAGCGGGATGGCGTCCAACAATTCAGAAAAACTCCCGGCGGCGCCGTGATGCAGAATTTGAAATGATTCTGATTCCAATAATTGAAAAGCAAGTTCGCGGTATCCGTAGCGAAATAAAGAAGTAATGACCGGACCTGCCAGCCATCCCCACACCACACCGTTGTGATAAGCCTCATCTTTTGGATAATACGCCGGCGCTACATGATACGGATGAAAATCCTCATCGCCCTGCCAGAGAGACGCCACACCGTAACCGTAAGTCAACTTTGTTGTTACCTGCTCGAGCACTCCCAATTCTTGGTGTGGGGTTAACAGTGGTTGTGGCGAGACCGTCAGCGCAAGAATTTGATTCGGGCGAATCTTTTCATCGGCGCTGTCATCCTGATTTAAGTGGTCGTAAAGAGACATCGTTGTTCGATTGAAAAACTGTTCACTGAAATTGTGCTTGACCTTTTCTGCGATCGGCTGCCATTCCTTTTGTATATCATATTCACCGATAACTCCGGCGATCTCTGCCGCGGCAATCAACTGAGCAAACCACAGCGCCTGAATTTCAACGGCGCGATTTCCCCGCGGCGACCATGGACCGTCCGGTCCCCGGGCATCCATCCAGGTTTCAGCATCATCATGGGTCAAAAAATAATTTTTGTCAACATGATGTTTCAATGCGCCCTCGATCGACAGTTTCACCACTGGAAATAATTGTGTTAACAGCTCAATATCAGCCGTGTACTGATAATAATCCCAAAGCGATTTGATAAACCAGGGTGTGCCGTCGGCTGTGTTGTAGATAATTTCATCAATTGTCACCCGGTTGGGGATTCGCCCGAAATATTCACTGTTTGGATCACGACTTTGAAATTGTGAAAACGACAGCAAAATTTCTCGCGCCGCTTCGAATTGACCGGTAGTCAACACGGCGCCGGGAAAAGCAATAAAAGTATCACGACCCCAATAATTATTGAACCAGGGCAATCCGGCGAAAATTCCAGCGACATCCTGATTGGCGCCTGGTTGCTTCATAATTAATTGATCCATGGAAACCAACGCCCATTGAAACGCTTTGTCAAATTCAGGTTGGTCTGATTTCAACTGACAGTTATCGAGCATTTCGGTTATTCGCTGACGCCTGACTTTAATGTAATGTTCAAAATTTTGCTGAAGCTCCGTACTCAATTCGAGAATTTCAGTATCAGTTTCCCCAATTATGACAAAGATTAGCCCGCTTCCGGTGGTCAATTGAAACCTGGCTGGCTGTTCTTTTTCAGAATAATTATCTTTCAGTTGCAAACGATCATTGAATCCGTTTTCCAGTTTAACATCGCCGCTAAAGGCAAAAGCCAGCCGCGGTTGATTATTTTTCGGCGCCGGTTTATTTTGATCCGGGTTTAAAATAAAGACATCGCCATTCTCCAGCTTTTTGGGATAATGATCAGACAATCCAAATCGAGCCGGTAACAGTGGGATAAAATTAATTGGTTGTTCGTTATCTGATTGAATTTCAATGACAAGACAATTAAGCCGGTCCAGCAGAAAAATCCGTTCGCGAACGTTTTCCGGATATTGACGCAACAGATGATCCGGAAAAAACTGAATGCTATCGGCCGAGTTGCGCCTTAATTGAGCGCCGGAGCGCGACAGCAGATAATCATTCAGATATTTCTTTTCCAGAACGTAAAAACCCTGATGCGCATCCTCGGCAATCTTTCCAGTTTCGCCATAGAAAAAAGCTGCCCGCTTATCGGTCAAAATAAAGGACCGGCTGCTATCAGGGTGAATTCTAATCGCTATCGAGTTCCAATCGGCGGATTCACTCGCATAAATCATGTTGCATCCGGAATCCAAAATTATAAAATAAATGATCAGCCATAGAACCAAAATAAATCTGTTATCTTTCATGGGGGGATCCTTTTTTAAAATAACCTGACTGCCTCGATCGCACATCAAAAATAAAAAAGGGTATAGCCATAGCGGATTCTGTTGCAACACCCCTGAAATATTATCGACTGATTTATTGCCCACTAACCGGCGCAGGACGCGCTCGCTTTTTTTTACGTTGATAATTGCGCGCCAGTTCGAGAAAAATTTCCACATCCCGATCCAGGTCCACTTGCGAACCATCAAAATAAAAAATCCGAATCGGGAAATGATCATATTTTTGGCTCACCTGAGGATAGACCGTTTCACATACAACACCGTTCATGCAGGTGAACGGACTAATATCGATCACGCCGTCCGCGCCTTTGTGATACAGATAAATCGATTTCCCCACGTTTAAAACCATCTCCCCCAGCGCACCGCTTTGGGGTAAAAAAGGGTGGCTGTAATTTAAAACATCGCGAACTCTATGGGGCTCTTCGTAGCCACAAAAATCAGCTTTAAACGGTTCAAGCAGAAATGATTCATCTTTTTTTAAAATGGCGATTTTGATCTGTGCAGCCAGCATCTCTTTTGAAAAACGTTTGCCGGTCCGAATTAACCTTTGCACCTGCTCATCGGTAGTGTACCATACCCATTCAGCGACGTCGGTCATCCAAACTTCACCGCCAAATTCCTCAATTTTGTTTACCAGATACTCGTTACTAAATTCATTCAGCCGGCAGTATATTTCACCGACAATGCCGATTAACGGCTTATTAGCGTCGGGCTGCTTCTTTATTTTTCGATAGCGATCTCGGATAGTGATTAACATTTGGTGGAGCTGGCTTTTTCTTGCTTTATGGGTGATGCCAGGCAATGCCAAAATCGCGCTCAATTCCTCCAAACCCTTTTGAAAAATCTCGTTTGCCCCGCCTTTTTCAATTTCGTAAGGTCGGGTTTTCAGATGGATTTTTCTCAATATGTCGCTGCAGACCACCGCCAGCCAACTGGTGCGCATCAGAGCACCAGCAGAATCTCCGAATCCTTCGTACCCGTCTGTACTTGTCGGTGAAACGATAAGCACGCGGTCTTCATATTTTTTTTCTTTGAGGATTTTTTTAAACAACACCTGATACTGACCAAAGCGGCAGGGTCCGCCCGAAGTCGGCAGCAAAAAGGCCGTTTTATCCGGATCAAAAGAAGGGTCTTCAATAACTTTTAAAAAATTCCCGAGGGTGATGCGTTCCGGCAGGCATTCGTCGCCGTTTAAATATTTCCCGCCCAATTCCAGCGTTCTGCTGTCCGAAAGAGGCGAAGCTTCGGCAAAGATTCCCACCGATCGATACGCCGCCGCCATCAATTTGGCGCCGCTGAGACTCATTCGGGGAATATACATTTTCCTTCCGATGAGGGTTGGTGCTTTTTCTCGATCTGAATTCATAAATTCACTGAAATTTGAAATTTTGGTTATGTGCGATGCTCGCACAAATCTTTGATCAGCATTCGTATTAGAGCAAAATAGGGCTCCAATTCGCGTTTATAAAAACGCAACACGCTTTAAAGATTATTCTGTACAATCACTACTCTATTGAAACTTACGCCGTAATCGATCACAGGGTGAGTGAATATAAACCGCTGAAGCGGTTAAAAGAACTGTTTTGAGATGATTATTTCA